>Ga0075418_10000282_pt1 | contig 51269 bp, 42 predicted proteins | sample SoiMetdeltSBSDD2_FD_81776 | JGI IMG/M metagenome (GOLD analysis project Ga0075418, IMG submission 81776) | Bulk soil microbial communities from a Populus tree surrounding site in Tennessee, USA - Soil MetaG P. deltoides SBSDD2 | ecosystem: Environmental > Terrestrial > Soil > Tree plantation...
GGCCTCGACGGCGTTTTCCACCGTCGAAAACGCCGTCATCAGGATCACGAGCGTGTCCGGCGTCTGTTCCTTGACCTGCCGCAGGATCGTCAGCCCGTCTCCGTCCGGCAGCTTGAAGTCGAGAAGAATGAGGTCGACGCCCTCGCTCGCCTGGGTCATCGCTTCGGCAGCGGTTCCAGCTTCGAGAATCTTGTAACCCTCGGCGGCCAGACGCTCGCGGAGGGACCACCTGAGGAGAGATTCGTCGTCAACGATCAGAATAGTTGTGGCGGCCACGACGTCAGTATATCCAGCGAGGCTTGTTACGGCGCGCGTCTGGCTCCGTCTCAGTCGTCGCAGTGTGGCCCGCTCCCCGGGGCAGGTTGCGTCGTACGAGCCGGGCTGGCTACCATCAGCCGTGTCCCGCGTCAGCTTTATTTGGAATCGCGTCCTCGCCCGGTTGACCGGGGCGTCGGCCAACCCGCACGAGGACCGCGCGACTCGCACTCAGCTCGCCGACTTCAAGCGGGCGCTCGACCACGCCGCCATCGTGGCAATCACGGACGTCTCCGGCCGCATCAACTACGTCAACGACACCTTCTGTAAGATCTCAGGCTACGCGCGCGACGAGCTCCTCGGCCAGGACCATCGCATCGTCAACTCGAGCTACCACCCCAAGGAGTTCATCCGGGAGCTGTGGCGGACGATCGCGTCGGGACGCGTGTGGCACGGTGAGCTCCGCAATCGCGCCAAGGACGGTCACATTTATTGGGTGGACACGACCATCGTCCCCTTCCTGAACGAACGCGGGAAACCGTACCAATACATTGCCATCCGGTCCGACATCACGGCTCGAAAAGAAGCCGAGGAAAAGTTGGCGCAACAGGCGACGCTGGCCCGCGTGGGACAGATGGCCGCCGTCGTGGCGCATGAGGTCCGAAATCCCCTGGCAGGTATCAAGGGAGCGGTCCAAGTACTGATCTCTCGTCGCACAGCGGGCGACTCCGAGCTTCCCGTCATGCGCGACATCGTCGGACGAATCGACTCGTTGAGCGACTTGATTAACGACCTGATGCTCTACGCGCGACCACGTGCGCCGCGTCTGAGTCAGATCGAGTTGAGACCCCTTATCAGTGACGCCGTCACAATCGTCCGCCGGGATCCGGCCGCGCAGTCGATTGACATCGTGATCGAAGGCGCTGATGTGTCCGCATCCGTCGATAGCGAGCTGATCAGGGCAACGATCCTGAACCTCGTCTTGAATGCCGTGCAGGCTATGGCAGGTCCCGGGCGCATCTCGGTGAAACTTGGTCAGTCGGGCAACTTCGCCACCATCGAAGTGCGAGACAACGGTCCCGGCATTCCCGTCGACATCCGAAATCAAGTCTTCGAACCATTCTTCACGACGAAGGCGAGAGGCGGCGGCCTTGGACTTCCAATTGCGAAGCGCACGGCCGAATTGCATGGGGGGTCGCTCGCGCTCGAGTGTCCCGACGGCGGTGGCACCGTCGTGACGATCAAGCTGCCGCTGCGTCCTGTCGAGAGCGACGGCGCGTCTAAGGACGCGCCGCTGCGTGTAACCACTCCAGGTGTAGAGGCGGGCCTTTAGTGCGCGCCTGTGCGGCGCCGCTGGATGTCGAGACGGGTCTTTCCTGGCCTGAGCCGAGTCGAAGGCAGACCCGCCTCGTGACCTACGCCGTGAACTGTGCGAAATCGGCGCGTACGTAGTACGGCCCAATTTGGCGCAGCACCGCAGCATCGACTAAGTCCTGCAGTGCGGCAGCAACTTCCGTCTGCTCACCGCCAACCAGCCGGCAGGCCTGGCCAAACGTCAATCGTAGACCCGGCATCGTGTGGAACTCCGACCAGATCCGAAAATGCAGCTCCGTGGCATTCGCCAAAATCTCGGTCATGATGACCCTCACACCGCGGACGTCGCTGTTGCCCCACTCCCCAGCTGTGGTTTCGCGAGACCGAATTTCTCAATGCGGTAGCGCACCTGGTCCCGGTTGATGCCGAGCAAATGACCCGCGTGGGTCTGGTTGCCGCCGGCGCGCTGGAGCGCCTGAATCACCAACTGCCGCTCGACCGTTTCGAGGTCGACGCCCTCCGGCGGTAGTCGAAACGTTGTGGTCGTCGTACTTCTCGAGAGGGTGGCGAAGTCCTCGGGTCCAAGCAGGCCGTTGTCGGCAAGCAGCATCGCGCGCTCGATCGCATTACGCAGTTCACGGACGTTGCCGGGCCAGCGGTACTGATCGAGCAGCGCCTGGGCCGCGGGCTGCAGGCCGCGCACGCGCTTTCGGAACTCACGATTGTAGCGATCGACGTAGTGTGCCACCAGCAAGCGAATGTCGCCGACACGTTCGCGCAGCGGTGGAAGCCGGACGGGCATGACCTGCAGTCGATAGAACAGATCCTCGCGAAACTTCCCTGCTTTGACCTCGTCTTCGAGGTCGCGATTGGTGGCCGCGATAACGCGCACGTCGACGCGGATGTCGTTGAGCCCACCAACCCGCTTGAACGTTCGCTCCTCGAGGAATCGCAGCAGCTTCGCCTGGAGACCCGGTGTCATCTCGCCGATCTCGTCGAGGAACACCGTGCCGCCATCTGCGGTCTCGAGCAGGCCGCGCTTCTGCTGGCGCGCGTCCGTGAAGGCGCCGCGCTCATGACCGAAGAGCTCACTCTCGAGCAGTTGTTCCGGCAGAGCGGAGCAGGTGATGTTGACGAACGGTTTGGACGCCCGCTCGCTGTTGTAGTGAATGGCCTTCGCCGCCAAATCCTTGCCGGTCCCGGTTTCACCGGTCAGGAGGACTGTCGTGGCGGGGCTGGCGGCGATGCGTTCGAGCAGCGACTTGGCCGCAACCATCGTCTGTGACGCGCCGATGATGGCGTCGAACGCGCACTCGCGACTCTGGCTTCCGCGCAACAAACGGACCTCACGCCGAAGACGGCTGGTTTCGAGCGCCTTCTCCACGATCGCCGAGACGTCGTCGAGATTGAACGGCTTGTTCAGGTAGTGATAGGCGCCATGCTTCATCGCGGCAACCGCGTTTTCAACCGTCGAGAATGCCGTCATCAGGATGACCAGCGTGTCCGGGGACAGTTCCTTGATCTGGCGCAGCACGGAAAGACCATCGCCGTCCGGCAGCCGGTAGTCCAGCAGCACCAGATCGACCGCAGGCGTGATCTTGTCGATCGCACCGGCAGCGGTACCCGATTCGAGAACGGTGTAGCCATCTCGCACGAACCGCTCTCGCAGGGACCAGCGAACGAGCTCCTCATCATCGACGATCAATAGCGTTGCGTGCGCCATGGTCAGATTCCTAGAAAGCGTTTCCGATGAATGGGAGCATCCGCCCCCAATAGATCACGAACAGCCACGAGACGATCGACACGACGGCGATGACTTTCACCGCGCTCGGCCCAGCCGCGTCGAGCGCCTTCGCTTCGACCTGCCTGCGATAAATGGCTTCGAAGTACACGGCGTTGAGGTTGGCCACAATCAGGAAGAGCACCTTGAGGTAGAACGCCGGGTTGTTGATGTACTGCTCTGGCGCGCCCACGAAGAAGGTCACCCCTGTTAACGCCGCCAACGCGAAGCCGGCCTTGGCCCAGGGCATCAGCGTCCACGCGGCGCTGATCGGCACGCGGCGCATGAAACCCAGAAGACGGAGATCGAAGAAGCCGGCGACGCCGATCAGGAGCGAAAGACCAAAGAAGTGCAGGATCTCGCACACGGGCCACAGCCACGTGCTCACGCGGATGACTTCGGAGATCGACGTTCCGCGAAGCCACGCCGCAAACAGATCGAGTGTCTCGTTCATTGGAGTCCCCACTCAGACGTAAGCCATGTATCGGCCAGTGACGATAGCCAGGAACCACAGGGCCAGCGATGCCGCGGCCAGCACTCGGCTCGTCGGTGTTTCAACTACAGCGTCTTGCCCGCGTCCGTACACCGTTCGTCGCAGCGCGCGAAGCAGCACAACTCCCACAACGATGATCGCGAGCTTCGTCATGAACACCCACGTCGTGCCCTTGGTCGTCGCGTCGCCCACGAAGAGCACGACGCCGGATATGGCGTTCACCCAGAAACCGATCCACATCACTGGGAACAGCTTCTCGAGTGGTGCAAGCGGAATCGCTCTACCCCACCCGAGCAGACGCAGGTCGAGCACGGCGTTGCCGCCCACGAGAACACCGAGACCGAGCGTGTGAAGGGTGAGCACGGCGGGGTAAGCCCACATTGAGGGCGATTCGCGGAGCCAGATCCCGAACCCGCTGTTTTCCAACGAAGCGAGCAGCTCCATCATCAGTCGATCTCCTCGTGACAGCTCTGAGTGCAAGGCATCAGCCACTCGTGAACAGAGCCGGACGCGTCGTTTCACTGGGAAATTGCGCTGACTGTGCGCCGACTCGATAGAGGTGTGGGGGATTTTCCCCAGCGAGGGGAAATTTGCCGAATAGGGTCACGCGGCTTTGACGCGCCGCGTGACTCCTGGGCCGCTATGCGGCCGGCTTGGCAGCCTTCTTCTCTTCGCCTGCGATCTCGACTCGACGTGGCGCGGCGACGGCGGTCGCCGGAAGGGGGCAACGGTCGTGCCTCGCGCCTGCAATCATCTGTCTCTCGACACGGTCGCCTGGGACCTACGAGCGAGAACAGGTCTGCGCTCGTTTTCACAGCGCTGGGGAATTTCTCGTGATGAATGCGCGCCGCCGCACGGTTGGCGCGAACCACTGAGTAGTTCCTATCGAATCGATGTGGCTGAACCCTTGCACAACTGCCGGTCCAACGGAGTCCAGCCATGTTTGATCTCATCGAAGGACGAGAGAAACATCTCCCAAGCCACGCGACGGTGCCGCTTCTCCTCTCGACGCTCGCCCAGGGAACCGTCATCGCGCTGGTGGCCTTGCTTCCTCTCCTCTATGTAACGGATCGGTTGCCCGAGGTGCCGACGATGATGGCGTTCGTCGCCACGTTGCCCGCGCCACCTCCGCCACCACCGCCGCCAGTCGCCGCAAAGGCAAAGCCTGACCCTCCGAAGACGGGCGCTGCCCCAGCCGAGAATCAGTCCATCGCTCCACTCGAAGAGCCGGCCCGCATCTCTGAGTTGCCCGACGACGAGGGGTTTACGATTGGTGTCCCTGGTGGCGTCGAGGGCGGCTTACCTGAAGGGATCGTCGGAGGCATCGTGGGTGGGTTGCCAGAAGCGCCTCCGCCACCGCCGCCGCCACCAGCACCCAAGGCGCCGGTTCGGATCGGAGGGCAGATCAGGCCCCCGCAACTGCTCAAACGTCTCGAGCCCGAGTACCCAGCGCTCGCCGTCGCCGCGGCCATTCAAGGTGTCGTCATCCTCGAAGCCACCGTCAACGAGGAAGGCGCGGTGACCGACGTGAAGGTCCTGCGGTCCGTGCACCCGTTGCTCGATCGCGAAGCCGATCGTGTTGTGCGCCAGTGGCGCTATTCGCCTGTCGTGCTGAACGACATCCCGGTGCCGTTCATTCTCACCGTCACGTTGTCGTTCGCTCTGGAGGCGGCGAAGTAGAAGGAGGAGACCATGGCCAAGATTGCAGTCGCCACGCAGCAGACCGCATGGGAATGCAAATGGAGCCGCCCAGGCTTTCGGTTGGCATGCCTCGAAGAGTCGCTGCAACCGGAGAGTGTGTGGGTGTGTGTGCGTACAGGAGAACGTCGCAGGCTCTGTGAGCATACGTGCGATCACTGCCCGTACTGGGAGGCGGACGATTTCCGGAGGAACTAGCTCTTGGGGCTCGGGACTCGGGGTTCGGATCGAATCCTGCCTATCGGCTCGTTTGCGCGAAGTAGTCGATGACGGCTCTGGCAGCGTTGGCGCCGACCACCTGTTCCAGCTCTTCACGCGTTGCCCGGCGCACGCCGGCGAGGCTGCCGAACTTCGTGAGCAGTGCTCGACGCCGCCGCGGACCGATGCCCGGAATCCTATCGAGCTCCGATCGCAGATCGCGCATCGACCGGGCTTTTCTGTGGAACGTCACGGCAAACCGATGCGCTTCGTCACGAATGCGCTGCAGAAGCAGCAATGCAGGGTCGTTCTCGTCGAGGACCAGTGGTTCCATCTGCTCTCGCGTGAACAGCAACTCTTCTTTCTTCGCAATGCCCACAGTCACGAGGTTAGCCAGGCCAATCTGTTCCAGCGCCTCGTAGGCCGCTGACAGCTGTCCCTTTCCCCCGTCGATCAAAATCAGATCCGGAAATGGTCCGCCGGCTTCCAGCACCGCGCGATACCGACGCTGCACAACCTCGCGCATCGCGGCGAAATCGTCAGCGACTCGGGACTCGGGAGCCGGGACTCGGAATCCGGGACTCGGGATCCGGGACTCAGGATCCGGGGTGCGTAATCCTCGCACCCGAAACTTGCGGTATTCGCTCTTCTTCATCCGCCCGTCTTCGCACACGACCATTGAGGCGACTGTCTCGCTCCCCTGAATGGTCGAGATGTCGAAGCAATCGATCCGACGTGGAATGGCCGGAAGGTTCAGCCGGCTGCGCAGTGTCTCGAGCGCGTCGAAGTGTGCGGCTGTCGTCTCGTTGAAGCGCGTCCGATACGACAGCTCTGCGTTTCGCGTGGCCAGCTCGACGAGCGCGCGCTTGTCGCCTCGCTGGGGCACCAGAATGCGGACCTTGCGGCGGGCTCGTGACGAGAGCAACTCCTCCATCGCCTCGACATCCTCGATCGCGGTGGGCAGATTGATCTCGGACGCCGGTACGCGGATGTCGTAGAACTGCATCAGCGCGGCGTGGAGGATGTCGGCCTCGTCGCCGGCAATCGCACCTGGATCGGTCCCGAGCTCGACGCGTTCGACGACGCGTCCTCCCCTGACCTGGAAGACCTGTATCGCGCCGCCACTTGGACCGACCTTCAGTCCGAACACATCGCGATCGCCTAACGCGACGGTCGCAACCTTCTGCTGGCGGTCGCGCAAGGTCTGCACGGTCCGCAAGGCATCGCGCAACTGCGCCGCCTCCTCGAATCGCTCTACAGCGGCGGCCGCTTGCATCCCATCGCGCAGACGCTCCATCAACTCGTCGTTGCGTCCTTCGAGCAGGAGCTTCGTGTTGGTCACGGCCACGCCGTACTGCTCTTCCGTGCAGATCTCCGCCACACACGGGGCGAGGCAACGCTTGATGTCGTACTCGAGGCACGGACGTCCCCGCATCCCCGTGATCACCTCGTTGCATGAGCGAATGCCGAACACCCGATGCGACAGGGTCATGGTCCGGCGCGCGAGTTTGGTCGGCATGAACGGCCCGGCGTAGAAATCGCCCGTCTTCTCGACGCTGCGCGCGACGAGAATTCGCGGAAATGCCTCGCTCGTGGTCAGACGCAGGTATGGGTAGTTCTTGTCGTCACGCAGCAGGATGTTGTAGCGGGGCGACCGCTGCTTGATCAGATTGGTCTCGAGGACCAGCGCCTCCATGACCGAGTCGGTGACGATGACCTCGACACGAGCGATCTCGTCGAGCAAGGCGTCGTGCCGCGGGCTGAGACCGTACGCGCCGAGGTAGCTACGCACGCGGTCGCGCAGCGAGCGCGCCTTGCCGACATAGATCGTCTCACCCGTGGCGTTGATCCACAGATAGACGCCGGGTTGCTCAGGCAATCGCCCCAGCTGATCCTTGAGGTCATGAACGGGCATGGGCTACCATGACAACTTCCCGCAGGGTTAAAGAACCTTTAATTGTACCCAGTATCAAAACTAGATTGGCTTCGGCCCAGGGATGCTCCTCAGCGACTTCTATACTCTTTAATGACCGTTACCGGCTTCATCGGCACTGTCTTCATGTTCCCGCTGCGCGCCATCATCGCCGCCAGCGTGGCTCTCGGCATTCATCCCAACGTCCTCACGCTCATCGGGGTCCTGATTAACGTCGGCGCGGCCTGGGCGCTCGGGCGCGATCATTTCCTGACCGCCGGCTTCATCATGATCGTCGCCAACATTTTCGACTTCATCGATGGAAAGGTCGCCTTCATCACGAACACCGTGTCGCGTTTCGGCGCGTTCTGGGACTCGACGCTCGACCGCTTCTCGGATATCGCACTCTTCCTGGGCCTCATCTACCTCTACGCGTCGCTGCGGCGCACCGACTACGTGATGGTGACGGCGCTGGCCATGATGTTCTCGATCATGACGAGTTACGCTCGCGCGCGAGCCGAATCGCTGATCGAGAAGTGCAAGGTCGGTTTCATGGAGCGTCCCGAGCGCATCGTGCTCTTCATGATCGGCGCTTTCACCAACCGCATGGCTGCGGTGATGTGGGTGATTCTCATTCTGTCTATCGTCACGGTCGAAAATCGCATCCACTACACCTACCTGGTGCTCAACGACAAACCGATTCCCACTGGTTCGAACATCTTCTCCCGGGTGTTCTGGCGCGCCTTCTTCTGGCGCGACGAACGCGCGAGCGTCCCGTACGACCTGTGGGTCATCGCGATCCTCGCGTTCGTATGGCTCACGCCTCCCGCTTGGCTCCGCGATCCCACTGCGTCCGGGCTCGGTGTGTGGGAGCTATTCAGGTAGGCATGGCACCGGGTTCAGACTCAGCTGAGTCCGCCCGAATCCTGCGGAACCTGAGCACGTTCGGTCGCGTTCTCGCCATCAAGCTCTATCGCATCACTCTCGAACCACCGCCACCGGTTCCGATCCTTCCCTGCCTCGATCATGAAGCGCTGCTGCACGAGGGCGTGTCACCACACATGGCTGTCTACGTCCAGGAGAGTTCGTCTGGCGACATCCATGAAGTCGTGTTCGTCCCGGCACAACGACAAATCGAGGTCGACACTTTTTCGACATGGGGCGAGTGCTCGCCCGAGTCGCGACAACGTCTGCTCGCCGCGGTGTCGCAGGGCTTCCCGGTTTACCGAGCGAAGGTCATTCCCCCGTCATGGTGGCGCGGCGATCGGCGCGTCGCCGTGTCGTGCCGGGCGCAGGTCACCCTGCGTGATGTGCTGCTCGGAACCGACGTGGCCAGCGTCAAGGCAGGCATCGAGCGGCTGCAGGTCATCGCCACCCTGATGGAGAAACAATCGCGAGTCGCCTCGTGGGGCATTCGCACAGTGACCGGACCGCTGCTGGCTGCCGCCGGCGTCGCACTGTATCTGCTGTTCGGAATTCTCAGCCTGCGAATCGGTGAATCCGCCGTGACAGCGCTGCGCTACACCCTCATCGGGGTGCTGGGCGCGTGGGTCGTGTACTACGGGCTCAAGGCGGTGCAGCTCACCGAGATGTCCAATCGAGTCTGGAAACGGACTGCCGAGTACAGCCTCATTCTGTCCGAGCGCAAGCGACTGGGAATCTGACTGCACCTCCCGGTTCCGGGTTCCAGGTTCAGGTGCGTGTTCAAGCTTCACAGTGGGCGCGTTCTGTGCGTGGCCAGGGACCACGGCGTCCACGCGCGGGTTCAGTCTACGCACGCGGAACGGTAACTCCTGGGTCCTGAAAAGGACGTGCGGGTTCGCATAATCAGCCGTGCTCTTCAGGAGTTAACCTGATTGCGCTCAGGCGCGGGGGCAGGCAGGATCGGCGCTGAGCGATGCCGACCGCAGCACGTTTTGCCGCTGGCGGGTGACGGCTTCAACATCGGCGCGGCCGTCGAGCTGTCCGTCAAACCTTCCGTTCGCCGAGCCAGAGGCTCCTGGCTGTTCCTCACCTTCTCGAGGTGGTGATCGTTAACGACTGTTCCACCGATTGCACAGGGACGATGGCCGAAGAACTCGCGCGTTTGTTATGAAGAGGGGAAGAAGATAGGCAAGGACGGCGTGGCGGCGTTTTGATACGTCATCCGGTTCAATCTGTTCTGCAGCCTCAAGCGCTCGTATCGACAGTTGCCCAACGCGACTGGCCCCGTCCTTCGCAAAGTATGACCAGTGCGAAGTCCTGGCTGATTGCCTCGACAGATACCCGCGCGCTCTACCGCGCAGCAGTATTCACCGTCGCACTCACCTACGTTGCCCTGAGCACCGGGAGCGCGATGACCAGGCTGCCGGTGTGCGACGAGGCGTGGTATGCGAATCCGGCATTTAATCTCACGGCGGGTCGTTCGATGGGGACAACTGTGCTCGAGTCTGCGGGAACAACGCTGCAGGGCCTCGAGCGCCATACCTACTGGATCATGCCGCTCTACATCGTCGGCCAGGCTCTCGTGTACGAGGTATTTGGGCCTGGGTTGATGCAGACGAGACTGCTGTCTGCCTTTTGGGGACTGGTCATTCTGGCGTCCTGGTTCGTCATCCTGCGCGCGCTGTACCCGGAGAGGCTCGTCGCGTTGCTGGCGATCTTTCTGATGGCCGTAGACTCCTTTTTCATCGGGTTCAGTTCCACTGGACGCAGCGACGCGATGTGTGCCGGTCTCGGGTCGGCCGCACTGGCAGCGTACCTTGGTTTGCGTGCGCGACACCTCACGCTTGCACTCTTTGTCGGCAATGCCCTGATCGCCGCGAGCGGGCTGACGCACCCAAACGGCATTCTTTACCTGGCGCTGTTTGTGTTGCTGTTCTGGCGGTTTGATCGCGAGAACGTTCGCTGGTTTGACCTTTGCGCCGCCGCTTCACCGTATGTTGTCGGAGCGATGTTCTGGGGTGCGTACGTTCTTCAGAGTCCGGCCGATTTCCTTGCCCAATTCGGTGGCAGCGCCCGCACTCGCCTCTCCGGGGCGGCCGCACCATTGGCCATGATCAAGGGGGAGGCTCTGCGATATGCGAATGCGTACGGGTTGACATCCGGAGCGAGCGCCCTTGGACGTGTCAAAGCGATGATACTGCTCGCGTATCTCGTCGGTATCGCAGGCACGATCGTCACCCCGGCGCTCCGCCGCCAACGCCCCGTTCGTATCCTGCTTTCGATGACGGCGTTAATCGTCGCTCTCATGGTCGTTGTCGAAGGGGCAAAACAGGAGTGGTACCTGGTTCACATCATTCCGCTGTTTTGTGCGGTTTCATCCGTGTGGATCACGTACGTGTGGCGTCAAGCTTCTAAACTTGCGTATTTCGTCAGCCTCGGACTGGCAATCTTGGTGGTCGTCAACGTTGGTGCCGTTGGTTGGTTGTTCCACCGCGCGGATTACCAGAATATCTATTTACCGGTCGTGCAATTCTTGAACAGCCCGACTCACGTGCGCGAGAACGTCATAGGCAGCGCCGAACTAGGATTTCAGATCGGATTCGAACGGCTCACCGATGATTTTCGCTTGGGCTACTACAGCGGAAAGCGCGCGGGGGTGATCGTTGTCGAGGAGAACTACGAAGGCATGTTTCGACGATATCAGACGCAAGAACCCGACGTCTATCGACACGTGACGAAGACACTTTCGGGTGCGCGGAAAGTCTTCGATAACGGACGCTATCGCGTCTACGAGCTCTCGGCTGGTTGATAGGCTAGCTTGCTTTCCGCTTCTTTCCGTTCGCCGCTTTCGCCTTCGTCACTGGCTTGGCCAGATCGGCTTTCGCCGTCTTCTTCTTGTCGGTGCTGACCGAATCAAGACTGCGTCGAAGCGCTTCCATGAGATCCACGACCTTGGGCGGCTCCTGGATCTCGGGCGCGACGATTTCTTCGCCGGCGATCTTGGCCTCGATGATCTTGCGCAGCCCTTCCTTGTATTCGTCCTTGTAGTCCTTCAGGTTCAGCTCGCTCTCGAACGAGGAGATGACCTGCTTGGCGAGCTTCATCTCTTCAGGCTTCACCTTCGCGGGCAGCGACCCGAGCTCGTCGATCTGATCGATGCTGCGAATCTCGGCGTCGTGATGCAGCGTGTACATCACGAGGCCTTTCTTCTGCGGGCGCACCGCGACCAGGTACTCGCGCCCGTAGAGCGCCACCTTACCAATGCCGGCCTTCCCCGCCATCCCCTCGCGCATGACGGCAAAGGCGGAGGACGCCATCGGGCCGTCGGGCGCTAGATAGTAGGCCCGGTCTACGTAGATCGGATCGATCGACGTGTCATCGGTGAACTGCGAGAGGTCGATCACGCGCGTCGATTCGACGCGCACCTTCTCGATGTCCTCCTCGGATACGACGACGTAGCGCCCCTTCTCGAACTCGTAGCCTTTGGCGAGCTCAGCGTTCGACACTTCGCGCTCGCAGTGCGGACACCAGCGCTTCTGCTGGATTCGCGTCTGGCACTCAGCGTGGAGCTGATTGAACGACAGCGCCGCTGCCGACTCGGTCGCCGGGAACACCTTCACGGGGATGGTGACGAGGCTGACCTTGAGATAGCCCTTCCAGGTTGGTCTGGGAGACATATATTTGTCCGCACATTATCGGTTCAAAAGGCTCATCAGTTCACCTCGAGCCGGTTGAACGTGTCAAATCGAGTCCCTGTCGTCCCTGGCGCCGAGGTCGAGCCCGGCGCCCCCCATATGAATATCGTGCGTTTGAATCCGATCCCGGAGTAAACGTCGCGCCTGCCCGTAGAGGTGCCCGGGGACGTCCAGGCGCCTGGCGATGCTTTGGACATGAGAAATCAGTACCAGCGTCAGCGTCGGCTCCTCTTTCCATGACACGGCGGAGATCTCCGACCAGTTCATGAACCCGCTGTCGGACCAGACACCGTCGCCGTAAAAGCCCCGTCGGATACGGGTGCTCAACGGGAACATGTAGCCGTAATAGATGAACATCATCGCCTCGCCGAAGATCGAGCGCGGCGAGCGGTGCAGGACGAACGCCTCGATCATGAGCAGTATGCCGAGCACGACCCCCAGTGCGAGACTGAAGGCGTAGTACCTCGGCTTGTCACCCTGCCAGACCAGCTGGGCCGATCGCAGCCGCCGCCGATACGCCCAGAGCAACGCCCCGAGCCTGATGTTCGCGATCAGGAAGCCCAAGCCGAACAGCAGGAGTAGCCGAGGCGTCAACCACGCGATCCAGGGCACCCACTCAGGAGACGTCATCGACCCGGTTGTTAATCAACCGGGGTGTTCTAGTCAACTCCCAATTTCCACCCTCGACGTGCTCGGGGTGGCCTGAGCAGAGTCGAAGGCCGGCGTTACGGAGTTTCCTCAGGTGTGGTGGGAACGCGCACTTCGGAAGAAACGGACGTGCGAGAGAGTTGCGGGTCGAAGCACCGCCGGCAACGCGCCTCATAGAGACCGGCAGCGCCAACGAGGACGCGATCGCCGCTGGCGACCAGTCGTTGCGTGTGATTGGCGGGGTTGCCGCACACCATGCAGATCGCATGGGTCTTGGTGATGTACTCGGCGATCGCCAGGAGCTGCGGCATCGGCTCGAACGGCTTCCCGAGGTAGTCCTGGTCGAGACCCGCCACGATCACCCGCACACCACGATTGGCAAGCGTGCCGCAGATCGCGGGCAGATCCGGATCGAAGAACTGTCCCTCGTCGATGCCAACGACTTCGGTGTCGGGCTGGATACGTTCGAGCAGCTCGCGGGCGGTGTCGACCACGGACGACTCCATCCGCATCTCACCATGCGACACGATGTCGTCGGTCGAATACCGCGTGTCGATCCGGGGCTTGAACACCTGGACGCGCTGCCGCGCAATTCTGGCGCGGCGCAGCCGGCGAATGAGCTCCTCGCTCTTGCCGCTGAACATGCTGCCGACAATCACTTCGATCCAGCCCTGACCGGGCTGGCGCACGACATCCATTAGTGACTTCTCGATCTTTGATTATTGATTCCCTGTTGATTGTTGATTCTTGACTGGTGATTGACTACGCGTCTTCGGCAACTCGTCGAATCAGTAGTATCTGCAGTCACCACCGCGCCGAATCAGCGATAAATCAACAATAACCAATCGCCAAGAAACGACCAATCAACAATCAAAGATCATCAAATCAAAAAATTCAGGTTCACCGCCCTACGCCCGTGACAAGTATTCCCCGGTATCAGTGCTGACTCGAATGAGATCCCCCGGGTTCACGAATGGTGGAACCTGCACGACGAGTCCTGTCTCCAATGTCGCTGGCTTGACCTGGGCACTGGCCGTGGCGCCCTTGATGCCGGGAACGGTGTCGGTCACTTTCAGGTCGACGGTCTGCGGCAGCTCGATGCCGACTGGCTCGCTGCCATAGAACTCGACCTGGATCGTCATCTCCGGCTTGAGGTAGTTGACCGACTCACCCAGCGCTTCGTTCGAGATATGAATCTGGTCGAACGTGGCGGTGTCCATGAAGTAATAGTCGTCGCCGTCCTGATAGAGGTATTGCATCTGGCGCTCGTCCAGCGTGGCGCGCTCGACGGTATCTTCCGACCTCAGCTTCTGATCCGACAGCGACCCGTTGCGGATATTCCGCAGTTTCACGCGGACGAAGCCGCGCAGGTTCCCCGGGGTGACGTGCTGGAGCTCGAGGACCCGGAACAGGTCCTGCTCCATCTTGACCAACATGCCTTTTTTCAATCGCGTTGCTTGTATTGAAGCCATAGATTCCGTCTGCAGAACCTTTCGATCGTAGCACAACGGCTGCGCGCGACCTGGGGCCCCGGGACTCGGGATTCGGGCTCGGGACTCGGGGCTCGGGACTCGGGGCTCGAAGCATTGAAGAGTCTTTCCGATGCCAAATCCAATTCCGGATCCCGAGTTCCGGATCCCGGATCCCGAGTGAACAGTGGTACGATCCCTCCGTGGCCTTCGTACGCTGGGATCCGCTCCAGGACCTGCTGGCCGTTCAGCAGCGGATGACCCGCTTGACCACGGGACCATCTGGCTGGACGCCGCCGGTCGACGTGTTCGAGACCGCCGACCACTACGTGGTGATGGTGGAACTGCCAGGACTGACCCAGGACGATGTGCAGTTGCAGCATCACGAGGGGCGCCTGACCATATCCGGCGTGCGCCGTGAACGCGAGTCACCCTGCGAGCAGTTTCATCGCATCGAACGGGGTCACGGCAACTTCAGCCGCACACTGCAATTGCCACTGCCGGTTGAGGCGGAGCGGATCACCGCAGATCTCCGGGACGGCGTACTCACCGTGACCTGCCCCAAGGTGAATGACGACTCGATCCGCCGGATACATATCAGCTGATCGCCCATGACCCTACGTTTCGCGTCACTCATCCTATTGCTGGCCAGCTTCGCTGCCGGCCTTCTGCTGGCGAACAGGCTTCGTGAGCCAACAGAAGCGGTCGCGCAGGCACCATCGCAGGCCAAACCGGCAGTGGCAACGCCTGTATCTGTCTCGTCACCTGCGGGGACGCTGACCGACTTCAGCCGCATCGCGGAACGCATCATCCCCGCGGTGGTGAACATCTCCTCGCAGCAGCTCGTACGACGTCAGATGCCGATCGACCCGTTCTTTGGATCCATCTTCGGCGATCCTGACGCGCTCTTCGGGTCGCGCCGCGGCGTCGAGAACAGCCTCGGGTCAGGCGTGATCGTGAGCAGCGACGGCTTCATCCTCACCAACAATCACGTCGTCACCGGCGAAGCGCGTCGGGTCACTATCGAACAGCTCGATGTCACGGTCGCTCTGGCCGACAAGCGCGAGATGCGAGCCGACGTCGTTGGCGTCGATCCGGCGACTGACTTGGCGGTGTTGAAGATCGGCGCGAAGGATCTTCCGACCATCCCGTGGGGCGACTCGTCTCGACTCAAGGTTGCCGAATGGGTACTGGCTGTGGGCAACCCGTATCAACTGAACCAGACCGTGACCCTTGGCATCGTGTCGGCGGTTGGCCGCACGAACCTCGGTGTATCGACTTACGAGGATTTCATCCAGACCGATGCGGCCATTAACCCCGGCAACTCGGGCGGCGCGCTCGTGAACGCGCGCGGCGAGCTGGTGGGCATCAATACCGTCATCTTCAGTCAAAGCGGCGGTTATCAAGGCATTGGATTCGCGGTGTCGAGCAACCTGGCGCGCCGCGTCGTGAACGACCTCCAGCAGTATCAGGAAGTGCGTCGCGGGTCGATGGGGCCGGATCAATACGGGCCGCTTTCGACGCGGATGGCAGAAGAGATCGGAGCTCCCGATACACGGGGGGCGCTCGTCTACCGGATGTACCGGACCTCACCCGCATATCAGAGTGGCATGCGCCCTGGCGATGTCGTCGTTGCCTTCAATGGCACGCCCGTCGAAGATCCCAGCCATCTATCACGGCTCGTGTCAGACGCGCAGATCGGCAGCACGGCCGCGGTGACCGTGATTCGCGATGGGAAACGCGTGACGCTGAAGATTCCAATCGCCCGCGTTCCTCGCAGCAACTAGCGGACTACATCGGGTGTCGAGATGTGGCCTGACGAGCGGACGTGGAGCGGCACAGAACGTCGAGACCAAGCCAGACGTCAACTGCTTCTGCGGCGCTTTCACGACGAATACCAACAACTCCCCGGAATGTCACTGACGGCCGATCAGGCCGCTCGCCTGTTTGCGATTCGCGCGGACGTGTGCCGGCGCGTGTTTGAAGAGCTCGTTGAGGCCGGCGTGCTGTCTCGGAAGTGGAAGGACCAGTACGTCGCAGCCCTTGGGTCCAGGCTCTGAAGAGAGAGCTAGACGCCGTGGCCGTAGCCCGATTCGTGCATCGCCGGTTGCGCCGCTGACGGTGTGTCGAACGGATCGACCGTATCGTGAGAGACGGTCTGATCCGCTCGAACGCGCGCGATCGTCGTGCGAACGTCCTGATCCGTCAGGACCTTGCGATCGTCGGCAATCGCCATCAGGCCACGATAGACCTCGACGAGCTCGTCACCATCGAGCTGGAAGCCCAGATCGGCGCAGCGGCGCTGCACGGCGTGGCGACCAGAATGCTTGCCGAGCACCAGCGGATTCCACGGCGCACCGACGTCTTCCGCGCGCATGATCTCGTAAGTTCGTCGATCCTTCAGCATCCCGTCCTGGTGGATGCCCGCTTCGTGCGCAAAGGCGTTGCGCCCGACGACGGCCTTGTTGACCTGCACACCCTGACCGGTGAGCTTCGTGAGCATCTCGCTCGAGGGGTAAATCTCGCTGGCCTGGATGGCCGTCGTGAACGGCATGCGGTCGGCGCGGATGCGCAGGGTCATGACAATCTCTTCGAGCGCGGCGTTGCCCGCGCGCTCGCCGATCCCGTTCACCGTGCACTCCACCTGGCGCGCTCCCCCCTGGATCGCCGCGAGCGAGTTGGCGACGGCCAGGCCGAGGTCATCGTGACAGTGCGCGCTGAATATCACATTGTCCGAGGCGGGCACGGCCGCGCGAATCCGCTCGAAGAAATCGCGCGTCTCGTCGGGCATCGTATACCCCACAGTGTCCGGCAGGTTGATCGTCGTGGCGCCGGCAGCGATCACCGACTCGACAACCTTGCACAGGAAGTCGAAGTCGCTTCGCGTCGCGTCTTCAGCCGAGAACTGCACATCGTCGGTGTTCTGACGCGCGTATCGCACGGACTCCACCGCCGCATCGAGACACTGCTCTCGCGACATCCGAAGCTTCACTTTGAGATGGAGGTCCGACGTGGCAATGAAGGTATGGATTCTCCCCCGCGCCGCCGGTTTGATCGCCCAGGCCGCCTTCTCGAGGTCGGCGCGGTGACACCGTGCCAGGCAGGCAATGACGGGACGACGAATCTCAGTGGCGATCTGCCGCACAGCTTCGGCGTCGGCAGGCGAGGCAATGGGAAACCCGGCTTCGATAATGTCCACACCAAGCGCATCGATCTGACGCGCCAGCTGCAGCTTCTCAGCCGGCCGGAGCGAGAATCCGGGCGCCTGCTCGCCGTCGCGGAGCGTGGTGTCGAAAACGCGGACGTGATCTGCCATGGGACTTTTCCCCTCGTAGCCAGTAGACGCGACGGGTCCGGATAATGTCAAACTGATAATTATTCTCTTTGGATTATGATCCGTTATCTTGGAGGACGGCCCCCGCACCTCCGGAGAGCCAGTGGAACTCAGCGAATTACGTGTATTTTTGAAAGTTGCGGCCGAACGCAGCTTCTCGCGCGCCGCGATGAAGCTTCATCGAACTCAGCCCGCGGTCAGCCAGGCGGTCCGCCGCCTCGAGGAAAGCGTCGGGGAACGGCTGTTCGACCGTGCCACCAAGGACGCCTCCCTCACCGAGGCCGGCCGCCTCCTTCGCGATTACGCCGAGCGTCTCCTGCGTCTTTCGGAAGAGGCGGAAGGCGCCGTGAAGGACCTCCGCGACTTGCGACGTGGGCGGGTCCTCATCGGGGCGAATGAGGCATCGGTGCACGCCGTCCTTCCCCTCATCGCCCGATTTCGCGAGGCGCATCCGCTGGTGCACGTGGACGTCCGTAGAATTCCGGCTCGCCAGATCGGCGCGGAGGTCGCGCAAGGCAGTCTCGATTTTGGCGTGCTGACCTTTCAGCCCGCCGAACCGGGGCTGAATACCATTGTGCTCGGACAGGACGAGCTCGTAATGCTCGTTCACCCGTCACATGCCCTTGCGCACAGCAAGGAAGTCACGCTATCGGAGTGCGCGCGGCAAACGGTGATCGCGCACAACGACCCCTCGCACGTGCGCGATCGCGTGCTGCGGCTGTTCGAGCAGCATCACATCCCGGCGAATATCCTGGTTTCGCTCCCCAGCCTCGAGGGCATCAAGCGCGCTGTCGCGATGCAGTTGGGCGTCGCCTTACTGCCGCGTCGCTGCGCCGAGTCAGAAATTGCTCGCGGTGAGCTCGTGGCGCTTGCCATGCCGGAAATCCGCTTGCGCAGGCAGGTGCGGCTCGTCTTCCGCAAGAGCGGAGAGCGATCGCACGCGTCCGCGGCGTTCCTCTCTCAACTCGAGGAGAAAAGGCGCGTCGCCGCCGTGACTGTGTAAAAGAAGTCGATCTGTTGGTAAGCTCGTCGCGGCGTTCCCCTGGTTTCAGCGCAGAGGCGACGATGCCGAACAAGAAAGAGCTGCCCAAGAACCCATCGTTTGAGCTGCAGCGCGATCTGCTCATTCATCCGGAAAGCAACCCTACTGCTTACGTTGCATTCGAACAGGCTCTTGCGCACAAGTTCGTGCCCGACGCGACGACGTGGTCGCGGGTCAACGCCTGGTGGCTGGCGGACGCATCCTGGATTGCGTACACGCATGATGCAGCTGCTGTCCGTGACGTGTTTCGATCGCGAGCTGGGATGGACTCCTGCGAGTTGATCGCGGGCACCGGCACAGAGTGCTATCTGGCGCAGCGCAGCAGCTTCGCCATCGTCACCTTCAGGGGAACACAACCGGATGACTGGAACGATCTGTTCAATATCGCCAGGTTTGGGACAACTGCCTGGGACGTAGGACGCGTGCACGAGGGGTTTGCCGATGCGCTCGAAGCCATCTGGGAACCGCTCGAGAAAGCGCTGAATGGGCTGCAGGACCGTCGCGTCTGGTTCACCGGACACAGCTTGGGCGGAGCCCTTGCCACGTTCGCCGCCTTCCGGCGAAGGAATCGCCTGGCCGGCGTGTATACGTTTGGCTCACCACGCGTCGGAAACGGGGAATTTGCCGCTCAACTCGACGCCGCGCTCGTGAACAAGAGCTTCCGCTACGTCAACGACCACGACGCGGTCACGCATATGCCGCCCAAGCCCTTCGCGTTTCCCCACGGCGGCTACACGCACATCAGTGAGTTGCGCTCGATCAACAAGGATGGTCAGGTCAGCACGACCGAACCAACCGTCAGCCACTTCGCGCTTGATGTATTTGGAGACCCCGGCGTGGGCGTCCTGCTCGACATCATCAATCTCTTGCACCAGGGGCACCGCATCACTCTGCCAGACACGCTGACCGACCACACTCCGCTGTATTACGCGCTACACACGTGGAACGATTTCGCCGTCAATGGCGCATAGCGTGTGCAACGGTCAAAGGCACGGTGCTCTCGGATCCTTTTTTCAGACCAATCACCTGCGCGATGTGCTCGATCACCAGCGCTCCCGACATGACGCCAAGGGGTAACCAGATTCCCCCCCGAGCCGCGAGCCACAATGCCCACACTCCGCCAGCCGACTCGAGCACGGTGATGAAAATGACGCCGCCATCGCTCAGCATCGGTCGAAGGTCAGTTTGTTTGAGAAGGGCCACTTCGTAACTGTGGACAAGGTGGATACCGGCAACGAGTATCGCCGCGCCGAACCATGGTTCCCCTGCTTCGGCAAGTTCGAGCCAGATTGTCCACGTGGCCATTTCGGCGACGGTGACCCCTACGAGGACCAACCATAATGATCTCAGGTTGCCTGCTGGAGTAATGACCTTCCGCGGCACCTTCAGCCAGAGAACGACGACGTATCGTTCGATGACGAATCCCCCCACCAGGATCGCCGACGCGACGATCACGTGACGGGTGTTAAACCACTCCCAATTGATTCGCATCACCAGGGTTTGAACCCAGCCGGCATCGATGCCCATCAGCGCCGCGCGGACGTTCTCCCAGAGGGCTGGATGCAGAGTGTGGAACAAGTACCAACCGACCAGTCCCAGGAACTCCCCGGCGCTGGCGATGGCGAACAGCATGATGCTCGCGGGCCAGCTTTGAAATCGCCTCGAATCGTCGGCAGCGGCCACTACACGACCTCCATTGTGCGGTGGGGTGAATCGGATTCAGTTGTCATAACGTGCGTGGAAGGACGACTGAACGTACCGGGCGCTAGCATCGACGCGAAGCGGGCCGTATCGACGATTGACTGGGCCTGCATCCAGAGATCTGCTGACTGCAGAAGCTCATCGCCGCCCGTGTGTCTGAGAATCTGACCCCGGCAACGGCGGGCAACGGCGCGGTAGAGACCCATGTTCCCGGCAACGAACGTTCTTTCAGCCGAGTCGAGGTGCGCAAGCGCCTGTTGCCAGTCTTCCTGCAGCGTCGAGACACCGGCACGAATCAGTTCGCTCAGGGCCATGCCCCACGGGGCGCCGATCCGCTGCAGTCGGCGCGCGTCGTTGCCGGCGCTCGTGATCAATCTGACGCGCGTCGGCCCCGAGCACGCCGGATCGAGCGCTGCACTGATCGCGGCACGCGCGCGCAGGTGCAACGACTCGATCAACACCGGTTGCACACGCAGCAACAGCGTGTGGCTGAGGTCGCGCCACTTTCTTTCGAGATCAGACCAGGCCTCGAGTCCGTGACCCGCGTAAAGCTGAATCTCCGCCGTCGCGATCATTTCGTAGTAGTGCTGATTGTGAAAACCCTTGTGAGACCATCGGGCCATTCCCTCGCGCACGGCCTGCCTGGCTTCGGTGGCGTCGTTCGATGCTAGACACGTTAGATAGGAGAGCCGAGTGCGCAGAATGGTTTCGGCGTAGAGCGCGTCGCGCGCCCGCGCTTCTTTGAGAAGTACGGGCAGCCGGCGAGAGAGCTTGCCCACTTCACCGATGTAGAACAACGAGAGCAGCGTGTAGAACTGAGCGGTGTCGATCTGCCAGGCGACACCTGTGCAGCGCTCGCGCAGAACGAGCTCGGCCGTCTCGCACAGCGTTCGCGCCGTCGTCCAGTGTCCCTGCATGTATGCGGCGCTGCCCTTGGCCAGCGTCATCAGGGCCGATCCTTCCGGGCTCTGTACGCGAGTCAAGACTGATTCAGCTACACGAATCAGGCGTTCGTTCCCTGGCTGGCTGGGCGCGCCTGCGATGGAGGTGTAGGCGAGCTCCATCGCCAGTGCCCGAACGATCCGCAGCGGCTCGCCAGCGTTCAGCGCGAGCAGGAGGTTGCGGGCACCGAACTCGGCAGAGCGGATGTGATCGACGATGGCCAGACCCGTTGTGACCGACCAGCATGTGTCGACGCCAACGAGCGCCTCGGCGGGAACCTGATCGTCGGCTCTTTCCGTGAACGTCAGGCCCCTTAGTCTGAGGCGCGCGCGCAGGAGGAGCAACGACAGCAGGGCCTGACGAGGCGTCGGAGCCAGTCGGAGACCGACGCGTTTCAACACATCGCCGACGACTTGCAGCCCCTCGTCGAGATAACCGCTCTGCAGCAACTGTTCGGCGGCACGCCTTTTCAAGTCGACGACTTCGTCTGCACGTGCACTGGCAGACGCGGACAGGTAGGCCTGCGCGGCGTCGTAGCCGCGGCCACCCGCCGCGAGCGACGCACCAAGCTTCACTCGTACCCCGTGACCGCCGTCGTCGAAACGTCCGAAATCGAGAGCAAAACGATACGACCGGGCGGCACGATCGAAGGCGAGCGCATCGCGGGCGCGATCGCCGGCCACAACCGCATACGTGGCCGCCGTTTCGCTTTGCCCTGCGCCATGAAAATGACGGACGAGCGCCTCGGGATCCGCACCTGGTGATTGTTCGAGCACCGCAGCGAGCCGGCCGTGAAGGTCTTTGAGTTCTCGAGGCCCGATAGCGGCGGTGATCGCCTCGCGGATGCGATCGTGGTATACCTCGAGTTTCTCCTGGGCGCCGGCGATGCGTGAGCGCGCAAGACGCGCAGCACGGAGCCCAAGGGAGTCGTGCAGCGCTTCGGGCCCAAGCCCGGCAGCATCGGCAGCCGTGATCAGCTCGAGCGGACCGCCGTGAACGGCAAGTACCTGGAGCAAGCGCCTGGCGCCATCATTGAAGCCCGCGGTTCGGGCACGGATAACGGAATCGAGGTTCAGATCGATCTCTATGGTCGGACTGACCAGTGGCACACCTGTGAACGCCGCCTCCGGCGAGCCCATCATGGTCTCGTACTGGACGAGTTGATTGATGAAGAACGGGCTGCGGCCCGATTCGCGAACTATTGAATCCACTGACGCGCGGGTTGGATGCTTCTGCGTCAGCGACTGGATCAACTCGTAGGCCTCTGGTTCCGAAAGCTCATCAACGCTCGCCATCTGGACCGCGCACCGGCCTTTGCGCCATGCGGCAACCGCGGCAGTCAGCAACGCGTTGAGGGCGACATTGCTGGCGCCTTCCTCGGTGCGATAGCAGCCCACGAACAGCACCGGCGACACTTCATCGCCGAAAATCAGATCGGCGATCAGAGCGGCGCTGTCAGCGTCGGTCCACTGCAAGTCGTCGACCACGATGACGACGGGATGACGATCGACCAGTCGCGCCAGCATCTCGCGGAAGGCGGCATAACCACGGCGCCGGAGTTCGTGGACATCCGTCGTCTCGACCGACTGCTGTGGACTTCGAAGGACGGCGTCAACGCGGCGCAGAACTGGAAAGAGGCGCGCCAGCGCGGTGACATCGCGTGGCAGCAGGGCGCCCGCGAGTAGTGGCGGAAGCTTCTTGAGGTAGCCGCTCAATTGGTCCACCAGGCTGTCGAGCGCCTTGTAGGGCACCGACTCACGTTCGTAGCAGCGGCCCTGGAGAACGACGGCGTCAGCTTCGCGTTCGCGCAACACATCGAGAAAGCGGCGAATCAGTGATGTCTTGCCCATCCCGGACGCGCCATGCAGAAACACCGTCTCCGCGCTGCCCGCCACTGACGCTTCGAAGGCGCGATGCAGGAGCGCCAACTGCGGCTGCCGTCCCACGAACGGTCCCTGGTCGCCGCGCGCGGGAAAATGCTCAGTGGCGATTTGCGACGTCGGCCAGATCTCGCCGAGCGCGTGGAGAACCTCCGCATCCGACGGTCGCGCGCTCGGCTCGCGCTCGAGTAATCGGCAACACAGGCGGTCGAGCTGTGGAGGAATCTGGCCGCGCACCGAGCTTGGCGCCGGCGCCGTCAGCTGTTTTTTTGCCGCGACGACCTGATTGGGGGTTCCCGAGAAAGGAAGCTGGCCCGTGAGCGCCTCGAACAACATCGCGCCGACGGCGTACCAATCACTGGCTTCCGTAGGACGTTCACCGGCGGCGTGTTCCGGGGAGATATACGCGGGCGTCCCCCGAATTCTCAGCGTGTCATCGAGCATTCCGGCAAACAGGTCGGTTGCGAGCCCGAAATCGACGACCTTGAGCTGACCGTTTGACGTTATGAGAACGTTCGAAGGCTTGATGTCGCAGTGCAGCTTCCCTTCCTGATGCAGGTACGTAAGGGACCGGCACAGTTGTGCCATCGCGTACCCAAGCCGCGTCAAGTCACAGGTATCTGTTTCCTGATCGCGTACGTAGGTGAGAAAGTCCGTGCCGGGGACGAGCTCCATCGAGATGAACCAGGACTCCTCCTCGGCGAACAGCTCATAGAGCGACACGAGGTTGGGGTGCGACAGATCGGCAAGAACACGGAACTCTTTCTTGAATTCGACGACGCTATCGACGTCCCCTCGAGCGAAGATCTTGACCGCGACGTGAGTTCGGCGCTCCTGATCGTACGCCTTGTAGACCACGCCGAATCCGCCCCTGCCCAGGTACTGCTCGAGCACGAATCGGCCGTTCTTCAGCGGCGTTCGCACTTCAGGACCGAGGTCGCTGGTCGTTGACGGCATCTCGCCTTCGCTGGTCGAGAGTCCGCTCGTGGACAGTTGCGCAACTACCGCGACTTCAACGAGCGTCCTGAGGTGATTGAGGGCCTGCCGCTGCTCGGGAGTGGTGGCATGGGCCTCGGCTTCGGTCCAGTCCACAGGGATTCCGTCGGCAACGGCTCCGAGCAGGGCCCGCAGGAATTCGTCGAAGGGCGACGACTCTGAGAGCTCCGACTGTGAATTCATAGAGTCACGCAGGAGTGAGTTTTTCCTGCGTCACTCCCCGCAGTTGTGAGCAATGATCTGGGCTCGTTTCAATCGACCAGACTTCAAACGGCCCGCGGTACCGTGGCAGGAGCCGTTCGACTTGCCCGCGTTGTCCGTTGATCGGTTGGAGTGTAATGCAGTTAGGGAGGCTGTCCATGGCAGAACATGGCGGGTCGACCGACGGACGTACCCGCCAGCGCTCGCTGCTACTGGTCGCACCAGTCAGACCTGGCGACGAGGTCCGAAAGTCCCTGGAAGCGCTTCTCAGGGAGATCGCGGAACCGCAGGCCCCACTCAACGTCGAAAACAACCCCGTCATCCCGTTCAGGGCGCTGCCGAGCATTCACTTCGCAAGAATTTTGACTCAGCCCGACTCCTTCGGCCCTCCCCCGGATGACGAGCCCAAGCCCGGCTCGAAGCCCGTCATCCCGCTCAAGTTGCTTTTCGCCACTGACTTCGACGGAACGCTGAAAGAACACCTCCTGGAGCTGATCGACGTCGCCAGTCCGGGGCTCGATCGGTTGTTCGGGCATTGCGAGGGGTGGCCGGGCCTCGCCCAGCGCGATCGGCCAAACCGATACCACATCCTGGCGAAGTTCGTGGGACGGCACTGCGTCGTGGCGAACACGTTCTACACGGGCACGATGAAACGATCGGTGGGGCAGGTTCTCCGAGAAGCTGAGCTGCGTGAGGCTATCGACGGGTACCTCGATGAACACGTGGGCACGCAGGGGTTTCCAACGGACGCCCTCGGCATTCGAGATCGCGTACGGACGTGGATCTTCGGCAACCCCCACTTTGATTGGGTACATCAACGGCCGGGTCCGTTTCCTTTCTCGCCTCCCCCGCTTGTGCGCGACCATCTGATCGGCTGGGGGATCGGCGCCGTCCTCGCAATCGCCGCAATTGTGGTCGCGATCCTGAGCGCGTCCAGGCCCCTTTCACAGGCCCTGGCCATCGTCGCCACGCCGATTCTGGTTATCGGCGCGCTTGTTCTGGCCGCGCGGGCGTACCTGTCGTATCTCGCCGCAACTGACCCCGTCATCATTCGCCGCAACACCGAGCACGCGAAAGGCCTCACGGATCGCGAAGACCGCATCGTTCAGAACCAGATCACGACGATCAATTACATCAAGCGGCCGCTCTGGTTCCGTCGTCTCGTCGTTCGAAGCGTGCTGGCCGTGATCAACATCGGCGCGAGATTCGTCAGCACGCAAGGGACGCTTTCCGGCATTCCTACGATTCACTTCGCACGCTGGGTCGTTGTGGATGAGGGACGCCGAGTGCTGTTCTTCAGCAACTACGATGGCAGTTGGGAGAGCTATCTCGGCGACTTTGTCGACAAGGCCCACAAAGGTCTCACCGCCATCTGGAGCAACTGCGTGGGCTTTCCGCGTACTCGGGGTCTTTTCAAGGAAGGCGCCGAGGACGAGCAGCCATTCAAAGCACTGGCGCGCGACAGTCAGATCAAGACAGACGTGTGGTACAGCGCATATCCCACGCTGACGGTTTCAAACATCAACGACAACACGCGACTCCGCTTGGGTCTGTATGGCGATCTGGATGAAACCGCCGCGCAACTGTGGCTCCGCATGGCCGTCCCGCGTCAACGGCTGATTCAGGCCGCTGCCTCAGCGGCCAAGAAAACGGAGGTGGACCGCAGCGATGTTCAGGGCCTGGTGGCACGGAGCTACAAGGAACTCGAGACGGCGGTATACATCCCTGTGACATTCAAGGGTGACCAGCAGCAGACTCGAGCCTGGCTCGCAGGTCTCATCGACCACGTAACGGAGTCCTCCGCTTTCCTTTCGGGTAAGGCCGCCGAGGCCAAAGGCCAGGTAATCAATGTGGCATTCACCTATGGTGGTCTCGAAAACCTCGGTCTCCGCGACAGGGTCACGGTCCAAGACTTCTCTCGCGAGTTTACCGAAGGGATGGCGACGGATCACCGCAAACGGCTGCTCGGCGATACCGACGAAGCTGACCCGGAACACTGGAAGTGGGGTGGTCCGAAAAACTTAGGACTCCACGCCATACTGTTCATCTTCGCCATCAACGAGGGTCGGCTCAAGAAGATTCTCGATTGCGAAGCCGAGCGAGCACGTGAACACAAAGTGACTCTCGGCACGCCACTGGATACGAACTGGATGCGTGAGAAGGAACACTTTGGATTCAACGATGGAATCGCGCAGCCTCTCATCGCTGGATTTGGTGATGGCCGAGTCGGGACCAACGGTCGAGGATTGGAGATTCCTGCTGGCGAAGTCCTACTCGGGTTCGCGAACGCGTACGACAGGATCCCATTGTCTCCGACCGTCCCGGACAACAACGTCAGCGCGCGCTTTCTGCAGTGCATCGAAGATCCTGACGGAGAGCGTCGACGCGATCTCGGTCGTAACGGTTCATACATCGTCTTTCGTCAGCTGAAGCAAAACGTGAAGGCTTTCTGGGAGGATGTCGACCGACGCGCGCAATCAGATCCCGCCCACCGGAAACTGCTTGCCGCGAAGATGGTGGGACGGTGGCCCAACGGTGCGCCACTGGTCCGCTATCCCTGCTGCGAGCCGGCGAAGCAGCCCGACCCACCCAAGCTCAATAACTTCTGGTATCGCAACGATCTCGACGGCGACCGCTGCCCCGTCGGCGCCCACATCCGCCGCACGAATCCACGCGACGGCTTGCGCCCCGACACCGAGGAATCGCTGAAGGTCGCCAATCGTCACCGCCTTCTCCGTCGCGGCAGGGCGTACGGGCAGCCGATCGCACAGTCGTTTGATCCTGACGACATCCTGAGGGCACCCAACGAACAGAATCCGAATCGAGGGCTGCACTTCATTTGCTTCAACACCGACATCGCGAGGCAGTTCGAGTTCGTGCAAAGCACGTGGGCGAACAGCACCAAGTTCGACGGGTTGTACCGCGACCCCGATCCGTTGATCGCGCCGAACGGGGCCAAGCGGGCTCAAGACAAGGGCATCTTCACCATTCAGCACACTCCCGTCCGGCAGCGGCACCATGAGTTGAAACGGTTCGTCACCCCGGTCGGCGGCGCCTATCTCTTCATGCCTGGAATCAACGCACTGCGCTACCTGACGGTGGCGCCGATGTCCGGTACCATCAACGAGCCGACAGGAACTCGATCAGGACGCGATTGACTTCGTCGGGAGCCTCGTTCTGAACCCAGTGGCTCGCGTCCGTGATGCGGTGAACACGGACGCGAGGTGCCACTCGCTTCAGGTCGTCGAGTAGCTCGATGCCCAGTGACGTGTCTCGCTCTCCCCAGATGACGAGCGTGGGCGCGTCGACGCGTGCCGATCGAGCCAGATGGACCGCATCCGGCGCGGCGTTCTCGCGATACCAGTTGAGCGCAGCCGTCAGCGCGCCGGGCTTCGCCAGGGCCTGAATGTACGCCTCGGTCTCGCCGTCGCTGAATGCGGGCTTGAACGGCTGGCGGCGAAAGAGATCCCGAATGAGATGAAAGTTCCGAGCGGAAAGCGCCCATTCCGACAGCCGCGGAATTCGAAACAACAGGACATACCACGATCGGAGCAGCTGCCGCGACGGCCCGCGTGCAAGCCTGCGATAGATGTCGAGATGGGGAGCGTTGAGGATGACAAGCCTGTCGAGCAGCTCAGGATGGGCGCCGGCAAATGTCCAGGCCAGAATCCCGCCCCAGTCGTGGCCGACCACGTGAGCGCGTTCGCGGCCCGTGGCGCGGACCAGGGCGGCAACATCGGCGACGAGGTGCTTGAGATGATATGCCTCGCGTTGTGACGGCCGATCGGACTCGTTGTAGCCACGCAGGTCCGGCGCCAGCACCGCGAATCCGGCTGCTGTCAACGCCGGGATCTGATGTTTCCAGGTTCGCCAGTTCTCGGGAAAGCCGGGCAGGAGAATCACCGGCGGGCCGCTGCCCGCTCGCGCGACGTGAAGGAAAATGCCATCGCCGCGGATGCGTTCGTGACGGATTTCGCTCATCCCGAAGAGTGCTAGCGGGTGTCAGGCGGGAGGTCGGTCATCCAGACGTTGCCAGTATGCTCGCCAAGATTGAAGACGATCTTGTCGCGCGCGACCGCGATGTCCGGTGCGCCGAGGTACAGATTCCGCCACGACAACCCTCTGCTATGAAAGTGGTGGACGGACACCAGCGAGCCAGAAGGCCGTTTCGTTGTCGGGTCGAGATGCTGCGCCCAGAGGCACGGTGAACCATCACGATTAGACCAGAAGTAGAGAACGTTTCCGTCAGGCGACCATGCCGGGGCATCACCGTCTTCAGCAACGACAACCCAGTCAGTCTCTGCGGCAACCGAAGCGGCGTTGACTTTGGCGACCATCACTCGGGCCGGAGCGAGACTGTTCGGTCTCGCGTTGAACGATACCCATCCGCCGTCCGAAGATAAACGGCCGTTGAACAGTCCGAAGGCCGGATGCCGCAACCAGTCGCGTTGCGGCGGCGAACCCGGACGAAGAAGCCCGATACCCGACGGATCGCGCGCGGTAACGAAGAGGAACCCCTTGCCGCCGGGAGCCCACTGCTCCACTTCCCCGCAGTCGTCACAAACCTGCTCAGGCGATCCACCATTCAGGCCGACGACGAACATCGGCATCTTGCCGTTCTGAAAAAACGAGTACGCGATCCGAGTGCCGTCTGGACTGATCACTGGGTAGTCATCTGCCGGTGTCGCCATGACAGCCGTTTCCTGGCCGGTGACCAGGTCGCGTGAGAAGACGTCGAAGTTCCCACCTCGCCGCGAGCGGAACGCCAGAGTTCGTCCGTCTTCTGATATCGAGGGATCGTAATCATCGGAAAGATCCTGTGTCAGCCGAGTCACGGTGTCCTGCGCCCTGACGCGATCGGTGTCAATCGAGATCTTCCATATGTCCGCGCCACTCGTCCGGCTCATGAACACCATTCGTCCACTCGACGTCGTGGAGGCACTCGCTTCGTCCGTGGTTCCGAATGTGACGCGTTGCGGCGCCGAAACGCGCCTCGTCTGCGGAGCAATCCCAGCCTGCCACATGTTCGACGAGTCGCCAACGTGCCCGTGAAACACGATCCGATTGCCCGACCACGCATCAGGCGTAGGCAACCCATGGAACGCCTCGAATTGCTCTCCCGCCAACGCACCGCGCGCCTCGGTACGGATCGGAGGGCCGCCCTTCAAATCAGACACATACCAATCGACGTTGTTCTCCGGCGGAGCGTCGCGGTCTCGCTGTCCCCAGAACAGCAGCGCGTTGCCATCGGGTGACCACACGGGTGCGCGAACGAGATAGAAGCCCGGAGCGATCTTGGTGGCCGGTCCTCCAGATGCCGGCGCGATGTAAATCTGGCTCCCTGCTGATTCCGAGACGCCATACGCGAGCAATACCCCGTCGGGTGAGAACCGCGGAGAGAATCCACGTTCCACGAGCAGACGTTCGTCTCCGCCCAGTGTAGGAACGACGTAAATGCCCGCCTCGGGGCGACTGGATTGAAAGGCGATCCGGCTCCCGTCCGCAGAAAAAGACGGATCAACATCGTCAGCGGCATGCCGCGTCACGCGGACGGGGACGCCGTTCGGAATCTGCTGAATCCAGATATCGAGGTTACCTTCGCCGCTGCGATCCGAGGCGTACGCAACCAAGCGTCCATCAGGCGAGATCGCCGGGTAATCGGTCCAACCCACGTCCGACGTCAGTCGCACCAGTGCGCGCCGTGAAGGTTCCGCTGGCGCGGGCGCGCGCCACAACCAGGCGGCCGCGACAATGCCAGTCACCGCTGTGGCCCCCGCGAGCGCCAGGGGCATGAACCGGCGGACGGCGCGGACACCCGGCGAAGGCCGTACGCTTCCAGGGTGTGAACTGCGGGCATCTTCGCGCAATTCCTCCAGCGCGACCTTCAGATCGGCCATCGATTGCCAGCGCCGGGCCGCATCCTTCCGCAAACAACGCGCGATCGCCTTCTCGAGGTCGATCGGCACCGCCGAGTTCAGCTCGGTAGGAGGTCGCGGCTCTCTTTCGAGAATCGCCGCCAGCGTTGCCATCTTCGTCTCACCGTCAAAGGCCCGCCGGCCAGTGACCATCTCGTAGAGCACGGCGCCGAACGAGAACACATCCGAACGCGCATCGGTCGGTTTTCCTTCCGCCTGCTCCGGTGACATATACGGCGTGGTTCCCATTACAGCGCCACGCTCTGTAAGCGGCTCCTGCGATATCTGCGTCTGCGTGCTCGCCAGGTCTTCGGCTGACAGGTTCGCGTGAGAGGTCGTCAGCTTCGCGAGGCCGAAATCAAGGACCTTCACCGATCCCTTGTCGCTGACCATGATGTTGGCCGGCTTGAGATCGCGATGGACAATGCCGGCGGCGTGGGCGGTCGCCAGCGCATCGGCAATCTGGATGGCGCGATTCAGTATGTCGTCGAGGGTGGTGCCTGGACGTCCGATCAATCGAGCGAGCGAGTGACCGGACACGTACTCCATGGCGATGAAATCCACGCCTTCGTGCTGGCCGATGTCGTAAATGGTGATGATGTGCGGATGATTCAGCGCGGATGCGGCTTTCGCTTCCTGCATGAACCGCCTGCGGCTCTCGACGCTGACGGCCGCCTCGCCGCGAAGCACTTTCACGGCGACCGGACGGCCGAGACGTGTATCGATCGCGCGGTACACGGTACCCATCCCGCCTTCACCGAGCGGCTCGACGAGTTCGTAGTGGGAGAGCGATCGTGTGGTTATCATCGGCCTGGTCCGGCCGTCACTTCAGCACAACCGCCGCCGCGCCCTTGTCAGCGATGAGTCTGGCGATCTCGGCGCGCATTCTGTCTCGACGACTCAGGATGCCAGCGATCTCGCTGTCGTCGAGCCACGGGCGCAACGTGGCGTCCAGCTGTTGACGCGTCAACTTTTGAATCCTGTCCCACAGGTCTGCGTCGATGCGGGTCAAAGGGGAAGGCAACTCCGTACCTGCACGAAACGTGCGGCCGTGGTCGATGAGTATGAGGTTCCAGCGAGCGTCGTGAAGCATGTTGTTCACGTGTCTGTTCGGATTGCCGATCAGGTCGTCGAACATGGTCATTCGCGCGAGCTGGCGGTCCCACTCGCTCTTGATCGAGTCAGGCGGAGCGTCCGGATCTTTCGAGTCAACCACCTTCTCCACCCACAAGACCATGGCTCCGCGAACACCTTTGAACTCCCTCTCCACGGTCGGGGCCACCATTTCAAGTTTCAGGAGTTTATCGAGCTCGTAGGTGGCGACCTCCGCTTTGTAACTCATCCAGAAGCCGCGATAGAAACCAGGAGGCGTAGGCCTCCAATACATGCGAGCCACTGGTCCGCCGCGAGGGAGCGTGCATCGGAGCATTCCAGGCATGCTGACGGGCACGGTGTCGGCGCTCACGCATTCCGCCGTTCGCAGATACTCCTCGATCTCCTGGGGTCTACCCACCCAGATCTTCGCACTCGCATCGTCGGCCGGCGGAAGTGAGACCTGCCTCGCCCACAGCACGTCGACACCGGCGAGCAGTGACACGCACACCGCCACGACAACGCTTCTTCGCGTACGGATCATGGCTTCTCCCTGTGGCAGAATACCCGGGGTTCGGTGGGATTGTCCTCTGGGAGTTCTCACCAAACCCTAATTCCTTGCAGCGCTGACGTGTCTGTCATCTTCGGGGAGTGCGAGTTCGACCCTCTTCGTCATGAGCTCCTCCGTCATGGCCGCCCCACGCCACTGACGCCGCGGGCGTTTCAGCTGCTCGAACTCCTGCTGGAACGGCGGCCGGAAGTCATTCCGAAAAGCGAGCTCCTCGAGCATCTCTGGCCGGGAACGTTCGTCTCCGACGCCAGTCTGCACAATCTCGTGGCTGAAGTGCGCGCCGCGATCGGCGATACCCCTCATGCCTCGCGATTCATTCGGACCGTACCACGCTGTGGGTACGGGTTCCATGGCGATGTTCAAGAGGCGCCGACGACGGCCCGTCGCGCATCCGAGCATTCGGCGCGAGGCCCTCAACTCGTCGCGAAGCAAGGAGATTGGTCGCTTTCTGAGGGCGCCAACGTCGTGGGCCGCGACCCGGATTGCGCCGTGAGCCTCGAGGACATGAGCGTCTCGCGACACCATGCTCGAATCGTCATCAGCAATGGCCAGGCGACGATCGAAGATCTCGAGAGCAAGAACGGGACATTCGTCAATGGACGACGGATTACTGATGTCACTACAGTCGAAGACGGAGACCAGATACGAGTGGGCTCAGTCTCGATGGTGTACCGGCGCCTCAGCACACTGCCTTCAACGCTGACGCAGCACCAGCGAACGCCTTGACTGGCTTCGCTTCATCTGATGGCAACGGTCGCGTCCGACCGCCGTTGTGATGCGCTAGACGCCAGCGATGTAGGGCAGCCGCGCGGCCGTGGCGTTGACGTCCTCGTAGCGTTCGAGAAGCAGACCGGTCGTGTCCCACGCGCCGGTGGCAAACGCGTCACGCACGTTGGGCGGCAGCGAGATCGCGCAACGCAGGTCGCCGGCTTCGCACGTGCCCTTGACGAGGTCGATGCGAAGTTCAGTGCGCGGATTTCTCTCGACCAGATCCTGCAGCGCCTTGACGTCAGCAGCCGACGCCGTTATGCACGGCATGCCAATCATCGCGGAATTGCCGAAGAAGATCTCCGCGAACGACTCCCCGATGATCGCCTCGATGCCCCATCGTCGAATCGCCTGCGGCGCGTGTTCGCGTGAGGATCCGCATCCGAAGTTTGCATTGACAAGCAGGATGGACGCTCCGTGATACGCGGGGACGTCGAACGGATGGCGATTGTGCCCCGGCCCGCCCATCTTGCGATCGTCCTCGAAGAGATGCGCCTCCATTCCGTCGAACGTGATCGCTCGCAGGAAGCGGGCAGGGACGATGCGATCGGTATCGATATCGTTGCCGCGCATCGGAATCGCGCGGCCGCTGACTTTCGTGATGTGCTGCATCAGGCCAATTCCCTCACGTCCATCACTTCTCCGGCCACGGCTGCCGCGGCGACCATCGCCGGGCTCATGAGCAGCGTTCGACCTGTCGGACTTCCCTGCCGGCCCTTGAAGTTGCGATTGGACGACGCCGCACAGACCTGATCGCCTTCGAGCTTGTCCGGGTTCATGCCGAGGCACATCGAGCATCCGGCGCCGCGCCATTCGAACCCGGCGGCCCGGAATACTTCGTCGAGCCCTTCGCGTTCCGCCGCCCTGGCGACATTGACCGACCCGGGCACGACCAGCGCCTTGACGTGCCTGGCGACATGTTTGCCTTTGACGATGCGGGCGGCCTCACGGAGATCGGAGAGGCGTGCATTCGTGCACGAACCGATGAAGGCAACGTCCACCTTCATACCTTCAATCGGCTGCCCGGCCGTGAGACCCATGTAGCTGAGGGCATCGGCAACGGCTTTGGGATCGCTCGCATTTGCCGGCGCCGGCACTCGATCGTGGACACCAATCGACTGCCCCGGGTTGACGCCCCATGTCACGATCGGAGTCAGTTCGTCGGCCCGTATCTCCACCTCGTCGTCGTAAACCGCGGTGGCATCCGATGCCATCGATCTCCACCAGGCCGTCATGCGATCGAACTGATCGGCCGGAGGCGCGAAGGGACGGCCGCGAACGTAGTCGATGGTCGTATCGTCCGGGTTGACGTAGCCGACGCGGGCGCCACCTTCAATCGACATGTTGCAGATCGTCATGCGCTCGTCCATCGTCATGCGATCGACCGCTTCGCCGCCATACTCGTAGGCGTACCCGTTGCCACCCTGCACACCGAGCCGCTGAATGATCGCGAGGATGACGTCCTTGGCGTAAACGCCTTTCGACAATTTGCCGGTCACGCGGATGCGCCGCACCTTGAGCGGCTCGAGTGCGAGGCACTGCGAGGCCAGCACGTCGCGAACCTGCGAGGTGCCGATGCCGAATGCGACTGCTCCGAAGGCGCCGTGAGTCGACGTGTGACTATCGCCGCAGGCAATCGTCATGCCCGGCTGCGTCAGCCCAAGCTCGGGGCCGATCACGTGCACGATTCCCTGCCGGTCGTCGTCGAGGCCCGCGAAGCGAAGACCGAAATCACGCACGCTGCGCTCGAGGGAGGCCATCATGTCTTCGGCCATCACGTCGAGGAAAGGGCGTGTCCGGACCTTGGTCGGCACGATGTGATCGACAGTGGCAAACGTGCGGTCGGGGCGCGCGACCTTCCATCCTCGCCTGCGCAATTCGTCGAACGCTTGTGGCGAAGTCACTTCGTGGACCAGGTGAAGACCGATGAAGAGCTGCGTCTGTCCGGTTGGCAACTGGCGAACCGTGTGGAGATCCCAGACCTTCTTGAGGAGTGTTGTGCCCATCAGTATCGGTAAACGTTCATCGTAGCAGATTCACTATTTGGTGCCTGACACCAAAAGGTGAATTCACTTTTTGGTGCCTGACACCGAAACGTGACCGGCAAGCGCGCACCGCCAGGGCCGTTCGACCCCGACGCGGATGCCGATGCGTGGCGTCCATGAGATCGGGCCGGCTGAGAGCCCACGGTCTTCGATCCACAGCGGACCCGTACTCAGGTCCGACCGATTCTGCTTCAACGTGATCCCGAGCGCCTGCGTCAGGTTGCCCGGTCCGCGACAAAGACCGACTTCATCGACTCGACCTCCGGCACGCGCTCGTCGTCTCTTCATGAGCTCGATCCCCTCGAGAGGCGCGAGCGCGCGAATCAGGACAGCCGCCGGCGATCCCTCGGCCTCGGTGACGGCATTTACAAGGTTGTGGATACCGTAGTTGAGGTAGACGTACGCGTGTCCCGCGGGGCCGTATAGAGGTGCATTACGCCTGGTCGGCCCCGGCGCCGCGTGACAGGCCGGGTCGTCTTCGCCGATGTAGGCTTCGACCTCGACGATCATTCCCGCCGTCGCACCGGCCTTCGTGCGATGCACCAGAACTTTGCCGATCAACTCCGCCGCGACGGTAAGCGTCGGCCGCTCGTAGAACGATCTCTGTAAGGACCCCGGGGGTGATTTTCGCAGGTTCATAGGAGGGAAAATCACCCCCGGGGTCGTTTTACCGCGCGGCGTAAGCGTTCGAGCGCCCGACAGCAAGAACATCGCGAAGTGCTCGACCGGTATGCGAGGCCTCGACCCGGACAATCTGCTCGGGCGTTCCGGTCGCGACGACTTCCCCGCCAGCCGCACCGCCCTCCGGACCCAGATCGATCACGTAGTCGGCCGTCTTGATCACGTCGAGATTGTGCTCGATGACGAGCAAGGTATGTCCCGCTTCCACGAGCTTGCGAAACGCCGCGAGCAGCTTCGCGATGTCGTCGAAATGCAAGCCCGTCGTCGGCTCATCGAGAATGTACAGGACCCGCTCGCCCCCGAACGACGAGAGGTGCGCCGCAATCTTGATCCGCTGCGCCTCGCCGCCGGACAGTGTCGTTGCCGGCTGACCGAGTCGAAGATAGCCGAGACCGATTTCGTCGAGTACCTGCAGCCGGCGCAGGACTTTCGGCGAGGTGCTGAAGAAAGTCAGCGCCTCTCGCACTGTCATCTCGAGCACCTGGTGCACCGACTTCCCTCGGTACCGGACCTCGAGCACCTGCGGCTTGAAGCGCTTGCCGTCGCACTGGTCGCACGGCACGAACACATCCGCCAGGAACTGCATCTCGACCCGCACTTCACCCTCGCCCTGGCACGCCTCGCAGCGGCCGCCCGGGACGTTGAAGGAGAAGTGACTGGCGGTCAGGCCTCGCGCCCGCGCATCCTTGGTCAGCGAAAACAGTTCGCGAATCGGATCGAAGGCTTTCAGGTACGTCACCGGGTTCGAACGTGGCGTGCGCCCAATCGGCGTCTGATCGACAAGGGCGACGTCAGTGATGTACTCGAGCCCTTCCAGCTCGCTGAACGCGCCAACGCGACGATCCCAATCGCCCTTGGCCCGCTTGATCGCGGTATAAAGGACATCGTGGACTAACGTGGACTTGCCCGATCCGCTCACACCGGTGACGCACGTCAACGTGTTGAGCGGGATTTCGACGTCGATATCCTTCAGGTTGTGCTCGCTGGCACCGCGCAGGCGAAGTTTCTGGCCGATCCCCTTTCGTCGAGGTGAGGGCACCGGGATCGCCAACTCGTTCCGCAGATACTTGGCCGTCAGCGATCGCGCCTCCTGCAGGAGGCCCGGCAGGTCGCCCGAATAGACGACGCGACCTCCCTGCTCACCTGCGCCGAGGCCGAGGTCGACGACATGATCGGCGACGCGAATCATGTCCTCATCGTGCTCCACAACGAGCACGGTGTTCCCCTGGTCACGAAGTTGGCGAAGGATCTCGATGAGACGCTGGTTGTCTCGCGCGTGCAGCCCGATCGACGGTTCATCCAGGACGTAAAGCGTGCCGACGAGCGCCGACCCGAGCGACGTCGCCAGGTTGATGCGCTGAGACTCGCCTCCCGATAACGTCGATGACAATCGATCGAGCGTCAGGTAGTCGAGACCGACGTCGCTCAGGAACGACAGCCGTCGCCGAATCTCACGCAGCACTTTGTCGGCAACCGCGGACTCCTTTTCGGTGAGCTGCAGATCGGCAAAGAACTGGCGTGCGGCCTCGACCGTGAGCGCAGAGACCTCGTCGACCGTCCGCCCACCAACACGCACGTTGCGCGCTTCACGACGCAGCCGGGCACCGCCGCAATCCGGGCACGCCAGATAGCCACGGTAGCGGCTCAGGAACACGCGGACGTGGACCTTATATTTCTTGCGCTCCAGCCACCGGAAGAACCCGCGGATCCCTTCATAGTCGCCGTCGCCTTCGACCACGAATCGCCGCTCCTCCTCGCTGAGATCCTTCCACGGCACATCAAGGCGAATCCCCGCTTTACGCCCCCCGCGCTTCAGCTCCGCCAACTGAGCCCGGTAGTGCGGTTTGCTCCATGGCTCGATCGCGCCTTGATTGATCGACTGCAATGGATCGGGCACGACCAGACCCATGTCGAGCTCGATGATGTTGCCGAAGCCGTGGCACGTCGGGCAGGCGCCGAACGGGTTGTTGAACGAGAAGAGACGCGGTTGCGGCGTTTCGTACTCGATGCCGCACGCGCGGCATTCGAAGCGTTCGGAGAACACAAGTCTTCGAGGTTCGGCAGTCCCGGATCCCGAATCCCGAGTCCCGAGTCCCGGATCGAGAACCACCGCAAACGCTGCTCCGCCGCCCTCGCGATACGAAGTCTCAATGGAGTCCGTCAATCGGCTGCGAAGATCGCCTTCGATCCGAACTCGATCGACAACGACCTCGAGCGTTGCGCGCGTGCCAAGAGCCGCGACATCAATCTCTTCGAAGGCTACGGCCCGGCCATCGACCAGCAGACGGCCGAACCCGCGCCGACGCAGTCCGTTGATCGTTTCGCCAATCTCATCCACGCCGTTCCTGGCTGGTTCCAGATCGAAGGACTCATCCTCGCCGTTTTCATCCGCTGAGGGTGTTGCTGCTGGAATCGACACGACCGGAATCTCGAAACCGATCAGGAGTCGAGTCCCGTCGGGCAGTTCGCCAAGACGTTTTGCGACAACCTCGGCCGTCTCCCGAATCACCTCCTGCCCGCACTGCCGACAGAACGTGCGGCCGACTCGTGCGAAGAGCAGTCGCATGTAGTCGTGAATCTCTGTCGTGGTTCCTACAGTCGAGCGAGGATTGCGGACGCTGTTCTTCTGGCGGATGGCAATAGCCGGACAGATTCCTTCGATGCGGTCGACGTCCGGCTTCTCCATGCGCTCGAGAAACTGCCGGGCGTAAGCCGAAAGTGATTCGACGTACCGGCGCTGTCCTTCCGCGTAGATGGTGTCGAAGGCAAGCGAGGATTTCCCGGATCCACTGACCCCGGTAATGATCGCCAGCCTGCCCGCAGGAAGCGTGACGTCGATGTTCTTGAGGTTATGCGTCCGCGCACCGCGAACAATCAGCGGGTTGCGAGCCTTCGCCGCCGGGCTCGGCTCCGCAGTCGGCCCGTTCGGAGTGGACGCCGCTTTCGAAGAAGACACCGCTTTGGAGGAGGACACTGTGACGATTTCCTGGGGATACGTAAACCGGCATCGTACTACCGGGCACGACCGTGCGTAAAGTCCCGCACGGTTCGTAGAGAGGCGGGTCTTTCCTGGCCTGAGCGAAGTCGAAGGCAGACAAGCCTTTCGCGGACCCGCCTACGGGCAGGGCGCCGACGGTCGCGGCTCGAGCCGTGCGAGCGCTACGGTGTTCCGGGTCGCGGACACCAGCAGTGTCACGAGCAGGACCGCGGCGGCGATGAGACCCCCGAAGTCGAACAGGGGCATTCGGCCGAACGCGCCCAGGCTCACGTGAGGATCGTTGCGCAGCGCAACCGTTCCGATCGCCAGCAGAATTCGCAGCTCTGTCGGGCCGATCCCGGCGAACGACATCTTGAATACGCCGCGAACCGCCGTCGCCAGGAAGACCTCCCCCGAAACAAGGAGATACGCCACCACAAGCGACAGAGCGATCACGGGCGACATGAACGGTGAAGCGGCGAGCCCGCCCAGCAGGATCGTGATCCCGACGATGTCGAGGACGTGATCGAGATAAAAGCCGTACCGCGGGCGTTCAACCTTGCGGACGCGCGCAAGGGTGCCATCGAGGCTGTCGCCGAACCAGTTGACCGCCAGCGCAACCACGACGACCCACAGTGCCCGTGTGTCCCAGCGCGAGTACACGAATGCCGCGCTAGCCATGATCATCGCCGCCATCGCCAGTCCAGTCAGGTGATCAGAGTGGACCCATTTCGGAAGACGATGGGCGATGGTGATCAGCAGGCGTTTTTCGACGGCGGCCAGCAGGCTGCGATGTTCGCGAACGTGTTCCGACATTTCTGTTCTCCCGCTGAGGAAGGTGCAAACGGGGACTGGATTAGCTCAGGACGCGCAGGCCGCGGACTAACATTGCGATTGCATGCCGGAAACCGGGCTCATTCTCACGCTCGCCGGAGGGCTTGGCGCCGCCCTCGTTGGCGGCTATCTCACGCAGCGGCTTGGCCTTTCGCCGATCGTTGGCTACCTCATCGCCGGTGTCGTTGTCGGCCCTTACACTCCGGGCTACACCGCTGACGTCCACCTCGCAGAGCAGTTCGCGGAGGTCGGCGTCATCTTGCTGATGTTCGGCGTCGGCCTGCAGTTCCACCTCGATGAACTGCTGGCGGTGCGGCGCGTCGCGATTCCGGGCGCCGTGCTACAGAGCCTCGTCGCGACGGGCTTGGGCGCGGTCGCTGCGCGTGGATTTGGATGGGACTGGCCGGCGGCGATCGTGTTCGGGTTATCGCTCTCGGTTGCGAGCACCGTTGTCCTCATCCGCGTGCTCTCCGACAGCCGGCAACTGCATACCACTGCCGGTCACATTGCAGTCGGATGGCTCGTCGTCGAGGACCTCTTCACCGTGGTCGTGCTCGTGCTGTTGCCCGCGCTCGCGGGATCGCCGACGCCCGGGACGATCTTCATCAGCCTGGGCGTCACCATCGTCAAGGTCCTCGGGCTGGGCGTGCTCGCGGCGGTACTTGGCAGCCGGGTCATTCCGGTGATTCTCGACCGCGTCGCGGCGACCCGGTCGCGAGAGCTGTTTACGTTATCCGTCCTGGCCCTTGCTCTGGGACTGGCCGTGAGCGCGGCGCTCGTCTTCGGCGTATCGATGGCGCTGGGCGCGTTTCTCGCGGGAATGATCGTGGGCCGATCCGACTACAGCCTTCGCGCGGCGACTGACGCACTGCCGATGCGCGATGCATTCGCCGTGCTCTTCTTCCTGTCGGTCGGCATGCTGCTGCGGCCGATGGCCCTGCTCGAACACCCGGGCTTCGTGCTCGCCGCGCTCTTCATCGTCCTCGTCGGCAAGCCTGCGACGGCGGCAATTGTGACGTGGATCCTGCGTTATCCGCTGCGAACCACGTTGAGTGTCGCCGTGTCGCTGGCGCAGATCGGCGAGTTCTCGTTCATGCTCATCACGCTCGGACGGACGCTTGGCGTAGTCCCTGCCGAGGCCCTCGACGTGGTGGTGGTCACGGCGATCATCTCGATTACGCTGAACCCGCTGGCTTTCCGAAGTATCGAGCCGCTGACGCGCAGGCTGGGCCAGATACGTTTCTTTCGGCCAGAGCCCACCGAAGCAGCTGACATCGGCGCATCTTCGTCACTCGATCCCGGCGGACGAGCCATCGTGATCGGCCACGGACCCACCGGCCGAACCGTGACGCGGCTCCTTCGCGAGAACGGCATCGCGCCGACCATCGTCGACCTCAACATCGATGTCATTCGCCAGCTGCGCGACCAGGGCGTTTCCGCCGTCTACGGCGATGCCAGCCACGCCGACACACTCGTTTCGGCCGGTCTTCCCCACGCGTCCACGTTGATCGTCAGCGGCGGCGATACCGGATCGCCTGCGATTATCCAGACCGCGCGTTCGATCAATCCAACCGCGCACATCTTCGTGCGCAGTGTCTACCTTCGCGATGTAGCGCCGTTGCGACAGGCCGGCGCGGAACAGGTGTTTGCCGGTGAAGGCGAAGTCGCGCTCGCAATGACCGAGGCCGTGTTGCGCCGTCTTGGTGCGACGCCGGATCAAATCGATCGCGAGCGCGCGCGCGTGCGCGAGGAGTTGATGCCTTTCGATGGCGAAGCGCGTACGTAGCCTTTCGATGTCGAAGCGCGTACGTAGTGTCCGGCTCTAGCCGGACCGTGTCTTAACCATCGTGGTTAAACGTTTTTGAGCGCCTCCCGGACGCTCAGATTACTGAGTCGCGTCCGGTTGGACTTGACGTATCGCTTGACCTCACGCGGATCAGTCCATGCGTACTGGCGGAGTGCCCAGCCGATCGCCTTGCGTATGAAGAACTCCTTCGCCATGAGCGAGCCTGGTGTGTCGCGAGTCGACGGGCTTGCGAGGTTGGGCTCGATGCAGTCATATAGCAGCCTCAAGTCTGTCTCGCGCTTGAACCCCAGCTGACAGAGAATCGCGGAGCGCCGTTTCCACATGTGCGTATCACGAGCCCAACGGCGCATCAGTTTCGCCATCGGGCGCGGTTCCGATCGCAGGATGTCGCCCAATTGCCGGCCGGCGATGGCGTCGACGAAATCCCACCACGCCCCCGAAACGATCATCTCCTCGAACATCGGGAGCGACGCCATCGTTCGGTACGAGGCGAAGCTGCGAAGGCCGGTGAGTGCAACGGCGGCGTAACGCTCTTCGCGGAAGGCGGCCTCTCGCCAAAGTGTCAGCGCAACGCGCTCCCCTTCCTCCCTCGACGACAACGGATGCGCTGGAAAGATTTGCCTCCAGATGGCCTTCTGTTGAGGAGCGGAGACACCGCGGTACGGCATCGTGGACTTCATGTACGCCTGCATTTGCGGCGCTTTGACCGGATCTGCGGCCTTTTCCAGCGCGGCGCGCACCTCGACAACGAGTGGATGCGTCATAGGGGCAGCGGAATATTACCGTTCAGCGGTATACTCAGCCCGTTCTGGCCCAAGGGTGCACGAACAGTTGTACAGCTCAGGAGGATTCCTACATGCGCGCATTGATGGCGATAGGGTTAGCAGCGGCCCTGGCAGTTGGTGTGAAGGCTCAGACCACCGAGCTGAAGGTTGGGGACACGGCTCCCGATTTCAGCCTTCAGGCCTCCGACGGCAAGACCTACAAGCTGGCGGACTTCAAGGGAAAGAAGGCGGTCGTCGTCGCCTGGTTCCCGAAGGCTTTCACGCAGGGCTGCACGATCGAGTGCAAGTCGCTGGCAGAGAACGGCGACAAGATCCGGATGTATGACGTGGCCTATTTCATGGCCAGCGTCGACAGCGTCGAAGACAACACCAAGTTCGCGAAAGCGACGAGCGTGACGCTTCAGGGTCGCAATGGTGGCCCAGCCACCGTTGTCGAGAAGAAGGAAGCGGACTTTCCGATGTTGGCCGATCCGACCAAGGAAGTGGCGACCAAGTACGGCGTCCTGATGCCCAACCCGCCCGGCTTCGCAAACCGCTGGACGTTCTACATCGACAAGGACGGAAAGATCGCCTATATCGAGAAAAAGGTGCAGCCGGCGACGTCGGCCGAGGACATGGTGGCCAAGCTCGCGGAGCTCAAGGTCCCGATGATCCGTCACTAGTGTGAAGGGGTCAGACCCCCCTCACAGTTCTTCAAGGGCGGGCCTTCCGGCCCGCCCTTTTTTCTGCGCCCCGTTCATTCTTGCGTCCCTGTCTTACGCCCCCTTTCTTTCGAGCTCGTCATCGGCATCAGGCTACTGCCGCTGGCGCGTGAATCCTGCGAGCCATCTCACGCGCGAGTTTGTCCACTGCTTCCCAGTCGGTCAGCTCATAATCGCGGCTCGTGTCCGTGGGTGCGCCTTCCTTCTTCGCAATCCGCTTCATCACCCATCGAATGAAGAAGCCATATTCCAGATAGGCGAGCCGGCCGGCCATCGATGCGATTCTGTCGGGCTTCCAACCACACGCGGCCGGAAACGCCTTCGCCAGGTTCTCCGCCGCCTCCACTTCCCTGGCATTCTTCGATGCCGCGCTCAGGCTGACTGAGAAGAATGCGGAAGGCACGCGAGTCAGGGCGGCAGCGTGACTTCGGACGAAGCGTTGGGCAGCCTTTTGGTGTTTGCCGGCGTGAATCGACGCACCAACGATCACACCGCGCACGTGGTTCCAGTCGACCGTGAATGAATCTGGGTCAGTCACGTCGATGGCGCGACTATCGAGTCCCAGATCGTGCAGAACCAACGCGATCCGCCTGGCTATACGGCGAGTTTGGCCTTCGCTTGTGGCGAAGAACACCGGAACCTCGCAGGTGAACGTGCGATTGATAGCAGCCATGCCCTTGTGTGGGGCAAGTCGCATGCCGCGGCTGATGCGTGGTTGACCGGCTTCAGCAGGCGCTTGGCGAAATCTGGCGGCCTCGCAGTGCGGAATCACCCGCGACGAGCGCGAGAAATCACGCAGAGGGCGCGACAGCAGAGACTGGCGCGGGACGCAGCGATCGTCCGACGGTCAGGAAGGACACGCCAGCCACCACACAGAGGAGGCCCGCAGTCCAGAATGCGACCTGGTAGTCGCCGAGCATCGTCCTGATGGCCCCGGCTCCGAATGCAGCGGCAGATGCGCCGAGTTGATGGCTGGCGCTGATCCATCCATAAATGACACCCGTGTTCTCTCGCCCAAACGCTTCTCCGGTCAGGCGTACCGTCGGCGGCACGGTTGCGATCCAGTCGAGGCCGTAGAAGACCGCGAACACCACCAGGCTGTTCGCCCCCTGGCTGAGCGTGAGCGGAAGAAACAGCAGCGAGATCCCACGCAGTGTGTAGTAGCCAAACAGCAGATAGCGGCTCGAGTAGCGATCGGTCAACCATCCCGAGGCCGTGGTGCCCATGATGTCGAAGATGCCCATCATCGCGAGCAGCTGCGCCGACTGTACTTCGTGAATCCCGTAGTCGTGGCAGGCGGCGATGAGGTGCGTGCCGATGAGGCCGTTCGTGCTTGCTCCGCACACGAAAAATGTCCCGGCCAGCAGCCAGAACGCACGCGTTCGTGACGCCAGCGCAAGCGCCTGAAGCGGCGCGAGCGCCCGCTGCTGCGGAATCACGGCGCCGGCTGGCCGCCCGTACGGCAGCAGGCCCAGGTCTTCGGGGCGATCGCGCATGAAGATGAGCACGATGACGAACACGACGGCAGCGGCGCCGGACACGAGCATGGCGGCGGAGCGCCATCCATGTGACTCGACCAGACCCGCCAGCGACGGCAGGAAGATCAACTGTCCCGTCGCGTTGGCCGCCGACAGCATGCCGAGGACAAGGCCGCGCCGCTCGTCGAACCAGCGATTGGCGATGATGGCCGCCAGCACCATCGAGGTCACACCGGTTCCGGTGCCAACGAGCACGCCCCAGAGCAGCGTCAACTGCCACTGCGATTGCATCTGGGTGGTCAACGCGACGGACGCGCACAGCAGCGCCACGGCGGCAAGGATCACGCGGCGAACGCCCAGTCGATCCATCACCGACGCGGCGAATGGTCCGATCAGGCCGAAGAGCGCAATGTTGATCGCGACGGCGGAAGAAATCACCGCGCGGCTCCACCCGAACTCGCGCTCGAGCGAAAGCATCAGCACCCCGGGGGTCGCACGCACACCTGCTGTCACGAGCAGAATCACGAACGTGACGGATGCGATGATCCAGGCGTAGTGAAGCGACCGGCGAGCCATATCTTCACTCATAGCATGAGGCGGGGTTCAGTTGTCGGTAACACGAGGAGGGCACGCATCGTAGTGTCCGGCTTTAGCCGGCCCGACGCACGACGCAGGCGGCCCCGTCCTTCTCATTGCTTCCGCTGACGCCGTCCGGATCGCTCAGCGTGCTAGACTGGTATGTCCGGGTGGTCGCGTCAGGGCACCTGGATCCACCCTCGTGCCGGCGTAGCTCAGTTGGTAGAGCAGCTGATTCGTAATCAGCAGGTCACCCGTTCAAGTCGGGTCGCCGGCTCCAGATTCTTTCGATAATACCGACGTTCCAGGAACTCCATCACTCACTTCGCGCCCGGTGGGTAACACATGGGTAACAACCAGCGGTGACTGGCTGGCTTCGCCGGCAAGCCATCGGCGCCCTTCTCGGCCACATCTGAGGATGGAGATTTTGGCAGATTTCGCTAGGTTCCCTTTCTTGATGGCTGGTCCTGCTTTCTGGTAGTTGGTCCTAGTCGGTTCTACGTCGTGTTCGGGCGTCTCTGTTCTCGAATTGTTCTCAACGTCAACGCATCCAGGTCCCGCCTGAATTTTCGGACACTACGCGACCGCACACCGTCGCGACTGAGAACCGCACAGAAAACGCGCCCGCACGCTACCTCCGGGACGTCGATCCAGTTTTGGGATACGGCATCAAGCCGTTGTGCCGGAATTGGCGAACCCTCTCATTTCAGTCTGGACCTTCAAAATCGTTGCATCGAAATCGCGCTGTACCATACGCTCGGTCAGTTACCGGAGCCCGACACCACCCACAGATTCTGCTGAGGACCCTCATTTTCCGGCACCTTACTTTTTGAGCGCGGCCGTCCAGTTGACGACGACGGTTATGGGACTGGGTGCCGCTTCAGCGACGTCCATCTCGATAAGAAAACGCTGACCGTCGGGAGCGGCCGCGAACTGGTCGCGAATCGGGTCGACGCTCAACTTCGTGTCGAACAGTGCGTGCGGATTGCCGGATTCGATGGTGGCGCCCGCCGCGATGTCGACGGCCATTAGCTTTCCGTCGGGTGCGAGGTAATAGAGTTCCTTCCCATCGCGTCTCCAACGCGGCTGGGCGCCGCCGTTGGCGGTTACCTGACGCCTCTGGCCGCCTGCCGGGAAGGAGACGAGGTAGACCTGATTCATGCCGGACACGGTGGAGTTGTAGGCGAGCCACTTCCCGTCGAATGAGAGACGCGGCTCGTCATCATTGCGGGGCGATTGGACAACAGGGAACGGCTTTCGATCGCCGAACAGTGGAAGAGCCCAAATATCGCCAGCGCTTCCGGGGACGTTTACCGCGTACACGATATACCGCCCATCCTTGGACCAGTCTTCTGGCCATTCATCCCTCGGTGAGTCCAGCAGCGGTGTTTCCTCGCCGACGCCGTTGGTATTCTTTTCGAAAATATCGCGGTTTCCTTTTCGCTCGGATGTGAAAGCGATTCGAAGTCCATCCGGAGACCAAACCACATTGCCGAAGGGGCTAAGCGCCGGATCAAATGTGAATGGCGTCGAAACGCCGCGCGCCCAGTCGATGAGCCAGATGTCGTACTGGGAGCTTGCTCGATTCAGCCGGGCCACCGCGATCTGCTTACCATCTGGAGAGAGATCGAAGTTGAGAGTGTACTGTTCAGGCTGTCCTGCAGCTCCCAATTGTCTGCCGGCTCGATCGAACCAAACGAATTGCCGATTGGCGGCTGGTCCGCCACCGGCGCGGTAAACCAGTACGCCATTCCGAGACACCGTGAAGGCGCCAAGACCGTTTACACCCGTGGCGACTTGAGCCGCAATGCGAACCGGATCCCCCATCAATTCCAGTTTGCCCGCGTTAAACGGCTGTGCGAATAACGTTCCTCCACGATAAAAAACAAGGTAGCCGGGTTCAGCATAGACGGCCATGGATTCGGCGTTGAGAAGGCGTTTCCTTTCCTTCGAGCCTAGCGATCCCACATAGATCGCACGATTCGAAGGCTGGGTAGACCACGCCACATAAAGGAAATGACGCCCGTCGGGTAGAAAGTAAGGCCATAAGTGACCAGTCTCATGCAGAGTCGGGTCAAGGGTCGTGATTGCCACATGTGGGCCGCCGCTAGCAGATAGTTGGTGCAACACACTCCCGCTGGCGACTCCAGGAGCGAATACGATCTCCCCTTCAGCATTCCAAGTACCGCCTGAAAAACTGTTGCCAACACCGGTTAGGTCTTGCGGAGGCCCGCCCGAAACATCTACTTTTTTCAATCTTCCTGCGTCGCCTACAAACGCAATCGAGCGGCTATCGGGAGACCAGAACGGCATACTGGCGCTCTCGGTTCCGGCGAGTTGCTGCGTCGTGGCGGAGCTGATTGGACGCACAAATAGGGCGCTCTTCGTTTCCGCCGTCAAAGCCACAAAGGCGATCCAACGGCCGTCCGGCGACACCGCGACGTCGGTAGCGCTCGGCGGAGCCGGCACCGATACAAGGAAACGGACTTCATCCGCTTCATGCGGACCTCGAAAGTAGAGGAACCCCTTCGGAGCCAGGGCGATCGCCGCCAAAACAATCACCGCGAGCGACGCGACCGCGAGCAGTGTCCATGCCAACGTCTTCTTTCGCCGCTGCGGCGCGGCTGGCGCGAACTGCGTGCCGCCTTCCCCGATCCACCGAAGCTCGCCCGTGAGATCCCGCGCGGATTGCCAGCGTTCTTCGGGATCCTTCGCCAGACACCGGGTCACGGCATGGTCGAGCGCCGGCGGAGACATGGGCTGCACTTTCGATACAGATTGAGGTTCCGCCGTCATGATTGCGCCAATCAGGCTCGCTTGACTCTTGCCCTCGAACGCCTTCTTGCCCGTGACCATTTCATGCAGCACAGCGCCGAACGCAAAGATGTCCGTCCTCGCGTCGGCTTCCTTCCCTTCCAACTGCTCCGGCGACATGTACTGCATCGTGCCGAGTATCGTGCCGGGCGTTGTGTCGTCCGCGCGGGTCGGCAATGACGACGCGGTGGCGGACTGCGCGGGCTGCTTCACTTTTGTCAATCCGAAGTCGAGGAGCTTGGTCCCCGTCTTCGTCAACATCACGTTGGATGGCTTGATGTCTCGATGGACGATGCCTTGCCGGTGAGCCTTGTCCAGAGCATCCGCAATCTCGATGGCCCACTTCAGGACTTCCGCTAACGGCAGCGCCCCGCGCTCGAGCCGCCCCGCAAGCGTTTCACCTTCCAGGAATTCCATCACCAGGAAGTCCATGCCGTCCTGACGCCCGATGTCGTACAGCACACAAATGTGCGGATGATTCAATGACGCGATGGTCTGCGCTTCACGCTCGAAGCGCTGCTTCATTTCGGGATTCTCGGAGAAATGCGGCGGGAGTACCTTGATCGCAACCGCGCGGTTCAGCCGCGTGTCGGTCGCCTTATAAACTTCGCCCATACCCCCCGCGCCGATCAGCGAGAGGATCTCATAGGGACCAAGTCGGACGCCTGCGGTCAGAGTCATCGTTTTCAAACGTTATCAAGCGGCGGCCGTTATACCGGCGGAAATTGCTCACTGTCGGATTGATTCATTCCTCGTTGTGTCGAAAGAATTCGTGCAGTACTTCAATATTGCGCCCGATCTCCGCGACGGGATAGCGGGGATACGTGGGCAACAGCACCAACTTCAGTGCTTCTCCGTTCCTGCGGCTGTTTACCAGCGCGCCGCGGGGCCGCATTCAAAGCTCTGATGGTGTACACCGGGTACTTAAGTCTCGATGGCCACGTAACGCTTTCGCGCCCCGCGAACGACGAAGTAACCACGCGAAACTCCCGCGTCCGGCCGGCCGTGTCTGTTACTCGCAACGAAGCAACCGTACCAGCGTATGTCTCTTCGATTGCCTCCAGCAAGTCACCAAACGTTGATGCAATCGGCTTCATCTCGAATCGGACCGCTACGATCCCTTGAGCTGGTACGACGATAGAGTTCGCTTGGCGCCAGCCTACAGTTGGAGCGCTGATCAGGATGCTAGGACCCTTGTGGCTCATCCGCACCCCTTCGACTCCCCATAGGTCTAACTGAGGCTTGATGTATACAACCTGAGTATCAGAGTCATTTGCGAGTTGACATCCGATTCGAAGCGTAAAGTGTCTGCCGCTCGAGTACGGAGAGACATCCTCCATATCGTCGTAATACTTGACCCACAGGACGCCCTGATGCGCGCTATCTAACCCAAACCAAATTCCCGCATCTCCTAGGACTGCGGTCAATCGTGCCCTTCGAGCCAGTTGGCGCTTCAGCAATGCGGAGATGAGCTGGACGATAGATCGGCACCACAACGCGGTACCCGATGCCTCTCTCAGTTTGGACTGCTAATATCGCGCTCAAGTGAGGTGAGCGCATCATCAGCGCTGACAAAGCTCCCGGTCCAGGCATAAGTCTTACCGCGCTCGATTTTGAGAATCTTCCAGACGCCAGACAATCTAGCGAGCATCGCGCCACGCCCAGTCGGCAGTCCGATAACCTCGTACTGATAGGGTTGCCCTCCACTGGTCAAGAGTGTGCGGAGTGTCAGCATGGAGCCATTATCGACCCTCGTTCATCGCAGGAACTGTGCGATACAGGACACCATGCGATGGCCCTCACCTGCAGCACTACGGATGGACCGTTCGTTCATGAAGCCAGACAAAGGACCGCACTAGTGGATAAGCGAGAGGCGACGTTTCGATGAGCGACGAGCCGTACACGCCTTCTCGGGCGACGATCACAGCCTGAAACCGATCCAGATTCATCGTCCCGGCAGCATCTGCCGAACTCCCGCCGTTCCGCGCGGTGATGAACGCTACTCGCGGGGTTTTGCGCGCCTGGATCTCAATCGACGCGCCACGAGCGCAGTGCCAATCCCTAGGCCCACCAAGGTCATGGTCACTGGCTCTGGAACGGAGATCGGTCGTCGGTCTTGACCGGGAGGGGTGTCGGGCGGTCCGTTCGGCCCTCCTCCGCGACCACGGCCCTGTGCGGAGACCGTGAGCGCAGCCAGGAGGATGATCGCTCCCGTTGTAAGTGTCTGTGTGAGGACTCTTCGCATGGGTCTGTCGTCCACCACTGAGAACGTTCTGTTACCGCATTCTGCACATGCCATAACAGCAGATGACGTACCGTTCTCAATTCGCCCTCGACGCTTAGGTTTTTGAGCAAGAGGCTGACCTTAGTCGTTCCCCCGAACGCTTTTGACCCCAGGATTCAGCAAATTTCGTGATTATCAAGCTGAGCCGCTCTCGGCGGGTGCCGTCGAGCGGACGCAAAGGTTCGGATCAACATTCATCGCTGGCTATTCGCGCGCCGGGCCGACGGCTTATTCCGTAGTGTTTGTATTACAATAACTACACGGATGTCACCAAGAGAACGAGTGATCACCTTCCGTCCCGATAACGACACGTTCGAAGCAATGACGTCTCTACGCAAACGAGACGGCGTTCCTTTCTCAGAGCAAATTCGGCGTGCGTTGCGATCGTGGTTGGAGTCGAAGGGTGCCATGGAACCGGGACGCAAAGGGGAAGGGGGCCGCAAGCGCCCATCACGGTGAATCGAAGAGGCGATACGACGGTTTGCACCGCGACCTCAATCGACTAGACGGGATCCAGTAACACCCGATGAGCGACGAGCCGTATTCGCCATTCACTGAAGGACGATCAGAACCGGAGAAGCCGATTCTGGTGAAACGCATGTGGCGTGTAAGGCAACCACGCAGCGGCAAGGTTTGGTAGTGGGTCAGTTTGCATAAGTGCCGCAGTCTTTGTATAGGTCGGTTGTAGACGAGACCCTGCCGACGCCCGAGCGAGGAGAGACCTAGATGTTTTGGGATAACGAGAAAGATTCGGACTGGACGCAACGCTGGAAGAATGGCGTCTTTCTGAAGATCTGGGCCAAAAACGAGACGCGGGATGCGGTCATGCCGTGGGTTGCGCTCGTCGTGCTGATCCTGCTTGGCCTCATGGGGCTTGCCCGTTTGTTTGGAGGCACGCGATGAGCCGCGAACGCCGCGATTGACCGATCCCCCGGCGGCGTTTCCTTGCATCCCCTCGGTATCGAGGTGCGATGTGGCTACAAGGACGAAGAGAACTTGCTCATGTCGCAGGTCGAGAAGTCGCCCGACGCGGCTCAGGCGCGGGCGTTTGAATGGAAGCAGGTGGTTATCGATAAAGGATACGAAGACGTCGACGGTCGTTGAGGACGAGCGTCGTCTGCATTAAGCGCGCACCTTGGCTACGTCGGGGGCCGTCTTCAGAAAAGAGCGGAGGTGAGGCCTCTGAATTGTTCGAGTAGGATCGCGCGCATGCAGTCTAAAAGGACACAGCTATCTGGATTGGTACTCAATCCTACGGCTAGCACTCCGACCGAGGGATGCGTTGCGCTACTCGATGCGCTCGGTGCACGAAGCTACGGCCTGGAAGAAGCCGCGGTGTTCCTCGGTGCCAGGGACCAAATTGTACAAGATGTCCGGAAAGCCGCGACGGAGACTCCCCGGATAGAATCCGACAACTTCAGGGTCTTCGTGTTTAACGACACTATCGTTCTGACCTACC
>Ga0075418_10000283_pt1 | contig 51166 bp, 46 predicted proteins | sample SoiMetdeltSBSDD2_FD_81776 | JGI IMG/M metagenome (GOLD analysis project Ga0075418, IMG submission 81776) | Bulk soil microbial communities from a Populus tree surrounding site in Tennessee, USA - Soil MetaG P. deltoides SBSDD2 | ecosystem: Environmental > Terrestrial > Soil > Tree plantation...
ACTGGAAACTGGGAACTGGCAACTGGAAACCGAAATGGGCTACGACTCCATCTGCACGCTGACCACCGAAGGGCGCACCTTTGCCGGGACCGCCAGGCTCGAAGAGAAGGCGCTCACCTTCCGCGGCGAGGCGCGCCTCGCCATCCCGCTCGCGATCATTGCCGGCGTGAAGGTGCGGGAGGGCCGGTTGCATTTCACGGCGGGGGGACGGCGGATCGTTCTCGATCTCGGCACGGCTGCCGGGAAATGGGCGAAGCGGATCACCCATCCGCCGTCGCGTGTCGAGAAGCTCGGCGTCAAGGCCGGAATGCGCGTCGGACTGGTCGGCCTCGACGACCCCGCGTTGATCGCAGACATCGAGGCGCGCGGCGCCACCCTCGAGCGCAACGCGCGGGCGACAGGGCTCGACATGGTGTTCTTCGCCGCGAACGCCCCGGCGGACCTCGCGCGGCTGGGCGTGCTCGGTGCGCGCATCCAGCCGGCCGGTGCCATCTGGCTCGTGCGCGCAAAGGGCCGCGGGGCGCCGATCGGCGAGTCGGAGTCGATGGCGGCAGCGAAACGGGCCGGGTTGGTGGACGTGAAGGTGGTGAGCTACTCGGACACCCAGAGCGCCGAGAAGTACGTCATCCCGCTCGCGAAGCGTCCGAAACCACCGGCGGGGAAGCGGCCGCCAACCCCACGTTGACGGGTAGCGGCGTCATCTGGTCTTCTTTGGGATCGAGTCGGCGTGATCGTCGGACAGGACCATCATGAGTGATATCAGCGATCGGTTGTTGAACGAGCTCGTGGATGCGGTCAAGGACATCGTCCGCAAGGAACAGTCGGACCGGCTGCGGGATATCTACCTGGTCGGCGACATCGACAAGGACAGCGCGCGCGTCGTCATCGAGCGCCTCCGCGAGCTGACCAACGACAACCGGAAGCCCATCACGATCTACATGAACACCGCCGGCGGCAACGTTACCGACGGTCTTGCCATCCACGACGCCATTCGCTACCTCGTCACGCAGGGAATGCAGATCACCGTGGTGGTGCAAGGCATGGCCTACTCGATGGGCTCCGTCGTCCTGCAGGCAGCCAGCCCCGGGCGCCGACTCGCCTTTCCTCATTCGTGGATCATGATTCACGAGCCAGCGAAGTGGGCAGGCTGGCAGTCGACGACCGCGGCCGCCCAGCACCTCGACCGTCTCAAGCAAATGCAGAGTCAGATCTACCGGATTCTGGCTGAGCGGTCGGGCAAACCGCTGCGCCAGATCATCAAGGACACCAAGCGCACTGATTTTTACCTCGATGCGGCAAAGGCCAAAGAATACGGCCTGATCGACGACGTCCTGGGGCCGCTCGACGCCGCCCCGCTGCCCGAGGACCGCGCCGCGCTGGCCGAGGCGGCGGCCGCGCCGGATCGTCCGCCGGCGACGCCGACGTCGCGCATTACCACCACAGAACAGGCCCCCCCTCCGCCTGAGGCTGCCCCTCCGGACGGTTCGCGCCCCGCCTGACGCCTCGTCCTCGTGGCATGTGGGTTGCGAGGTTCACCCACGTGATCGATGGGGCACCGGCTCGTTCGTACGCACGATGCGGACGCCCGGTGCCGGGGAGCTGGGCTGTTCACGATGCCGACTGCAGATGCCTATCCGTTTCCAACGCGCGCGGCCCCGTTGCGGTTTGCGGTGGCGCTCGCCTCGGTTGGAGCGATATTCGTCATCGACTACTTTTTCGGACCGCTGATCGACGACGGTAGCCAGTTTCTCCTGCTCGGGATGGCGGTGATGGCCAGCGCCTGGTTCGCGGGCACCGGACCGGCGCTCGCCGCAACTGTGGTGGGTGCTGTCGTGGGCGCATGGGAAGGATCGTCATCAGTGGAGAACGTGCGCGCCACACAGGCGCACCTCGCCCTCTTCGTGTTTCAGGGAGTGCTGCTGACCTCGCTCGTCTCGGAGCTTCGCCGCGCCCGCCGCGATGCGGAACACGAAGCCAGCGTGGCGCAGGAAGCGCGTCGCGAAAGCGAGGCCGCCGGCCGCATGAAGGACGAGTTCCTCGCGACGGTTTCGCACGAGCTCCGCACGCCGCTCAACTCGGTGCTCGGCTGGTTGCACCTGCTCAGAACCGGCAAGCTGGATGCGTCCACGACCAAACGCGGGTTCGAATCCGTGGAGCGGAACGTGCGCCTGCAGGCACAGCTGACGAGCGATCTCCTCGACGTGTCCAGGGTACTGACCGGTCAGCTCAGGCTCGACGCGCGGCCGGTCTCACTCGCTGACGTGGCGCGTCAGGCCCTGGCTACGACGGCTGCGGCCGCGCAGGCCAAGGGCGTGCAAGTGACCAGCACTGTCCCGGCCAAGGAAGTTCCCGTGCTGGGCGACCCTGCCCGCTTGCGGCAGATCGTCTGGCACCTGCTCGCCAACGCGGTGAAGTTCACGCCTGCCGGTGGTGCGGTTGGCGTGACGGTCGAGCAGGTGAAGAGTGAAGCCATCCTGCGAGTGTCGGACAGCGGCCCGGGCATCGACCCGGCATTCCTGCCGCGCATCTTCGATCGCTTCACCCAGGAAGACACGTCGCCGACCCGCACGGCAGGCGGACTTGGTGTCGGCCTGTCGCTCGTCCGCGATCTGGTGGAGCTTCATGGCGGTGAGATCCGCGCGCGCAACAACGCCGGCGGCTGCGGTACGGAGTTCACGGCGCGCTTCCCCTCGCATCCCGTCGATGCCGTGGAGCCGGTATCGGTGAGCGCCCAGGGGCCGCCGTCGTCGCCACTGCTCGACGGCTTGCGTGTTCTCGTGCTCGACCAGGACGCCGATGGCCGCGATCTGCTGCGCACTGTCCTGCAGCAACGGGGCGCAGATGTACGCACGGCCGCTTCGGTTGCCGACGCATTGGAAGCGCTCGAGGCCTGGCGGCCCGACGTGCTCGTGAGCGACTACGCAACGCCCGAACACGACTCGTATGCACTCGTCGGTAAGGTGCAGTCGCTCGACTCCGAGCTCGGGGGCCGGATTCCGGCGGCGGCGCTGACCGCGTTCGCGCGCACCGATGAACGCGTCCGGCGCATGCTGGAGGCGTTTCAATGCGATCTACCCAAACCCGTCGAGCCGGCCGCGCTCACCGCGGAGATTGCCCGGCTGACCGGCCGCGAACGCCGCCGAGTCGCACGGAGCAGCTGACCCCCGATGCAGATGGCAGCGCGAATGGCCGTGCGGCGGCGAACGGTCGGCGTCGAGGTTCAGCCGGCCGGTGGTGCACACGCACGCGTGTGGGCGCCGGCGTGCTCCTCCGTCAGTGTCGTGCGCGACGGTGGGGGACGGCGTTGGTCGCTCGGGCCCGAACCAAACGGGTACTTCGCAGGCGAGCTGTCAGGCGCGGCTGTTGGCGATCGGTACTGGTTCGAGTTGAACGGCCGTATCCGCAGGCCCGATCCGGCGTCGCGCTATCAACCCGAAGGCCCGCACGGTCCGTCGGCGGTCGTCGATCCGTCGGCGTTCGCGTGGAGCGATGCGGGGTGGGCCGGGGTCAGGCGGGAAGGCCAGATCGTCTACGAGATGCACGTCGGCACCTTCACGCCGGAAGGCACCTGGGCGGCGGCCCGCGCGCAGCTGGAGTTCCTCGCCGATCTCGGCATCACCGTGATCGAGATGATGCCGGTCGCGGACTTTGCCGGGCGGCACGGATGGGGATATGACGGCGTCAACCTGTACGCACCCACGCGTCTCTACGGCACGCCGGACGATCTCCGCGCGTTCGTCGATCGGGCCCACTCGTTGAAGCTCGGTGTGATCCTCGACGTGGTCTACAACCACCTCGGACCCGACGGGAACTACCTGGCGGACTTCTCATCCGAGTACTTCACGGACCGCTACACGAATGACTGGGGCCCGGCGATCAATTTCGAGACCGCCGCGCCGGCCCGGGCGTTCTTCGTCGAGAACGCCGCCTACTGGATCGACGAGTTTCATTTCGACGGTCTCCGGCTCGACGCTACACAGGACGTCCGCGACGCGTCCCGCGAGCACGTCGTCGCCGAGATGATTCGTACCGCCCGCACGACCGCCGGTTCCCGCGCCATCTACGTGGTTGCGGAGAACGAGCCGCAGGAGACCGCGTTCGTCCGCGATCCCGCACATGGCGGCCACGGCGGGGATGCGCTGTGGAACGACGACTATCACCACACCGCCGTCGTGGCGCTGACCGGACGGCGAGAGGCGTACTACCTCGATTACAACGGCTCGCCGCAGGAATTCATCTCGGCGGCCCGGTACGGCTACCTGTATCAGGGACAGTGGTATGCCTGGCAGGGGAAGCGGCGCGGCACGTCCGCGCTCGATCTCCCGCCGAAGGCGTTCGTGAGCTATCTCGAGAACCACGATCAGGTCGCGAACACGCCGTTCGGCCGCCGGCTCCATCAGGTGGCGGCGCCCGCACGTCTTCGCGCGTTGACCGCGTTGATGCTCCTGGGTCCGGCGACGCCGATGCTCTTTCAGGGGCAGGAATTCGCGGCCTCCGCGCCCTTCCTCTATTTCGCAGACCACAAGATCGAGTTGAAGATCCCGATCTCGACAGGGCGCCGGGAGTTTCTCTCGCAGTTTCCGAGTGTGACCGATCCCGAGGTGCTGGCGACGCTTCCGTCACCGGTTGCCGAGGAGACGTTCCGCCGGTGCAAGCTCGATCTCGGGGAACGCGAGCGTCATCACGAGTGGTATGCGCTGCATCGCGATCTGATTCACCTGCGCCGGAACGATCCGGTGTTCCTGCGGGCTGCGGACCGGCGGCCCGACGGTGCCGTGATTGCGCCGGGCGGGTTCATCCTGCGGTTTTTTGGCGATGAGGACGGTGATCGTCTGCTCGTAGTGAATCTGGGCTGCGACCTCGATCTGCGTCCGCTTCCGGAGCCGCTGCTCGCGCCGCCGATCGCTTGCCACTGGGATATGCACTGGAGCAGCGAGGCTCCCCGTTACGGCGGTGGCGGCACCCCGCCGATGCGCCCCCACTCACATCTCCATGTCCCCGGCGCGGCGACCATCCTGCTGCGTTCGGAGCCGGGCGGCATCGACGATCCAGGACAAGCCGATGACGATGCCTGAAATCACCCGCATCATTCCGCGTCCCCACGATCACCTGGAAGGGGATGATCCGCCGCCGCGCCGTGAGTGGCTCGTCACGAATGGGCTCGGTGGCTACGCTTCGGGAACGATCGCCGGCGTCGTCACCCGCCGCTACCAGGGACTCCTGATCTCGTCGCTGCCGGCGCCGCTCGGCCGCATCGTGATGCTGACCCATCTGCTCGAGCGCGTGAGGCTGCCCACTCACCACGTGGTCTGGCTCGGTGACGAAGGCGCGGTGGCGGCCCCGAACATCGCGGATCGGGCGGAACACCTCGCCGAGTTCAGGCTGGAGCTCGGGCTTCCGGTATGGCGCTACGAATTGCCGGGTGCTGTGATCGAGAAGCGGCTGCTGATGCCGCACAAGCAGAACACCGTTCACGTCACCTATCGGCTGCTCGAAGGCACGGAGCCCATACGCCTGGCGTTGCGACCGTCGATGCAGTTTCGCGGATACGACGCTCCCGTGGACACGTCGCTCGCGCACTCCTACACGCTGACCTTCTGTGAAGGTCGATACGAAGTCACGGCCGATCCTGACATTCCGCCGCTCCGCATGCTGGCGTACGGTGAGCGCACGGCGTTGACGCTCGACGAGAAGGGTGCGGGGGAGGTTCCGTACGAAATGGAGCGAAGGCGCGGCTACCCCTCAGTCGGTTCGCTGTACAGCCCGGGGTACTTCCGCGGCGATCTGCGGCCGGGCAGTGACGTCACGCTCGTCGCCTCTACGGAGTCGTGGGAAACCATCCATGCGCTCTCGCCAGCCGGCGCGGCGGCGGCCGAACGCGACCGGCGCCGCCGGTTGATTTCGATCGCCGGCGCCGCGGGGGAGGAGCCGATCGGAGCGGAGCTCGTTCTGGCCGCCGACCAGTTCATCATCACGCCGGCCGGCCGCGCGGAGGAAACCGCACGCGCGCGCGCCGCGGGCGAGGAGGTGCGCACGGTGATTGCGGGCTATCACTGGTTCACCGACTGGGGTCGCGACACCATGATCAGCCTCGAGGGCCTGACGCTCACCACGCGGCGGTTCCGCGAGGCGGCCTCTATTCTCCGCACCTTTGCCCAGTACGTCCGCGACGGGCTGATCCCGAACATGTTTCCCGACGGCGCGCGGGAGGGGCTGTATCACACGGCCGACGCGACGCTGTGGTTCTTTCATGCCGTCCAGCGTTATCTCGATGTCACAGGCGATACCGAGACCGTGCGTCAGCTGGTGCCGAAGCTCGCGGAAGTGGTCACCCATCACCTGCGCGGCACGAAGTTCGGCATCGGAGTCGATCACGCTGATGGTCTGCTCCGCCAGGGTGAGCCGGGTTATCAACTGACGTGGATGGATGCGAAGGTCGATGACTGGGTCGTCACACCCCGCCGCGGGAAGGCCGTCGAGATCAATGCCCTCTGGTACAACGCCCTGCGATTGCTCGAAGGCTGGGGCCAGACGCTCGGCGGCGTCCCCGCAGACCTCGATCCCGGCAGTCACGCGCGCCGGGCCCGTGAGTCGTTCAACCAGCGATTCTGGTTCGACGGCGGCTACCTGTACGACGTCGTCGACGGTGAAACCGGGGACGATCCGGCATGCCGGCCAAATCAGGTCCTCGCGATCTCGCTCGATCATCCAATCCTCGAGCGCGAGCGGTGGGGGCCGGTGCTGAGGATCGTTCGCGATCGGCTGGTCACTCCAGTGGGGCTGCGGTCGCTGGCGCCGGGACACCCCGACTACAAATCAAAGTACTTTGGCGATCTCCGCTCACGCGACGCCGCCTATCACCAGGGCACTGTCTGGGCCTGGCTGATTGGTCCGTTCGTCGACGCCTGGCTGAAGACCTATCCCGACGATTTCCAGGGCGCCAGCCATTTCCTCGATGGGTTCGGCGAACACCTCTCGGAAGCCTGTGTCGGATCGATCAGCGAGATCTTCGACGCCGAAGCTCCGTATACTGCGCGAGGATGTGTTGCCCAGGCCTGGAGCGTCGCGGAGGTCCTGCGCTGCCTGGAGAAGACCGGCGCGCTCGAGCGCAGCGCATCGACGGCAAGCGCCGCGGTAGGGGGACAGTCCCCATTTTGACCCGGCAAAAAGGGGACAGTCCCCCTTGTTCCGGGTCAGAAACGTGACTGTCCCCCTCGCCGCGCTCGGCTGGACCCCGCGGCTGGATGTCTTGTTCGAGCCGCACCGCGCGGCCGGGCTCGTCCCGGCCCGGGTCAGCCTCGAACACACACACATCTACCGGGTGCTGACTGGCAGCGACGAATGGCTGGCTCGAGTCGTCGGCCGGCTCCGGCACCAGGCGTCCACCCGCACCGATTTCCCGGCAGTCGGTGACTGGGTTGCCGTCGAGCCTCCGTCCCATGCGGGTGATGCGCGCATCAAGGCGGTGTTGCCTCGGGTGAGCCGTTTCTCCCGCCGGGCGGCTGGCGACCCTACCGAAGAGCAGATTGTCGCGGCGAACATCGACACGGTGTTCCTGGTCGGCGGTCTCGATCGCGACTTCAATCCACGGCGGCTCGAGCGGTACCTCCTGGTCGCGTGGGAGAGTGGCGCGACGCCGGTCATCGTGTTGAACAAGGCGGACCTGGTCGACGATCCGCAGATCCAGGTCGACGAGGTCCGTGCGCTGGCGCCGGCAGTCGACATCCACGCGGTCTCGACCCGAAGGCCGGAATCGCTCGAGCCGCTGCGTGGTTACCTGACCGTCGGGCGAACCGGTGCGCTGCTGGGATCCTCCGGGGTGGGGAAGTCTTCGATCGTCAACAGCCTTGTGGGACAGGAACTGCTGCGCACGAAGGAAGTCCGGGACTGGGACAGCCGGGGCCGGCACACCAGCACCAACCGCCAGCTGGTTCTCCTTCCCGACGCCGGGCTGTTGATCGACACGCCGGGCATGCGCGAGCTGCAGCTGTGGGACAGCGGCGGCCTGTCGGAGACCTTTACGGACATCGCGGACCTCGCCGCCCACTGCCGGTTCCGCGACTGCCGCCACCGCGACGAACCCGGCTGCGCGGTGATCGCCGCAGTCGCGTCCGGGGAGCTCGCCGGGAGCCGGCTCGAGAGCTTCCGCAAGCTGGATGCGGAACGCGCACATGTCGAGCGTCAGCAGGACGAGCGTGCGCTGATCGAACGCAAGCGTCAGGGGCGTGTCGGCGCAAAGGCGCTGCGCAAGCACCTCAAAGACAAAGGGCGCGCCTGACCGCCGGTTCACCTCTGTTCGCCGGAACGCCCTGTCCGGTATGGAAGGCGATCGTAAAAGATAACCACGATGAACATCCTGACCGTGACGGATGCCAGAAAGCGCTATGGCAGCGTCCAGGCGCTCGACGGCGCGTCCTTCGAATTGCGCAAAGGCGAGCTGCTGGCGTTGCTCGGGCCGAACGGCGCCGGGAAGACCACGCTGATTCGCGCCATCTCCGGGCGGGTCAGGCTCGATGGCGGCGAGATTCGTGTTTTCGATCAGCCGGTCGTGGCCGGGCGCACCCCACGCGTGCTCGGCATCGTGCCGCAGGAGCTCGCGGTCTATCCGCTCCTGACGGCCCGCGAGAACCTGGAGGCTTTCGGCCGACTGCACGGGCTCACTGGCACCGAGCTCCCGAAACAAGTGGACTGGGCGCTCGAACGCACCGGCCTCGCCGATCGTGCTCGTGAACCGGTGAAGCAGTTCTCGGGCGGCATGCGACGGCGCCTGAACATCGCGTGCGGCATCCTCCATCATCCGCGGATTGTTCTCCTCGACGAGCCGACGGTGGGCGTCGATCCCCAGAGCCGGGATCGCATCTATGTGACGCTCGGAGAGCTGGCGGCGGAGGGCGTGTCGCTCCTTCTCACGACGCATCATCTCGAGGAGGCGGAAGCCCGCTGCTCGCGGACGGTGATCATCGACCACGGTCGCGTGATCGCCGCCGGGACGCTCCCGGAGCTCGTCGACCAGACCGTCGGTCGCCATCGTATGGTCACGCTCCGGCTCAACTCGCCGCTCGCCACGGATCGGATCCCGACGCTGCGCGTCGAAATCGATCCGGCCGACGCACGTCAGGTACGCGCGAGGATGACCGACGTCGCTGCCGATCTGCCGCCGCTGCTCGAGGGAATTCGCGCGGCCGGCGGGGCAGTGGAAGATGTCGAGGTGCGGGGGCCCAGTCTGCAGGCAGTTTTCATTCACCTCACCGGCCGGGAGCTGCGCGAATAATGCTGACGCTGTTGCGTATCGGCTGGAAGAACCTGAAGCGCGACCGGGTGGCGCAAACGCTGACGTTCGTGCTCCCGATTGTCTTCTTCTCGATTTTCGCAAGCGTATTTGGCGGACGCGCCGGCGATTCGACGCCGCGGGTGTCGGTCGCTGTCGTCGACGAGGATCAGTCGGAGTTCTCGCGGCGAGTGGTCGAAGCATTGGGGAAGGAGAGCGCCCTCCGCGTTCGCGCCGCAGCCGCGAACGCGCGCGGACTCGATCGCTCCGCCGCCGAGCGGCTGGTGCGGAATGGCGATGTGCCGGTCGCGATTGTGATGCCAAAGGGTGTCGGCGCCGGCTTCGAGGAGCGCGGGTTCGGTGGTCCCGAGATCTCGATTGTGCTGCTCGCGGATCCCTCCGATCCCGTGGCGCCGCAGATGGTGCAGGGACTGCTCCAGAAAGTGACGATGACCGCCGCACCGGATCTGATGATGCGGGGTGGGATGAAGCAGTTCGAACGCTACGCTGGCGCGTTGACGCCGGAACAGCGCAAGTCTGTCGACCAATGGCTCCCGCGGCTCAAAGCGGATGCCGGCAGCAGTGTCGGGACAGGCTCCAATGGTGGCGGCGCCATGTCGATGCCGGTCCAGGTGATTGACGTGATGCGGACCGACGATCCCAAAGGATCGCTGATTTCGTTCTATGCGGCGGGGATTGGGGTCATGTTCCTCCTGTTCTCCGCAGTGGGCGGGGCCGGAGGCGCGCTGCTGGATGAGGCTGAATCTGGAACGCTCGAGCGCCTGCTGTCGACAAACATCGGCATGTCGGGCCTGCTTGCGGGCAAGTGGCTGTTCCTCATGCTGATCGGTGCGGCGCAGCTCACGGTCATGTTTCTGTGGGGCCGGCTGGCCTTCGGCCTGCCACTGTTCTCCCACATCCCCGGCTTCGTCGTGATGACGGTGGTCACCGCGAGCGCCGCCGCCGCGCTCGGCCTCGTGCTGGCCACGCTGGCCCGCACCCGTGCGCAGCTCTCGGGCTTCTCGACGCTGCTGATCCTGACGATGTCAGCCTTGGGCGGCAGCATGTTTCCCCGTTTCCTCATGAGCGAGACGATGCAGAAAATGGGACTGATTACCTTCAACGCGTGGGCCCTCGACGGGTACCTGAAAGTGTTCTGGCGAAACGCCGCTCTGTGGGAACTGTGGCCGCAGGTGCTGGTGCTGAGCGCGCTCGCCGCCACCTTCCTGAGCCTGGCACGGCTGCTGGCGCGCCGGTGGGAACTGGCGTGAGGCCGTCGAGGATCTCGGGCGTGGCGTGTGTGCTCGCGATCCTCATCGCGGTAACCGGCGCCTGTCGCGATCTCGACGTGGTCACCGAGGCGTATGCCACGCTGGCCGAAGCGCAGGCCGCGGGGGCCGTCGATCGCGGCTGGCTCCCGCGGGGTCTGCCGCCGGGCACGCGGGACGTGCGCGTCGCCCACGATCTCGATTCCAGCCGGCGCTGGGGACTTTTCGATTTTCCGCCTGCTGAAGGCGATCTGCTTCGCCCGCTGATCGGCGCGGAGATCCCGTTCGAAGGGCTCACCTCCAATCCGCCGCGTCGAATCGAATGGTGGCCGCTACTGCTCCGCGAGCGCCTCGATGGCGAGCGGCTCAAGGCGACCGGCCTGCGCGCGTATGCCGCGAAGGACAGCGATCTGATCTACGGCGTCAACTGGGCCCAGGGACGCGCCTACTACTGGTCGAGGGAATAGTCATCTCCTGCCGCTCGCGCCGTTCCCCGCAAATCCTATAATCCGGTCAGGCTGGCGCGATGTCACTCACGCCCGGTTCACAGTGCGGCGCCTACGAGATCGTCGGACCGCTCGGCACGGGCGGGATGGGGGAGGTCTATCGCGCGCGGGACTCGAAGCTCGGGCGTCAGGTCGCCATCAAGGTTCTCGGTGTGGAGGCGCTCGCGAACCCGGATGCCGTCAGGCGTTTCCGCCACGAAGCCCGTGCCGCATCCTCACTGAATCACCCCGGTATCGTGACGATTCACGATATCGGCGAGCTGGACGGCCAGTTCTTCATCGTGATGGAGCTCGTCGAAGGCACGACCCTTCGGCAGCTGCTGGCCCGCGGACGGCCACCCCTCAAGAAGACACTTCAGATCGGCAGCCAGCTGGCCGATGCGCTCGCCAAGGCGCACGAGGCCGGCATCGTGCATTGCGACCTGAAGCCGGAAAACGTCATGCTCACCGGCGAGGGGCACGTCAAGATCGTCGACTTCGGATTGGCGATGCTGACCGAGCCCGCATCGATCGCGGCCGGCCCCGATCGAACATCCGGCGATCGGACGACCGACCGCATCGTGTTCGGAACCGTCGGCTACATGTCGCCCGAGCAGGCGAGCGGGGCGCCGGCCGATTTCCGGGCCGATCAGTTCGCGTTCGGCAGCATGCTCTACGAGATGGCGACCGGCAGCCGTGCGTTCCACAAGGAAACGGCCGCCGAGACGCTGTCGATGATCATCCGCGACGAGCCCGAGCGCGCCGCCTCGCTCAATCCGTCGCTCCCGCTACCGCTGGTCTGGACCATCGACCGCTGCCTTTCGAAGGAGCCCGCCGATCGCTACGCATCGACGCGCGATCTCGCCCGTGATCTGCAGACGCTGCGTGACCACACCAGCAACGGCAGCGCTCTCGAGGTTCGATCGCTCGGAACGGGGAGACGACGGCGGATATTGGTCGCGGGCGTCGTTGCTCTGGCCGCCGTGGTCGGCGCGGCGGGAACCGCGATCTACCTCACCACGCGGGATCGCCGCGCTGCTGCGCCGCCGGTCGCGACCGCCCCCTCGTTCCACCAGCTGACGTTCAGGCGCGGCCTCATCCAGAATGCGCGCTTTGCGCCTGACGGCCAGACCATCATCTTTGCGGCCGAGTGGGACGGAGCGCCGATCCGCCTCTTCGAAACGCGTCCGTCGGGTCCCGAGTCAAAGCCGCTCGGCCCGCCGTCCGCAGGCCTGGCCAGCATTTCATCCACCGGGCAAGTGGCGTTGATTGAGAACTGCGAGCTCGATTGGGGAAGCTGTGTTGGCACGCTCGCGACGATGGCCCTGGGCGGTGGGGCTCCGCGCCCCCTCCTCGACGACGTCGTCAGCGCAGACTGGACGCCCGACGGACAACAACTCGCCGCCATCCAGATCAGCGCCGGTGAGTATCAACTGCAGTTTCCGATCCGCAATACGCTCTACAGCTCGCAAGGCAAGCTGGGATGGCTGGCATTCTCACCGCGCGGTGACCGGCTCGCGTTCATCGAATACCCGCTGATCTCCGACGAGGGCGGGGCCCTCAAGATCGTCGATCTGAATGGCCGCGTGACGACAGTCTCGACCGGGTGGAGGACCATTCGCGGCGTCGATTGGGCCGCGTCCGGCGACGAGATCTGGGTGACCGCGAGTGATCAAGGGAGGCGGTGCAGCCTGTACGGTGTCTCGATCGCGGGCGCGAAACGTCTCCTGTTTCACGCGCCCGGCGACGTGACATTGCTGGATCTCTCCAAGGATCACCGCGCGCTGCTGGTGACGACCGAGCCGCGGACGCACATGATCTGGTCGAGCGCCGGCGGTGAACGCGACCTGTCATGGCTCGACTGGTCGACGGCAGCGGATCTCTCGACTGACGGACAAACCGTGCTGTTCTACGAGTGGGGCGAGGGCGTCGGCGCGGCGCCGAACGTCTACTTGCGCCGTGCCGACGGCTCCGACGCCGTGCGCCTTGGAGCCGGCAAGGCGCTGGCGTTATCGCCGGACGGCCGTTGGGCGCTCGCGCTGCAGGAAGGCCCGCCCCCCCGGCTCGTGGTGATGCCAACCGGTACGGGGGCGCCCAAGCCTCTTCCCGCGGGAGGACTGACTGATTTCTACTGGGCCAGGTGGTTCCCAAACGGGCGTCAGATCCTGGTCGTAGCGTCCGATGCCGCTGCCATCCCGCACTCGTACATCCAGGACATCGAGACGGGCAAGCTGGATCCGATCGCCGAGAAGGGCCTGCTCGCGATGCTGCCGTCGCCTGACGAGCGGAGCGTCCTCATCGCAGACCCGCTCGGCAAGTTTCTCTTGTGGCCCCTCGACGGCCGGAAGGGGGTGCAACTCAAGGGCATCACCGCCGAGGACCGCCCCATTCAGTGGGGCCCGGACGGGAAGTTCCTGTATCTCCGGCGCATTGACGGTGTCACGCTGAACATCTACCGTTACAACCTCGCCAGCGGTCAGCGGCAACTCTGGAAGACGCTCCGGCCCAGGGATCCGGCGGGGATCATCGGCATCGATGTCGGCCGCGGCGAACTCGCAATGACGCCCGACGGGCGGAGCTACGTCTTCACGTACTGGAAAGCGATCAGGAGCCTGTTCCTGGCCGGAGAATTGCCGCGCTGACCAGGGGTCCGCGCGGATCGCTTGACTGGCGCCGGCCCGAGTGCTTAGAGTTACCAGCGCAAACCTTTCGACCGTTCGGATACCAGCTTCGCGGAGGTATGCGATGAAGCGCAGGTTCGGTCTGCTGGCAATCGCGGCAGCGGTGCTTGCCACTGGTCCCGACGTCAACGCGTGCGGCGACAAGTCGCTCTCGGCGGGCGGCATCCGCATCCAGCGCGCGCTCGCCGCACGATATCCCGCGTCGGTTCTGGCGTACGTGCCGGCCAATTCGCCGGTTGCAACAGCCGCACGCGAGCTCAAGTTGCGGGAGACGCTGCCCTGGGTCGGACATCGGTATCGTGAGGTCGCGACGCTCGCCGAGTTGCGGGCGTTGGTCGAGACGGGGCAGTTCAACATCGTTCTCACCGATCTCGGAACTGCCGGTAACGTGGAACGCGATCTGGGCTCTTCATCCACACGCGTCGTCTTCGTGCCTGTAGCGTACAAGCTCACCAAGGCGCAGGCTCGCGAGGCGGAGAAGCAACGACGTTTCCTGATCAAGGCGCCCTCCAAGGCGGTCGATTACCTGACGACGATCGCCGAAGCGGTGGCCCTGGGGAGTGCGGGTTCGCGCAAAGGCTGACATCGCGGTGCGCGATGGGAACCAGTCACTCGGGCGGGGCCGCGGTCGTTCTTGCCCTCGCATCCCAGCTTGCGGTCCCTTCTCACGCGCTCGCACAGTCGGCCTGGCTTCCATTCGAGGGGGAAGCCAGTGTCTCCCTCACCTTCCAGTCGCTCGACTACGGCGGCCATTTCGACGAGACCGGCACCAAGCGTGAGAATCTGGGTCCGATTCAGTCGTATTACGGCATCGCGCAGTTCGAGTACGGGCTGACCGAGCGGATCGCAATCAACGCGCGCCTCCCTTACATCAGCTCGAGGTACACAGGCTCCCTGGACGAGCCGCTCTTCGTGGAAATGCGCGACAAATACGAGGAATACCGACGCGTCAATCCCGCAGCCGCGCCATCCGTGGACACGGGCGGCTATTACGGAACCTTCCAGGATTTCGCGTTCACCCTCCGATACAACGTGCTCGAGCGAGGAGTGACGATCACGCCCGTGCTGAGCGCGATCGTCCCGAGTCATGACTACCGGACGGTTGGCGAGGCGGCAGCAGGCCAGGATCTGTTCGCATTACAGACCGGCGTGAACGTGGGCCGCCTGCTTTCGCCGAAGGCGTACGTTCACGGGCGCTACATCTACTCGTTCGTGCAGAGCTATCGTGACATTCCGCTCGATCGGAGCACCGCCGAGTTCGAGGCCGGCTACGCCGTCGCGCCGATCGTCGTCGTGCGCGGGATCGTCGACTGGATGCGGACGCACGGCGGAATCCCGTTCGACGAGGCCTTGAAGGATCTGTCGGTGTTCCTGGAACACGATCGGCTGCTGTCCAGCCGGCACTGGCACGTCGGCGCGGGCGCGACGGTAACGCTTGCCGACACCGTCGATCTCGAGACCGCGTTTTTTACTTTCGTCGCCGGCGCTGCGGCGCGTTACGGGGTCGGCGTGAACGTCGGGGTGACGTGGCGCTTTCTCGGACCCCGCTTCGGGCCGTCACCATCGCGGGCGCCGGGCACTCAGCCGTTCGGTGGGAAGCGGCGGCCGTTCAGCGGAACTCGGTTTCGGTAGAACCCGAATAGTTTGCGACGTGGAACACGAGGGCGAAGGGACCGATCCGAAGATCATCGCCGGGTTCGAGCGGCGTGGGCGCGGTCAGGCGGATTCCCCGAATAAACGAGCCGTTCTTGCTGCCCAGATCGTGCACCGTCGCGCACGCGCCGCGGACGATCAGCCTCGCATGCTGCCGTGAGACCTTGGGCGAATCCAACCTGATGCTCGAACTGGCATCGCGTCCCACGATGTGGTCCCCATCCACGAGCGGGAACTCCTGACGCCCACAGACGAGGCAGCAGCGCGCACCGCCGGCCACACGAAAGGATTCAAGACCCGGCTGCTGATCTTCGAGCTCGGCGGCGAAGGCATACCCACACCCATGGACTGTACGGATGATCCTCGTGTCGTCCGCCTGACCAATGGCCTTGCGAATCGTGCTCACGATCTTCGCCAGGCTCGCGTCGGAGACGAACACACCCGGCCACACGCGTTCGATCAGCTCGGCCTTCGGCAGCACGCGCGGCCGGGATTCGATCAAGAGCTTCAACAACTCGAACGCTTTTGGCGGGAGATGGGTGTGCCTCCCGCCGCGAACGAGCTGCCTCGCCTCGATGTCGAGCGTGCAGTCGTTGAATCGAATCTTCACCGCCAGAGCCCGGGTCGTGGTGGTGAGTCTAGCAGCCGCCGCGCAGAGATTTCACGAAAAGGGTAGAAAACGGTCAAGACCGGCCGGGCACCGGGAAGCGATACTCCGACGCGCCGTTGCGGCGCATATCGTTCCGCAACACCCACACAAGGGGGCGCCATGCGCCAGTTAGAGAGTATCGATGCCGCCGTGGCAGCCACCGCATTCGCGGTGTTGTCGTTCGTTTCACCGGTCTCCGCGCGTGCAGCCACACACGTCGTCAATCCCGGTCAGTCGATCCAGGCCGCCGTGGATGCCGCCTCGCCGGGTGACACCATCGTGGTGAGGGCCGGCGAGTATTACGAGAGCGTGACCATCCACAAGGACGGGCTCACGCTGAGGGCTCAGGGCAATGTCACGCTCGAACCTTCATACTACGGCTCGAGTGAATGCTACATTCCCGGCCATGATGTCGGGATCTGCGTCGTGCCGGCCGATTTTCCGGGCACAGGGACCTATGAGAAACGGGTCCAGGACGTCACCATTACCGGCTTTCGAGTAGTCGACTTCGAGGGGGACGGCATTTTCGGGTTTGGCACGCGAAACCTGAAGGTGTCAGACGTCGTGGCGATCGACAACGCCGCCTACGGCATTGCATCGTTCGACGGAATCGGGACGACGTTCACGGGGAACACGGTCAGCGGCAGTCACGACGCCGGGATCTACGTCGGAGATTCGCCGAACGCGAACGCGGTCGTGAGTCACAACCGCGCGTCGAACAACGCGCTGGGCATCCTGGTCCGGCATAGCCAGAAAGTCGTTGTCTCGAACAACGCGTCTTGGGGGAACTGCATAGGTGTGTTCCTGCTGGCCGACGGTCAGGAAGGTGGCAGCGGTCAGACTGCGGTGCTGAACAACGCCGTCTGGGCGAACAACGAGGTGTGCGAACAGTTCTCGCCCGGATTCCTGCCGATCCTCGGCGGTGGCGGCATCGTGCTCGCGGGGTCGCAGCACAACGCGATCCTTCACAACGTGGTGACCGAAAACCGCGGCAACACCCTGTTCTCCGGCGGGATCGTGCTGATTGAGACGCCGAGACCGCGGGCGGACGGGTCGCACGACGCCTCCACCAACAATCTCGTGCTCCTGAACAGTCTTCGCGGCAACCGGCCGGCCGACATCCGCCAGGACGAGGCGAGCAGCCCGAACCTGATCGTGGGCAACCGGTGTCAGACGTCGGTGCCGGGAGGATTGTGTGACTAGGGGTTGATATGCCGAGGGACGGAATTGAACCGCCGACACCGTGATTTTCAGTCACGTGCTCTACCGACTGAGCTACCTCGGCACAGGGGAAAACGCCCGGGCAGAACGATGATCATATCAGACGGTGAGGCCCGGGCGTTTTTCTACCTTCTTCCTTTTCAAACCGCTGCCGCTTCCAGTACCGTGAGGCCCAACTCGGCACGCACGCGATCCTCGATCGACTTGAAGATCGCCGGGTTGTCCTTGAGGAACTGTTTGACGTTTTCGCGCCCCTGGCCGAGCCGCTCGCCGCTGTAGGCGAACCAGGTGCCGCTCTTCTCCACGATCTTGCGGTCGACCGCGAGATCGAGCAGGTCGCCCTCCCGTGAAATCCCTTCGCCGTACATCACGTCGAACTCGGCCTCGCGGAAGGGCGGCGCAACCTTGTTCTTGACCACCTTCACGCGCGTCCGGCCGCCGACCACCTGTTCGCCGTCCTTGATGGCGCCGATGCGGCGGATGTCGAGGCGGACCGAGGCGTAGAACTTCAGCGCGCGGCCGCCGGTGGTCGTTTCCGGGTTGCCGAACATGACGCCGATCTTCTCGCGCAGCTGATTGATGAAGATGAGCGATGTTTTCGACTTGGACACGACACCGGTCAGCTTGCGGAGCGCCTGCGACATGAGCCGGGCCTGAAGGCCCATCTGCGCTTCGCCCATCTCGCCGTCGATCTCGGCGCGCGGCACCAGCGCGGCGACCGAGTCCACGACCACGACGTCGACACCGCCGGAGCGGACCAGCACCTCGACGATCTCGAGCGCCTGCTCGCCGTTGTCGGGCTGCGACACCAGCAGATTGTCGAGATCGACCCCCAGCTTCTTCGCATATTGCGCATCGAGCGCATGTTCCGCGTCGACGAACGCCGCCATGCCCCCGAGCTTCTGCGCTTCGGCAATGATCTGCAGCGTCAACGTGGTCTTGCCGGACGACTCCGGCCCGAAGATTTCGATGACCCGGCCCCGCGGGACGCCGCCGATGCCAAGGGCATAGTCGAGGCTGACGGCGCCGGTCGAGATCGAAGGAATCACCGTAACGGCGTCCTTCTGCCCGAGGCGCATGATCGAACCCTTGCCGAACTGTTTCTCGATCTGGCCGACGGCCATTTCGAGGGCGCGGGCGCGCTCGCGATCGTTCCGATCTTCAACTGGGGGCATAACGCTCCTGACGAAAGCTGGTTGATCTGTGACGCCCGGCGAGGGCCGGCCCGGCACAGCCCCAGTCTTCAACAGGCCCGTGACAGGTGAGGTCACGCCGGTGCACCGCGAAACTGGAGCGGGTGAATTCTAGGAGTGTGCCGAGGTGAAAGTCAAGCGCAAAAGTGTGCAGTCGACGCCAATAACATGCTCTTTTGCAGTCATTTATAGAATCTGTTGACTTTCGCCTCTGGTGACCGGGCCGGGCAGTATCTGCGGCCCGTCCGGAGCCCGGACAGTGCGAATTCTGCGATGGCGCCGTGGTCCCTGTAGCATGGCTCCTTCATGCCAACGCCTCTCGGACACGCCCTCGGCGCCGCTGCCGCCGGTTGGGCCGTGGCGCGCCCGCTCCCGGCGAGCGCTCCATTCACCGCCACCCTTCGCCGCGGTGCCTGGTTCGCGCTGCTCGGAATGTTCCCCGACGTCGATCTGCTGCTCGCGCTTCACCGCGGCCCGACACATTCGCTGGGCACGGCACTCATTGTCGGCCTTGCCACGACCGCGCTGTCCAGTGACGTCCGCCTGGGGCTCGCGGCGGGATGTGCCTACGCAACGCACGCCCTGCTCGACTGGCTCGGCGCCGACAGCTCGATGCCGGTCGGTATCATGGCGCTGTGGCCGATCACGTGGGAGTACTACCAGGCATCGAGGCCGATCTTCGATTCCGTGTGGCGCCGGAACGAGACGCCGGACTTCTGGTCTCACAACGTGAAGGCACTCGCGAAGGAGCTGTTGATTCTCGTGCCGCTGGCGTGGGGCGCCTGGCGAGTTGCGACGCGACCGTTGCTCGTAAAAGACAGAACAAGAGGATCAATCTCCTGATCTCCTGGCCTCCTGCGATCTGACGGGTGGCTGTCGCTCGTACTTGTAAAACCCTTGCCCGGTTTTTCGCCCGAGGTGTCCCGCCGCGACCATGCGGCGGAGCAGTGGACAGGCGCGGTACTTCGGGTCGCCGAGTCCCTGGTGCAGCACCTCCATGATCGCGAGGCACACGTCGAGCCCGATGAAATCGGCCAGCGTGAGCGGACCCATCGGGTGATTCATGCCAAGCTTCATGACGGTGTCGATCGCCTCCGCTGTTCCGACGCCTTCCATCAACGCGTACACCGCCTCGTTGATCATCGGCATCAGGATCCGGTTGGCGATGAAACCAGGGTAGTCGGCGGCTTCGATGGCCGTCTTGTTCAATCGCATGCACAGTTCGGTCGCGGCCAGCATCGATTCGGGCGACGTGGCCTGGCCGCGGATCAACTCGACGAGCGTCATCAGCGGAACGGGGTTCATGAAGTGCATGCCGAGCACCTTGTCCGGCCGCGTGGTCGCCGCGCCGAGCAGGGTGATCGAGATGGACGAGGTGTTCGAGCTGAGGATGACGCTGGGCTTGGTGATCTGGTCGAGCCGTGCGAAGAGACCGCGCTTCGCGGTGGCGTCTTCGAAGATCGCCTCGACGACGTAGTCGACGTCGCCAAGCGCATCGACGGTCGTTCCCGTCGTCAGTCGTCCTAGCGCCTGATCCCGCGCGGCGGCGGTGAGCCGCCCTTTCTCGACGAACCTCCCGAGACTCTTCTCGATCGATTCCCGCGCCCGTTCGAGCGCGGTGGGTGCGGCATCGACCAGCCTGACCTCGAATCCTGCCTGCGCGAACACCTGGGCGATACCGTTGCCCATGGTGCCGGCACCAACGACACCGACGCGATTGATAGTCATCGGGGGCCAGAATTGCGCAACTGGCGTACGAAACGCAATTGTGAATCTCGCGGTTCGCGGCTCGCGGTTCGCGGGTTCGGCAACGTTATCAGAGGCAACCGTCCGCGTGGATCGGCGCCAGTTGCTTCTGATTATCGCGGCTCCCGAACCCGCGAGCCCACGAACCGCGAACTCGCGACTATCTCTCGACCGCTAGTGCGACTCCGTTTCCTCCCCCCAGGCACAGCGCTGCGATACCGCGACGGACGTTTCTCCGGCGCATGGCATAGATCAGTGTGGTGAGGACCCGTGCGCCGCTCGCGCCGATCGCGTGGCCGAGGGCGACCGCGCCGCCGTGCACGTTGACCCGCGACGGATCGATGCCGAGCTCGCGCATCACGGCAATCGCCTGGACCGAGAAGGCCTCGTTGATTTCGAAGAGATCGACGTCAGCCAGATTCCATCCGACTCTCGCGGCGACGCGGCGCACGGCTTCGACCGGCGTCATCATCACCAGCTTCGGCGCGAGCCCGCTCGTGGCCTGACCGACGATTCGCACGAGAGGAGAGAGTGCCAGAGCGCGTGCCTTCTCGGCAGCCATGACGACGAGTGCGGCAGCGGCGTCGTTGACGCCCGGTGCGTTGCCGGCGGTCACCGTGCCGTCCGTCTTGAAGGCCGGTTTCAACGCCGCGAGCGATGCCGCGGTGGTGTCCTCCCGGACTGGCTCGTCCCGGTCGAAGACGAGCGGCGGTCCCTTCTTGCGGGGGACCTCGATCGGCAGAATCTCGTCGGCGAACCATCCCTGCCTGGTGGCTTCAGCAGCCTTCCGATGACTCGCCGCCGCGTATTCGTCCTGCTCGGCGCGGCCGACGGCAAACAGGTCGGCAACGACCTCGCCCGACATCCCCATATGGCACTGCTCGAAGCTGCACCAGAGCCCGTCCTGCACGAGCGAATCGACCAGCTGACCGTTGCCCATGCGGAGACCTTCCCGCACGCGCGGCAGCAGGTACGGCGCGTTGCTCATCGACTCCATGCCGCCGGCAACGGCAATCCCGATGTCGCCAGTCGCGATCCCCTGGGCGGCCAGCATCACAGCCTTCAGGCCCGAGCCGCAGACCTTGTTGATCGTCATCGCCGCGACCCGATCGCTCAGACCGCCGTTGAGAGCAGCCTGGCGGCCCGGGTTCTGACCGTTGCCGGCCTGGATGACGTTCCCCATGATGCATTCGTCAACGCTCGCCGGATCGATCCCCGCGCGCCTGACCGCCTCGCGCACGACAAGTGCGCCGAGTTGCGGAGCGGTGAAGTCTTTCAGCGCCCCGAGGAATTTGCCGGTGGGCGTGCGGACTGCGGAGACGATGACTGAATGCATCTTTGCTTTGTCGGCGGCTCGGGGGCTCGGCGGTTCGGGGGCCCCGAACCCCCGATCCGTGTCAGCGAAGCACCTCGATCCTTGAGACGCTCGCAGCCCCGAGCAGGTGCTGCATTCGCTTCAGGATGGTGTCAGCGGCACGCTCGATTTCACCGGCCCAGCGCGGATCGCGGGCGCGCACCGTCAGCACGCCGCCGCTGAGTGTGACCGTCGCCGACCGCGCCAGCGCGGGGCCCGCGGCGACCGTCCAGGCGAACGTCGTTCTGCCCGGCGAGGGGGGCTGGCGCCGGATCACTTCGGCAATCACGCCGGTCGCGAAGTTCTGCAGCGGCACCATCGATGATGCAGCGATACTATCAAACGGATGCGCCTGGTCCTGGCATCCGCCTCCCCGCGCCGCGCCGAGCTCCTGAGCACCGCTGGCTTCACTTTCGAGGTGGAGCCGGTCGACGTAGACGAGACGCCTCAGCCGGCCGAACAGCCGACTGATTACGCGCTGCGGGTTGCCCGCGACAAGGCGGCAGCATGGCGACGGCAGCACGACGGAGACGCGACCGCGTGCATCCTGGCGGCCGATACTGTCGTGGTAGCCGACGGTCAGATCCTGGGGAAGCCGTCGAATCGCGAGCACGCCCGCCAAATGCTCTCCTTACTCTCCGGCACCACCCACCTCGTCCACACCGGCGTCGTCCTCCGGCTCGCCGACGAGGAGCTTGCAGAGGTCGTGACCACCCGAGTACGCTTCCTCGAACTGAGCGGGGCAGAGATCGACTGGTATCTCCAGAGCGGCGAAGCCGAAGGAAAAGCCGGCGCCTATGGCATCCAGGGGCGCGCTTCGCGGTTCGTCGACTGGATTGAAGGATCGTGGTCGAATGTCGTTGGGCTTCCGGTCGCGACGGTCTATCGGATGCTGACCCGCGCCGGCGTGCTATCCTGACGATAAATCCAGCAAGGCGCGACACTTATGAGTGCTAAAGCGTTGAAAATCGGCGCCACCGTTGCCGTGGTCCTGCTTGCCCTCACCGGGCTCCTGTTCGCCACGCTCAGAGAGGACACGCAGTTCTACAAGCACGTCGACGAGGTGATGAGCGATCCCGTCGCGTGGCAGGGCCGCCGCCTGCAGCTCCATGGCTACGTCGCGGGCATCGAACGCAAGCGCAACTCGCTCGAGTACCGCTTCAACGTTCAGAGCAACGGCCACGTGGTCCAGGCCAGCTACACCGGCGTCGTTCCCGACACGTTCAAAGAGGGAGCGGAGGTCGTGCTCAAGGGCACGCTGAGCCCGGACGGGTTCCATGTCGAACGGAACGGCGTCATGGCGAAGTGTCCGTCGAAATACGAACCGTCGAAGGGCGCGCTGCCGAACACCTCCGGCAGCTGAGCCCGTCGCAAGTTTTCCGGGAACAACCATCATGCCTGCGCTTGGAAATGTGCTGCTCCTCGCGGCGTTCGTCGCGTGCGCGTACGCGGTTGCCGCCTCGGTCGCCGGCGCGCGGCGCCGATCGACGCGCCTGATCGAAAGCGGGACCGGCGCCTTCTACCTGATCACGGCGCTGATGACGATGGCGTCGGGCGTGATGGTGCACGCGTTCGTCACCAACAACTACAGCATCAAGTACGTGCAGCGGTATTCGGAGGCCGCGCAGCCGCTGGCCTACAAGATTGCGTCGTACTGGGGTGGTCTCGATGGCTCGGTGATGTTCTGGGTGTTCCTGCTCGGCATCTTCGGATCGATCGCCGTTTACACGAACCGTGACCGGCATCGCGAGCTGATTCCCTACGTCGTCGCCGTGATCGCCACCACGCAGATGTTCTTCATCCTGCTGATGGTGGTGCACAACAACCCGTTCTCCACGTTCCTGACGCCGCCTCCTGCCGACGGCCAGGGGCTGAACCCGCTGCTCCAGAACTTCTACATGGCGATCCACCCGCCGTCGCTCTACACGGGCTTGGTGGCGATGACGATCCCCTACGCGTTCGGGATGGCAGCGCTGATCACCGGTCACCTCGACGACGCCTGGCTGCGCGCGGTGCGGCGCTGGACGATGATCGGCTGGCTCGCGCTGTCGTTCGGGCTCACGCTGGGCATGCTCTGGGCGTACGAGGAACTGGGGTGGGGCGGCTACTGGGGATGGGATCCGGTCGAGAATGCCGGGCTCCTGCCGTGGTTCACGGCGACCGCCTTCCTCCATTCGGTGATGGTGCAGGAGCGGCGCGGGATGCTGCGGGTGTGGAACGTGACGCTGGTCATCACCACGTTCTTCCTGACGATCTTCGCGACGTTCATGACGCGGTCCGGCGTCGTCCAGTCGGTTCACGCGTTCGGCGAGGATCGCGAGCTCGCACGACTGTTCACGATCTTCATGATCCTGATCGTGACGTTCAGTTTCGGCCTGGTCATCCGCCGGCTGCCGCTGCTGCGCTCGCGCAACGAGCTCGACTCCTGGGTGTCTCGCGAAGCGGCGTTTCTCGCCAACAACTGGATCCTCCTGTTCTCGGCGTTCTTCGTACTGTTCGCGACGATGTTCCCGACGCTGAGCGAAGCGGTCATGGGTGAGCGACTGACGGTGGGGCCGCCATTCTTCAACAAGTGGATGCTGCCGATCGGATTGGCGCTGCTCGCGTTGACCGGGGTAGGGCCGCTGCTCGCCTGGCGCAAGTCGACGGTCTCGAACCTGGTCGATCAGTTCCTTTATCCCGCGGTGTTCGCCTTCGTGGTCTCGGGCGCGCTGGTGTTCCTCGGGGTCCGCGTCTGGAGCTCGGGCATCTGCTTTGCGCTGTGCGCGTTCGTGATGGGCACCATCGCGCAGGAATTCATCCGCGGCGCCGAGGTGCGGCGCGCGGCGAGCGGATCCGATCGCCTGACAGCGATGATCGGACTGGTCAGCCGCTCGAAGCGCCGCTATGGCGGCTACATCGTCCACGTCGGGATCGCCGTGATGTTCCTCGGGTTCGCGGGCGAAGGGTTCAAGCAGGAAGGAGAAGCGCTCCTCAAGCCCGGTCAGCAGTTCACCGTTTCCCACTTCACGATCAAGCACGATGCGCTGCGCGTGACGACTGATTCCCAGAAGCAGATGATCACGGGCCACGTCTCGGTACTCGACGACGGCAAGCCGATCGCCACCATGACCCCGGCGAAATGGTTCTACGCCAAGCGCGAGCAGGAGCCAACGACAGAGGTCGCGATTCGTCGAGGCGTGGGGGAGGACCTTTACATCGTGCTTGCCGGCTACGACGCCGCCGAACAGAGCGCGACCTACGCCGTCACGATCAATCCGCTGGTCAACTGGATCTGGCTCGGCTTCGGGATCCTGGCGCTCGGAACCGGCATCGCCCTGCTGCCTGAAAGCGCCCTCGCGTTCGCCGCGGCGAAGGTCCCTTCGGCCGCGGCGACGGCATCGATGCTTCTGTTGCTGCTGCTCGTGCCGTCGTTTGCGGCCGCGCAGACCGCCGACGCGACCCGCGCCGTCCTGCGCAAGCAGCTGGAAGGCGAGATTCTCTGCACCTGTGGCTGCCGCCGGCCGATGAACGATTGTCCGATGGAGCCGAACTGCCACGGGCTCGATGCGCAGCGCGCGAAGCTCGACAAGTATGTCGTCGAGGACGGCATGGACCGCGATCAGGTGCTTGCCGCGTTCGCGACCGACTACGGCACGCAGGCGATCCTGGCCCGGCCGATCGACAAGGGTTTCAATCGGCTGGCGTGGTTCTTCCCGTACCTGATCGGCATCTCGGGCGCGGTTGGCGCCGTCGTCATCGCGCGGCGCTGGTCGCGCCGCTCAGAGCCCGCAGAGCCTTCGGCCGCTGCCCACGAAGATGCGGCCCTCCGTACCCGGTTGGATGATGAGCTCCGCGACCTCGATTAACGGTACCGAAGCGGAACGTCTGTCTCGCTCCGCCGGAAAGGATGGCAGGGCAGAGGACACGCTTCGGCCCTGGCACTTCTTCGTGCTTGTCTCGCTCGTCGCGGCCACTGCGGCCGTGGTCCTGGCCAGGGAAGCCAGGCCCGAGCATCTCGTTCTCATCAGCCTGACCATCGGTGCCGCTGGTTTCGCGGGCGCGGCCTTGTATCGGACCCTCTCGCCACTCGTTCGGCCAGACGCGCGGCCGGCCGCTGAAGGCCTCAGCGAATCCATGCGGGCCGTGCTCGAGCGCGAGAAGATGCTCGTGCTGCGTTCCATCAAGGAGCTCGAATTCGATCGCGCGATGGGGAAGCTCTCGGAGAAGGACTTCGAGGAGATGGCGGCCCGGCTGCGGGCGCGGGCGATATCGCTGATGCGGCAGCTCGACGCCGGCGGAGGCTACCGCGAGCTCATCGAACGCGAGCTGAAAGCACGGGTGAGCAGCCCCGGCCGGGAGAAACGCGTCACACCGGCACCCAAGGTGGCTCCGGCCGCGCCCAGGAACTGTGCGTGCGGCGCGGTGAACGATCTGGATGCCGCGTTCTGCAAGCGGTGCGGCACAAGGCTCACCGCGGAAAGCGGCGCATGACCCTCCTTCGCGCTTCGCGCTACGGCGGGCATGGGCTCGCCATAGTCATGGGCCTGCTGACCGCAACGATGGCATCAGCCCAGATGCCGGATCCGCGGCAGATGTCCGGCATCCCCCGGCCTGATCCCCAGCTGCAGAACGGGATAGTGACTGTCCGCGTGATCCGCGGTTCGTTCGACAATCCCGTCGTGAGCCTGACCGTCGAGCTCGCGGGCCCTTCGCCCGCAATGCGAGCAACCACAGATGATGCGGGGCGAGCGGAATTCAAGGGCGTTCCGCCTGGCCTTCGTCTGAAGGCCTCTGCTACGGTCGCGGGCGAGCGAATCGAATCCCAGGAATTCTCAATGCCGGCATCTGGAGGCATCCGGCTCGCGCTCGTGGCGGCCGGACCCGCAGGTTCTTCGTCCCCGCCGCCGGCGGCCGCAGCCGATCCGGGACCCGTGCAGCCCGGCACCGTCGTCCTCGGAGAAGACTCGCGCTTCATCTTCGAGATGGGGGAGGACGGGCTCTCGGTGTTTTACGTGCTGCAGATCAACAACAGCTCGCAGGCCCGCGTGCAGCCGTCCACACCAGTCGTGTTCGAGCTGCCGGCAATGGCCCGGGGCGCGGCCGTGTTGCAGGGCTCGGCGCCGGAGGCGCGCGTTGCCGGGCGGCGGCTCGAGATACGCGGACCGTTCGCTCCAGGCAACACGCTCGTCCAGGTTGCCTACACCGTGCCGTTTGGCAACGCAGACCTGGTAATCGAGCAGCCGCTGCCGATCGAGTTGAAGCACGTCGCGGTCGTGGCCCAGAAGGTCGGCGACATGCAGCTCACCTCTCCGCAGGTGCGCGAGCAGCAGGCCATGCCAGCCAACGGCAACTTCTATATCGCCGGGCGGGGCGGCGCGGTAGCGGCGAACTCGGTGCTGCGCTTTGCGTTCTCCGGTATGCCACACGCCTCCGTCTGGCCGCGGAACCTCGCGCTGGGTCTCGCGCTGCTCATTCTGGCCGGAGGGGCATGGTCAGCGTTCAGGGGCGCCGCGGGTGCCACCGCGCGGGATGGCGAGCGCCGCGAGCTCGAGACGCGCAGGGATCGCCTGTTCGACGAGCTCACCGCGCTCGAGGCGAGCCTTCGGGACGGGAATGCGGATCCTGAGCACTACGGCGCCCGGCGCCGGGAGCTCGTCGCCGCGCTCGAAGGCATCTATGCGGCGCTCGACGACGAGGCCGTGGTGAGCCGCGCGTCCTAGCCCCCCGACCGCAGCAGTGGACTTCGACAGCCTCACGTTTCAGGAGGTCACCCGGAATTTCGGCCGCCGCCGGGCGCTGAACCGTGTTTCGCTGACCTGTCGGTCCGCCGAGATGACGGCGGTGCTCGGGTCGAACGGCGCCGGCAAATCCACGCTCCTCTCCATCGCGGCGACCCTTCTCAGCCCCTCGTCGGGCACCATCCGGTACGGTGCGCAAACGGCGCGGGAGGGCGGCGCGGCGCTCCGCGGGCGCATCGGATTCCTCGCGCACGACCTGTTCCTCTACCCGGAGCTCTCCGCCGCGGAGAATCTCTCGTTCTTCGCGCGGCTTCACCGCGTCAGCGATCCGGCGAACGCCGTGGACGCGGCGCTCCGGCAGTCGAACCTGCACGAGCGCCGTGACGATCCGGTCATGACGTTCTCGCGCGGCATGCGGCAGCGGCTTGCGATCGAGCGTGCGCTTCTCCACGCGCCCCGCCTGGTTCTGCTCGACGAGCCGTTCACCGGCCTCGACGACGCCGCAGTCGCCGCAACCCGCACGCGACTATCCGTTCTTCGCGACGCCGGCTGCATCGTCCTGCTGACCACACATGATCTGGAGGCCGTCGAACCGATCGTCGATCGCGCGGTGGTGCTCGCGGGCGGCCGGCTGAATGCGATCGAAAAGGGTGACGGAGGGCTGCGGGCCGGCTACCGCAGGCTGGCGACGTCATGAACTTCGTTCGAGTGGTGTGGCTCGTAGTACGGAAGGACTTGCTCGTCGAGCTCCGCAGCCGCGAGATTCTCTACACGACAGTATTCTTTGCCGTCTCTTGTGTACTGGTCTTCGCGTTCGGGTTCGTGCGCGAGGGACAGGCGATGGACGACGTTGGTGCCGGGATCCTCTGGATAGCGGTCGCATTCTCGGGAACGCTTGCGCTCGGCCGTGCCTTCGAGCGGGAGCGGCAGAGCGAGACCCTGCGCGCGCTGCTCTTGGCGCCCGTCGATCGGCCAGCGCTCTACGTGGCGAAGCTGATTGGTGTCTTGACGCTGATGACGGCAGTCGAGATCGTCGTGGTTCCGCTGGTCGCGTTGCTCTTCCAGGCGCCGCTGTTCCGCCATCTGCCGATGCTCCTGGGACTCCTGCTGGCCGGAACGGTCGGCTTCACCGGGGTCGGAACCATGTTCGGCGCCATGCTCGCACGTGCCCGCAGCCGGGACGTGCTGCTGCCCGTGCTGCTGTATCCGATCACCATCCCGGTGATCATCGCCGGTGTGCGCGGGACGTCAGCTCTGCTGCAGGCCGATCCGGATCCCGCGATTGCCCGCGCGTGGCTCTCGCTCCTCCTCTCTTTCGATGTAGTCTTCATAACGCTCGCCCTGTGGACGTTCGAACCGGTAATGACCGATTGAGCTCATGCAGCGACTCTTTCTTCCGCTCCTCATTCTCGTGGCCGCGATGTTCGCCTATGCGCCGTTGGCGATTGCGAACGCGCCGTTCGAGTCGACGATGCTGCTGGTGCAGAAAATCTTCTATTTCCACGTTCCGTCGTGGTTCGTGATGTTTTCGGGCGCATTTCTCTGCGCCGGCGCGAGCGTCGTCTACCTCGCGAAAGGGTCGAAGAACGCGGACCACTATGCCGTCACCGGCGCCGAGCTCGCGGTTGTGTTCGGGCTGATGGGGCTCATCACCGGGCCGCTCTGGGCGCGAAAGGCCTGGGGCGTCTGGTGGGAGTGGGACGTCAAGCTCACACTGGCGCTGGTCGTCTGGCTGACCTTCGTGGCTTACCTGCTGCTGCGCCGGTACGGCGGACCAGGGTCGGAGAAGTTGGCGGCCGGCGTCGGGATCTTCGGCGCCGCGAACATCCCGTTCGTGTATTACTCGGTCAACTGGTGGAGGACGATTCACCCGAAGACCACCGTCGTGCCGACGCTGGGCCCCGGGATGCGCGGGACGTTCTGGTTCTGTGTCCTTGCATTCATGCTGCTGATGGTGTTGATCATTGCTGCGCGGGTCCGGCTCGAGCGGCAACGGGCGAGGGTCGACGAGCTCTTTCTGGAGCTGGAGGACTGAGATGAGGCGGGTGCGTTCGGTGTGGCGGGTGCTGCTGGTCTGGCTGCTGCTGGCCGCCGGTCCGGTCTGGCATGCCGCGGTCGACGCTCAGCAGCCGCCGCCCCGGCCAAAACCGGCCGAGGACGAGTTCGTGCCAATCGACCAGCTGCCTCCTGGAGAGCAGCTGCCCGCGGCACCTCTGCTCATTGCGGCATATGCGGTGGCATGGCTGGCTGTGGCCGGTTACCTCTTTTCGATCTGGCGCCGGCTCGACCGCGTGGACAGGGATATCGCCGAAGCAGGCCGCCGCCTGCCTCGAACATGACCGCCGCGCACTTCCTCTTCATTCCAGCCGTCCTGGTCATCGGCATTGTCATCGGGTGGATTCTCGGCGCGCGCGCCGCGCAGGACGCGTTCTCGGCGGAGCTCAAAAGACGGGAAGAGAGAGCCGCACGCCACAAGGCCAATGAGTCACTAGGAATTCTCAAACAGGAGGCTAGGAGATCAGGAGATTCTGTTTCTGAAAAAACGCACTCCTGACCTCTTATCCTCCAGTGAAAAATTCCGGAGTCGCAGTTCAGCCGGCCGCTCACCAAGTGGCCGGTTGTGGCTCATCGCCCGATTGCCAATCTATTTGCCAGACTTTGAGGCAACCCCGCTGACGAGATTCTCTTCTGCGCGGCGCTGACGTCGTATTCGACGCGGCGCAGGTCGATCGATCCTTCCGTGTCGTAAATCGAGAACGCCGCGCGCGGGTCGCCGTCGCGAGGCTGGCCGACCGACCCCGGGTTGATCAAGTAACGCGTGCTCCGGTCGAAGCTGATAGTCATCGGCTCGACTTCGGGAATGTCACCGGTCAGGTTGTTGCCGCTGATTGTGAAGATGACCGGCAGATGCGTGTGGCCAAAGAGACAGACCGGACGTGTCGCGGTCTGCAGCGAGCGGTGGGCGTCCATCGCGTCGAAAATGTAGTGATCCTCGTCGAACGGTGCGCCATGGCAGATCTCGAGCTGTTCGTCGATTTCTGTCGGACCCATCGGCAGCTGACGGAGGTAGTCCCGGTTCGCAGAACTGAGCTGCTGATTGGTCCATGCGGCGGCAAAGCGCGCCACCTGATTGAAGTTGGATCCATCGTCGAGGCCGCAGGCCGCCTTGTCGTGGTTGCCGCGAATCACGGCGACCGGCTGGAGCGCGCGGACGCGATCAATCACCTCGTTCGGCGCGCCGCCGTAGCCGACCAGATCTCCCAGCACGAGGACCCGATCCCAGGCCTGGGCGGCCGCGAGGACGGTTTCGAGCGCATCGATGTTGGCGTGAATATCGGAGAGGATCAGATACCGCACGTCGCGCTCACATCGTGGCGATTCGATCGACGATCTGCTCGGCGATCTCCTCGGCCGGCGCCGCGCCGGCATCGACGCGCACGTGGGCCTGCGCGTAGGCCGCCTGGCGGGCGGCGAAGAGTCGTTCCATCTGCGCGCGATCCGCGGCCAGGGGCCGGCGACCGTCGGCGGGCAGGCGCGCCAGCAGCAGGTCGAACGGTACGTCGAGCCAGATTGAGACGCCGTCGAGATTCATCGCGGCCCGATTCTCCGCATCCATGAACGTTCCTCCGCCGGTGGCGACAACGACGTGGCGCATCGGCAGGAGCAGCTTCAGAATTTCGCGCTCGACGCCGCGGAAGTACAGCTCGCCCTGCCGGGCGAAGATGTCGGCGATGGTCCGCCGCTCGCGCGCTTCAATCAGCTCGTCGATGTCCTCGGCGCGCCAGCCGAGGCGCGACGAGAGGGCGCGCGCCACCGTGCTCTTCCCCGCCGCCATGAACCCGACCAGGTAAATCTTATCGACCGGCACCGGGCGTCGTGAGCCGCTCGAGCTCCAGGAAGAACCCCGGATACGAGACGTCCACCGCGCCTGCACCGGCGATGGTCGTGGGCGCCGACGCGCCGCAGGCAGCGATGGCGAAGGCCATCGCGAGACGGTGATCGCCGACTGCATCCACCGTGGTGCCGCCGCGGAGCGGGCGCGCGTCAATCCGGAAGCCGTCGGGGTATTCGGTAATCTCGGCGCCCATCGCGCCAAATCCCGCAGCGAGGGCACTGATGCGGTCGCTCTCTTTCACCCTGAGCTCGGCGGCGCCTCGCACCTCCATCGTCGAGCCATCCGGCAGCAGCGTGCCGAGCGCGCCCAGCGCCGGGAGCTCGTCGATGACTGCCGGCACTTCCTCGGGAGTGATCGAGAAACTCCGGCGTTCCGCGCAGGAGATGGTGACCCGGCCCATTGGCTCGCCGGCAGCTTCGCTCTCGATGACCACGTCGACCTGGGCACCGCACCGGCGCAGGATGTCGAGGAGGGCGATCCGGGAAGGATTCAGACCGAGGTTGTCGAGTTGAACCACGCTGTCGGGCAGCCCGGCGGCCAGGGCGCCCCAGAAGGCCGACCCCGAAACGTCGCCGGGCACCTGCAGGGTCCGGGCGCTCAGCGTCTGGCCGCCGGCAACGCTGACCTGCAGGCCGCCGCGATCGACGGTCACGCCGAACGCGGACAGCGCCCGCTCCGTATGATCCCGGGTGGCGGCAGGCTCGATGACGGTTGTCCGGCCGCTGGCATGGAGCCCCGCCAGCAGGACGCTGCTCTTTACCTGGGCGCTTGGAACGTCCGGTCGATACGTGATGCCATGCAGCCGGGCTCCGTCGATTGTCAAAGGAGGCCGGCCGTCGTCCGACTGAATGGTCGCCCCCATCTGGGTGAGCGGTGCCATCACGCGGCGCATCGGGCGCCGTGTCAGCGACGCGTCCCCGACGATTACGGTGCGAAATGGATGCGCCGCGGCCAGACCGGCCAGCAGCCGCATCGTGGTCCCGGAGTTCGCGGCGTCGACGGCTGCGGCCGCCTCGGTGAGTCCGTGAAGACCGCGCCCGGTGATTTCGACGCGGCCACCGTCCCTGGCGATCGGCACTCCCAGCGCGCGGAGGCACGCCAGCGTCGCCGCACAGTCAGCCCCGGACGAGTATCCGGTGATCCTGGTGACGCCCTCGGCAATGGCGCCGAGCAGGGCATACCGATGTGAGATGGATTTGTCGCCAGGGACCTGGAGGCGGCCGGACGCCCGCTGCGCGGGGCGGACCAGCGCGGCATCGACGGACGCGCGGAGCATCACCGCACTATAGCATTCGGCATCTTGAACGGATCCGGTTTACTATGTTATTCACTCGCGTGCGTTTCGAGCCCGACATCACACTCTTGCCGGCGTTCCGTAGTCCCCGCGCCGGGTTCGATTTGCCTGCATGCTGACGCGCGGCGGGACCGTCCGACTACAAATTCACAGTAATTTCGAGATGCTGGACTTCGTTCAGGTCGTGAGCGACCGCATGGGTCAGCTCGCCGGCCTGGATGAGGATGCGGTCCACTGGATCGGCGTCGCAGTCCGGGAGTCGGTCATCAACGCCATCAAGCACGGCAACCGCGAGGACTACGGCAAGATCGTGACGGTCGAGTTCGTGGTGGCGCCCTCCAAGGACCCGAGCGAGCTCGTCGTCCGGGTCCTCGATCAGGGCGAGGGCTTCGACCCCGAGGAAGTCGCCGATCCATTGGCGCCGGAGAACATCCTCAAATCGAGCGGCCGCGGCATCTTCTTCATGCGCAACTTCATGGACGACGTCACCCTCAAGCGGGCAGCCGAAGGGGGCATGGAAGTGCGCATGGTCAAGAAGCTGGCGACCGGTGCCTGATCCCCTTCCCCCTCTCTATCTCGCGACCGCCATCGAGGCCGTGACCCGTGCCGGCGAGGTGCAGCTGTCCCGGTTCGGCACCAACATGCGCGTGGACAAGAAGGGCGCGATCGATCTCGTCACCGAGATCGATCTGCAAATCGAGCGCGAGTTCCGCGCGATGATCGCTGAGCGGTTCCCCGACCATGTCGTGCTCGGCGAGGAGTTCGGCTCGAGTGGCGATCGCGAAGCGACATCGCGCTTCTGCTGGGTCTTCGATCCTGTCGACGGAACCACCAACTACGCCCATGGGCTCCCGATCTTCTGTTCGTCTCTCGCTCTGGAGATCGATGGAGAACTCATGGTCGGCGCGATCTACGACCCGACCCGGCGCGAGCTGTTCACGGCCGAGCGCGGAAAGGGCGCCTGGCTGAACGGGGCGCCGCTGCGAGTCTCGACCGCGGACGAGTTGATCGACTCGCTGCTCGTGACCGGTTTTCACTACGGCATCCAGCGGGATCCCGAAGAGCTCGTCAGCCTGTTCCGCGAGTTCATCACGAAGTCGCGCGCGGTACGGCGGCTCGGATCCGCTGCCCTCGATCTGTGCTACGTCGCGGCGGGGCGGTTCGACGGCTATTGGGAGTCGAAGATTCAGCCCTGGGACGTGGCGGCGGGCGGACTGATCGTCGAGGAGGCGGGCGGGCGCGTCAGCACGATCGCGGGCGAACCCTTCCGATCGCGGGCCGGCAGCGTCCTCGCGACCAACGGGCAGATCCACGATCGGATGCTGAAGGTGATCGCCGAATTCGGCGAGCGTGCTCCAAACAGGACGCACTGACATCCACTGAATACATTGCCAACATTGCCAACATTGCCAAGATTGCCAAAATTGGCAGGATCTTGGGGATACCCGCACGCTTTGCTTGCCCCCGACGCCTCACACACCGGCCCGGTTTTGTAATGTTGGCAATGTTGGCAATGTTGGCAATGACCCTGGTTTCGCCCTCTGGCATCGTTCGTGCTCGAACCGAGCCACGAAGCGGGCCGCGACAGCGTGGATCCGCGCATACACGGAGACTGTGATCATGAACCTTCGACGAGTTCTTCAGTGCGGATCAGCAGCGGCGCTCCTGGCGGTCGCGACCGTCGTCCCCGCGCACGCGCAGGTCACGCGCGTCGAGTCCGGCCGCCAGGCGATCGGATTCAACCTTGGGTACTTCGCCGCCAAGGGCCTCGACTCGCGCGTCGACGAGGACGTGCTGCTGGCCAACCTGTCGCAGGGCCAGCTCTCCCTCGCCTTCGATATCGACGACTTCAATGGCGCGACGTTCGGCGGGGAATGGCTGATCGGCCTCAACGACTACCTCGAGGCCGGCGTCGGCGTGAGCTTCTACCAGAACACGGTGCCCAGCGTCTATGCGCAGAAGGTTCGAGACGACGGACGCGAGATCGCACAGGAACTGAAGCTCCGCATCGTGCCGCTGACCGGCACCATCAGGTTCCTGCCGATCGGTCGTGCGGGCGTCACGCCGTACGTGGGCGCAGGCATCGGGGCATTCAACTGGCGTTACAGCGAGGTCGGCGAGTTCATCGACAACCAGGGGTTCACGTTTACTGATCGGTTCGTCAAGAGCGGGTGGACTGGCGGACCGGTCATCCTCGGCGGGATCCGTTTCCCGATCGGCGACGTGTTCACGGTCGGCGGTGAGCTGCGATATCAGAAGGCCGAGGGCAAGGGGCTGCTCGAGGAGGACTTTCTCGGGGACAAGATCGACCTCGGCGGATGGAACTCGAGCTTCACGTTTCACTTTCGATTCTGAACGACGTCAACTCTGAATCCTCGAAAAGCCTTTGGCAGGAGGGTCAGGAGTTGAGGAGAAAGCAAAAGTGTTTTACTCCTGAACTCCTGGCCCTCCTGTAAAAGGTTCGTTTAGCCGTTCACTCACTTCGCTCGGTAGAGCGCCACCCCTCCGCCTTCCGCAACGCGCTCGAATCCCTCGAGAAAACGCGGGTCGCGCCTGGCAGCCTGGAAGAGCACGTCGCCACCCTCTGCCTGTTCTTCGATCGCCACCCACTTGACGAATCCACGTGGTCCGCGCGTCGAGGCGTGCACCCAGAGTTGTTCGTTTCCCTCTTGAAGGAAGTCGTGGATCTTCAGATTGAGCTCGGTCAGGTCGTGCATGTAATGCGCGAGCGAGCCCATGCTCATCATGATGGGTGTGCCATCCCAGTGCGCGCGCAGGTAGGCGGTAACGGCCTGACGGCCGATGCGGTTCGTGGCATCGCGCTGCGCCTCTGTAATCATCGGCGCACGCGCATCGAAGGTGGAGGACTGCAGCGTGATCCAGCTGACGACCGCCAGTGCGGCAAGCATTCGCAGCGGCTTCCATAGGGTGCCGATTCCTGCTGCGGTGATCGCCGAGCACGCGGCGACCAGCGGCAGGCCGTAACGAATCCTGAAGGGGTGACCCTGATAGAAGGCATACCAGGGAACGATCGCCGCCCCAATCAGCGCGAAGATCAGGAGCAACGGCGCGCGCCTGCGCGAGCGCGCAATCGACAGGCCGATCAGCGCTGTGCCCGCGTAAGCAGGCCAGACCCACGCTGTTCCCGAGAGCCGATAGACGCTCTCGCGCACCTGCTCGAGTGCGAGGGATGCGTCACCGAGCGCCTCGTTCTCCGGAACGAAGAATCCTGGCGGCACGAACCACGTTCCTGTTGTCCACCGGCTGTTGGCACTGAAGAGCACCAGCGCGATGGCCGGATACATCGCGACGCGAATGCACCGGCGCAACGCGTCTCGCACGGAGAGGCCCTCGCGTAGCAGCGCGAGGAACGACAGAGCCAAGAGCGCAGCACAGATTGGCCAGGCCTCGTACCGGGTCATGCACGCGGCCACGATCGTCCAGCCGGCAGCGCGCGCGCCTGAGTCGCCTCGGTCGGCGACCCATTCCGCTGTGTAGAGGATCGCCAGCAGGGACGCGCCGATCAGCATCGGCTCGGTCATGGGCGTGCTCTGCAAATACAGGAGGTTGGGGTTCGCCAGCAACAGGAACGTGCCCACAGCGCCGGCAAGCACCGAGCCGGTCATCCGCGCCGTGAACCGCGTCAGAGCCCAGGCCGCGACAGCCATGCTTGCAATTGACAGGGCGATCGCCGATGCGCCGGAGCGGTACCAGGCGTCAACCTGGACCGGCAGCATGTTGAGGACGTGCGGCAGCGGCAACCACACCGCGCCGATCTGCTGCCAGCCGGGGCAGAGGCTGTCGAGGATGCGCCGCGCCACGACGAGATGCGCGCGCGCGTCGTAATGCGCCAACGCCAGGCCGAGCCGGCTGTAGTAGGCCGCGGCCCACGTGCCGTACGTGACCACAGCAGCGGCGACGAGCAATGGTCCCCAATGATGGCGGCGAGACGTCAGCGCGATGTGCTCAGGAGATGATTCGGCGAACGTGGCAGGCGTCGTGGCCAGGACAAGTTCTAGTCTACACTCGACAGAATGCGTCGTCTGCTGGCCTTGATCCAGGGATTCGCCGAATCGCTGGGAGGGTCGGGTCTCTTCATCATCGCGTTCCTGGATTCCTCCTTTCTGTCCTTTCCCGAGGCTTCCGATGCCTTAATCGTGCTGCTGACCGTGCAGCATCCGGAGCGGATGGTTTTCTACGCGCTGACCACCACAATCGGATCGGTCGCCGGCTGTTACGCCCTCTATACCGTCGGCCGGCGGGGAGGCGAGAGCTTCCTCCGCAAGCGTTTTCACGAACGCCATATCGATCGGGCGATGGACACATTCCGGCGGCACGGGATGCTGTCGGTCCTCGTGCCGTCGCTGCTCCCGCCGCCGATGCCGTTCAAGATCTTCGTGCTCGCGGCCGGCGTCTCCGGCATGAGCCACGTCGACTTCCTGATGGCCGTCGGCATCGGCCGCGCGATCCGGTTCTTCGGCGTCGGTTTACTCGCGTTGTGGAAGGGCAAGGCGGCGATCGAGTGGCTGCACGACAATGCAGCCACTGTGGGGATCGTGCTGGCCGTAGCGATTGGCGTCGGAGCCGCGGTCTCCCTCTGGCGACGGAAGGCGAAGGGCACAACGAATTCCTGATCGCAGCCCCCGGCCCCCGGACCGCGGACCGCCAGTATTGCTGTATAATCAATCATTTACGATGAAGCCAGAGATCTCTGTAGTAGTGCCGATGCGCAACGAAGCGGCCAGCGTACCGGAACTCTACAGTGAGCTCACGGCCGCGCTGGAGGGGTTCGGGCGGCCGTACGAAATCGTCGCAATCGATGATGGCAGCACCGACGAGACGTTCCGGATTCTCGCGGGCCTGCAGCGGAAGGATCCGCGTGTCAGGGTTATCCGGTTCCGGCGGAACTTCGGTCAGACCGCCGCTTTCTCCGCCGGCTTTGCTCACGCTCGCGGCCGGTTCATCGTCACCTCTGACGGCGATCTTCAGAACGACCCGCGTGACATCCCGGAGATGGTGCGGATCGCCGAACAGCGCGATGCCGACATCGTCGCGGGCTGGCGGCGCAATCGCAAGGACACGTTCATCAACCGGCGGCTGCCGTCGATGATCGCGAACTGGGTGATCTCACGCGCGACCGGCGTGCGGCTGCACGACTATGGCTGCTCGCTGAAGGTCTTCCGTGCGGAGGTCGTGAAGCCGATGAAGTTGTACGGCGAGATGCACCGGTTCCTGCCGGCCATCGCGAGCGAGCAGGGCGTCGCGATCGTCGAGCATGAGGTCAATCACCGTCAGCGGCAGCACGGCAAGTCGAACTACGGTATTTCGCGGACCATTCGCGTCATCCTCGATCTGATGACGGTCAAGTTCCTCATCAGCTACAAAACGCGGCCGCTGCAGATTTTCGGGCTGTGGGGTCTGATCATGACCTTGCTCGGTGGCGGAGCCTGGGTGTGGCTGGCCTATGTGAAATACATGCGGCATGAGGGGATTGCCGATCGGCCGTTGCTCCTTGCCGGAACGGTGCTGCTCGTGACCGGGGTGCAATTCATCATGCTGGGACTGCTCGCCGAGATGCAGGCGCGCACCTATCATGAATCGCAGGACAAGCCCGTGTATGTGATCCGTGAGGTGCTCGAGGCCCCCGAGAGCCTGGAGGCGTCGCGCGATCTGGTGGGATCGGGGCGAGGCTAGCGTGCGGGTTCTTCGGAGCCTTGCGCTCGTGGCTTTGCTCTTTGCAGGTTCCTGCGGTGACGGGCCGAACAAGCCGGATCCCATCGACCCGCCCCCACCGCCTCCGCCAGTCAACAACTCGGCGCCGGTGATCACGTCGATCACCGTGCAGGGGACGAAGCGGAACGAGCCACCCGCGTACTCGGACGTCGGCGAAACGGTGCCGGTCAGCGCGGTCGTGACAGACGCCGAGTCCAACGTGGATTCGCTTCAGTACAACTGGACCGCCACCCTCGGATCGTTCACCGGCACGGGCGCGCGCGTCTCGTGGGTGGCACCCGCGACCGCCACGACTCCGGTCACGGTGACGTTCACGCTCGAGGTGGTCGAGCGCTTCGCCACCAACCAGGAGAACCGCGTCTCGAAGGCCGCGACACTCGCATTGCACGACAATGGCAAGGAAGTCGGGGACATGGCCGGCCGGTTCCTGACCGAGTTCTCCAAGCCACAAACGAACAAGAATTGGCAAGACATCATGCGCGACTTCAAGGCGTCGGCCTGTCCCGATCCTGGTGAAATCGACGCCGAGCGCAATGACGTCGTCAACCACTACTCCAACTTCTTCATGAACGACTACCGGGTCGACCCGGCAAAAGTCACGACCAACTTCGGCGGAACGTGTCCGTGGGCCGGCGCCAAGGGGGATGCGTGCGCGGCTGTTGCGGTGAGGTGGATTTCGACGAACACCACCACGAAGGTGACTGCGACCACCGTCGGTATCGACCATGTTTCCGCCGCATTCTCGACGGCCGAAAATCGCTGGTGGCTGTGCTCCAGCTACTTCCAGCCGACCACCTCTCTGGGTCATTCTTTCTACGTTCGCTGAGTGCCCCGCGGTCTTTTGATCGCCGTCGCGATCATCTACGCCGGTTGCGGGGGGAACGCGTCGCCGCCGGTCAGCCAGTCAACGGCAAGCGGGTCAACCGTTCCGGAGGCTGTCGAAGCCCGATCTGCTCGTGTGCCGGCTCGATTAGCTGTCAAAGGCGTTGATTTCCTCGCCGGCGAGAGCCCTTTCGAATGGCGCGGGATCACCGCCTTCCGCCTGCTCGAGCAGATCGCTCACGCACGCGAAGGCGAAGCCATCGCGTACCTGGACTGGGCCGGGGCTCAAAAGGTGACCGTTGTCCGGGTGCTGACGATGGCGAAGCACCTGTTTGAGTTGAATCCTGACGACGGTCTGAAGGCGCTGCCGCGATTGCTGGCGCTGGCGTCAGAACGACGGCTGATCGTCGAGGTTGTGGCGCTTGCCGACACGGCAGCCCTCCAGCCCGATCTGAATCAGCATGTGAAGGCGGTCGCTACGATAGCTGCGGCTCATCCGAACGCGGTCGTGGAGATCGCGAACGAACCCTGGCATCCGACCCAGGATCCGCGCCTTCACGACCCCGCGTTCGTGAGGGCGCTCGCGGACCTCGTTCCGGGACAGGTGCCGGTCGCACTCGGCTCGATAGAAGGCGGGGATGGCTACGCGGCTGCCGGTCGCTACGCCACCTGGCACTCACCGCGTTCGAATGATGCCGACAACTGGGGCCACGTCCTCGCGCTTGCCGACGGTGCGGCGCTCCTAAGAAAGTGGCAGAAACCCGTCATCGGCGATGAGCCTGTTGGCGCGGCCGAAGGGCTCATTCCTGGACGCCGCGACAACGATCCCCGTCGATTTGCGGCCGCCGCCGCGATGACCCGCCTGGCAGGCCTGGGCGCGACGTTCCACTACGAGGGAGGGCTCCAGGCGCGCATCCCTTCAGGCAGGGAACTGGAGTGCTTCCAGGCGTGGTCGCGAGGCCTCGATGCGATGGCGAGGATGCCGGCTGGAGGGCGGTTTGTGGCGAATGACGACCTGACTTCAACCGCGGGCGTCAGTCGGACGCGGGGGGTGTTCGGGCGGCTTTATGACAAAGAGGTCTGGCTGGTTCTAGTTGACCCCGGGGAGGTCCGGCTTGAGTGGAAGGCGCCCTGGCGGGAGGCGAGCCGGGTGACGCTGCCAGGCGTCGTCGTGGCTGTCGGCCGGGTCTAAGACCCGGCCCTACAGACGTGAAGGGCCGACAATTGCAGGGGCGGGTCTTTAGACCCGCCCGATTGCAACGCGCCAAACCCGAACCCCCGAACCCGCGACTATGGCGTAGCCGCCTTCTCGTACTTCGCTTTAATCGCGTCCAGCCAGAGTTCCGCCAGGCGCTGGTAGCCGGCTTCGGTCGGATGGAGGCCGTCCTGACCGATTTCGCTGAGCGGCAGCAGGGCGTTCACGTCGACGACTTGGGCCCCCTTGTTCGCGGCCATGGTTTTCAGGGCGCTATTGAACCGACCCAGCAGGTCGGCGTCCGTGGCCTTGGGCGCGCCGGCGCGCTGTGGCGGGAGCGTGGCCAGCATCACAGGGATGCCTCGGAATCCCGCGTCCCGAACCATGTCCTCGAGCGCCGAGACAGTCTTGTTGACACGCGCGTTGAATCCTTCGCCTGCCACGAAAGGCTGATTGAGATCGTTCGCCCCTTCGAGCAGCAGCACGAGCTGGGGTTTCGCGTCGCCGATCACGTCGCTGAAGCGGCCCTCGTCGTTCACGGCCTGGTTGCCCGCGTGGCCCGCGTTCAGCACTTCGATCGTCTGAGCGCTGTACCTTTGGGTCGCCAGCGTCTGCAGCTTGAACGGATACGACCGTGACAGGCCCGCGTCCAGCCTGAACAGCTGGTTCGTCACAGGCGTCGATGTGGTGCCTTCGGTCATGCTGTCGCCGAACGCCAGGATGCGGGTGATGCCCAGCGTCGGCGGCGGCGGCGGTGGTGGTGGGGGCGGCGGCGGATTCGCCGGCGGTTGCTGCGTCGGCGGAGGATTGGTGCTCGGACCCGTAGGAGAGTCCCCGCACGCGACAACCGCCAGACAAATTACAAAAATGGCGCCCAAACCCGCGCCACGGATCAATCGATCTTTCATTTACCGTGTCATTCCCGCCGCTGTGTCCTCGGGCAGTTCGGCTATTTCCTCGGCCCTCACCGGCACATTCCCGTCGTCCTCTGTCGCCCAGAATTCCCGGTCGGCGGTGTCGATTTCTGCAAGGACGTCGCCGCGCAGGATCTTGTCCGCCATGGTCAGCCCCTGGCCGATCGAGTGATCCATGTTGTTGTACCAGAATCTGCCGCACCGTCCGGCGAGCAGGAGATTCGAGTAATGGCCGAGCTCGCGTAGATTGCGGGTGAGTTCCCGCATGTAGTTGAGCTTGTAGATAGGGTAGGTAAATGGTACCGCCTCGACGTGGACTCGTTCAATATCCGACGCACTATTAATCATCTCGGTCCGAACCAGGTCGGCAACCACCTGCTCGGTCAGGCGCTCAGGCGCCCGCCAGCGCTCGTCCCCCTGCCGGCACGTGACCTCGACACACAGGCCGCTTTTCCCCGACGGCACTGTGGAAGGCAGGAACGCCTCGGGGGCCGTGACCCGCGAGAAGATCTCGTCACCACCGAAGTAAGTCCACTGATAGTCGAGCCGCGGAGGCTTTCCAATCTCGAAGTTGTAGAACAGCGTTGACAAGTACTCGAGATCCACGTCCGTGAACCCCAGCATCGCGTTCAGCGCCGTGAGCGGAGCAGTCCAGACCACGTTGTCACACGGGATGCGCTCGGCCGCCGTTTCGACGGCGGTAACCCGGCGGCCTGTCGTTTCGACCCTGACGACGTCCTGACCCAGCAGGATACGACCACCATCGGCGACGACGCTTTCCGCCAGTCGATCGGAGAACCGGCCCACCCCCGTCGGCGGATAGAGGAACATCGTCTCCACCGGCTTTGGCATCAACGTGTTCATCAGCAGGCTCCAGAGGTTGTCTGCCTGCGCGCGTTTGTCGATGACGGCCCGATTGACACCGGCGCGTGCCCAGTCCCGATGCAGCTCGGACGGCGAGTGAAACAGGAACTTCCGCGTGTAGGGCTCGAAGAAGATGTTGTAGAGCGTGCGGCCGTACTTGTTGACGACGTCGGCCTCGAAGGATTCGCCACCGAGCTTTTCACGCAGGACGAGATCCCGCCCGCCGGCAACCATCAACCTGATCGGCATCGCCGCGAGGATGCTCGGCCGCAACGGCCACTCGTGATACTTGCCGAACATCCGGGCGCCGCTTTTCCGGGGAATCTCGATCGCCTCTTCGCCGAGGATCGCGCGGATGAACGCGGCTACACGCGGATTCTCGGTATGGAACCGGTGCGGCCCCACGTCGAAATGAAAGTCGCCGTAGTGAAAGGTGCGGCCGAGGCCGCCGACGACGCTGTTTCGTTCGACGATCGTCACCGCATAACCGCGGCGTGCGAGCTGATATCCGATGGTGAGACCGGCTACTCCGGCCCCGACGATACAGACTGAAGGCATACAGGATGTGGTTCGAGCGGCCGTGATCAGCGGACTTCGTAGACGGCCGCCGAGCCGCTCGAGAAGGCTTCGTTGAAGAATCGCGTGTCCCTGAATTTTTCGGCTGCCGCCTCGCCGAAAGCTTCGCGTTCGACCTGGTCGATGTAGACGAAGTCCACGTCCAATGACCGCGCGATGCGCGAGGCCTCTTCCGCGTCATGGGTCTTGAACATGCCGTCGGCGAGCTTCGACTGGTGCTCGTACTCGCGAATCCGCAGCAGCGAAATCGGCTGTCCCGCGGCCATCCGCCGCTCGGCAAACGTCGGGATCAGCGTCCATGTCTCGCGTCCGCGAGGCGTGACCGACATCTGGACGACAGCGTCCGGACGTGTGTTCTCGCGGATCCAGGTCACCGCGGCCTGACTGTCCGGCGACATCACCACGGTCCACCGGAATCCCGGTCCCATCGCTGCGTTCTCGACGTCCTGCGCGTTGTGGAGATCGATCAGCGCAGTCGGGAGTCCGACCACTGCCGAGACGACGACGGCCATCCGGACGAGCACCGTCGAGACGCGGTGTTTCATCGACTGCGCAATGGTTGTGGCGGCGAGCGCCGGCAACGTCACCAGGAGGATCTGACCGGAACGCCAGCCGATCCAGATCGGCTCGGTCGTCAGCGTGACGAAGTAGAAGAGGGAGAAGCCGACAACCGCTGCAGTGATGGGCGCTTCAATCCGCAGCCGCCATCCCAGGATGAGCGCAGGGACGGCGATGACCAGCAGCGGCCCCAGCGCCAGCATCGGGATCATGATCGGGGCGGCCATCGCGGATCGTGAGAGGCCGAACGCGACGGCTCCGCCGGCGCCCTCGAACGTGCCGCTGATGACGCACCACGCGAGCGCCATGGCAGTCGGCACCGCAGCGGGCGAAGTGGTGATCAGCGACCCGAACCAGAGCGATCGCGAGCGCAGCGCACACCAGACGGCGGTGAGACCGTAAATGATCGAGAACGCGCCCCCGATGGCGGGGCTGGCGATTAGCGCACAACCGAGCGCGATGCCGGCCACGAGTCCGATCGCAGGACGCCGCGCCGGAGCGTACGCCGGAACCGCAAGCGCGATCAGGGACAGCGCGCAGGCCGCGGCGTGCTGGGGCGTGTACCACAACGAGCGGGGGAGACCATCGACGGTGAGGCCGCGAAGGAACCAGTAAGTGATCGCGTCGATGTTGAGGTGGCGGAGCTCTTCGAAGGGGCGGCCGCGCTGCCATAGCGTCCACATGGCGTGAACGCCCTCGGCGCTCGCGGCGACGAGCGCGAGCAGGGTGCCGACGGCCACCGGCCCCGCGCGCGGGATCGTCAGCCAGGCGAACACGAAGATCATGGACACGAATACCAGTCCCGCGCAGAGCGCGTTGATGGTCAGGTAGTTGTGGGTGAACGGCAGCAGACCGGTCTTCGAGATGAACGCCGGAACGACGAAGTAGCTCCAGTAGTAGTTGAGCGGCCGGCTCACCAGGTAGGGGTTGCGGGGTGGCGAGTCCCCACGGGCCAGCTCGGCGGTCAGCGCCACGTGCCACAGGAAATCCGCGGTGAAATACGCGCGGTAGCGACGGTTGCCTTCCTCGTCGAGCGAGCCGATCTTGGTGAACGGCAGCCAGACCAGGCCGGGGACGGCGAGCAGGACCAGCACCAGCGCAAGCGTGTCGCGGCGTGTCCAGCGGGGCACGGCGACGAACGGTCCCGCGCGCCGGAAGGTCAGAAAGGACACGAGCGTGACGAGCGCCCAGCTCGAGAGGCCGGCGCCGATTCCGGACCAATGCAGCTGCACGGGGAGCCACAGCGCAAAGCCGGAAAGCGCGTAGCCCAGCGCTGCGCCAGCGATCCAGCCGGCGGCGTGATTTCTCCCGAAGAGCGCGACGCCGATGGGTAGACCCGGAAGCGTCGATACCGCGAAGAGCGCGGGATACGCGAGGCTCCTGAATCCACCACCCAGAACCCAGGTGAGCGTGACGACGGCAATGGCGAGGGTGCTGATTGCGAGCCCCAATGCGAGCGGAGAACCGGCGGGGCTGGTCGCCCGTGGTGTGGCAGCAGTATGTGTCAATTGATCGCTGATCGCGAGCGCCTCGTCCGAATAGACGAGGCAGGCAACACTGTACGACGGGACCGACCGGAGAGGCAAGGCCGGATCAAGCCTGATGAGATAATCAGCCGCGTGCCGTCGCCGGAAGCTTCCCCGCATTCCCGACCTTCTTCGGTCAGGGTCGTGCTGTTTTCCGGGGGCCGGGGGTCGGGAGCGCTGACCCGTCAGCTGGTCAAGCTGCCAAACGTCGCCCTCACGATCGCGATCAATGGCTACGACGACGGGGCATCGACCGGAGAGATCCGGCGGTTCCTCGGGGATGCTCTCGGGCCCTCGGACTTCCGGAAGAACGCATCACGGATCGCCACCGAGCTCGGAACGAGCCCGCCGGCCCTGATCGAGCTGCTCGACAAACGGCTGGCTGATGGCGCGTCCCTGCCGGACCTGACCGCACTGGCGGAAGAGTCTGCCCGCCCCTATCCCGGGGCGGCCGAGCGGTTGCGCCGCTTCATCGCGGAACTCGAGAGCATCGGCCGCCCGTTCAACTTCGCCGACTGCAGCGTCGGCAACCTGGTGTTTGCAGGTGCGTTTCTGTTGCACGACCGGGACTTCAACCGGACAGTCGATGACTACTGCGCGCTGGTCGGTCTACCGGCAGGCCTGATAGAGAACGTGACGGACGGCGAGAACGCCTGGCTTGTCGGAATAGACGACGAGGGACGCGTTCTCGCGACCGAGGAAGCGATCGTGGCGTCGGGACATACCGGTCACGTTCGCGACATCTTCCTGCTGGCGCGTCCGCTCGGTCCGGTCGATCTGTCGGTGTGCGCCGCCGATCCGGCGCGGGCGGCGTCGTTGCTCGAGCTCCGCTCGCTCGAAGCCCGGGTCAATCCGAGGCTGGTCGAGAAGATCCGCAGCGCGGATCTGATCATCTATGCGCCCGGGACACAGCATTCGAGCCTGTTTCCGTCATACCTGACGGCCGGGCTCAGCGAGGCGATCGCGAGCAACCTGCGGGCGATCAAGCTGCTCGTCACGAACATCCAGCCCGACGCCGAGATTCGTGACAGCAACGCCATGCAGATCATCGATCGGGCGGTGTTCTATCTGAAGGGGAAGGGGCGTGGAACCGCACCCACGCCCTGTCTCATCACGCACTACCTCGTCAACGATCCCGGGCGTCACGAGCCTGATCGTCCATACGTGCCGCTCGGTCCGATCGAGTCGATCGAGGATCCGCGGCTGGTTCGCATCGGCAACTACGAGGACGGCATCAGCGGTCGGCACGACGCGGCCCGTGTGCTCGAGCCGTTCCTCTCGGCCCTCACCCGCGGCACCCAAGAGCCAAAGGCTGCGGTTTATCTGTACGACGGCGGATCCCCGAACAAGATTGCGCAGACACTCATCGAGATCGTGCGGGGCGGCATCGAGCGGCTGCCGGTCACCCTGACCGTATTCTTCGCCCTGTCCGCGATCGAGCCCGCATTCCTGGCATCCCTGCCTTTTTCAGTCGAGATGCTGCCGGGTGGCGAGAGCGATTTCCATCGGCGGCTGCAGGAAGGGGCATTCGACTACGTCGTCCTCTTCGAGTCCTCGGGCATGTATCGCGGTGAGGATCTGGTCGCGCTCGCGGCGCAGCTGACATCCGGTCGTCTCGATGCGGTGTGGGGGAGCCGGCGACTCTCGGTCCGGGACATCGAGGAGTCGTACCGGCTGCGCTATCGAAAGACGCCCCTCTCCGGCGCCATCAGCTTCGTCGGCAGCCATCTCCTCAGCCTGACCTACCTCGTACTCTTCGGCCGGTACATCAGCGACAGCCTCTCCGGCGTGCGCGCGGTGCGCGCGGCCGATGCGTCAGCGGCAGGGGCCGGCCTCACCGGGACGGATGCCAACCACCATCTGCTCTCGAGGCTCTTGCGGAGGAAGGCAGACGTCGTGGAGATACCGGTGGGGTTCTTCCCGATGTCACCGGCCCTGGTCAGGCGGCCGAAGCCGCTCGACGGGCTGCGCGCGATCGGCATCATCATCCGTCATCGCCTGTCGCCGGGATCATGACGCGGCGCGTGCTGATCGTTCCAGCCGCCGGACTCGGCACCCGCCTGCATTCGCCGCTGCCGAAACTGCTCGTGCCGGTCGGAGGAATCCCGATGATCGACCGTCTGCTGGACCTCTATGCGGACCGGATCAGCCGGGCGATCGTTGTCACCACGACGGCCGCCCGGGCGGCCGTCGAGGATCACGTGTCTCAGCGGAGGGATGTCGCCGTGGCGGTGCAGGAGAAGCCGACCGGTATGCTGGACGCAATCACGATCGGCGCGGCCAGCGTCGTCGCGGACAGTGCCGACAGCGTGTGGATTACCTGGTGCGATCAGGTCGGTGTTCATCCGCTGACGGTGGCGCGCCTGGCGCAGCACGGAGACGAATCGCCGGCAACGCCGCTCATCATGCCCACGGTGACGAAAGCAAATCCCTACATTCACCTCGAGCGCGACTCCTCCGGGAAAATCTCCCGGGTGTTGCATCGCCGCGAGGGCGACACCATGCCTGCTATCGGCGAGAGCGACATGGGATTGTTTGCGCTGTCGGCGGAGGCCTGCTTCCACCTGCTGCCGCAGTTTGCGACCGGGGTGGAGACAGGCGCAGGCACGGGCGAGCGCAACTTCCTGCCCTTCATCCCCTGGGTCGCACGGAGGCGGCCGGTGATCACCTTCTCGAGCGAGCATCCCGAAGAAGCGATCGGAGTGAACACACCGGAGGAGCTGCGGGCGGTCGAGGCCTATCTGAAGCGAAGGGACGGATAGGCCATTGGACGTGCTCTCGATTGTGATCCCGGCCTACAACGAGGAGCGCTTCATCGGTACGCTCCTCGAGCGCATCCGGAATGTCGATTTGACTCCGCTCGGCCTGTCGAAGGAAGTGATCGTGGTCGACGATCACTCAGCGGACCGCACCAGCGAGATCGTGAGGGGCTTCGCCGAAGCGCGGCTGCACCGGATGCCGGTGAATGGCGGCAAGGGCAAGGCTGTCCGGCAGGGGATTGCGAGAGCCACCGGCCGGTACCTGATCATCCAGGACGCCGATCTCGAGTACGAGCCCGCCGACTACATTCCGATGCTTCGCGCCCTGCTGACCGGTGAAGGCGACGTCGTCTATGGCAGCCGGTATCTCGGTCACGGACGCCACCGCAACCAGTCGCTCGCCGCGTATGTCGGCGGCAGGAGCCTGAGCGTGGCCGCCTGGCTCGCGACCGGCCGCTATCTGACCGACACGGTGACGGCATACAAGCTGTTTCACCGGGCCGACATTGCGGCGATCGATCTGCAGACGTCCGGCTTCGAGCTCGATCACGAGATTACCGCGCGCATCCTGGCCGCGGGAAAGACGATCGTCGAGGTGCCGATTCGGTATGCTCCGCGGAGTCGCGAAGAAGGGAAGAAGATCGGCGCACGCGACTGGTTCACCGCGCTGAAGACGTTCTGGAGGTTTCGTCGGGGTTAGACAGTGCCAAAAGTGCCAAGATTGCCAAGATTGCCAAAATTTAGAATTCCCTGGGCGATTCGAAGATTCGAATCAGCTGGTGGTTGAATTTTGGCAATCTTGGCAATCTTGGCAATTTTGGCAATGTGTTATCGCACAGCGTACACCCCGACGTCTCCGCTCCGGAACACCGGCTTGAAAAACTGCGGCGACGAGTCGAACTTCGCGACACCCGGATACGCACGACGATCGGTCACATCGACGTACAGATAGCTGATATGCATCGAGTTGGCGATGCGTGACGCGTCCCGCGGATCCTCGCAGCTGTAAATCACCCTTACCGCTTCGGATCGTGTCTCGTATTCGGGGATCCGCAGCAGCGAGATCGGCAGACCGGCCGCCATGTCGCGCTGGGCGAACGAGGGAATCAGGCTCCACGAATCGCGCTGCCGCACCATCGGTTCCATCTGGACAACGATGGAACGGGGGGTGTGCTCGCGAATCCAGTTCAACGCGCCTTGTTGATCCCGGGACAGCACGAGCGTCCAGTGAAAGCCGGGGCCGGCATGCAGGTTGTCGATGTCGCGGGCGTTGTAGGCGTCGATCACGGTGGTCGGGGCGCCGGCCAGCAGGAGGATGAGCCCGGTCGCGACGATCAGCCGCTTCGCCAAAGGTCGCTGCGGGCCACTGAACAAGGCCGCGGCCAGGACCGCGAGCGCCGCGAGCAGCATCTGTCCGGCCCGGAACGGGACCCACTCGTGGTCGACGTTCAGCCGGACGTAATACATGAGGAAAAGCGAGAGCACCGCGAGAACGACCGCAGGCACGATCGGCCACAGTCGGGCGCGGAGCGCCCAGACTGCACCCGCCGCCGCCGGAATCAGAACCGGACCGAACGACAGCAGCAGGGTGAGCAACGGTGAATGCAGCGATGCGTCGCGGCGTCCGAACTCCAGCGCGCCGCCCGCACCCTCGACCATGCGATTGCCGACACACCATGCCACCGCGAGCGCCACCGGGACGGCGGCCACGGCCTGCGTCGCGAGGCGGGAGAGCACGTGCTGCCGCCTGCGCAGCACGTCGATCGAGACTGCCAGGCCCCATGCCACGGCGAATATGCCGCCAACGAATGGATTGATCAGCGTCGCGCCCCCGAGCGCGATTCCAGCGATCACAACCGCCGCGAACGAGGATTCGGCGCCGGCCGCCGTGGCCGTCGTGAGCGCCGCCAGCCCGAGCGCGTACGCCATCGAGTGCTGCGGGACATACCAGAGGCACCGCGGCAGACCATCGATACGATGACCAGAGAAATCCCAGGCGGTCAACGCATCGACGTTCACGTCGCGGACGAGAGCGATCGGCCGGTTCAGCCGCCACAGCTTCCAGATCTCGTAAAACCCTTCGAGGCTCGACGCGATCAGCGCAAGTGCGGTCCCCGCCGCGGCTGCTGCGGCATGACGCACCGCGGTAAACGCGAGCAGGAAGACCGACGACATCAGCAACAAGCCGGTGGTCAGCGCATTCAGCCGCAGGGAACGCTCGACGTCGCGTAGAGGCGGCGGCCCGCTTCGCGCGATCGCAGCGGGGACGAGGAAGTAGCCCCAGTAGTAATGAATCCGCTCCGGGGCGAGGTATGGATTTCCCGGAGGCAGGGTGAATCGGGTCAGTTCCGCGGTCAGGGCGGTGTGCCAGACGAAATCAGCGGTGAAGTAGGCGCGGTATCGCAGGTTGCCATCTGGATCGCGCGCGCCGACGTTCGCGAGCGGCGGCGCCGCCAGCCCGAGAGTCAACGCCACCACGACGGCGAAGCCGGAGCTGGTCTCCGTGGTCCACGGCGGCAGGGTGATCAGCGGCGTGTTGCGGTACCGTCGGGTGGCGCCAAAGGTTGCGGCGGCGATCAGGGCGGTCGCTCCCGCGAACCCGCGTCCGCCCGGCAGGCCGATCGCTGCGACCGCCCAGATCCCGAGGACCGCCAGTGCATAGCCGAGGATCGCGCCCGCAATCCAGCCGGCAGGGTGCCGCCGTCCGAACAGCGCGAAGCCGAGTGGTAATCCCGGCACCACGAGCGTGGCATAAACGACGAGAAACAGCAGCGCGCCCGGCCCCTGACCCACGGCCCACACCGCCGTCACGACCAGGACGCCGAGGGCAACCCAGAGCGCGGCCGGGCTCCGGAGCGTCATCGCACTGGATCCTTTGCGGTCCCGTTGTTGCCGAACGCGTAGAGAAGTCCGCCGGGCAGGTTGCCGAGGGTTCCGAGCGCGAGGAACAGAAGCGACAGCGCGAAGGAGACTGCCGAGGGTACGCCGGCGCGGCCGAACATCCATTCGAACGCGTACTGCGTTGTCCCCAGCCCCGCGACGGTAATCGGCAGCTGCATGACCAGCGTGATGACCGGGATGAAGCCGAAGTAAACGATCATCGGCAACGTGAGGTCAAGCGCCCGGCCGAGACAGTATGCCTGCACGACCCGAAGCAGCTGGACGACGACCGAAAGCGCGAGCACGCCAAGGAGTGCCCCATGGTGCGTGGCGTAGCGCCGGATCGCGTCCATCAGTTTCCGCGCTGCAGAGTGGACCATCGCGATCGGAATCAGCTGAATGACCTCGACCAGCCGGCCGGCGACGCCCGAGCTGAATACGGCAGCCGCTGCCGCGGCGCATGCGGCGGTGACGATCACCAGCATCGGGACCACGCCCGGCAGCTCGAGGTCACGCAGGAACAGTAGCGCCACCGCGGCCACCATGACCATCGACAGCACGCCGACGATTCGATCCATGAGGACCGACGCGGCAGCCTCGCTCGATCTCACACCGAGCCGCGCGAGCTGATACGCGCGGTAGACGTCGCCGCCGATGCTGGGCAGGAAGTTGCCGACGAACGAGCTGACGAAAAAGATCTGCATCACGGAGCCGAGCGGCGGCCGCGACCCCGGCGTCAGCGCCCGCAGGAGCACGACCCATCGATACGCATTGACCGCGCGATCCACGACCACCAGGGCGATGGCGCCCAGAAGCCATGACGGACTCGCTCCGCCCGCCACGCGCGCGATTTCCGCCGGATTCGACTTGAACAGGACGTAGGCCGTCAGCGCGACAGCGACGACGATCCGA
>Ga0075418_10000285_pt1 | contig 51051 bp, 42 predicted proteins | sample SoiMetdeltSBSDD2_FD_81776 | JGI IMG/M metagenome (GOLD analysis project Ga0075418, IMG submission 81776) | Bulk soil microbial communities from a Populus tree surrounding site in Tennessee, USA - Soil MetaG P. deltoides SBSDD2 | ecosystem: Environmental > Terrestrial > Soil > Tree plantation...
AGAACTGGTCAAACCTGCCGGTTGGGGGTAGATTCCCCGGCTAACGTGACCGACGACAAAGTCATAGCGTCCGAGCCCGCCTGCGCCTGCGCGGCGTCGCGCCGCGAGCTGCTCAAGGCCGCGGTCGGCGCCGCCGTCATCGGGCTGGCCTCGGGCCACGCGCCCGCGCAAGCCGCCGAGCCGCGGAACGCGCGTCCGCAGACTGGCGACCGGCTCGTCTATTCCAGCGGTCCGAAGAAGGGCGCGGTCGTCGCGCCGGCCGATGTGCCGCTCGGGGGGCCGCATGTCAGCGCGTACGCGCAGCACCCGGCGACCGGCGTCATCCGCGACGGCTCGCGCTTGAACGAGGTCATACTCGTTCGCCTCGACCCGACGGACTTGACGGACGCGGCGCGCACCAACGCGCCGCAAGGTTATGTCGCCTTGTCGGCCATCTGCACCCATGCCGGCTGCAGCGACTGGGCGTGGGACGCCGGCAGGAAGGTGCTCAAGTGCCCGTGCCACGATTCCGAATTCGACCCGAAGGACGACGCCCGCGTATCCGGCGGGCCGGCGACCCGGCGGCTGCCGCGCCTGCCTTTGAAGGTCGAGGGTGACACGCTCGTCGTCGCCGGCGCTTTCGTCGGACGGGTCGGAATCGATCTCACATGAGAGACTAGGGACTGGGGACTAGAGACTGCGCCGTACGACTATCTGCAGCACGCAAACCAAGGGAGGGGGACGCATGCTTACCAGGAAGATCCGCTGTCACCGCACGTCCATGGCCGCGTTGGTCGCAGCACTCGCAGGGCTCGCCGCCCTGCCCGCCGCCGCGCAAGGCATCACGAGCTACGAGCCGGTCACCGAGGCGCGCCTGCTGAAACCGGAGCCTCACAACTGGCTGCACTACCGCGGCAACTTCGAAGGATGGGGCTACAGCCCGCTCGGCAAGATCACGACCGCGAACGTGCGCAATCTGAAGCCGGTGTGGACGATGTCGACCGGCGTCGTCGAGGGCCACCAGTCGCCGCCCTTCGTCAACAACGGCGTCATGTTCGTCTCGACACCGGGCAACCAGGTGCTCGCGCTGAACGCGAAGACCGGGGACCTGATCTGGCGCTACAAGCGCGAGTTGCCCGAGGACATCATCCAGTCGCACCCGACCAATCGCGGTGTCGGCCTCTATGGCAACAAGGTGTTCCTCGCGACCCTCGACGCCTTCGTCATCGCGCTCGACGCGAGAACCGGCAAGGTGCTCTGGGAAACGCGGGTCGACGATTACAAGCGCGCCTACTACTTCACGCTGGCGCCGCTCGTCGCCAAGGGCAAGGTGATGGTCGGCACTTCCGGCGGAGAATTCGGCATTCGCGGCTACGTGGCCGCCCTAGACGCGGAGACCGGCAAGGAAGTCTGGCGCAGCTACACGATTCCCGCGCCGGGCGAGCCCGGCAGCGAAACGTGGAAAGGCACCGACCACTGGAAAACGGGCGGAGGCTCGGTGTGGATCACCGGGCACTACGATCCCAAGCTGAATCTCACGTACTGGGGTACCGGCAACCCCGGTCCGTGGCTGGGCGACATGCACCCGGGCGACAGCCTGTACACGGCCTCGGTGGTCGCGCTCGACGTCGATACCGGGAAGCTCCGCGGCTACCACCAGTACGTGCCCAACGAGTCGTGGGACTGGGACGAGGTCTCGACCCCGCTCCTCATCGACTACAAGCGCAAGGGCCGCAATATCGCGGGTCTCGTCCATCCCGGGCGCAACGGCTACCTATGGCTGCTCGAGCGCCAGCAGGACGCGATCAAGTTCATCGACGCCAGGCCGTTCGTGAAGCAGGAAGTCTTCACCGCCATCGACCCCGTGACGGGCCGCCCGAGCTGGGACGAGTCGAAGAAGCCCGCTACCGGCAAGACCGTCACCTTCTGCCCCTCGCACTGGGGCGGCAAGGACTGGCCGCCGGCGGCGTGGAATCCCAAGACGCGGCTCCTCTACATCCCCGCGCATGAGAACCTGTGCGCCACGCTGAAAGGCGAGGACAAGCGCCCCACGTACGAGCCCGGCAAGCGCTTCGTCGGCACCGACGCGGCGGCGACGCGCGTCTTCAAGCGCGAGGGCGCGAAGCACATCGGCGAGCTGCAGGCGTGGAACCTCGAGACCGGCAAGAAGGTATGGACCTACGAGTACCCGCACATCAACTGGGGCCCGGTGCTCACCACGGCGGGCGGACTCGTGTTCGCCGGCGGCTCGAGCGACCGCATGTTCCGGGCGTTCGACGCGAAGACCGGCAAGGTCGTGTGGGAATTCAAGGCGAACTCCGGCATCACCGCCGTGCCGATCTCCTACATGGTCGACGGCGTGCAGTACATAGCGGTGCAGGCCGGGTGGGGCGTCGATGCCCAGAAGATGATCAACCGGCTCGACCAGACCGCGGGCACGACGACGCACGTTCCGCAGGGCGGCGTGATCTGGGTGTTCGCGGTAAAGAACTGACGCGCCAGCCATCCGTTTCATGGTGATTGAGGCGGCGGAGCCTCGCCGGTAAAATCCGCGCGAGCCGTCCCCAATGCGCGCCGCCCTGCCTTTCCTCGTGCTGCTGCTGGCGCCGTCGACGGCTCCGGCGGCGGAGGCGCTCAATTTCCGGACCGCCTATCTCAGCGACGCCGTAAGCGTGACGGAAGCCATGGTCAGGGCGTGCACGTCGCGGCACCCGGAGCTCACCGCGCGCGGCGCTGCGGCGCTGGAATCGTGGCGGCAGCGCAACGCCGCGGACGCCCGCCGCGCCGCCAGGCTCGTTGCGGAGGAGTTGAGGAACCTGTCGATGAGCAAAGAGGAAACGGAGCGGGCGCTGGCGCAGTTGAGACAGGAGCACCTCGAGGGATGGCAAAGAGTCGCCGCTTTCCCCACCGCCTGCAGCGATTACGTCGCCAGCCTCGAGCGCCCCGAGAGCGATCTGGCCCGTTTGCTCCCGCGCCCGAAAGGGGCGGCTGCCGGGCGGGTATTCGTTGCGTTCCAGGATCGATGAGCTTCGACCTGGCCGCCTACCTGCGGCGAATTGAATTCGCGGGAGCGCTACGGCCGGACCGCGCGACGCTGGCGGCGCTGCACCTCGCGCACGCGACGCATATCCCCTTCGAGAACCTCGACATACTCCTCGGCCGCCCGCTACGCCTCGACCTCGACAGCCTGCAGGAGAAGCTGGTGCGCGGCGCACGCGGAGGCTATTGCTTCGAGCACAACCTCCTCTTCGCGGCCGCGCTGGAGGCGGCCGGCTTCCGCGTGACGCAGCTCGCCGGTCGGGTCCGCTACCGCACCCGCCGCGTCCTGCCGCGCACGCACATGCTGCTGCTCGTTGCGGCGGATGGCGCGAAGTGGATCGCAGACGTGGGTTTCGGGGTCTGGGGATTGCTGTTGCCGCTGCCGCTCGCGTCCGGGCCGGAGACGCCGCAGTTCCGCTGGTCCTTTCGCGCCGTCGAGGAAACCGGACTATGGACCGTGCAGTCGCAGCAGGAAGGCGCCTGGACCGATCTCTACGCGTTCACCCTGGAGCCGCAGCACCTCATCGATTTCGAGATGGCGAGCTACTACGTCTCCACCCATCCCGAGTCGCGCTTCACGCAGACGCTGATCGCGCAGTCCATCGCTCCGGACGCTCGCTACATGCTGCACAACCGCGACCTGACCGTGGACCGGGGCGCGGGGACGGAGAGCCGCGTGCTCGCCGACGATGACGAGCTGCTCGAGGTGCTCGCCGGAACCTTCGGCCTGCGTTTTCCGGCCGGGACGCGCTTTAACTACAGTGACCGCTGACCAGTGACCAGTAAAGAGAGACAGCCCTCACTTATCACTTAGCACTCATCACTCATCACTGCACTTTAATGTTCCCCTTCTTGATGACCTCGGAGTACTTCGCCAGCTCCGACTTCATGAGCTTGAGGAGTTCCGCCTGGGTCGTGGTGAGCGGATCCGCCCCGTTCTTCTCGAACTGATCCTTCATCTCCGGCGACTGCGCGATCTTCGTAAGCTCGCCCTGCAGCCGGCTGACGACGGGCGCCGGGGTCCCATTTGGCGCGAAAAAGCCCAGCCAAAGCGATACTTCGAAGCCCGGGAATCCGTTCTCGGCGACGGTGGGCACGTCGGGCAACGCCGGCGAGCGTTTGGACGTCCCGACGGCGATCGGGCGCAGCTTGCCTGACTTCGCATGCGGCAGCACCGCCGGCATGCTGCCGAAAAGCGCCTGCACCTGGCCACCGAGCGTGGCGACACCCGCCGGCCCGTTGCCCTTGTACGGCACGTGCACGATGTCGATGCCGGCCGCCTGCTTCAGCATCTCCATCGCGAGGTGCGTGGTAGAGCCCGCGCCGGCGGAGGCGTAGTTCAGCTTGCCCGGCTGGGATTTCGCGAGGGCGATGAACTCCTTGAGATTGTTCGCCTTGACCCCGGGGTTCAGGACGAGCAGGTACGGGGTGCTCGCCACCAGCGTGAGAGGCGTGAAGTCCTTGATCGGGTCGTAGCGCACGTTGGGGAGAGCGACCGGCGCGATGACGTGCGTGCTCGTCGTTCCCATGGTCAAGGTGTAGCCGTCCGGGAAAGCCCTGGCGGCGATGTCCGTGCCTATGGTCCCGCCGGCGCCGCCGCGGTTGTCCACGATGACCTGCTGGCCGAGACGCTCGGAGAGCTTCGCCCCCACCAGGCGCGCGATGATATCGGTCGAGCCGCCCGGCTCGAATGCGACGATGAGACGTATCGACTTGGTCGGATAGTTAGCCTGTGCAAAGGCGGCTCCGGGGGCAGCGACCAGGCATGCAGCGCAGAGGACGCGAAGGACAGCGCCCGCCGAGTGGCGACGTTTCATGAGTTCCTCCTGTTGTTGTCGTATGTATCCTGACAGACGCTTGAAACGAGCGGCCCGGCAGGATTCGCGGAGGATTCTACCGCTTTCGCGCGGACGGGCGGCGGGCGACCTGTATTCGAGTCCGGCAACGTTCTGAATTCACTGGCAGTTGACGTCGCGTCGAAAAAAAGGCCGAATTGCATCTGCCTTTCAGGATTCCTGCGGGAGAACACACCTATGGCAAAGGGTTACTGGATCGTCCGCGTCGACATCGCTGACCCGGAACGGTACAAAGCGTACACGACAGCGAATGCCAAGCCTTTGGCCAAGTACGGTGCCCGGTTCGTGGTCCGCGCGGGCAAGTTCGAGAACCCCGAAGGCGGAAGCCGAACGCGCAATGCGGTGATCGAATTCCCCAGCTACCAGGCCGCCGTCGATTGCTGGCACTCGGCAGAGTATCAAGAAGTGCTCAAACTTCGGCAGCCAGTTTCGACTGCGGACCTCATCATCATCGAAGGGTACGAAGGCCCTCAGCCCGCGTAGGCGTCTGGGCAAGAATGGAGGTGGACGATGCGAGAGAATCTGAGGCCGGGCGAAACGTTCCCGGATATCGAGCTTCCCAGCGGGGACGGAAAACTGACGACACTGTCCAGCCTGATGGGTGGCTTTCCCACGGTGGTGGTCTTTTCGCGGGGATACTACTGACCGAAGGATGTTCGCCAGTTGGCGAACTACGCGGCGCATCTGCAACCGGAGCTGGCCGTGAATTACTGCCACCTCGTGGTCGTGTGGGTGGACGATCCGGCGTCAACGCGCGCGGCCCGGCAGGAGCTGGGCGCGACCTTCCCGTTTCTCTGCGACCACGAGCGCAAGGTGATCGCCGAGCTCGACATCGTGGACACGACCGACGCCCGGCATCCCCGGATCGCGATCCCTTACACCTTCGTGCTGGACGCCCAGCGAGTCATCTACCGGATCTACAACGGCTGGTGGTACGTCGGTCGCCCGACGGTCGAAGAGCTGCGCATGGACCTGCGGGCACTGATGTCTCGGCGGTCGGACTGGTGGTACGACGACACGCGACCCCCTTAGGCCCGTGAAGAAGATTTCACGTCACCTGCGACCTGGCACTGCTCACGGGTCACGTGTCACGAGTCACTTTTTCAACACCTCGGGATTGACCACGTTGATCGGCTTGCCCGCGGCGTAGGCGAGCAGCTGGTCGAAGATGGAGCTGAACGCCGTTTCCAGCCCGTCACGCTCGACGTAGCCGATGTGGGGCGTCGCGACGACGTTCTCCATCGATAGGAGCGGATGGTTGCCCCCGGGCACCGGCTCCTCCTCGTACACGTCGACCGCCGCCATGCCGGGACGGCCCGCCTTCAGGGCGGCGACCAGCGCGCCCGGCTCGACGATCGCCGCGCGGCTGGTGTTCACGAAAACCGCCGTCGGCTTCATGCGCGCGAGATCCGACGCCGTCACGAGTCCCGTCGTGTCCTTTGTCGCGCGCACGTGCACGCTCAACACGTCCGACTGCTCGAAAATCGCTTCCTTCCCGACCACTTCATATCCGTCCTTCAGCGCCCGCTCTGCCGATCGCTCCCTGCCCCACGCCAGCACCTTCATACCGAAAGCCTTGCCGTAACCCGCGACCGTCGCGCCTATGCGCCCGTAGCCGAGGATACCCAGGGTGCGGCCTCTCGCCCCCGTGCCGAGCATCGTCTGCCAGCCGCCCGCCTTGAGCGCCGCCATCTGCTGCGGGATACCGCGCAGCGCGGCAAGCACGAGGCCCCACGTCAGCTCCGCCGTGGCATAGGACGGATGGCCCGGGTGCATGTCGGAGGAGACGATTATCCCGCGCCGGGTGCAGGCTTCGACGTCGATGTGCGGGTACACGCTGCGCTGCGAGATGAGCTTGAGCCCGGGGAGGCGCTCGATCAACGCCGCGCGGATGGGCGTGCGTTCGCGGATCAGCATCAGCGCCTCCGTGTCCTTCAGCCGCTCCGCGAGGCGGTCGACGTCCTTGGTGTGATCGTTCCAGATCCGGACGTCGTGCCCGGAGAGCTTCGAGAACGACGGCAGATGGCGGATGGAGTCGAGGAGGTCGTCGAGGATGGTGATGTTCATATGCTCAACCAATGCGCTCCAGGATATGCAATCCCCGCACCCGATCGAGCAGGAAGATGAGGCCGCGCTCGTCCACCGTTACGTCGTTGCTCTGCACGCGCTTGGAGCCTTCCGGCACGTCCGGCATGTAGTACGCCACCTCCTTCAGCGCGTGCGGCCGCGAGACGTCGATGATGCGCAGTCCCCACGCGAACCACGCGACGGGTATCTCGGTGCCGGTCACGATGCGCTCGGCGGGCTGGTGGCAACCAGTCATGTAGGGCTGCGCCTCGTCGGGCATGTCCTCGATCTGATAGGTTGAAACCACCGTCGGATGTTTCTCGTCGGTGATGTCCACCATCCACAGGAAGGCCGCCGGGTGCGGCGGGCAGCCTTCGAGCCGTCCCACGTCCTCGTCCGAGACGACCATGAAATCGCGGTTGCCGATCTTGAAAGGGATGCGCAGGCAGGTGTGCGTCGGCCAGGGAAACGGCGGGCTCCAGTCGACGTGAGCGAGGCATTTGGGCTTCGTCATGTCGTCGATGTCGAGTATCGCGTAGCCGCCGTACCAGTAGCTCGTGTAGAGACGGTTGCCGTACCGCAGCGGGTGATGACAGCGATGTGCGGTGCCTTTCCACGTCGGCTTTTCCCCGCCGGCCGTCCATTGGCCGGGCAGCCACCAGCGCCCGACTTCCTCCGGCTTCTCCGGGTTTTTCAGGTCGAGGATCATGGCGATGTTGCCGAGATAACCCTCGCAAGTCGGCGAGATGTAGGCGTAGCGCCCGTCGAAGTCGAAGCGGTGCACTCCCGTGCCCTGCCCCGTGCCTCCGCTCACTTCCCAGTTCGTGATGTGACGGGGTTTGGCCGGGTTGGATACATCGTAGATGCCGAGCCCGCCGCGAAAGCCCTGGGGAGGAACCTCGCCGCGCGCGGCGGCGGCTCCCAGTATCTCGCGGTTGGTAACCATGATGCCGTTGCCCACGCGCACCTTGTGCGAATGCGTGCCCGTCGGCATCTCGACCGAGGCCAGCTGCTTCGGGTGCTTCGGATCCGAAACGTCCACGATCAGCGTGCCGTGCGGATTGCGCATGTTGCCGACGTACGCAACGCCTTTCTCCACGACAACCTGGCCGCCGCCCGCGCAATCGAACCACGACATGGGCTGCATCCGCGGCGCCGGCGCGCCGTGCGTATGACCCACGCCGCCCCCCTGCCGGATGTCCACGTAGCCGACCTCGCGTATGCCTTTCGACTTGCTCATTTGTTTTCCCCTTCGGGTTATAGGAGTGATGAGAAATGGTGATGAAAAATAGTGATGAGTGATGGTGATGGGTAGTTCATCACCTCTTTTCATCACCAGTAATCATCACCAGTACACATCACCCCTTGTTTTGTCAGCGCGCCGCATCCAGCCGGATATTCCCCTCTTTCACGAGCTTCTGCCACTTCCCGATCTCGGCTTCGAGGTGGCTGACGAGCCGCGCGGGCGTGCTGGCGACGATCGTGCTGCCTTCCTTCGCGTAGCGTTCCTTCACGTCCGCCGCCTGCAGCAGAGCGACGATCTCGCGGTTCAGGAGTCCCGCGATCTCTTTCGGCGTTGCTTTGGGCGCGAGAACGGCATACCAGCCGCTCACGTGATAGCCGGGCACGCCCGCTTCGGCAAGGGTGGGCAGCTCAGGCGCAGCCGGAGAGCGCGCGCTCGTCGAGACCGCCAGAGCGCGCAACTGGCCGTTCCTGACGATCGGCATCGTCGAGAGCACCGTGCCGAACTCCATGTGCACCTGCCCCGCGAGCAGGTCGTTCAGGCCGGAACTGCCGCCCTTGTACGGAACGTGGACAATGTCGACGCCCGCCATGCTCTTGAAGAGCTCGGTGGCCAGGTGCTGTATGCCGCCGGTGCCCGAGGACAGGTAGTTCAGCTTGCCCGGATGCGCCTTCGCATATGAGATGAGCTCTTTCGCGCTTTTCGCCGGTACGCCCAGGTTGACCGCCAGGATGAACGGCTGCTGGCTCACGAGCGTGATCGGCTCGAACGCGGTGACCGGATCGAAGCTCAACTTGTAGAGCGCCGGATTCGCGCCGTAGCTGCTCGAAACCAGCAGCAGCGTGTAGCCGTCCGGCGGCGCCTTCAACACCAGCTCGGCGCCGATGTTGCCGCCGGCGCCGGGCCGGTTGTCCGCGACGACCTGCTGGCCGAAGCGCTCGGTCAGCTTCTGCGCGATCGTGCGCGCCGAGATGTCGGCGCCCCCACCCGGCGCGAACGGCACCACGAGGCGTATGGGCCGGGTGGGATACTTCTCCTGCGCAACAACGCCCGGGGCCACGAATGCCATAACCGCTAGCAGCGCAACCATGTAATACGAATTAGGCACAAAGAACACAGCGGTCACAGTGGAATTCAGGTCCTCAATCCGCGCGCAGGCCCGCGCTCTTGACCACTTTCGTCCATTTTTCTATTTCCGATTTGACGAACGCAGTGAACGCGTCAGGGCTGTTGCCACCCGGCTCCGCGCCCTGCGTCTGCAGCGAAGCGCGCACGTCGGGAAGTCGGAGTATGGCCACTACCTCCCCGCTCAGCCTGCCGACGATCTCGCGCGGCGTGGCGGCCGGTGCGAAGAGGCCGTACCACAGCGTCGCCTCGTAGCCCGGCAGGCCGGAATCCGCGAGAGTTGGCACCTCGGGCGCGCTCGCCGAGCGCGCGGGCGTCGTGACCGCGAGCGCTTTCAGCTTTCCGGCCTTGACCTGCGGCAACCCCGTCAGCACGGGACCGATGGCGAGGGACACCTGGCCGGCGACGGCATCGAGCAGCGCCTGCGGGCTGCCGCGATACGGCACGTGGACGATGTCCACGCCGGCCATCGACTTGAACAACTCGCCCGCCAGATGCCCCGTCGTGCCGTTGCCGGCCGTGGCGAAAGTCAGCTGGCCGGGGCGCGCCCTGGCGAACGCGATCAACTCCCTCGCGTTCGCTATCGGAATGGAAGGATGCGCCATCAGCAGCATCGGCACGCGCGCCACCAGCGATACGGCGGAAAAATCGCGCAGCGGATCGTACGGCAGGTTCTGGCGCGTGCTCACGTTGATGGCGTGGCTCGAGGAGGTGCCGAGCATCAGCGTGTAGCCGTCGGCGGGCGCCCTCACGACGATTTCGGCCGCGATGACCCCGCTCGCGCCGGGACGCGAATCGACCAGCACCTGCTGCCCCGCGCGCTCGGTCAGCTTGGTCCCCACGGCGCGCGCCAGGATGTCCGCCCCGCTGGCGGCCGGAAACGGCACCACGATGCGCACGGGCTTGACCGGCCAGGCTTGCGACGCAGCCGGCGGCGCGGCAAAGCCAAGCGACAACGCGGCCGCAAAGTGGCATGCGAACGAAAGCGCGGTTCCGTTCATGCTGTTCTCCTCTGGCCGCCTACTCGACCTTGAGGCCGTTGTCCTTGACGACCCTGGCCCACTTCGCGAGCTCGGTCTTCATGTACGCGCCGAATTCCGCAGGCGAGCTTGCGATGGTATCGGCACCCTCACGCGCGATGCGTTCGGCCATCTCCGGCGAGCGCAGCGCCTTGACGATAGCCGCATTCCACGTCGAGACGACGCCTCGCGGCGTGGCCGCGGGAATCAGCACGCCGTACCATGCGCTGAACTCGTAGCCGGGCACGCCCGCCTCGGTCATCGTCGGCAGATCGGGCATCACCGAAGAGCGCTTGCCCGAGGTCACGGCGATCGGCCGCATCCGGCCCGCGCCCTGCTGGGCCTGCACGATCATGATCCCGAGAAAGCTCACCTGCGCCTCGTTGCCGAGCAACGAGGCAAGCGCGGGTCCGCCGCCCTTGTATGGAATATGGGTCAGGTTCACCTGCGCGAGATTCTTGAAGAGCTCGGCTGCGATGTGCAGGTTCGTCCCGCTGCCGGCGGAGGAATAGTTGAGCTGGCCGGGCCGCGCCTTCGCCAGCGCAACCAGCTCCCTGACGGAGGCCGCCTGCACGCTCGGGTGCACGACCAGCACGAAGGGCGAATCCGCGAGCAGCGAAACCGGCGCGAGATCCCGGGTCACGTCGTACGACAACTTGCTGAACAGGCTCTGGTTCACCACGGTCGGCAGCGAGTTGATGACGACGGTATAGCCGTCGGGCGCGGCGCGGGAGGCAAGCTCCATCCCGACGTTACCGGAAGCGCCCGGCCGGTAATCCACCACGACTTGCTGGCCCATCAGCTCGGGGAGCTTCTGGCTCAACAGTCGCGCGAAGGGGTCGACGCTGCCTCCGGGAGGCCATGGCACGATCATGCGCGTCGGGCGCGCGGGAAAGCCATCGACCTGCGCGGCGGCGGGAATCGCGCAGGCCATTGCCCACAGCAGGCAGACGACGGGATTCAGGATGAGGGATAGCGCGCCGAGGAGCGGAGCAGGGGCCCGGTATATGGGGATGCGGCCCGGCCTCGGTCTCCGGAACGGTGGTGCGGGACGGGACGCGGAGCCGCTGCGTTGCATATCCTTCCACTTGCCGGGCCTGCTCGCTGCTCCCGCACCCTGCTGCGCACACCGAGTCGCAGCGGCACCCCCGGTGGCGCGCGCGGCCGACGCGATGACCGTGTTATTCATGATGTGATGCAGAGGCCGCAGGATTCAGCATTCAGCGCTCTTCTTCCGTGTGCTTCCGTGTGTTTCCGTGGCTGTATTGGATCTTGAAGTCAACTCCCGGGGATGATGCCCGGCTCCATCGCATAGCAGAAATCGGCGATGTCCCCCGGCTTGCACTTCCACACGCGCTCGGCGTATTGGCTCGACAGACAGTGCTGAAGCGCCTTGCGCAACGGACGCAGACGGAAGGGATAGCCGAAAACGAAGGGGTGGATCGAGAGATTGCACACGAGCGGATACTTCCGCGATTGCTCCGCCATCTCCTCGAACTCGTCCACGAGCATGTCGCAGAACTCGCGCGCCGTGTGCTGGCGGTGGATGATCTGAGGCGAGTCGTTCAGCTCCGCCGGATACGGCACCGAGAGTATCGGGCCGGAGCGCGTGCGCATCCACACCGGCTGGTCGTCGAACGGCCAATCCATGAGGTACGTGTAGCCCGCCTCCTTGAGCAGGTCCGGCGTCCACGCGTTTTCGTAGGTCCCGGCGCCCATCCAGCCCCGGGGCGGCTTCCCCTCGTGCCGGGCGAAAGTATCGGTGACCTCCTTGATGGCGCGCGCCTCGTCCGCCTCCCAGCGGAAATCATGAAGGTTTTCGGAATTCGTGCGCCCGTGCCCGACGATCTCGTCCCCGCGCGCGCGGATGCGGTCCATGATCTGGGGCGCATGCTCGTAGAGCAGGCTGTTGGTGTTGTGCGCGAGAGGCATCGCGAGCTCCTCCGCGAGATCGAACAGCCGCCAGATGCCGACGCGGTTCCCGTAGTCGCGCCATGAATAATTGCGCTGCGTCTGGGGCTCGCCGAGCTTGGCGTTGTCGTGCCCGCGCCCCTTCCCGAAGGCGTAGACCTCCACGTTGGTGGTGATGCAGAAGGCGAGGCGCTTTCCTCCCGGCCAGCTGTAGTCCTTCCGGCCGGTGATGGGCGAATAGTCGTAGCGGTTGTGACGTGGCAGCATGCGAGGGCTCTGGGCTGTAGCTGATAGCATGTAAATGGGCATGTTAGTATAAATTCCGAAGTAGAATCCCCGCGCCATGAACATCCCCGCCACCATGCAAGTCGTCGCCATCAGCGCGTCCGGCGGTCCGGACGTGCTCCAGCTCGGTGAACGGCCGGTGCCGCAACCCGGCGCCGGCGAAGTGCTGATCAAGGTCGCCGCGGCGGGCGTCAACGGCCCGGACCTGATGCAACGCAAGGGTCTCTACCCACCCCCGCCCGGCGCCTCGGATCTGCCCGGTCTCGAAGTGGCCGGCGAGGTCGTGGCCGTCGGCGCGGAAGCCCGTCGCTGGTCCCCCGGCAACAAGGTCACCGCCCTCACCAACGGCGGCGGCTACGCGGAGTTCTGCGCCGTGGACGCGCGCCACTGCCTGCCGCTGCCCCGGGGCCTCAACTTCGTGGACGCCGCAAGCCTGCCCGAAACTTTTTTCACGGTGTGGAGCAATGTCTTCATCGGCGCGGGCCTCGCCGCCGGTGAAACGCTGCTCGTGCATGGCGGCGCGGGCGGCATCGGCACGACCGCCATACAGCTCGCCAAGGCGTTCGGCGCGAAGGTGATCGCGACGGACAGCCCCGCGGAGCGGTGCCGCATCTGCCTCGAGCTGGGCGCCGATCGCGTGATCGATTACCGCGCCGAGGACTACGTGGAAATCGACCGCGCGGAAGGCGGCGCGAACGTGATCCTGGACATCGTCGGGGGTCCCAACATCGAGCGCAACTTCAGGGCCGCCTCACCGGACGGGCGGATCGTGCAGCTCGCGTTTCCGGCCGGCTCCAAGGTCGAGGTGAACCTGATGCCGGTCATGCTGAAGCGACTGATCTATACGGGCTCGACGCTGCGCACCCGCCCCTCCGCGTTCAAGGCACGCGTCGCGCAGGAGCTCGAGTCGCGGGTCTGGCCGCTGGTCGAGGAAGGCAGGATCAAACCGGTGGTGCGGACGACCTTCGATCTCGCGCAAGCGGCGCGGGCGCACGCCCTCATGGAATCGAGTGGGCACGTCGGAAAGATCGTGCTGACCGTTGGAACGGCGTGACCAGTGACCAGTGACCAGTGACTGGTGACCAGTAGCTCGAAACTGATCTCAAGAAATACCCCCGCCCGTGTTAACGGGAGAAGGTTGGGGTGAGGGGAAGCCGACGGTTGGCGCAGTAACCGGTCACCGGTCACCGGTCACTTTTTCCCGGCAGCGGCCAGCGGCTGCGGTGACTCCATCGACGCTTCGGCACCGCCGCCGCTCTCGATGGTGATGGCCGGTCGGCGGCGGAGCAGCGAGATGTCGCCTTCCACCGCGATCGCGCGCGCGTAATTGATGTTTTTCTCGAGCTCGTCGAAGTAGACGTTCTGTCCGCCGAAGTGCCGCTCCACGTACTGGTAGCAGCCGCCGAGGTCCTGCTTCAGCCGCTTGTTGGCGCCGTGGTAGAAGCGGGGCGTCTTGAAGATCAGGTCGGCGGCCGAAGCGAATATCACTTCCTCGCTGCCGTCGGTGTTGCGCCGGCGCGCGATGCCCCCGCGCACGAACTCGGGGTAGAGCCGGTCGTAGCATTTTTCCAGATAACAGCGGGCGGCCATCTGTCCCAGTATGTCGGCGCTGCCCAGCATGTGGCCGAGGATGAGGAACTCCGGCCCCGGCAGCCGTATCCTGTCCGCCGGAACTTCGTACCCGGTGTAGTGAACGGTACAGGCAGCCGGAACCAGGTCGGCCATGCCGATCTCCGGGAGGTATTCGTGGAGAAAACGCTCGCCGCGGCCCACGTGCACCAGGGTGTACTCCGCGCCGTTCTGGTGCTTGGTGTCCCTGCGGTTCCGGATGTAACCGCTGTCGTGGTAGAGGGCCGCGATGACGCCGAACTGGAAGAGCCGCTCGTTGAGCGACCTGGCGGTGTGGTTGCGCACGTAGCCGTCCATCATGCGCACCATCGCCAGCGTCACGTCCAGCACGTGCTGGATGTCGTGATAGTCGGTGTCGCACTCGTGGAAGCCGGGCCGCTCGCCACGGTAGAGCTTTCGGAGATCCTCGAACGCCCGGACCATGCTGGCAGGCTCATCGCACTGGTACAGCTGCCGGTAGATCCCGGAGACGACGTCCGACACTTCCCCAGCGTCCGTGGTGTTGACGCTGTTGGTAACGTCGTAGTCGTTTCGCCGCACCGTCATTCTGCTTCTTGCCGTGACAAGGAAATCTGTCCTAGTCATTGATTATTATACAATTTTTAGTTCCAAATGCAAATGCAATATCCGGATCCGATCGCCTGTTCATAAGGTTCCTCCATACTCCCTGTCTCACGCAAGTGCGAAAAGTCACTCGTCAGGTTGTATTGGAACGCAAAATCCGAAAAAATCCCATCTGATGCATCCACAAACCGTGTTCGCCAAGACCGCGCAGGGTGTCCTGGCGATCAAGAACAAAACCATCAAGCTGCCGCGAGACGTCGGTCTCGTGTTCCTCTCGGTAGACGGCAAGTCCACTGTCACCGATCTGCTCCAGAAATCGGGCCTGCCCGGTCCGAAGCTCGACGAAGCCCTCGAGAAGCTGGTCGGCGACGGCTACATCAAGATTTTCAGCGCGCCGGGCGCTCCTGTGGCAGCGTCCGCAGCCCGGCCCGCGCCTGCCGCTCTTGCGGGAGCGCCAGCAGCCCCGTTCCGGGCTCCGGCTCCAGCCGCGGACTTGGAAGACGATCTTGATTTCACCAGTCCGCAGGCCGTCGCCAAGCTCAACGTGGAAGCCGAAAACCGGGTCAAGGCCGAAGAGGAAGCCAAGGCCCGCGCCCTGGCTGCCGCGCGCGCCGCCGCGGAGGCCAAGGTCCGGCAGGAAGCGGAAGCCCGGGGGCGGGCCGCTGCCGAGGTCAGGGCCAGGGCGGAAGCGCAGGCCAAGGCGGCGGCGGAGGAGAAGGCCAGGACAGAAACGCAGGCCAGGGCCAAGGCCGAGGCGGAGGCCAAGGCAGCCGCGGAAGCCCGTGCCAGGGCGGAGGCTGAAGCAAAGGCTGCGGCCGACGCAAAGGTCAGGGCCGAGGCGGAGGCGCGCGTCAAGGCGGCAATGCAGGCCAAGGTCGAGGCGGAGGCGCGCGCCAAAGCGGCGATGGAAGCCCAAGCGCGCGCAGACGCCGAGGCGAGGGCGCGCGCGGACGCGGAAGCGCGGGCCAACGCTGAAGTCGAGGCCAAGACCGCCGCGGAAGCGAAGGCGAAGCAGGAGGCGGAGGCCGGGGCGCGCGCAGCGACCGAGGCCCGCGCGCATGCCGATGCCGAGTCAAAGGCGCGCGTAGCTGTGGAAGCGCAGGTCAAGGCCCTGCAGGACGCCCTGCAGCAGGCCGAAGCGCGCGCAAAGGAGGAAGCCGAGCAGCGCGTGCGCATGGAACAGGAAATCAGGGCGCGCGGGGAAGCCGAGCGCAAGGCGCGGGAGGAGGCCGAGGCGCGCGCGAAGGCCGCCGAGGAAGCGGTCCTGCAGGCACGCGCCATGGCCGAGGAAGCGGCGCGCGCCAAAGCCGAGGCCGAGCAGCGCGCGCGAGAGCAGGTCGCGGGCGGCGACTCCGAAGCGAGAGCCCGCATGGACGCGGCCATGAAGGCGCTCGAGGAAGCCAAGGTCAGGGCGCGAGTCGAGGCCGAAGCGCGCGTCGCAGCCGAAGCGAAGGCGCAGGCCGAAGCCGCGACCCGCAAGCGGGAAGAGGAGGAAAGCAGGGCCCGGGACGAGGCGCAGCGCAAAGCGCGCGAGCAGGAAGAGTCGCTCGCCAAGCTGCAGATGCGCGAGCTGCAGGATCAGGCACGCCGCGCACGTGAGCAGGCCGAGGCGAGCGCGGAGACCGAACGCAGGGGGCGCGAGGAAGCCGAGCTGAGATTCGCTGCCGAGCGCAAGGCGCGCGAGGAAGCCGAAGCCGCGGCTCTGGCCGAAAGGCAGGGGCGCGAGCAGGCGCTGGCGAAGGCGCGCCAGGAAGCCGAAGCGCAGCGCGACGAAGCGCTGGCGAAGGCGCGCCAGGCGGCCGCGGCGCAGGCCGAACTGGAAAGAAAGTCCCGTGAGGAAGCGCTGGCGCAGGCACGCCTGGAGGCCAACGCGGAGCGCGCGCAGGCGCTGGCGCAGGCACGTCAGGAGGCCGAAGCGCAGGCCGAAGTCGAAAGAAAGTCGCGCGCGGAAGCGCTGGCCCAGGCCCGGGTGGAAGCCGAAACCAAGGCGCGCGCCGAGGTACAGGCGCTGATCGAAGCGGAGCGCCGCGAGCGCGAGGAAGCCGAGGCGCGCGCCGAGTCCGAGCGCAAGCTTCGCGAGGAAGCGGACCGCAAGACCCAGGCCGACCTGTCCGGCATGGTGGAGGCGGAGAAGCGCGCTCGCCAGTACGCGGAGCAGCAGGCAGAGGCGGCGGCGAAAGCGCGCGAGCTGGCGGAGCGCCAGGCGAAGGCGACGGCCCAGGAGAACTCGGAAGCCCGCCGCAAGGCGCAGGCCGAAGCCGAAGCGAACGCGAAGATGGCGGAACAGGCGGTGGCCAAGGCGCAGGCGATCGCCCAGGAAGCCGCGCGCGCCAAGGCAATGGCCGAAGCGAGGTCCGAGGCGGAGCGCAAGGCGCGCGCGGAGGCCGAGGACAGGGCCAAGGCCGAGGCCGTGGCGCGCGTGATGAGCGAGCAGTCGATGCGCGCCAAGGCCGAGGAAGAGGTCAAGACGCGCGTCATCGCCGAGCTGAGAGCCCGTGAGCTGACGCAGCTGGAGGAAGACGCGCGCTACCGGCAGGAAGCGACGGCGCGCGCGCGCGCCTCTGCGGACGAGCGCAGGAAGCGCGACGACGAATCCCGCGACGCGGCGGAGTCCGTCCGTGGAAGAAAGCCGCGGAACTGGCCCAAGTCCGTGGGCATAGGCCTCGTGGCGCTGATCGTCGTCGCGGTCGCGCTGCTGCATTTCGTCCCGCTGAACGGCTATATCTCGGGCGCCCGGCAGGTCATGTCGGCGCGGCTCGGAGTGCCGGTGGAGATCTCGGAACTGCGCTATGCCCTGCTCCCCTCGCCGCAGCTCACCCTGCAAGGCGTGGCGCTCGGCAGTCTGCAGGAGGTGAAGATCTCCCGCATCGTGGTAAGCGCGGGCCCCCTCTCGCTGCTCTCGGATTCCAAGCAGATCGACGAGGTCGAGGTAAACAACCTCACCGCGGACCAGGATGCGCTCGCCATGGCCGTGCGCTGGGCGGAGCCGGCGGCCGGGGCCCAGGCGCTCACCGTGCGCAAGATAAGGTTGAAGGGAACCAAGCTCGCTCTGCGGGAGTTCGAAGCGCCCGTTTTCGACGGCGAGATCACGGTCGGCACGGACGGCGCCGTCCAGCGGGCGCAGTTGAGCAGCACCGGGTTGCGCGTGGACCTAGCCCAGAAGGACAAGACGTGGCGTGCGACCATCGACGGCCGCAACTACCAGGCGCCGCTGGGCCCTGCGCTTACGTTCGACGATCTCAACGTCGTCGCGGTATTCGGACCGCGGCAGGTCACGCTTACCACCATCGAGGGCAAGGCCGGCCGCGGCGGTATGAAAGGGACCGCGAAAGCGACCTGGGGCAGCGGCATCCGGGTCGACGGAGAGTTCAGCCTCACCGGCGGTGATCTCGGACAGCTGATGGCAGCCTTCACGCGCGACTTCTCGGCGAGCGGTACCCTCTCGACCAGCGCGACCTTCTCCCTGCAGGGAGCGTCGTTGAAGACCCTCTTCGCCGATCCGAAGGTGGAAGCCACGTTCAGCATCGAGCGCGGGGAGTTGAACAACGTGGATATCGTGCGCGCGATCCAGTCGCCTTCCCGCGACGGGGTGCGCGGCGGCAAGACCCGGTTCGAGTCGCTGGGGGGCGCGGTACAGACGGGGGACAAGCAGTTTTCCTACCGCAAGCTGCGGCTCGGCTCCGGGCCGATGAACGCGACCGGCAACGTGGACATAGCGGCCAACGGCGATCTCTCGGGACGCGTCAACGCCGAACTGGGCTCGAAGACCGTCGTCGTCGCGCGCGGCAATCTCAGCGTGACCGGCAATCTCAAGACGCCGGTACTCAAGCAATAGGCGAGGGGCCAGGGGACTGGGGAGCCCCTAATTCCTAGCCCCTGCGCACCGGCGAAACCCGTTCGGGTGCACCAGCTTCGCGCAGCGCGGCGATGCGCTCCTCGAGCGGCGGATGGGACCTCATCAGCGCCATGAAGCCGCCTCCGCCGGAAATCCCGAAAGCCTTGACCGCCTCCGGGAGCGTGGACTGCTCCTGGTTCAACTTGAGACGCTCCAGCGCCGCGATCATCTTCTGGCGGCCGGCAACGTGCGCACCGCCCGCGTCGGCCCGGAATTCGCGCCACCGGCTGAACCATGCCACGATCATTGCCGCGATAATACCCAGTACCAACTGGGCGACGATGGTCGTAATCCAGTACCCGGGGCCGTAGCCGCGCTCGTTCTTGAGCAGCACGCGGTCGACGAGAAAGCCCGCGATCCGCGACAGGAAGATCACGAAGGTATTCAGCACGCCCTGGACGAGACCCAGCGTCACCATGTCGCCGTTCGCGACGTGGGAAACCTCGTGGCCCAGGACCGCCTCCGCCTCGTCCTGGCTCATGTTGTTGAGGAGCCCCGTGCTGACGGCCACGAGCGAGCTGTTGCGGTTCCAGCCGGTCGCGAATGCGTTGATCTCGGGCGCGTCGTAGATGGCGACTTCGGGCATGCCAATGCCGACCTGGTCGGCCTGACGCTTGACGGTGTCGACCAGCCAGCGCTCTGTCGCGTTGGACGGCGCCTCGATCACGTGCGCCCCGGTGGCCATCTTGGCCATCCACTTCGAGATCAGGAGCGAAATGAAGGAGCCGCCGAAGCCGAAGAGAGCGGCCATCAGGAGCAGGCCCGTCAGATTCAAGCCGGTGTCCTGCGCCAGCATGCGATCGATGCCGAGCAACTGCATGGTGACGCTCAGGACGGCGAGCACCGCGAAGTTGGTGACGATCAGCAGGAAGATGCGTTTCATATTGGCCTTTTCCCTCCGGGGTGGTATTTCGCTCTTTAGATGGGGGCGCAGGTCCCCGGTTCAATGGTGCAAGTGCCGGCGCGAATCATTGAATTATAAGGATTTCCGATGACCGTAGCCTGTCACGGGTGCGCGCCGGGCGCGGCCCGCAGCCAGAACGTGACCGGGCCGTCATTGACGAGAGACACCTTCATGTCGGCGCCGAAGGTACCGCTCGCCACCCCCGGATGCGCGCCTTTCGCTTTCCCCACGAGGTAGTCGAAGAGGACGGCTCCGGTTTCGGGCGCCGCCGCGGGGGAGAAACTCGGACGGGTTCCCTTGCCGGTATCCGCAGCCAGCGTGAACTGGGGTACGAGCAGCAGCCCGCCGCCGATATCCGTGAGCGACCGGTTCATCCTGCCCGTTTCGTCGGGAAACACCCGGTAGCCAAGCAACCGCTCCAGCAGCCGGTCCGCCTGCCTTTCCGCGTCTTCCGCTTCCACCCCGATCAGGACCAGCAGCCCACGCCCGATCTCGGCAACCAGCGCGCCTTCCACCTTGACGCTAGCCTCGCTGACCCGCTGCAGAAGCCCTATCAATGGAAACCTATCTCAGTAGCAGGCACGTGAGCGACGGAGGCGACTGAGATGGATTCCCGGGCTATCGCCCCAGCGCCGCGGACACCAGGGGCTCTATTGCGTTGGCGTAGTACGCCAGCACGTCCCGGTCTGCCGGATTTCCGCGGTACAGTCCCTCCTCTTCGTTCACGATACGCCGCAGCGTCAGCATGCGCAGACCAACGCCCACCGCATAGTCGAGGTCGCCGCGCGGCACGTAGATGTGCGCTCCTGCCGCCTCCAGGCGCCGGATCAGCTCGTAGATCTCCGACTTCAGCTCCAGCTCCGACAGTCCCGCGCCGGGTTCGCGCGCAAACACGGAGGCGACCAGCGAGACGGGCAAAACGGGGATGATGCGGGCGACGGCGCCCATGACGGTGCGGCCCACGCGCTCCACCTCCTCGTGGCGCTCGGCCTCCGACAGGCCACGGAAATCGACATTGCGCTCGGCAACCCAGCTTCGCATCGATACCGGCCGCCCGAAATTCACGCAGGCATAGCCGAACCGGTACCAGCGGCCGGTGATCATCAACCACAGGTTGCCGGCGATGAAGGCGAGGATCCTGCAGGCCGCGTAGATAAAGCCGCGGCGCGGCGCGGCCGCATCGCGCTTCGCGAGGAGCGTGCGATCCTCGAGCACCCGGTCGTAGTTGATCCCGACCGGCACGAACACCAGGTCGCGCTCGCCCTGCGGGCCGAACGATTTCAGCATGTAGTCGAGGAGCCCGAACCGCGGCGGGCGCAGCTTCCCGTCCACGGTCAGCCCCCCCTCCGGGTACACCGCCTGCGGCACGCCCGCTTCGGTCGCCATCTGCACGTAGCGCTGCAGCACCATGCGGTAGAGGGGATCGCCGGAGCTGCGCCGCACGAAATAAGCCCCCATCGAGCGGATCAGCTGCTGCAGGGGCCAGATCCGCGCCCATTCTCCCACCGCGTAGGACAGCGCGACCCGCTCCGCGGCGAGGAACGCGACGAGCACGTAGTCCATGTTGCTGCGGTGATTCATGATGAAGACGATGGACGATTTCGGGCTCACCGCCGCCAGCGCCGCGGTGTCGGTGTATCCCAGCCGCACCCGGTAGAGCAGCTGCGCCGCGCTCTTGCCGAGCCAGTAGCCGACGCGGAAGTAGAGATAGGCGTTGAACGACGGCACGATCTCGCGCGCGTACCGGTCCACCCGCGAGAGCAGCGCGGTGAGGGGGATCTGCTTCTCGTGGGCCTCCTTCTGGGCGGCCTCCCTCACCCGTGCGTCGTGAAACAGGCGGTCGATCAACACCTGTCGGCGCGTCAGCTTGAACTCCGGCAACTCGACCTTCAGTCGCACGCTGATTTCCTGGAGCACCCGGTTCACCTTGCGCCGGAAGAACCACCGCGCGCCGGGCAGCAGCAGCCACTCCAGCGCCGCCCACAGGGCAAACGCCAGCAGCAGCAGAAAAATCCAGGTCGGGATCGTTACCGTGCCGGTCATGTCTGTTCGGCCCGTTCTGCCGCATCATAAACCTCCCACTCTGCGGGCTTTTCGATTAACATACCGCCGGAACGGGCCCAGCATTGTCCCAAAGCCATAATAAGTAAGACTTTTTCCGCGCTCGCACCATTCTTGCGGACCCCCGGGAAGTGCGCAGAAAATTGGCGCTGGCAGGCGCTTTGCTGGAAACCGGGCGCAGGCAAACAGCTGAGCTGGATCCGAGAGTGACGTCACCCACGCCTACGAAGTCCGAAGTCGAGCCGAAAACCGAAGTCGAGCCGGTGCCCGAGCGCATCCAGCTCCAGCCGCATGTGCCCGGGCAGCAGCCCCAGCCGGTCGATTTCGAAACGGCAGAACTGCGGGATTTCTCGCGCACGGTCGCGCAGATCGACTGGCTGCTCGTCATCCTGACGGTGCTGTGGGACGCGTTCCGGGAGCCGGGTGTGCGCAACGCAACGGCCATCTACCTCGGCATCGCGGTATTTGCCTGCTTCATCGTCGCCTTGCACCATCTCGGGCTGGTGCGGCATCGCAGCCGGCGCCTCCTCGCAGCCGAGACGTGGCTCATGGTCCTGTTCGTGACCTGGGTGGCGTACCACTCGGGGCAATCGCACGGCCCTCTGCTCAACCTGTACCTGCTGCCGATCGTGACCAGCGCCCTCGGGCTCGGCCAGAAGTTCACGCTGCTCGTGGTCGGCGTGATCGCCGCGTGCTACCTGCTGCTCGGCTACACCCTCGAGCCCGCGTACCTTTCGACACTGTCGGCGGGCCAGATCACCGCCGAGCTCGCCCCCATGATCCTCGTCGCCTACGTCACCACCATGCTGTCGACCGACATCCTGAACGCCATGGCGAGGCTCAAGCTCATTTCCCAGACGGACGAGTTGACCGGCATCTACAACGTGCGCGCCTTCAACGCCATCGCGGAGCGCGACCTTGGGCTCGCGGAGCGCTACCGGCGGCCGATCAGCGTGATGATGGTCGATTCGGACAATCTCAAGCTCGTGAACGACACCCATGGCCACGACACCGGGGACCAGCTGATCCGGCACGTCGCCGGCTGCATCGCCGCCGAGCTGAGGAGCACCGACGTCGTCGCGCGCTACGGCGGGGACGAATTCATCTGCCTGCTGCCGCACACCGACGGCGCGGGAGCGTTGCTCGTTGCGGAACGCATACGCCAGAGCATTGCCGGCCGGGTGATACAAGTTGGCGAGACGGGAATATCGACTTCCGTCAGCATCGGCATCGCGGCGATCCCCGAGCACGGCGCCGGGTTCGACACGCTCGTCAAGAACGCCGACCGCGCGCTCTACGCCAGCAAGTCGCAGGGCCGGAACCGCGTCGTGCTGTTCTCGGACGTCTCTTCTGCGTGAGGGACGAGGGTCCGCTCTGGGACGCCGTACTCACGCTCTCCTGCCCACCCTGAAATACTCCGTGTTGTCGTAATACTCCTCCCGCTCGTTGTCCGCGCACCAGCCGGGCACGCCGAGGACCGGTACCGGCGCGAGATCCCGGGTGCCGGAGAGCGCAGCCGGGTCCGCTATCCAGGATTCCATGAGGGCGTCGAGCGTCGCTGGCAATTCTGCGGACTGCGCCTCGAGGAGGCGCGCCGGCGCTGGGAGGAGGATGCCGCGGGCGGTAATACCGGTGAACGGCGCGAGCGCTTTCTCGTACAGCGCGTGTCCGAACAGCAGAAATCGCATACGGGACCGGACTTCAACGCGGCGGCGCCAGAAGAGATCTTTCCATCGGAATGCGCGCAGCAGCTCCAGCAGGTCGACATCGCTGGAGACGACGATCACGCCGCCCTCGTCGAGCAGCGTGAGCGCATCCTGCGCCGGACCCCTGTTCGGCGCGGTCTGCGACTTCGCCTCCAGGTAATGCCGCGCGTTCAATGCCGCCTTCGCCCGCGGGAAGACGAGCCACACCAGCACGTTGAACAGGTCGTGCCAGTTCCGCTCCCGCACTTCCAGCTCGCCGCGCAGGAACACGCGCGCTTCATACCGGTCCTCGGGTGCCCCCGTCCTGCGAGCCGGCAGGACGAGGCGCAACGGCAATCCGCCCGCGTTGCGCGCGGGCGGATCGCGCGCATCGAGGAGCCGCTGCAACCCGGCGACACCCGGCCAGTCCGCGCCGAACCCCGGCGCGTGCGCGCGCAGCGGCTCGAACATCGGCGAGCGGGCGAGGAAGTCGGGATCCCAATCCATGTAAACCTACACGCTTTTCGAGTGTCGCCCGGATTATGGCAGAACGAATCGAATGCGCCGTGATGCAGGACGGCGCGCTGCAACCGGGCTATACCGGCATCCGCCCCAAGATCTACGGTCCGGGAAAGGCCGCGCCCGATTTCATGATTCAAGGACCGCGCGATCACGCCGTAAAACGTCTGGTAAATCTTTTCGGAATCGCCTCGCCGGGGCTCGTGCGATAATCGCCCCTCGCCCATGACAACCGTCAACTACAGAATCACCGACAAGGGCCGCGCCGAGCTCGCCGCGAGCACCAGCATGCTCAGCACCACGGTGAGGAAGCTGCTGGGATCGGTGGGAGAACGCTCCACCTTCGCCGACATATGGACGACGGCTCCCCAGGTGGTGGAAAGCCAGCTGCGCGATGTGGTCGACAGGCTGGTCGCGGAAGGATATCTGGAAGCCGTCGAGGGGGACCTGGCCGCCGCCGATCTCGATATCGCGCGTTACTTCAACCGCGCGGTGATCGAGCCCACGATCGTCGAGAAGAAGGAGGCCGAGCAGCAGACCCTCATCGGCATGCGCTCGCTGCAGCAGGCCGGCTACTTCGTGAAGATCGTCAATCGCGCGGGCCGGCGGATTCCGCCTCATTCCGGCGACAAGTACATCGCGCTCATCATCGACTCCGATGAGAGCAACACCATGGTGATTGCGCGCACGCTGCTGCTGGCCGGATTCGACGCGCGCGCCGCCGCGAAGCGCAACGAGATCATCGCCGAGCTGAACCGGCAGCCGCACATCGACGTCATCGCCATGGACGTCGTGCTGCCCGACGTCATCGGGCTGGAGCTGCTCGGGCGCCTGCGCACGCATCCCGTCTTCAAGGACGTGCCCATCATCATCATGACGGGCAAGGTCCAGCACGATGACGTCGTGGCCGCCCTGGCGTACGGCGCGAGCGGTTACCTGACGAAACCCTTCAAGCCCGAGGCGCTGCTCGAGAGCATTAACGCGGTGCTCGGGATCGAGTGACGGGCTTCGCGGTGACGCGCTTCGCGGTGACGAGCTTCGTTACCAGGCGATAGCCATCGTCACCAGCCCGCAGGGCGTCGTCACCAGCGACGTCCGGAGCGTCCTCACTAGCGCGCGGCGGCGCGCTCCAGAAACGCCCCGAGCGCTTCGACCCATTCCTTGCGCATGAACAGGAACCCGTCGTTGTGGCCGCCGGCGAGCTCGAGGAACTGCTTCGGCTCGCTGGCCGCCTCGTACAGCGCGCGGCCGTGCGCGTACGGGATGATATCGTCCTCGCGGCTGTGTGCAACGAGGAGCGGCGCCTTGATCGTCCTGACCGCGGCGAGGCTGTCGTAGCTGAACCGCGAGAGCAGCCTGACGGGCAGGAACGGGTAGACCTGCGCCCCGAGATCGGGAACGGACGTCAGCGTCGAGGCCAGCACTACCGCCCGCGGGTGTTCCCGCGCGGCGAGCCACGCCGCTACCGCCCCGCCGAGGGACTCCCCCACGATAACGATGTCCTGCTCGCGCGCGGCGCGCGCGTGCCGCAGGTAGTCCCACGACGCCCGGGCGTCGCGATAGGTGCCTTCTTCCGAGGGCGAGCCCGTGCTCTGGCCGTAACCGCGATAGTCCACGATCAGCGTCGAGTAGCGCAGCCGGTTGAACATCGCCAGATAGTCGAGGCGGTGTGAGATATTGCCCGCGTTGCCGTGAAAGAACAGCACGGCGCCTTGCGCGTTCTCCGTCGGCACCCACCAGGCGGCGAGCCGCTCGTTGTCCTCCGTGGTGATCGTGACCGGCTCGAAGCTGAGCCCGTACGCCTGCGGCGTCGCGGTAACGGCGCGACCGACCTCCGGGAAATAGACGAGGCGCGACTGGAACACGTACACGAGCAGCAGCACGGCGCCGTAAGCGAGCCCCAGCGAAACGAGCAAACTCCACATCCGCGCCATTACCAGCGGAACGTTGCTCCAATGAGGAACGTCGTGGTGCTTTCGGCGTCGTTCAAGCGCTTGCGCAGGCCGACGTCGAGGTCGATCTTGTCAGTCGGCGAATAGATCGCGCCGAGCATGGCGAATCGCCCCGTCCCGCCTGGCAGGAAGACGTCGTTACGCGCCGAGTTCGTTCTCGCTCCCATCTCGCCCGCGATCCAGAAATGCTCGCTTATCTGGTACGTCGCGCCGCCCGAAATCCGCCAGAGGTCCTCGCGATTGGCGTCCCGGTCGGACTGCAGTCTGAATCGCTGCCGGAAGTAAGCGACGTTGCCGAACAGCGCCCACGGTCCGGCCTCGTAGTCGGCGATCAGGTTCACGCCCCACGAGGCGCGGCCGGTTCCCAATCCGCGGTCCTCGTCACCCGTCGGCAACTGGATCCCGGGCTTCAGCGCGAAGCTTACGCCGTCGCGCTCGTAGAAGCGCCACTTCAGCTCGAGCGTGGAGTCCGACATTCCGCTCGCTTCCACCGTGACGATTCCGTCCTCCGCCGTGCGATAGCGCGCGTAATTCAGGCCCAGGGCGAGATCCAGGTTCTCCAGCAACCCGCGGGTCAGCACGGGATTCAGCACGGTCGATCTGCGGCTCGTTTGTACCGGACCGCTGCCGGGATCCGCGACACGGTCGAGCCTGTCGCGCTCCCCAAGCAGTTCGAGTTGCCAGTTGCCCGCGCCTTGGGTGCCCGCATCGTCGGTGATAAAGGGATGGGCCGCGCGGCAGGACGCCGGCAGGACCGCCGCGATCAGCGTCAGAAAACATGTCGCGCATAGCAGCGAGTCGGGTTGCATGCCGTCAGGATAGCATCGGACCAGCCGCCGGAGCATCTGCCGCGCGGATGTAGAGCGGGGACCCGTTCCCGCCTACCGGCAGTACGGACCGAACGAGCCGCACATCGGTCAGGCGGCAGTCCGCGGCAAGCTGACGGACGTTCCCGGCAAGCTCGTCGAGGTCATCGAGCGGGTGGAGCGGCCAGCGGAAGCCCTCCAGCAGAGTGTCGTCCAGCGCCGCGCTCATGCTCACGCGCAACTCGGCGGCGCCATCTCCTGCCTCATGCACGGAAATCACCAGTGACGGCTCTCCCGCTGCGGCGCGCATGCGCCTGATCGCATTGCTCAGGAAGAGATCCAGCGCCACATCGAGCTGCGCGCGCCGGCCGCGGTACGTGGCGCTCAGCACACCTGCAGGCGGACGCGGCAACGCCAGCAGATCGACACCCGGGGTCGCGAGCTGGCCTCTCAGCGCGCGCGCGAACGCCATGCCCCACGACCCGATGTGAGCCGCCGTTTCGGTAACGGATGGCGCCGTGGCAGGGGAGACAGTGGCCCCGAGCAGAAATCGCAGGTGCACCTCCTCGCCCGGGCGAATCGGAACGGCCTCCGGCGCGACCGCGCGGGTCGCGACGTCCTGCGCACCGGGCATGCGCCATTCGCGCACCGTGCTCGGGGCGAGTCGCTCGAGCGTATCGAGCGAGCAGAGTGCGTTGCTGAAGCCGAAGCTGCGGCTCGCGCCGAGCGCGCCGGCTCTCGAGAGCACATCGGCGAGCGCGTCGACGTCGCCGAGCGCGCCGGGCAGCGATGCCGGGAGCCGCGCGCCGCTCACGATCACGATCGGCATGGCGAACACGGCCGTCACGATCGCTTCGTCGAGGTCTGCCGCGCTTTCGACGGCTGCACACAGCGCCCGCCACAGGCGGCCGTACGACTCCCTGTCCGGAGCGAGGCCCAATGCCTGCCGCACCTCCGCATCCGCGCGCCGGTCGAGGCGTTCGCGAAACGCATTGACGAGAGCGATTTCGGCGTCAACCTCCGCCGCGAGATCCAGCAACGGATGCCTGCCGCCCCGCGCATAGCGTCGCGGATCGGGCAGCTTCGGTATCATAAGCAGCTACCCACCGCCGAGACGATGCTTTCACTGATGCGCTTGCGGGCAGCAGGTTCGCGCAGACGCATTTCCTCGTCGCGGTTGACGATCACGCCCGCTTCGAAGAGCAGCGCCGGGATGCTTGCCGTCCTCAGCACCGCGAGGTTGTCGTAGTAGTGCACGCCGTTCGCCTCGTCCGCGAAGGGCCGGCTCTCGCCGAGCACCGGATCCGCGTGGTAGCGGGAAGGCTTGAAGCCCGCCTGCTGAAGCGCCGCACCGATGGCCGATGCGCACCTCAAGCTCGCCTTCAGGTGTGGATTCAGATTCGAAACGAACAGCGAGAATCCCGCGAATGGATCCGGCGCGTACCAGCGGGTTACGCCTTCGTGCTCCCACGCGACGAGGTAGCGCGGCTGCACGGAGTCGTGGTGTACCGAGATGAAGAGATCCATTCCCTTCGCGCGCGGAGACCGTCGCCCGAGATCAGCCGCAGTGCCATCCTCTCCGATCAAGAGCGTCTTGTGCCCCGCCTGCCGCAGTGCGGCTTCGATTTCCTGGGCGAGCTGGAGGTTGTATTCGAACTCGGGAATACCGCGGGCGCTGGTCGCGCCGGGCTTGGTGAGATAGTGGCCGACGTCGATGGCGATGCTGGCGGCCTCGGCAATACTCAACCGCCAAGACGCCAAGACCGCCAAGAAGAACAATGCAACCGCAGATGAACGCAGATGAACGCGGATCAATCGAGGGGAAACCACGTCCGCTTCAACTGAGCCGCCTCACCTGGGCCGCAGTATCCGAGCCGCACTACCAGCCAAGTACATACGCCGGCCGCCGCGGATCCGCCGCCCCGTGCAGCACGCCGTTCTTGTGATCGTTGACGATCGTGCATACCGCGCCGGCGAGCCAGGTCCGGTCGTCCCATTCGTAGACCTTGTGCCCCATGTCGCGCAGGTCCTCTCCGAACTCCTCGACGAGGCTCTTCTCCATGTGCAGCCGTCCCGGATAGTACGCGTGCGGCTCGAACGAGCCGGGGTAGCTGTAGCCGGCAAAACGGGGCGCTTCCACCGCGGCCTGCGCCGACATGCCGAACACGTTGATGTTGAGAAATACCTGCAGCATGGCCTGGCACTGCACGTCGCCGCCGGGCGTGCCGAACGGCATGTACACGCGCCCGTTCCTGAACGCCATCGCGGGATTGGGCGTCAACCGCGGCCGCTTTCCCGGCGCGACCGAGCACGGATGCGACGGGTCCGACCACGACTGCGTGCCGCGCCCGGAGCACACGACCCCGACGCCCGGAATGATCGGCGTCTTGTCGGAGCCGTCGCTAGGCGTGCAAGAGAACGCATTGCCTTCGCTGTCGATCACGCACAGGTAAGACGTATCGCCCGGTCCCGGCGCTTCGTCGGACTCCGGCGCCGGCACGCACCGCTGCGGAATCGCGGCGAGCGTGTCGGGATCGCCCGCCGGCGGCATCTCCGCCCAGGCCTTCTCCAGGCTGATCAGCGAGCGGCGGTGCTCGGCGTAGCGCTCCGAAAGCAGCCCCTTGATCGGCACCTTGATGAACCGGGGGTCGCCAAAATGATGGTGGCGATCGGCGTAGGCGAGCTTGAACGCCTCGGTCACCACGTGCACGTACTGCGGCGAGTTGTGGCCCATCGCCTTCAGGTTGTAACCCTTCAGGATATTGAGCGCCATCGGCAGCACCGGTCCCTGCGACCACGGCCCGCAGGCGTGCAGCTCGATGTCGTCGAAGCGCGCGCGCACCGTGGGCTCGAATTTCACCCGGAAGTCGGCAAAATCCTCGAAGCGCATCGGGCCGCCTTCCTTCTCGATGTACTTCGTGATCGCGCGCGCGATATCGCCCTTGTAGAACGCGTCGCGCGCGGCCTTCAGGCCGGCTTTCCTGCCCTTGCGCGCCGCCCGCTTCTCCTGGTCCACCATGTACTGCATCGTCCCGCCGAGATCGGGCTGCTTGAACACTTCGCCCACTTCGGGCGGGCGCCCCTTCGGCAGAAACACTTTCCTGCTGCCCGGCCATTGCTTGTAGTTCTCCTCGTTCTTCTTGATGAACTCCTGCATCATCGGGTGCATCGGGAAGCCGTCGCGCGCGAAGCGGATGCCGTAGGACGCGACGTCGCCGAAGCTCATCGTGCCGAAATGCTCCAGCGCCGTGATCCAGGCGTCGGGGGCGGCCGGCACCACGCAGCGATCCACCCCGGCCGGTATCTGGCCGCCGTGCTTCCGGTTGAAGTAGTCCGGCGTGATCGCCTTGGGCCACACTCCCAGGCCGTCTATGCAGCTCACCTTGCGGTTCTTCGCCGTGTAGATGATCTGCGGCGCCACACCGGCGAAGTTCACCTTGTCCGTCTGCAGCACGTCGATCGCGATGCCGGCTGCGACTCCGGCGTCGATCGCGTTGCCGCCCGCTTCGAGCACCTTGAACCCGGCGTGCGCGGCCAGATAGTGGCCGGCCGAAATGACGTGCTTCGTTCCCATGATGGACAGGCGTTTCGTGGCCATGGCGCGTATCTCCGTAGAGTCCTCAACAAATGATGGGATAGGGGCGGGCAGGTACGATAGATTCTACCTCTATCACGCTTCCGCAGTGCCCACCATGCGATCCCTGCACCGGATACCCGTTACCGCAATTCTTCTGTCTCTCGCTGCGCTCGCGCTCCCTCCCCCGCCATGCCTTGGGCAGACTGTCGCGTGGAAGCCGGCCCGGCCGGTTGAGCTGGTCGTCGGCGTGAGCCCGGGCGGCGGCATAGACCGCATGGCGCGTACCGTGCAGAGGCTCATGCACGAGCGGCGGCTGGTCGAAGTGCCCATGACGGTCGTGAACAAGCCCGGGGGCGGCAGCACCATCGCCCAGGCGTATCTCCAGCAGCACGCCGGCGATGCGCATTACCTCGAGATATCCGCAACTTCCCTGCTCACCAATCACATCGTCGGCAAGACCGCGTTCGGTCATCGCGATTTCACGCCCATCGCCATGCTGACCGACGAGTACATAGGCTTTCTCGTGCGCGCGGACTCGCCCTTGAAGACCGGCAAGGAACTGCTGAGTCTCCTGCGGAGCGGCCCCGACTCGCTGCCCATAGGCATCGCGACCGCCGCCGGCAACACCAATCACATCGCGGTCGCCCTTGCCGCCCGCGCCGGCGGCGGCGACGTGAAGAAGCTGAAGGTGGTCATCTTCGGCTCGGGCGGAGAAGCGATGACGGCGCTGCTCGGCGGACACGTGGGCCTCGTGGCAACGCCGTCCGCGAACGCGGTGCCGCATCTCCAGGCCGGACGCATGCGCGTCCTCGCAATCGCGGCGCCGCGGCGCCTCGAGGGCGCGCTGTCGGAAGTGCCGACATGGAAGGAACAGGGAGCCGACATCGTCGTGGCGAACTGGCGGCCGGTGATCGGCCCGAAGGGGCTCGCGGCGCCGCAGGTTTCGTACTGGGAATCGGCGTTCGCGAAGCTCGCGCAGACGGGGGAATGGAAGAGCGAGATCGCACGGGACGGGTCCGTCGGCAACTTCATGGGCAGCCGCGAGCTCGCGTCCCGTTTCGATGCGGAGTACGCGCAATTCAAGTCGGTGCTCACCGAGCTCGGGCTGGCAAAGTAGCGGAGTCCCTGTAGTATCATTGAGTGAGCCAAGGATGAACGTGGAACGTGGAAGGATGAATGAGGAAGAGCGGCGCGGGCGCGCCGTTGGGTCATCCTTCATCCTTCATCTTTGCGCCTTCATCGTTCTGTGGGCGATCGCGTTGACTGCTGCCGCCCAGACGTTTCCCTCGAAACCACTGCGCGTCGTCAACCCCGCTGCGCCCGGCGGCAACAGCGACATCTTCTTCCGCCTGCTGTCGCCCAAAATGGCCGAGGTGCTCGGCCACAACCTCATCTTCGACTACCGCCCCGGCGCGGGCGGCGTGGTGGGCGCCGACATCATTGCGAAGAGCCCGCCCGACGGCTACACCACCGGGATCGTGGCCGGCAGCTTCATGATCAATCCTTCGCTGGTGCGGAAGCTGCCGTACGACACGGTGAGGGACTTCACGCCCCTCGGGCTGATGGTCGACGTTCCCACGGGAGTCGTCGTCCATCCCTCGCTTCCGGTGAAAACCCTGAAGGAGCTGATCGCCCTGGCGAAGGCACGGCCCGGACAGCTCAATTACTCCAGCTCCGGTCCCGGCGCGGTCGGGCACCTGTCGGGCGAACTGCTCAACTCGCTCGCGAAGATCAAGCTCGTGCACATCCCCTACAAGGGCATAGGGCCGGGCATGATCGATCTCGTCGCGGGCCACGTGCAGCTGTCCTTCGCGAGCGTGCCCGTCATCCTGCCGCACGTGCGCTCCGGAAGACTGCGCCTGATCGCGCAGGCCGGAACGAAACGCGCGACCTCGCTGCCGGATCTTCCCACGGCGGAGGAAGCCGGCGTGCCGGGATTCGTCGTGAGCAGCAACTTCAGCTTCGTCGGGCCCGCCGGCATCCCGCGGCCGGTGGTGGACCGGTTGAACGACGCCCTCCTCAAGTCCCTCCGCGATCCGGCGAACCGCAAGGCGCTCATCGACCAGGGCGCCGAGCCGATCGGCAGCACGGTCGAGGACCATGCGATAGTCATCAAGAGCGAGATCGAGAAATGGCGCAAGGTAACGAAAGCGGCGGGGGTTGAGCCCCAGTGACGAACAAGAGTGATGAATGGTGGTGATGAGAACTGGTGATGAGGAGTGGTGATGAGCCATACTGACCAAACCTGCCGCCAGATCCGTCACTTCTTTTCATCACTATTTTCCATCACCATTTTTTCCATCACCATTTCCCATCACTTTTTTTGCAAATGAATCCATTCGACTGGCAATTCCCCTACCCCTCCCAGCGCATGCCGGTGCTGGCGCGTAACGTCGTGGCGACGTCGCAGCCGCTAGCGGCGCAGGCCGGCCTCTCCATGCTGTTGAAGGGCGGCAACGCCGTGGACGCGATATTGGGTGCGGCGATCACGCTGACCGTAGTCGAGCCCACCGGCAACGGGCTCGGCAGCGATGCGTTCGCGATTCTGTGGGACGGCAAGAAGCTGCACGGCTTGAACGCATCCGGGCGCTCTCCGGCCGCCTGGACTCCCGACCGGTTCAAAGGCAGGACAGCAATGCCGGACACGGGATGGGATTCCGTGACCGTTCCGGGCGCGGTATCCGCGTGGGTGGCGCTCTCGGAGGGCTTTGGCAAGCTCCCCTTCGCCGACCTTTTCGAGCCGGCGATCCGTTATGCGTCCGACGGCTTCATGGTATCCCCCGTCATTGCGCGCCTGTGGGCAAGGCAGGCACCCTCCCTCCGGGACGTCCCCGGGTTCGCCGAGCATCTCATGGTGCGCGGCCGGGCTCCGGAAGCGGGTGAGCGGTTCGTGGCGCCCGCCCAGGCGAAATCCCTGAAGCGCATCGCGGAAACGAAAGGCCAGGCCTTCTACACGGGCGATCTCGCGGAGAGCATGGCCGCGCACGCCGGGAAGCACGGGGGCGCACTGACAGTTGCCGATCTCGCGGCGCACACGGTGGACTGGGTCGAGCCGCTCGCGCAGGACTACCGCGGCTACACGCTGCACGAGATTCCGCCTAACGGACAGGGCATCGCGGCGCAGATCGCGCTCGGCATCCTGGAAGGATTCGATCTCGCGGCGCTGCCCGTCGATTCCGCCGACAGCCTGCACCTGCAGATCGAGGCGATGAAGCTCGCGTTCGCCGACGTATACGAGTACGTTTCCGACGCCGACACCATGCGGGTCGGAAACGCCGACCTGCTCGACAGGGAATACCTGCGGAGCCGCGCCCGCCTCATCGACCTGAAGAAGGCGAAAACACCGCAGCACGGCGCGCCCGGCCGCGGCGGCACCGTCTATCTGACGGCCGCGGACGCTTCCGGCATGATGGTCTCCTATATTCAATCCAACTACGCCGGCCTGGGATCGGGCGTCGTCGTGGACGGGATCAGCATGCAGAATCGCGGCTACGGTTTCGTGCTGCGCCCCGGTCACCCCAACGTCGTCGCCCCGCGCAAGCGGCCGTTCCACACGATCATTCCCGCTTTCGTCACCAAGAACGGCCAGCCCGTGATGAGCTTCGGCGTGATGGGCGGCTCGATGCAGGCGCAGGGCCACTCGCAGGTGATGGTGCGGTTCGCGGACTACCACCAGAATCCGCAGGCGGCCTCCGACGCGCCGCGCTGGCGTATCGACCAGGGACTCGCCGTGAACATCGAGGAAGGCGTGCCGGCCGGCGTGATCGACGAGCTCAAGCGGCGCGGGCACCACGTCGTGCAGGCCGAGCGCACCAGCACCGATTTCGGCCGCGCGCAATTGATCTATCGCATGGAGGACGGCTATCTGGGGGCCTCCGAGCGCCGTACCGACGGCCAGGCCGTCGGGTTTTGAGTTTTGAGTTTTGAGTTTTAAGTTGTGAGTGGTGAGATAATCTCCCCTCCGCGCCACTCAACTCATCACTCAACACTTATCACTCAACACTTGCTCACATGTCCGAGCACAAAGCCACCATCATCTGGTCCCGGGGCGGCAGGGATTTCGGCTACAAGAGCTACAGCCGCGATCATCTCTGGCGCTTCGACAACGGCGTCGAGGTTCCCGGATCCGCGACGCCTTCGTACCTGGGCAACCCGCAGCGCGTGGACCCCGAGGCGGCGTTCGTCGCCGCGCTGTCGAGCTGCCACATGCTCACGTTTCTCGCGCTCGCATCCAACAAGGGCTTCGTCGTGGACAGCTACGAAGACCACGCGACGGGCCACCTGGAGAAGAATGCCGCGGGCAAGCTGGCCGTCACGCGCGTCGAGTTGAAGCCGAGAATCGTGTTCTCGTCAGGCGCGAAGCAGCCCGCGGCAGCGGACCTCGAGTGGCTGCATGACAAGGCGCACAAGGAGTGCTTCATCGCGAACTCGGTGACGACCGATGTGACAGTCACGAAATAAAAGGCATCACTCGTAACCAGCGACTCGAAGTAGCTTCAGAAATACCTTCCTGTTTTATCCGGCCTGTGCCCTCTCAAGCAGGCGCGCTTCAAACGCACAGCGCGCGCTACCGGATCAAAGGGTATCGCATGCGCCACGAAGAGAAGCCGTCGCCTCTAATAGCCGGCAGTCTACTTACCGGGGTCAGCTCCGAATGGGGGACAACTGACGTGGGGCGCGGAACTTCCTTCCTCGTTGAGGTGACACCGTGTGATCTCGGTAGCGCGCGCCGTGCCTCTGAAGCGCGCATGTGTGAGATAACGGAGTTCAAGTCAGACATATCCGTGGTTTCGTCTTTACATTGAGAGGGGTTTTAATCCCTTGGGCGAGATCGAGCAGGTACTAGACTTCTGGCTGGGCGCCTGCGGGGCCGACGGCGCGCTGGACCTGGGGAAGCGGCGGATGTGGTTCGGCGACGGACGGAGCCACGACGCCGAAATACGCGAGCGCTTCGGCTCTATTCACCAGCGCGCCTGCCGCGGCGAACTCGAGCAGACATGGGCCGGAAATGCGCGCGGCCGCCTTGCCCTGATCGTCCTGCTCGACCAGTTCTCGCGCCATATCCACCGCGGCTCGGGCAGCGCGTTCGCGCAGGATCCGGCGGCGCAGCGCCTCGCCGTGGATGGAATCGAGCGCGGCCTCGACCGCGCTCTCATACCCGCAGCGCGCTCGTTCTTCTACCTGCCGCTGGAGCACGCGGAGGACATCTCGCTGCAGCGTCTTTCGGTGGAAAGCTTTCGGCGCCTGTGCGACTACGTCGCGCCGCCGTGGCGCAAGGACTACGAAAGCTTTCTCGACTACGCGCAACGCCACCACGACATCATCGCGCGCTTCGGGAGATTTCCTCACCGCAATGACGCGCTGGGACGGGAATCCACGCCGGAAGAGATCGAGTTCCTGAAGCAGCCGGGATCATCCTTCTAGACGTGGTGACGACGCGCGCTCCGCTGGTGACGACGCTCCTTCGCCGCTAGTGACTCCGGCTATCGCCTCGTGACGAAGTTCGTCACCGTGAAACTCGTCACCGCGCAGCTCGTCACATGAACAACGTGAGCACCCCGGTATATCCGTACAGCCGGTTGTGCGAGATCTCGCCGTTACAGAAAAATCCGACCAGCGGAAACTCGCCAAGGGCCTCGCGGACCAGCTTCAGCTCCTCGGAATCGGGCCCGAAGAGGCTGGCGCCGCGCCCGATGCAGGAGTAGTAGACGCCGCCGCGCGGCTTGGTGAACATTCCCTTACGTATGCTCTCCAGCATGCGCGTCATGTCCTCCTGCGCGGTCTTCGCGTCGCGCCGGCAGAACAGCACGCTCGTGTTCTGCTGCACCATGTCGCCGATCGCGATCAGCTTGTTCGCCGGGTCTATGCCCACGAGATTGCGCACCAGGTAGTCCCCGGTGTCGCTGCCCGCGATCGGCAGGCCCGCGAATACGTGGCTGCCGATGCGGTTGAGATCGCGGCCGAGGGCCTCCCCGATGTCCTCGCGGAAGACGTCGAGCGCGGGACGCCCGTCGAGGGTGATGATGACGTTCTGCTGGCAGCCGGTGATCGTGTGCTTGGGCCCCAGCGGCGAGCAGCCCTGGGTGAGCCGGGTCGCGATCGTGACACCGTCGGAGAACGACACGCCGGAGAGCCCGCCCTCGATCACGCCGTCGGCGATCTGCAGGTTCTGGCGCCGCGAGCTGGTGAGCCCCCCGACGAGAAATCCGCTTTCCATCTTGCCCGCGAGACGGGTCACCAGCTCGGTCAACCGTCCGTTCTGGGGATCCGCGTGGACGATCGCGAAATTTGCCTGAGCGCTGCCGCACTTCAGCGCCACGTTGTCCACGTCGGCATCGCTCGCCACCCCGGAAAACACACGGAAAGAACCGGTCTCGAAGTCCCCCGCCATCACCGCGAGAGCGGGCTCGTCGAGGTACTCCCGCCCGGTTGCGCAGATGCCGATGCCCACGGTCCCGACCCAGTGCTGAATGCCCGAGGCCTTCTTGAGCGTGGCGAGTATGTCGCCGGCGTGATCGGCCAGCACGTCGGTGAGGTAGAGAAAGCCGAGGCTCGCCGGCCCCTGTCCCAGCTGGGCAAGGCACGACCGCGTTGCTTCCCGCCAATCGGCGCTCGAGGCATGCGCGTAACGGAAGTCAGGCATTGGACGAAGTGTTGAGCGATGAGTGATGTGTGACGCCGTGCTGGCGAAGCGCCGCTATCGTCCCGCCCGCAGGTTGATGTGAGAGAGCTGGATCTTCTCCAGCGCCTCGAGCTTCTGCAACCGCTTGTCTATGGTATCGAGCGCCTGCCTCGCTTCCTTGAGGTGCTGCACGCCGCTGAAGATCAGCTGGCTCCAGTCCATTTTCGCGAGGTGGCTGCGCGCGACTTCCGCCTCGCGCCGCAGCACCTTCAACTGTGACGCGATCGACGCCAGCACTATGACGGTGGCCAGCAGCAGCACGGCGACCACTCCCAGCAACACGGTGACTACCATCGACCCGCTCGCCATAGTTGCCTCCTTATCCTTAGACGAATTCGCGACGCAGCGTGGGAAAAACGCCGGAAGCTGCAGCACTACGCCCGCAGACCCCGGCTATCTAGCCCAAAAAATTCAACAACTTCCGCCCACTCTCCCGAACGAGGCCGCGGTGGGCTACCGCACCACCCCGACCCCCAATGTGATTGTAGGCACAAATCGAGCCAGGAAGCATAGGAAAACAACGCCTTCCCGCTCGCGTCCTACGCCGAGTCCTCCATCACCGTCCCATGGCTCACGGCCCGTCGCTCGTGGCTCGCAGCCCGTAGCCTGGCCCATAGCTCACAGCTCATAGCTCAAAGTCGCTCTCCCGCCAGCTCCTTCAACTTCGTATCCTGTGGCCGCTCGGCCGATAACGCCCGCCAGTACTTGCGTGCTTCGTCCCGCAATTCGACCTGCTCGAGCCACGCCCCATAGGCCACGCGCTCCGACACGGGAGCGCCGGCAGCGGGACGTAGCTCGCGTGCTTGCGCCTGCAGCTCGGTTGTCGCGATCCTGAAGTCGCCGGCGCCGATATAGCGCCTGCCGTCGGCGAGCCGAGCCGAAACCTGCCAGGTGTAGCCGACGCCCTCGGCCAGCCGCATCGACTCGGGAAGGGTGAACGATCCGCCCGCAACCTCGGTCTCGTGCAGCGACCTGCCGGTCTCGTCCGCAAGCTCGAACCGGTACTGCGCCTTCGCGCTCGCTTCCCAGCGAAACTCGGGATTCACGTCGAGCGTCGCGGTACCGGAAAGACTGAGGAGCCGGATGCGCGCGGAGCCCGGGGTGCTCCTCATCACGAAGCCTCCCTGCGATATCCCCAGCGGACGGATCTTCACGTTGGCGCCTTTGGTGAGCGGGCTCGCCCTCCTGCGCGGCGGCGCGCCGCTCACGACCTGCGGCTGGCCGGCGCGGAATTCGATCTCGGCCGGTCCGGTGAACGTGTACTCGTCTCCGGAGTTGAGATAGATCACCACGAGCGTCCCGCCCTTCGCCATCCGCACGCGAGCGTCGGCGGCAAGCTCTGAAGTTATGGTAACAGGCGTGTCACCGGTCACTGAGCCCGAGACGTCGGTAACCATCGCGACGCCTTGCGCCAGGGCAAGTGGTTGGAGCAGCAGCAATATCGCAAATAGGGCGGCGATTGTGGAAACTCGCCAGATGGCTGCGAGCCGCGGGCTGCGGGCTGCGGGAACTCGGCTCATGACTGGTAGCTCACCGGCCTCCGTCTCCTACCAGCGAAAACGGCGCCCAGAACGCCGGGTGGGCATAGCTGAATCCGCCCGCCGCTTGCTTCCCCATCAGGTCCAGCATTGACTGGCGCAACGCCTCGGCGCGGGTCAGTTTGGGATCCCGCGACTGGCGCCTGAAGATTTCCGTCGTCAGCAGCCGCGCGGAAGTCGTCTCCACCGGCCAGTTCGACACCAGGAGGCTCCGCGCACCCGCGTAGAAGAATGCCCGTCCGAGCCCCGAAACTGCCTCGCTGCCGCGTCCGTCGGCGCTCGCCGTATTGCACGCGGAGAGCACCACCCAGTCCGCGTCGAGCTTGAGCCCCAGGATCTCGTCCAGAGTCAGCAGGCCGTCGCCGTCGATGTCGGCGACCTCCGGGGCGGAAAGCGCCAGCGCGGGCTGATCGAGGCCGTTCAAGTCGCCCGGGACCAGGCCGTGCGTGGCGAATGCGATCACCTTGCGGTTCGCGAGATCGGGTGACTTGACGTTCCTCTCGTTCGCCCGCGCACCGAGGAAAACATCCCTCGCGGCGTCTGCGTTGAGCGCCCGGGAGATGTCACGGATTTCCTCCGCCGTGTCTGGCAGCCGGGCAAGTTGTCCCAGCGCCGCGGAGCGCAAGGGCGCTGGCGCGCCGGACGGCTTCGCCGACCCGGGCTCACCGTCACGAGCAACTGTAGCCGGCGACGGCGATTTGTCGAACGGGAGATTGCGAAGCTGGACGCTGAGCGACCCCGGGGCCGGCCGTATCGCACCATCCGCGGCCTCTCGTGCCTGCTGAGCCTTGCTGAAGTAGGGATCGCCGAAGCCGATGAACTCGCGGCGCTGCGCTCCGGCAGCCGGCATGGCGCGCAGCGTTACGAGCGCATTGACGGAAGGCAGCTGCGCGATGGCGGCCTTGCGTATGAGCCACGGGACGCCCGCGTAGGCGCTGAATAGCGGCCCGGCGCCGGCACCCGCGTCGTGGGCCGCCGTCACGAGCAGGCCGAACGGTAGTTGTCCCAGGGCATGGTGCGGAACGACGAGCAGCGTTCTCGCGTCCTTCAGGGCTTCCTCGACGGGGCCGAGCAGAACGCCGTACAGCTTGTGCGCCAGTGCGACGTCGTACCTCGGAAGTCGCGAAATCGTCGCGTCCTCCAGCGCGAGCGCCCGCCGCAGTTGCGCTACCGTCCTTGCCGCTTCGCGTTCGCCGAGCGGCACCACCGCAAAGCTCGCGGCGCCGCTCCTGGGGATCGCCCACACGTAGGTCCGGTCGGTTCCCACGTAGAACGATGCGAGCGCCTCGCCCTCGCGCAGCGCCGCGCGGGCCTGCTCCAGCGTCGCTGGTCGCGGGTCGATGAGGTTGGCGTATTCCGGGAAGCGCCTGGTGATCTCCGTCCACAGGCGCCTGCGTTCCTCGCGCAGCCGCGCGATCTCGGTGTTGATGCCGGCAATGATCGCTTCGGAGCGCGTCTGGGACGACTCGCCCAGGAGACGGCTCAACACATTGGACAGGATCGAAATGCGCTGCTGTGCGTCCTGTTCGCCGCGCGCCAGCTCGGCAAGTTTCGGGTCTCCCGGGACGGCACGCGCTGCCGCGGCGCTGACCGCGCGCTGGACCCCTGACGCTCGGGCTACGTCGGCGATCCGGAACGACTCCGCCGCCGAGTCTATCCCCGCCGCGCGCAGCACGGTGGAGCCGTGCAACTCGCCGAGCAGCTCGAGATATCCTTCCAGTATCCACACGAGCCGAGTCCTGCGGCTTGCGCTCACCGCCTCCGCCAGTCCATCGTCGCGTCCCTTTTCGAGGAGTTGCGGCACGACGGCCCCGAACTCCCGCAACGCGTCCTCCTTGCGGCCCGCAGACGACAGGGCTACCGCCAGAACGCCGCGCCGCTCGAGCGTGCGGTAGTCGTCCGCTCCCCACGCGCCAGCGCGCCCCTTCACGATGCCCTGCAGCATGGGAACCGCCTCCCCGGCGCGGGCGGTCTTCACGAGCGCAAGGCCCCACACGTAATCGTCGCGCCCCATGACCCTGGCCAAGGCGGGGACCTGGTCGAGCAGGGATGCCCTGCGGCCGAACATTTCGTCCGCCTCCCGCCACCGTCCCTCGTAGGCGCGATTGGCCGCCAAGCTGCGAACGAGGGTGGTATACGCCCTGGAGGCCCGCACCGCGCCCGCGCTCTCGTAGCTCGCCAACGACGCCGAATACAGCTCGCCGGCTTCGCCGAAGCGTCCTTGTTCTTCCAGCTCGAACGCGAGTGCATTGGTCAGGATGCCGACCTCGACGGAGTTGCGTCCCAGGCGGCGCACTTCCCCTGCCAGGAGCTCGCGCAGCGTGCTTTCCGCCTCCGCATGACGGCCCTGCTGCGCGTGCGTGACCGCCAGCTCGCGGCCGAACCAGATGCGGTTGATGTAGTACCCCGCCGTATCGGTCGACTCTCCCCGCTTCGCAAGGTTTTGCTCCACGCGCGCGCTGTCCGCCTCCAGCTCCCGCAGCGCCCGGCTGAAGGACGCAGCCGCGAGATCGAGCTTACCCTCGAGCTGGAATACGTGGCCGCGGGCCGCCTCGACGTACTGCGTAGCGTAACGGCTGTACACTTTCCAGCCCGGAGCCTTGACCGCGTCCTCGAAAGCGAGCTCGGCTTCCGCGTGCCACTTCCTGGCGTCGGCGACATTGCCGACATTGCGTGAATAAGACGTGAGGACCGCCGCATGGAACAGCCGTTCCAGCCATTGCTTTCTTTCAAGACGCGAGAACCAGTCAGCCCGGATCGCGGTGGCGGCCAGATGGTCTCCGCTCCAGGTTTCCATCGACGCACGGGCGTTTACGAACGCGTCCAATCCGATCCCGGCGGCTTTGGCCAGCTCGTGCGCGCGGGCGAGATCCTCGCGCGCCTGACGCGAATCGCCCAGCAGCCGCGCGGCCTGACCCCGCCCCAGGTAGAACTGCGCGAGCGTCCTGTCATCGGCGCCCTGCGGGGGCTGTTCGGCGGCGCGTGCGCGAAGCTCGTTTCGCGGGTTGGATGAGGCGCTTTGCGCGTTCGCGAGCCCCATCGTACCCAGGCACCCTGCAACGACGAGGCACAATACCGCTGATAGCGATACGCGCGACAGCCGACAGCTCGAAGCTCGTAGCCCGTAGCTCGCAGCCGCGAAGCACATCACCGCCCCCCGTCCCCCACCAGCGAGAACGGCGCCCAGAACGCCGGATGGGCGTAGCTGAATCCGCCTGGCGCTTTCTTCCCCATGAGGTCCAGCATGGATTGCCGCAGAGCTTCGGCGCGCGTGAGTTGCGGATTCTCCGCCTGCCGCTTGAAAAGCTCCGTCGTCAGCAGCCGCGCCGAGGTTGTCTCTACCGCCCAGTTCGATACCAGCAGACTGCGCGCCCCGGCATAGAAGAACGCCCGCCCGAGGCCGGATACCGCCTCGCTACCTCTGCCGTCCGCACTGGCCGTGTTGCAAGCCGATAGCACCACCCAGTCCGCATCGAGCTTGAGCGCCAACACCTCCTCCATTGTGAGAAAACCGTCGTTGTCGGTGTCACCAGTCAGCGCGGGATTGGAAAGCGCGAGCGCCGGCTGGTCGAGCCCGGTAAGTTCTCCGGGGGCGATACCGTGGGTGGCGAACACGATCACCCGGCGGTTCTCCAGCACGCCCTGTTTGACGTTCTTCTCGGTCGCCTGGCGGGTCAGGAACACATCGCGGCCGGGGTCGGCCTTCAGCGCCAGTGCGATTTCCCGCAATTCGTCGGAGGTGTCCGGCAGCGCATTGAGCAACGAAAACGCTCCCGACAGGGCAGGCGTCTCCGGTGATAGCGCCGGTTGGCCGGCGCCGCCGCTGCGCATCGCGACACGGAGTTGCTCCTCCGTGCGATCGGCGACCTTGCGCAGGTTGAGGCTGCGTACGACGCTATCCTGCACTCCGGACCTGGCTTCCGCGGCAAACATCGGATCGCCGAAACCGACGAACGCCTGCCGCCCTGCCTTGCTCGCGGGCGCGCGCCGCAGCGCCGTAAAGGCGCTCGCCGAGGGGAGCTGGACCAGCGCCACTTTGCGGACCAGCCACGGCGCGTCGCGATAGGCCGCATCGCCTGTACCGGCGGGTGCCGCGGTGACGAGCATCGTCATCGGGAGTTGCCCGAGCGCGCCGTGCGGGATGACGTTCAGCACCTGCGCGCCTTTCCACAGCGCCTCGTCCGGCTCGAAGAACGCCCGGTAGAGCTTGTGCGCGCGAGCCAGATCGAACTGCCTCAGGCGCGCCGGATTGCCGTCGCCGAAATCCACCGCCTTGCGCAGCTCGCGCACATCGGATTCGACCTCTTCACGCCTCGCGGCGACTATCCGGAGGACGGCTGCGCCCCCGACGCCCAGCGTCCAGACGTAGCACTGCGATTCGCCAAGGTAAATGGACACGACCGCCTCGCCGGGCGCGAGCGCCTTGCGCACCTCGGCGATCCCGGCGGGCCGCGGGTCGATCAGGTCGGCATACTCGGGATAGCGCTTGCGGATGTCCGACCGCAGCTCTGCGTGCACCCCCCGCAACCGTTCGATCTCGGCGCGCATGTCGTCGGTAACCTTGCGCACGCGCTCCTGCCCGGCGGAGACCGCGAGCCGCGCCAGGAGCTGGTTCAGCGCGATCACCCGGTACAACGTGTCGTGCTCCTTCCGCGCCAGCTCGGCGAGATCCCGGTTCGGAAGCTGCGCGCGCGCGGCCGTGGCGCCGATCGCCTCCTGCACGCTCGAGCCGCGCGCCATGTCGGCAATGCGGAACGCCTCGTCGACGAGGTCCAGTCCCGCCGGAGCGCCGCCGGCAGCGTGCAGGTTCCCGAGCAGGTCGAGGTAGCCCTCCAGGATCGCGCGTTGCCAGAACGCCCGCCAGTAGCCCGTATTCTCGGCGTCATCCTGGTCCCGGCGCACCAGGTCGGGTATCGATTGCTGGAACGCCTTCAGCGCTTCTGTCGTCTTGCCGCTCCCGGCGAGAGCCATGGCGAGCACGCCGCGCCGTTGCGCAAGCGCCCACGCTTCGGGCACCGGGCGCTTCAACTGGCTCGCGACCAGGCGGCCGGCCATCTGTGCGGCGTGCTGCGATTGCCCGCTCTTGTGCACGGCATACGCCCAGCTTACGTGATTGGAGCCGTAGCGCTTGAATTGCGCCTCGTCGGAGCGCAAGCCCCGGTCGCGCTCGTCGAACAGCGTGAGCGCCTCGCTCCACCGGCCCTGCGCGAGCAGCGCGTTCGCCAGAGCGGCGCGGCGCGAGGCAAGCGACGTGGCGTGCGGCGCAACGCCCGAGCCCTCCATGGCGGCGAGGGCATGGCGATAGTACTTTTCAGACCCGGCGATATCGCCCTGCTGGAACCGCGACCACCCGACGACGACCAGCGCATAGCTCGTCGCCGCCGTGTTGAACGCGTAGTAGCGCAATGCCTCCTGCAGCCCGGCGCGCGCCAGGATTTCCGCCTCTCCGTGCTTGCCCTGCGCGGACAGCACGTCCGCCAGCTCCCGCGTCACGCTGCTCCGGTTCATTTCCGCGATGCGTCGCTCCTGGTGACCCTCGGGAAACGCGCCCCGGGTCGCCTCGACGTACTTCCCGGCCCAGTCGAGCGACGCGCGCATCCGCCGCTCGCCTTCCGCCCGATTCCCCTGGCGCAGGAAGAAAAGCGCCGTGTGGTAGTTGTTGCGATCGAGCGCGTTGAGTCCGTAGAGAGGCCAGCTCTTGACGCTGCGCAGCTTCTCCAGCGCCGCGTCCGCTTCCCGTCTTGCCGAGTCCGCGTCGGCCCACAATCCAAGGTGGCCGTATCCGTTCATCAACTCCAGCTGCGAAAAGTGGTAGAGGTACAAATTGCTCTTCTCGTACTCCAGGCCAGTCTGCTTCCAGAGATCGATGGCTGAGAACCAGTCGCCGCGACTCATGTACGCCGAGCCGAGATCGTTCTGTACGCGCCAGCGGTAGCCCCAGTCGTCGGCGGTCTGTTTCGTTTGACTGTTTTCGAGCGCGACGCGCAGGTCCTCGACCGCGCGGGAATAGTTTCCGAGGCGTTGATTGGCTATCCCACGCTTGTGGTAGAAGATCGCCAGTTCGCGCCGGTCGTCGGTCTTCGGAGGCGGCGCGCCTGCCTGCGCCTGCAACTCGCGCATGGAAGCGCCGGACCGGCTCTCGGTGATGGCAGCATCGATGTCCGTTTCCTGCGCCCACCCGGTCTTCGGCAGCAGGACGAAGGAGGCGCAATTCGCAAGAAGCAATAGAACGGTCCAAACTCGTATGCGCGTGCGCATGGCTGACCCCTCCCCGCTAATTCCCCACCCCGACCAGCGAATACGCCACTCGAAACACGTGGCCGAACGCTAGCATTGTCTGTACTTCATGGCTCCGAGCTTGTGGCCCGTAGCTCGTAGCCCGCGGCTGATGGCTCACAGCTTACAGCTCACAGCCGAATCACTCCCCCGCCAGCTCCTTCAGCTTCGCATCCCCCGGCCGCTCCGCGGATAGCACCTTCCAGTACTTGCGCGCTTCGTCCCGCAATTCGACCTGCTCGAGCCACGCCCCATAGGCCACGCGATCCGAGACCGAAGCGCCGGCACGCGGCCGCAACGCGCTTGCCTGCGAACGGACATCCGCCCCGGCGAGGCTGAAATCCCCCGCGCTCACGTAGCGCCGGCCGTCGGGCGTACGCGCGGATACTTCCCAGGTGTAGGTGATCCCTTCGCGCAGCTGTACCGAGTCGGGCAACCTGAATACCGGACCCTGTACCTGGGCTTCCTGCAGCGAGCGCCCGGTATCGTCTACCAGCTCGAAGCGGTACGTCAGTCCCGATTCGAGCTCCTGCCAGCGAAATTCCGGCGCCGCATCGAGGGTCTTCGTCCCGGCGAGAGTGAGGAGCCTGATGCGCGCCGTGGGCTTGCTGCTGCGCATGACGAAGGCCGCCTGCCTCACCGGCACCGGCTTGATCGAGACGGCGCCACCCCTGGCGAGCGGGCTCGAGCGCTTCTGCGGCTGCGCGCCGGTGATCATCTGCGGCGCGTCCGCGCGAAACTGCACCTGGGCCGGGCCGGAGAACGCGTATTCGTCGCCCGACTTGAGATAAATCACGGTAAGCGAGGCGCCGGTCGCCAGATCAAGCCGGGCATCGGCGGTGAGTTCCGACATGATCGTGACGGGCGCCGGTCCGCCGACCTTACCCGCTACGTCGGTGACCATGGCGATCCCCTGCGCCGCCGCTATCTGAACTCCTGCAACCAGCCAGCCAGCCAGCGCCGTGACGAGCGCCCGGCGCAAGCTACCCAAAAAACGTCCCATCATGATCGTTCCTCCCTTTGATAACCCGGACTTCCGTCCCCCGGACCGGTCCGCCCCCACGGAACACGGCGCGACACCGCTAATCTACCCCTGCTGCAGGCAGCGCGAAGTGGCGGAGTGCATTCCCGCCCCTTGAATATTCACGTTTTCAGAACCCCATCTGGTCTTTACCTGCGTTCTTAGGTACTTACCAGTGCGCAGGCAGGGTCTTGTGGATGATCATCTGCCTCTTATCCACTGTCACGTAGCCACCCGTAACGAGATCCTTGAAGATACGGCTCACCATCTCCCGGGATGCGCCGACACGGTCGCCGATATCCTTCTGGGTGAGCCGGCCGGGCACGACCAACCGGCCGTCGTCCTGCTCGACGGCGAGGTCGTGGAGCAGGCGCACGACGCGGCCGTAGACGTCGAGCAGCGCCAGGTTGCGCACGTTGCCGGTCAGCACGCGCACGCGGTGCATCAGACGCCCGATCAGCCGCAGCGCGAAATCCGGATTGGCGCCGAGAAACCACCGGAAATCATCCCTGGTAACGACATGGAACCGTGACGGCTCCAGCGTCACCACGGACGCCGAGCGCGGTCCGTCGTCGAGGGCGAGATCGCCGAAATATTCGCCGGGTCCCTGCACGTTGAGCACGACTTCCTTGCCATTCTCTCCCTGCAGGAACACCTTCACCCTGCCCGACTCGATAATGAACACCGAGTCGCTGCGGTCGCCCTCGCTGACGACGATCGTGTTCCTGGGCACGACCCGAAGCCGCGCGCGGGCCGACAGCGTCCCTACTTCCGCTTCAGTCAGCCCTTCCCGCCCCGCCGTGTCCGGTTCAGTGCGCCCCTGCGCCCCTGTATTCATTGCCGCTTTGCTCCCTGACGCCGCCACCGTCCGGCGCCACTTCTGCGTACCCGTATACCTCCACCGGCGTGTGGCCCTTGATAGCCATGGCGCCCAATGGTGCAAGCTCGGCTTGTTTCCCCAGGAGATCGGCCACCGCCCGCGTCACGACGATGCGGTAGCCGGCCTCCTTCGTGAGCCCTTCGACGCGCGATGCCACGTTGGTGACATCGCCGATCGCGCTGTAGTCGTGCCGCGTGGACGATCCGATGTGCCCTACGACCGCTTCACCCGCGTTCAGGCCAATGCCGATTTCCACGGCGGCCACCCCTTCCGCCAGGAATTCCCGGTTCAGCTCCGTGACGAACCCGAGCATGGCCCGCGCCGTCTCGAACGCCTCGCGGCACGGATGCTCCATGGGCTTGGGCGCGCCGAACACCGCCATGATCCCATCGCCCATGAAGCACATGACGCTGCCTCCGCGCTGGTGGACGAGCGCTACGATGCGCTCGAAGTAGCGGTTCAGGAAACTGATGATCTGCTCCGGCGTCATGCTCTCGCTCCGCGTGGTATAGCCGCGAATGTCGGAGAACATCACGCACACGAATTTCCGGGTGCCGCCCAGATCGGGCTGTATGCGGCCGGCCAGGATCTCGTCCATCACCGACGGGCTGACGTAGCCGGAGAACGACGCGCGCATCCTGCGCCGTTCGCGGAGCTTGAGGAGCGTGTCGTACCCGTTGCGGCCGCCGAGCGCTGCGGCCGCCGTGAGCAGGGGTGCGATCGTCGGCACGAACCACCCCTGCGCGAGCATCCACGTGGAAAACGCAAGCAGTATCGCACCAAGCACAGTCATCAGGGCGGCGACGATGGCAGTGGAGGCCGAGACCAGCCACAGGCAGCCGGCAAGAACCGACAGCGCGACAACCGCCGCTGTCGCCGCAGGCCGGATCAGGCCGCCATTCAGGAAATTGCGCAGCGCCTGCGCCTGGATCAGCACACCGGGCGTGTCCGACGCATCCGTCTCCCACGCGGCAAGCGGTACCGGCGCCGGGAGACGGTCCACGAATGGCAGCACCATGCCAAGCAGCACCGGCTTGCCTCCGAACGCCCGCGCAAGAGCGGTGTCGTCCTTGTCATCTGCCCACCGGAGCACCCGCTGGAACGGGATGTATTCGAAACGCGCGCCCTGCCGGTAGTCGATATAGCCGGCGGACGGCTCCTCCTTCAGATGGCGCGCCATCTGCCCGGCGAGCGTGTCCACGCGCTCGCCTTCCTTGCCAAGGTGCTCGTCGAACCGCCGGATGGTGCCGTCCAGGTCTGCGGGAAAGAGCGCGAAGCCGGTGGCGCCCTTGCCCGCCGCCGTCGCGAACGGTGGATGGATCGCGCGCGGCTGATTTCCGGGATCCAGCGTCAGCGCAAGAACCAGCGGATAGGCGCGACGGGCCTCCAGCAGCCCCTTCATCAGGTCACGATCGGAGCCCGGCAGCACGGTCTCGTAGCTGCGCTCCGGCAGCACGATATCGACGCCGACCGCGGCCGGCTTCGCCCGCGCCATCGCACCGAAGAACCGGGCGAGATGCCGGTGCCAGAGCGTGATCGGCTCGGGAAATGCCTTCCCGGCCTCCTCGTCGACGCCCACCACGACGACTTCGTGCGGTGCAGGCTGCGGAAACCAGGCGCGCAGGAGCCGGAACTGGATGTCCAGAAGCTTGAGGTCGGCCATCTCGGAGGCGCCAGTGGCGGCCAGGAGCGTGCCGAGAAGCACGATAACCACCAACGGAGCGTGCCGGCCCGCGCCCGATGTCCGACCGAAGAAAAGCGGGCGCTGTGCCGTCACGAATCCGCTTCCTCTATCTCATTCTCGTAAACGTCATGCTTGCCTGTATGCAGTGAGCTCCTGCCGTTGGGTATACGAAGGGCGGCCCCAACTGTTCCTGTTGTTCCACTCCCACGCCACCGGCCGGCGCACCAGTTCCGGCGCATACCACGTCTTCAGGTTCCACCGTTCATTCAGGCCCGATCCCGTGCGCCAGCCGGTTGCGTCGACACGAAATGCATTGAAGGTCCCGGCGGGCACCGTGATGGATTCCCGGTCGGCTACGCGCAACTCCAGATCGACAACCGTAGTGCGTCCTTCCGCGTTCTGATGGTCGAATCGGGTTTTCCAGCGTTTCCCGACGCTGAATTCAACCGGGACGGTTTGACTGCCCGACCAGTTGGAGCGTCCCCATTTTTGATAGTTGCCGAGCAGATCAGTTATCGTGTTCCCCTTGTTGAAGAGCACCGCGTCGTCGGTGATTTGCGTGACTCGATGGGTGTACTTCGATTCCTCCAGCGTCGTCAGGGCATCCAGCACGCGATACGAATAGCTGTCGCCCATGTTGTATGCCGTGTTCGCTCTCGCAGTGCCCTTGGTGTACGGGTTCATGGGTGCGGAAACCACCTCGACTTTCTTCTCGCCCAGCTTCGCCAGCGCGCGGTCGAACTGCAGCTGGGCAAGCTCGCTGAAACGCCCGCTGGGGTAGCGCCTGAGATAGTCCTCGACGGGGCCCGGCGCGGTCGCTTTCTGCGCCTGCTCCCACACCGAAAGCTCCTCCTTGAATTCCCGCTCGATCTCCGCCTCGGCCAGCTTCTTCAGCTCTTTCGGCGGAACGAACCAGAAGTCGTCCTCGAGCGACGTGCTTTCCCACGGTATCTGCAGGCCGTTCGACCGACGGCGCACCGCGAGGCGCACGCGCTTGAAGACGTCCTCCACCTTCGATTCCGGAATTTTCATCTCCCGCAGAAGGTGCTCGGTGTAGAGGCCGTTGCTGCCTTCGCCGTCTATGGCGGTGTTGCCGGGAGCGGTAGCATAAGCGAGCAGCGTGCCCGGCGGGGCGTCGAGCTGGGACAGGCCCTTCTGATCGACGCGCCCGGCGCTGCCGAACGGGTTGTCGCGGCAGGCGTCGAGGATGATGAGGTTCATCGGATTGCCGGCCCGGCGTATGCCGTCGATCAGGCTGTTCACGTCCACGCCCCGGTCGCGCAGCTCTTCCACGCTGGCGATCTCGCCGTCCACCGGGATGAGGTAATTGCGCCAGGCGAGCTGGGCGCCATGGCCGGCGAAATAGAAGAGCCCGACCGCCTTGCTGCTCGCGAGGCGCTGTCCGTATGCGGCGATGGCGCTTTGCATCTGCACCCGGGAAAGCTCCAGGCCCAGAGTCACGCCGAAGCCGGCACTTTTCAGTTGCTCGGCGATACCCGTGGCATCGTTCGCCGGGTTCTTGAGGGGCGCGGTCCTGTACTTGCTGTTGCCGATGACGAGCGCCTCTTTCTTCGCTCGCAGGAGCGACGTTGCAGAACTCTGCGCGAGCGGCCGGGCACCCGGCCACAAGGCCGCGGCCGTTCCCGCGAATGCCGCCTGCAGCACGCGGCGGCGGTTCCAGCTGTCCATCCCGGTTTTCTCCCTCGACGCCTCGCCCCTGCCTCAGGTCATTCCCGAAGCATCGGTGTGCGCGGCGATCCCCGCATCTATAATACTGCCTTCCTGTGACACATACTGCCTTCCTTTGACCCATACTGAGTTCCTTTGACACGGCAAGCACGGGTAGCCATGCCAGCTGTCGAATCCGCATCGCCCATGGAAAGCACCGAGAAGCGAATTGAATCGCCGGAATGCCAGGATTGGAGCCCCATGAACCGCGTCGTCAGCTTGATTTTTTGCCTTGTCCCTATCGCGGCGGCCCACGCCGGCGGGTCCAACTACGGCATCGCGCCCGGCGCGCACCCGAATCTCGCGGGCAAGGTGAGCGAGTGGCCGGTGCCGACGCCGCGCTTCGCGCGCGATCCGGCGGTCGCGCCCGACGGGAGCATCTACATCACCGTGATGAGCGGCAATAAGATCGCGCGCTTCGATGAGAAGACCAAAACGTTCAAGGAGTGGGACCTGCCTGCCGGCCACCGTCCGCACGGCCTGCTCGTGGACCGGCAGGGCAACGTCTGGACGACGGGCAATGGCAACGGAACGATAGGAAAGCTCGATCCCGCCACCGGCAAGATGGTCGAGTACAAGACGCCGTCGGGCGGCGGCGGTCCGCACACGCTGATCATCACCGATGATCAGAGCACGATCTGGTTCACCATGCAGAGCGGCAACAAGCTGGCAAGCCTGGACCCGAAAACGGGATCCATCAAGGAGTATCCATCGTCGGGCGGCCCCTACGGGCTCTCGCTCGACAAGGCGGGCAACGTCTGGTTCTGCCGCATGGGCGACAACAAGATGGGAAAGCTCGACCCGAAGACCGGCCAGATGAGCGAAGTGGACATGGGCCGCGGCTCACAGCCGCGCCGCGTGGCGACGGCGCCCGACGGCATGCTGTGGGTGGCGCTCTACGGCAACGGCAAGCTCGCCAAGCTCGATCCGGCCGCGATGAAGGTCGTGAAGGAGTACCAGCTGCCGGCGGGTAACGCCGGGCCATACGCGGTGACAGTGGACGGCGGCGGAATGGTGTGGGTCAACGAGATCAATACGGACACCGTGGTACGCCTCGACCCGAAGACCGAGCAGATGCGCGTCGTGCCGCTGCCGTCGAACAACGTCGGCATCCGCAAGATGGTGA
>Ga0075418_10000286_pt1 | contig 50993 bp, 31 predicted proteins | sample SoiMetdeltSBSDD2_FD_81776 | JGI IMG/M metagenome (GOLD analysis project Ga0075418, IMG submission 81776) | Bulk soil microbial communities from a Populus tree surrounding site in Tennessee, USA - Soil MetaG P. deltoides SBSDD2 | ecosystem: Environmental > Terrestrial > Soil > Tree plantation...
CGGTTAGGACAGTCTCGGCGGCGACGTGAGCAAAGTGAGCGTCAACGAGCTTACTGGCCGGCCACAGTTCCTTGTGGACGGGTATCAACCAATGAGGGAACTGGTCGGCTGACGAGCTGTATGCTCACGATTTACGGCAGGAAATCGCGTTTCTGCGATGGAGTTTCTCGCCGCAACTTCATCAAGATTGGCGCGCTCGGCCTGGGTGGCCTGGCACTGCCGCAACTCCTCCAGGCCGAAAGCACGACCGGCATTCGCAAGTCGCACAAAGCGATCATCATGATCTATCTGCCTGGCGGGCCGCCTCACCAGGACACATTCGACATCAAGGTGGATGCCCCGCAGGAAATCCGTGGTGAGTTCAAGCCCATCTCAACCAAAGTTCCGGGCATCCAGATTTGTGAGCATCTGCCGAAGCTTGCGGGCATCATGGACAAGTTGGTTGTCATCCGCTCCGTCGTGGGCGCGGAGGACAATCATTATGATTATCAGTGCATGACGGGGCGGCTGAAGCGCGGCGAGCCGCCCGGAGGCTGGCCGTCGATTGGTTCGGTCATTTCGAAATTACAGGGCGCCGCCAACCGGGGTGTGCCGCCTTTTGTAGGGCTCGAACCTGTCATGCAGCATAGGCCGTATAACGCCTCGGGACCTGGTTTTCTGGGGATTGGCTGTCGCTCGTTCCGCCCGGCGGGTGAAGGCAAATCGGACCTGACCTTGAATGGCATCACGATCGATCGGCTGGCCGACCGCAAAGCTCTGCTCGCGAGTTTCGATAATTTTCGCCGCGACGTCGATGCGAGTGGTATCATGGACGGTCTCGATGCGTTCAACGAGCAGGCCTTCGGGATGCTGACCTCAAGCAAGCTGCTCGAGGCGCTCGACTATCAGCGCGAGCCTCAACGACTCATTCAACAGTACGGCAAAGGCGATCCGAAAATACGCGGTGACGCTGCCCCGCGAATGCTCGAGCAATTCCTGATCGCGCGGCGACTCGTCGAAGCGGGCGCGCGCGTGGTCACGGTTGCGTTCGGCTTTTGGGACTACCACTCCAACAACTTCAAAACCGCTCGCGAAGACATGCCGATGCTGGACCAGGGTGTCAGCGCGCTGGTGCAGGACCTCCATGACCGCGGCCTGGATAAAGACGTGTCTGTAATCGTTTGGGGCGAATTTGGCCGCACACCCACCATCAACAAAGACGGCGGGCGCGACCATTGGCCGCGTGTTTCGTGCGCGTTGCTCGCTGGTGGTGGCATGAAAATGGGCCAGGCGCTTGGCGGCACCGACCGGCTCGGGGGCGAAGCCAACGAACGTCCGGTGCATTTCCAGGAAGTCTTTGCTACACTCTACCACAACATGGGCATCGACGTGAACAAAGCCACGGTGACCGATCTTTCCGGGCGGCCGCATTTTCTGGTCGATGGCCATCAACCGATGCGGGAGTTGATCTGATATGCTCAGCCGACTCGTCGTCTTATTTATCTGTCACGCGGCAGTCGCGGCACCCGTCCATTTGGCTCTGCACACCGATTCGGGGACCGAACTCAAAACCAACCTCACGGTCCAGCTTAAAGGAGCCGACGCACGGCAACAGCTTCTCGCCACGGCGCAACTCGATTCGGGGATGCTTGCTGATGTGACGCGCCAGGTCACTTACGAGGCGGCGCCGAAGGACATTGTGAAGGTGACGGCAACAGGATTGATGATCCCGCTGCGGGACGGCATGGCGACTGTTTCCGCGCAAACGACCAATGGCCTTTCCGCCTCGATCAAAGTTGTGGTTGAGAAGTTCTCAAACGTGGCGGCCGTCAATTTTGCAAACCAGATCGTTCCGATCTTCACGAAGGGCGGCTGTAACGGCGGGGGCTGTCACGGCAAATCCGGCGGGCAAAATGGCTTTCGCCTTTCGCTGCTTGGGTTCGAGCCGCAGGAGGATTACGAGCACCTCGTGAAAGAAGCGCGCGGGCGCCGGCTTTTCCCCGCGTCTCCGCAGCATAGTCTCCTTTTGCTCAAAGGCGCGGCCATCCTGCCCCATGGTGGAGGCAAGCGCCTCGAACCGGACTCCGACGATTACAAGCTGCTCGTGCGCTGGATTTCGCAAGGCATGCCGTACGGCAAAACGAACGACCCGACCGTTGACCGAATCGAAGTACATCCGAAGCAACGCACGATGCCGCTCGGCGGCGAGCAGCAATTGGTCGTCTACGCTCATTACACCGACGGCTCCGCGCAGGACGTAACGCGCAGCGCGCTTTTCGAACCGAACGACAAGGACATGGCCGCTGCGAGTGAAACAGGCCATATTCAGTTTTTCCGTCAACCGGGCGATGTCGCCGTCATGGTCCGCTACCAGGCGAAGGTTGGGGTGTTCAATGCGACCATCCCCCTCGGCGCGCCGGTGGACGATCTGCCGAGTCCGAATAACTTCATTGACGAAATCGTTTTCAAAAAACTGAAAACGGTCGGCATGCCTCCTTCTGCGGTCTGCGATGACGCGACGTTCATTCGGCGTGTCACGGTCGACATCGCCGGGAGGCTACCCACGCCCGAGGAAACCAAAGCGTTCGTGGCCGACAGCAGTCCGCACAAGCGCGACCACGTTATCGACCGGCTCCTTGCGAGCGGCGATTACGCGGACCATTTTGCCAACAAGTGGAACGCGTTGCTGCGCAATAAACGCACCGACAACACGCACAAGCGCGGCACTTATACTTTCCATGGCTGGATTCGCGACAGCCTTATGGAGAACAAACCCTTCGACCAGTTTGTGCGCGAAATTCTCGCTGCGTCCGGCGACCTTAGCGTGAACCCGGCCGTCGCGTGGTATCGACAGGTGAAGGATACGACGGCGCAACTGGAGGACACCGCTCAGCTTTTCCTGGGGCAGCGCCTGCAGTGCGCGCAGTGCCATCACCATCCTTACGAAAAGTGGAGCCAAAACGATTACTACAGCTTTGCTGCATTTTTTTCGCAAGTGGGCCGCAAAGCCGGTTCGCAGCCCGGCGAAGATGTTGTCTTTAACAGGCGCGGCCTGGCCAAAGCCACGAACAAGAAAACCAAACAGCCGGTTTCACCCGCCGGTTTGGCGGCCACACCGGCGAGCCTGACCGCCGATGACGACCCCCGCCTGGCGCTCGTCGAGTGGATGACTTCGAAGGACAACCGCTTCTTCGCGCGCTCCCTCGTCAACCGTTACTGGAAACATTTCTTCAACCGCGGGCTCGTTGACCCCGAGGACGACATGCGGGAAACCAATCCACCCACGAACCCGGAACTGCTGGACGCACTGGCGAGTCACTTCGTGAAGAGCGGATATGATTTGAAGAACATCGTGGCAACGATCTGCCGCTCCAAAACCTATCAACTCAGCTCACTCCCGAACGAGCACAACAAGATCGATCGCCATAATTTTTCCCGCTACTTTCCGCGCCGCCTCACTGCGGAAGTGCTTTTTGATTCGGTGAATGACGTCACCAAAGCGGAGGGCAAGTTCGACAGCCTGCCGCCCGGCACGCGGGCGCTTCAATTGCCCGACAACAGCTTCAACAGTGGTTCGTACTTTTTGCAGGTGTTCGGCCGGCCCGAGTCATCTACCTCCTGCGAATGTGAGCGGTCGCAGGATGCGAGCCTGGCGCAGAGCCTGCATTTGCTGAACGCCAAAGACATTCAGGAAAAGCTCGCCAGCGACAAAGGCCGCGCCGCCGAAATCGCGGCCTCGTCCCGCAGCGACGACGATAACATTCGCGAGCTTTACGTCCTCGCCTTTGCCAGGGAACCCAATGCCAAAGAGACCGAGACGGCGAAAGCGCATCTTAAGAAAATGTGTGAGGGAAAGAAGGACAAGGAACTCTCCACCGCCAAACGGCAGGGTTACGAGGATATCATTTGGGCGTTGATCAACACGAAGGAGTTTCTTTTCAACCATTGAGGTTTTGATCGCGTCATGGCGTTTCGACTTCTTTCAACATCGCTCGCCATGTTCGCGGGTATCCTGGTCACGAGCGCACAGTTGCCGGTCATTCGTCTTCACACAGTTTTACCTGCCGGTGGTCAAGCCGGCACGACATTCGAAGTAACGGTTTCCGGCGCGGATTCGGATGAACTGACCGGCCTTCGCTTCACCGACACTAACATCACCGCCCGGCCGAAGGTCGTTGCCGAGACGGGTCTCGTCGAGCCGAACAAATTCCTGTTGACGATCGCCTCCAACGCCCTGCGGGGAAGTTGTGAGGTGAGGGCCGTCGGCCGTTTCGGCATTTCCAACCCCCGCGCTTTCACTGTTGGGATCTATAACGAAGTCGTTGAGCGCGGAGATAATCACGCCGCCACCAGCCCCATGGATGTTGCCGTGGGAACGACAATCAACGCCCAGGCCGACGCAAATGCGTTCGACTACTTCCGTTTCACTGCCAGTAAAGGGCAGCGTGTTTTGATCGAGTGCCACGCGCGTGTGATCGACTCGCGCATGGAACCGCTGATGGTGCTGTACGATCGTGCCGGACGCGAACTCGACCGCGCGCGCAACCACGAGCTCATTAATTTTGTCGCTGCCGAGAATGGGACGAACGTGCTCAAGGTCAGCGACCTGCTCTACCGCGGCGGCCCGGAATATTTTTACCGGTTGACCCTTCATTCCGGAGCGCGGATTGAATTCATCTTACCCCCATCCGCGGTCGCGGGCACGACCAATAAGCACACCATCTATGGTTGGAACCTTCCCGGCGGCACGCCGGTGACGAATACGGCCGTGGGCGGCAAGCCTTTGGAGAAGCTTGAAGTTGAAGTCGTAGCTCCGTCCGCCGCGGAATCGCAAGCGAATCGATCTGCGGCAAGCCTGGGCATTGAAGGGTTTCAGTATCGGCTGAAGACCGGCGCGCAGGTCTCTGATCCCGTGTTCATCGGCCTTTCGAGCGCACCCGTCCTGCTCGAAGTCGCGAACAATGACCGGGGCGAAACCGCTCAACAGCTTTCACTTCCGTGCGAAATTGCCGGCCAGTTTTATCCCGCGGGCGATCAGGACTGGTTTTCGTTTGAGGCGAAGAAGGGCAACGTCTATTGGCTGGAGATTCTCTCCGAGCGTCTCGGGGCGCCGACCGACCCCATGCTCGTGGTTCAACGCGTTACAAAAACGGACAAAGGCGAAGTCAAAGCCACCGATCTCCAGGAATCCTACGACTCGGATGCCAACATTGGCGGCCAGGAATTCAAGACGTCGTCACGCGATCCCGCCTGGCGTTTCGAGGTGAAGGAGGATGGCGCCTACCGCGTCGAGGTGCGCGATTTGTTCAACCGCACAAGCACCGATCCTTCCAACATTTACCGGCTGCTGATTCGCAAAGAAACGCCTGCGTTTCGGCTGGCAGTCATTCCGCAGTTGCCCGCGACGAAGAAAGACCGGGAGGCCGCGCCGTGGGCGCCTCTGTTGCGGCGTGGTGAAACGCTCCCGATCAAAGTGCTGGCGCAGCGGGTGGACGGCTTCAATGATGAAATCGCCCTGCAAGTGCGGGACTGCCCGCCTGAGATTGTCGTGGCTCCAGCCAAAATCGAGAGCGGCAAGAACTCCACCGTTCTGTATCTGAGCGCACGGGAAAACGCCACGAACTGGAGCGGAATAGTCAATGTCATTGGCACGGCCAAACAAGGCACGAATGAACTGACCGACGTCGCCGTCCAGGGAAACGCGGTATGGCGCGTGGAAGATTACAACACTGAAGCCGTTGCGACCCGCACCAGCCGCGATGTCGCCTTTGCGACCATCCACGAGACGGCTCCCGTCATCGTCGCGGTCTCAGCGACGAACACGCTGGAAGCCGTTGTCGGAACAAAGCTGGCAATTCCTCTCACGATCACGCGCAGCGGGGATTTCAATGAAAAGATCAAATTGAAACTCGCCGGCGCGCAGCCGTTGGATTCCGCCAAAGAGCTCGAAGTCGACGCAAAAGCCACAAACGCGACGTTCGAACTCGACCTTAACCAGGCCAAGCTCAGCGCAGGAACACACCTCGCATATTTCCAGACGCAGACCAAAGGAAAGTACAGCAACAACCCCGACGGCGCAAAATCCGCTGAAGCCGCCGCAAAAGAGGCCGAAACAAACGCAACGAACCTCGCCGCGGAAGCAAAGAAAGCGAGCGACGCTGCGGCTGCTGCGACCAAAGCCGCAACCGAAGCGGATGAGGTTGTAAAAAGCGCCACCGAGAAGTTGACGGCTGCGAAGTCGGCAGCAGAGCAGAACACGGCCAATCAGGATCTTGTCGCAAAGGTCGCGGAAGCCGAGAACGCCCTGAGCGAAACGACGACCAGGGCCAAGGCCGCCGCTGAAAAGAAAATCGCTTCCGAAAGAAGCTCCGCCGGGCTTGCTGCCAAAGTTAAAGTCGCTGAAGCTCGCAAAACCGCCCTCGCTGCGCGCGCGAAGGAGCTCACTGAAAAAGCCAAACCGCGGGAGGTGACCATCTCGGTCTATTCGCGCCCGTTTGAAATCAAAGTCAACCCAGCGCCTGCGACCGCAAAGAAATGAAATCCCTTTGGATATTATTTGCGCTGATGGCCATGCCAGTTCTCGCAGCAGAGCAGGAACCCGCACAAGGTCTCCAACCGATTTCAATTGCAGAAGTGAAGCGGGCCGACGCCGTCGATTTCGAGCGTGAGATTCTTCCCATGCTCAAGAACAATTGTCTGGCCTGTCACAACCAGACCAAGGCCAAGGCGGACCTTATCCTTGAAACACCGCAGACGATCCTCAGAGGCGGAGAGTCCGGTCCTGCCGTAGTTCCCGGCAAGAGCGCGGAAAGTCTTCTCCTCAAAGTGGCCGCGCACCAGAGCAAGCCCGCCATGCCTCCGCGCGAGAACAAAGTCGCGGCGTCGAATTTCAACTCGAAAGAACTCGGATTGCTGAAGCTCTGGATCGACCAGGGGGCAAATGGGGAGGTGCGCGCGGTAGCCCCGCTTGATTGGCAGGCAGTTCCCGACGTCCTTAACCCCATTTACGCCGTGGCCCTCTCGCAGGATGGACAGTTTGCGGCGTGTAGCCGCGCCAACCAGATTTTTGTTTATCACGTTCCCTCCCGCCAACTCCTTACGCGGCTAATCGATCCGGGCGTGACCAACGACGCGGCCGCCGCGCATCGCGATCTTGTCCAGTCGCTTGCGTTCAATCCCGACGGCACGCTGCTTGCCTCGGGCAGTTATCGCGAGGTCAAACTCTGGCGCCGGCCCACGAACGCCCGCGCGCAGCAATCGTCCGGCATAGGCACGAACGCAGTAACGGTCAGCAGGGACGGCAAGTGGCTCGCAACCGTCGCCGGAACGAATATCGTCGTGCGGGAGATTTCCACCGCAACTCAGGCGTTCAGCATTTCCGTGCACGATGCGCCGGTGCACGCGCTCGCATTTTCGCCCAATGCCGCCCGGCTTTTCGTCGCTGCGAGCAACACCTTGAGCGTTATCGCTCTCACGAATAACTCTTTCGTCGCGGCTACCAACGGTCCCAACCACGCCACCGCCGTCGCGAGCCTCACCGATACACTCTTTGCAGCCGCGCATGGTGATAATGTCATCCGGCTCTGGCAATGGACTGAAGGGGTGACCAACGGGCTTGTGCTAATAAAGGACTTCGCCGGCTACGACGCGGCCATTACGTCGCTCGAGGCACTGCCTCAGACCACGAATCAGTTTGTCTCCGGCAGTGTCGATGGAACTCTCCGCCATTGGCAGATCGACAAGGCGGAAGCCATCAAGGTGCTGAAACACGAAGGGCCCATTACTGCCATCGCGGTGCGCCCCGACGGAAAGCGCTTCGCGTCGACCGGACTCAACAAAGTTGCCAAACTTTGGAACGCCGAGGATGGCAAGCTCGTGGCCGAACTCAAAGGCGACCGCTACGCGCAGGAAGGGGCGGCTGAGGCCGAGCGCACCCTCAGCGTCGCTGCCTCCGAGGTCGGTTACCACAAGACAGCTCTCGAGGCCGCCGAGAAGCAAAATCAAACGCAAACCGAACGCCTCAAAAAAGCTGAGGAAGCTTTCGCCGCCGCCGATAAGAATTTCACCGAGAAGAAACAGGCCCTTGCGAAAGCCGGCGAAGCGAAATCAGCCGCCGAAAAGACGCTCGCGGACCTCAACGCTGAAATCAAAAAGGTTACCGACGACTTTACTGAAGCGGACAAGTTGGCCAAAGCCGCGGCGTCTGAGGCGAAGGCTGCGTCCGAGCGCGCCACGCACACCAAGCTTGCCGCCGACCAGGCTTCCCAAACGAAAAGCGCGACTGAAAAAGTCGCGTCCGACGCCGCGCAAATCGCTGCCGTCACCAAAGCGGCGGCGGACACCAACGCGCCTGCCAAAATCCTGGCCGAGGCGGAAGCCGTTGCCGCCAAAGCGCGAGCATTTGCAGACACTGTTGCCTCGGACGCCGTCGCGAAACTCAAAGCTGCCGAAGAAGCCAAAGCCGCCGCTGAAAGGGCGATCGACCTGGTTGCTTCCCGTTCCTTCGCCGCCGGCCAACTTCGTGTCGCCTATGACAAAACCACTAATTCTGCGCCACAGCGAACAAAGGAAGCAACGGACCAACTCACCACGACCAGCAACGCGCTGGTCAGCGCCGAAAAAGAGTTCAGGAAAACTGAACTCCCCCGCTCCACTTCCGAAAACGAACTTCAACTTGCGCGGAACGCCGCAAAGCCGGCAGCCGACGCGCTAAGCGCAGCGAAGACTACGCTCCAAAGTGCGGAGGCAGATCAGAAAGCAAAGGACGCACTCCTCCAGGCGGCAAAGAAAGGCGCGACCGATTCCGAGAAAGCGATCCTTGCCCTCGCCTTTTCGCCGGATAACGCGACGCTCGCGACTGCCGGTGACGACCAGCGCGTGCATACCTGGAGCGCGGACAACGGCGCGGCCTTTGAAGTTTATGCCAGTCACACCAACGCCATCCGTGCACTCGCCTTTCTTGGGGCGGCCAAACTCGCCTCGGCTTCTGAGAACCATTCAACAATTTGGGACCTCAACCCCGCGTGGTCCCTCGAACGTTCACTCGGAACAAGCGACGCAGCGTCTCCAATTATCGACCGCGTTATGGCAGTGCGCTTCAGCCGCGACGGGCAGCGTCTCGCAACCGGCAGTGGCGAACCCAGCCGCAGCGGTGAGATCAAAATCTGGCAAGTCGCGGATGGTAAGATGCTGTCCGATTTGAAGACCGTCCATAGCGACACCGTGCTCTCACTCGACTTCTCGCCCGATGACAAATACCTTGCCTCAGGCGCGGCCGACAAGTTCGCCCGCGTCATCGAACTCGCGACTGGCAAAGTCATCAAAGCTTTCGAGGGGCACACGCATCACGTTCTGGGCGTGAGTTGGAAGCGTGATGGTCGCTCGCTCGCGACGGCAGGCGCTGACAACATCGTCAAAGTCTGGGACTTCACCACCGGCGAACGCAAAAAGAACATCGAAGGGTTTTCCAAGGAGGTCGCGTCGGTGAGTTTTATCGGGGCGACAGACCAGGCCGTCACTTCTTCCGGCGACAGCCAGGTGCGCATCGTCCGCGAGAATGGTGAAAACGTGCGGACCTTTTCTGGCGCTGCCGACTTCATGTATTCGGCTTCAGCGACCCCTGACGGCAAAGTCGTGGTCGCCGGCGGGCAGGACAGCGTGCTTCGCATCTGGAACGGCGCCGACGGCAATGTCGTGGCTACCTTCCCGCCACCGTCCTCGCCGAAGCCTTAATCGTTCTGTTCGACATCCTCGGCTCGGCGCAAATACCACAGCGCCAGCCGGACTTCGCCCCGGTTCTCGTAGCACTTGCTCACCCGTCGATACATCTCGGGCGACGGGTGCTCATCCGCGTACGCCAACAGTTGGTGAATCTCGCCGTCAGAAGCACGGTAATTCTCGAGGAAAATCGGCGCAGCCAGTTTTGGCGGCTCGGATCGCAAACTGGTCGTCAGTTGGTGCACAGCCGCCACCAGCAGCGCCCCAATGAGGAAGCCCTTCAAATTTGGCCTCGCAAACAGTGGTCCTTTCATGTCCGTATCTCGTTGTGTGGACGTCGTATCCACCCTCTTCCTCCTTCAATCGGACGAACGGCGGGGCAACTTAACTCAAGTAATTTCGTTTTCAATTCTGTTGCGCCGCCGTCTCAACTCCTCCATAAAACCCCTCGCGTGAGTTTCGTCCGGCAGTACAAATTCGTGCTTCTGTTCCTGCTCCTGCTGGTGTTTTGCAGCGTGATGGTCATCCGCCAACTCAATGCCAACCAGGAACGGCACATCGAAATCCGCGAGGCCTTCATCCTGCTCCATACCAAAGGCTACACCAACCAGGCGCAAAAGTTGTATCGCCGCCTCCTGATGGACATGCCCAAGCTGCCCAACCGCGCGCTGCTCCAGGACTTTCAGCGCACCTTGCTCCTGGTCGATCCCAATGCGCATCAACCCTCGAACCTGGTCTGGAGCTATCATTGGACCGTCAGCAATGAGTTGGACCGTCGCTCCGAAAGCACGCTCATGCGCGCGCTCAAGCTCGCCGAGGAACAGTAGCCTTTGGTTCACAACTTGCTCGATTCACTGCCAGCATGTTAACCGCGCGACAACGCCGTTGGCTCGTTGCTGCAGTCTTGATGGTTACGCCGGTCGGCACCGTGTTCGCGCAGCAACAGGCCGAGACGTTCAGCCTCGATGATCTCGACGTCGCCGTTGAACAGTGGGCGCGTGAGAATATCGATCCAAACGTTCTGGCCGTCCTCGCTGAGCCCGATCGCAAACGGACTGATGACCTTTTCAAGGAATTCACCCTCCGGCTCCAAAATGAAAACGTCTACGATCTCGCCGCGCTGAAGGACACGGCCACGGCCCTGCTCCCGTTACTCGATCAGTTCGAAGAGTCCAGGCCCTACGCCTCGTGGCTTCGCACGCATCTCGATTACCTTCAGGTCTCGGACGAACTGAAACGCAAGGCACCGGCGACCCAACCCGGACAGCCGGTGACCAACCCGCCGGCGGACGCGCAACGCACCGTTTGGGATCGCCAACTCGACAAACGTCCGCTTCCCGCCCGCGCTCAAACCTACGTGCCGCGCTTGAGGCCCGTCTTCGCCGCGGAAGGCACGCCGCCGGCGCTCATGTGGTTGGCCGAAGTCGAGTCCTCATTCGATCCAACCGCTCGCAGCCCTGCTGGCGCGGTCGGCATGTTTCAATTCATGCCGGTAACGGCTCGCGCCCGGGGCCTCTCTCTGTTTCCGCGCGACGAGCGCTTCGATCCGGACAAGAGCGCTCGCGCCGCCGCAAAATATTTGCGTTACCTGTATGGTCGCTTCGGCGACTGGCGGCTTGCGCTTGCGGCCTACAATGCCGGCGAAACCCGCGTACACAACCTCCTCACCCGGTACAACACGCGCAGCTACTCCGTCATCTCCGGGCGCCTGCCCGCCGAGACCCAAATGTACGTGCCTAAAATCGAGGCGCTGATCGGCAAGCGCGAAGGCGTCACGTTGGCCAGTCTGCGGCTTCCGGGCAGTTGAACCTCGCGACGCTTACCTTGACTCGCTCCACCGCTTCGAGGAATCTTGTGAGTGGGACCTATGAAATCCTTTTTTGTCATCTTTCTCTTCCTGGCAAGTTGTGCTGTGCGTGCTCAAGAAGTCCCGAATTTTCTGCTCCTCGACTACCGTGGAAAAGCGCACGAACTCCATCGCGCCGAAGGCAAAGCCGTTGTCCTCTTTTTTCCGGCAACGGTTGTCCCATTGCGCGCCAAAGCATCCCCAAACTGCGCGACCTTCGCCGCAAGTTTGCCGAACAGGGCGTCACGGTTTGGATGATTAATACTTACTCACAGGACGACCGTGCGAGTGTTCGCCGTGAAGCCGAACAATTCCGCGTCGGCTCCCTGCCGGTGCTCATGGATCCCGCGCAAGGCCTCGCGCTGAGTCTCAACGTTCAGCGCACTTGCGAAGCCCTCGCGATCAACACCAAGGATTGGACGGTGTTCTTTCGCGGTGCGATCGATGACCAACTCACTGAGGGCACGAAGAAGCCCGAGCCGAAGGAACGCTATCTCGAAACGGCACTCGCTGAGTTTTTCTCTGGCAAGCCGATCGCGCAGTCCAAAGCTCCGGTCCACGGTTGCCGAATCGCGTTCGAAAAGGTCTCGGACAACGCCGAAGACGTCGTCTCGTACACAAAACAAGTGGCGCCGATCCTCGCCGGCAAATGCGTCTCGTGCCATTCCGAGGGCAACATCGGCCCGTTTGCGATGTCGAGTTACAACAAAGTCAAAAACAAAGCGCGAATGATCGAGGAAGTCGTCGTCGCCAAACGCATGCCGCCCTGGCACGCCGACCCGCATTACGGCAAATTCGCCAACGATCGTTCTCTCACAACACTCGAAACACAAACTTTGCTGCGCTGGATTCAGCAGGGCGCACGGCGCGACGAGGGCGACGATCCACTCGCAAAAGCTTCCGCGATCGCGCCGGACTGGCCTCTCGGCAAGCCGGACTTCATCGTTAAGCTGCCCAAACCGCAAGAGATTCCCGCAGCTGGCGTGCTCGACTACCGGCACATTCTCGTTAAGGCACCTGTCCCTCAAGACGCATGGCTCGCCGCCGTTGACGTTCGTCCGGGCAATCGCAAAGTCGTTCATCACGTTATCGCCCGCATGCAGTTCAAAGGCGCGCGTGATGATGGCAGTGGTCGCGGCTCATGGCTCATTGGGTGGGCGCCCGGCGCGACACCAGCCAGGTATCCAGCGGGGACCGGCAAGTTCATCGCTAAAGACACCGCGCTCGATCTCGAAATGCATTACACCACCATGGGTGAACCGCAAACCGACGAAACCGAAATCGGTCTCTATTTGCTGCCGGAAAGGCCTGCGCTCGCTATGGAAGATGGAGGCGCGTGGAACACCGAGTTCACGATCCCACCGGATGAACGGGATTCAGTGACCTTCGCTACCCACGGTTTCAAGCGCGACAGTCTGATTTACGGCTTGAGCCCCCATATGCACCTGCGCGGTTCGTGGATGAAATACGAGGCGCTCTATCCGGATGGGTCGCGCGAAACACTGCTCTCCGTTCCGCGTTACGACTTCAACTGGCAAACGACCTATCGCTACGCCACGCCCAAGCGCGTCCCTGCGGGCACGTGGTTGCTCTGCACCGGTGGCTTTGACAACTCCTCACGAAACCCCGCGAATCCAGACCCGGCTAAGCGTGTCAAATGGGGCGATCAATCCTGGGACGAGATGTTCATTGGTTTCTTTCAGTTTTCAGACGTGCCGGCCGACACTCCGGCGCTCAGCAGCAAGTAATCGGTGAACTTCGCCATCTGCAACGAGATCTTCAAGGGCTGGAAGCTGGAAGATGCGATGGCGTTTGCCGCCAGGGCGGGTTACGACGCCATCGAGATCGCTCCCTTCACCATCGCGAAGTACGTCACCGACGTCACAAACGAGCAGCGCCAGACGATTCGCCAGGCCGCGCGCAAAGCGGGTATCGCCATTTCTGGAATTCACTGGGTGCTCGTCGAGGCCGAAGGCATGTTCCTGGTTCACAGTGACCCGGACGTGCGGAAGAAGTCTTCGAAATATTTCTGTGATCTCGTCGATTTTTGCGCTGATATCGGCGGGCACATCATCGTGGTTGGTTCCCCAAAACAGCGCAACATTCCTGCCGGGGCGACAAAGGACCAGGCTCTTTCATGGGCGCGCGAAACGATCACGCCGAGCGTCATGCGCGCCATGGACAAGGGACTGACGATCTGCATCGAACCGCTCGCGCCCGCGGAGACCAACTTTATCAACACGGGCGAAGAAGCAGTGCGCTTCATCCGCACCATTCGCGCGCCAAGCCTCCGGATCATCCTCGATGTCAAGGCGATGAGTTCAGAGTCCAAGCCCATTCCGCAAATCATCCAGGAATCATGGCCGCACTTCGCCTACTTTCACGCCAACGATAAAAACCTCAAAGGCCCCGGTTTCGGCGACGTGGATTTCAAACCGATTGCCGAAGCCCTCAAGGAGGTTGGCTACGAAGGCTATGTTTCGGTGGAGGTCTTTAATTTTGATGAAGGTCCCGAAGTCATCGCCACGAGAAGCATCGAGTACTTAAAGAAAACCTTTCGCAATTCGTAGCAGACGAGGTAACGAGTCTCTAACTCTTGCGGACAGGTCTTACTTGGCGGGAACCACCGCCGGCGCTGCCGCCGGTTCCGGCCTTCGCCACCGCACCTTCTCCCGCAAATCATCCAAAAGCGTATAAGTCACCGGCGTGACTACCAGCGTCACCAAGAGGCACAGCGCCTGGCCGCCAATGACCACGATCGCGGTGGCGCGGCGTTCTTCCGCTCCGGGGCCTGTGCCGATGGCCAGCGGAATCATGCCGGCGATCAGTGTGAAAGTCGTCATGAGGATCGGCCGCAGCCGGTCGCGATTGGCCTGCATTACCGCCGCCAGCCGTTCCATGCCCTGGCGGCGCAACGTATTCATATGGTCGATTTGCAGAATTGCGTTCTTCTTTACCACACCGAAGAGCACGAGCATGCCCAGCGCAGAATACAGATTAATGGTCTGGTTCATTCCCCACAGCGACAACAGCGCAAACGGCACCGAGAGCGGAAGCGAGAGCAGAATCGTGAACGGATGAACCAGGCTCTCAAATTGCGATGCCAATATGATGTACATGAGAACCACGGACAGGAGGAACGCCAAAATGAATTCGCGAAAAGTCGTTTCCAACTCGCGCGCGCGCCCCGACACTTTTGTGGTGTAAGCCGGCGGCAAATTCATCCTCTGCACTTCCGCGCGCAAAGCCGCGATCCGGTCCGCCTGCGCGTAACCCGGCGCGACGGCCGCGCGAATGCTGTTCATCCGCTGCCGATCGAGCCGGTCAATGCGCGTCGCTGTCTTAGCGGAGGCCACGCGAACGACGTTGTCCAACCGGACCAGACCGCCGTTTCGCCGCGGCACAAAGAGCCGGCCCACGTCCACCGCTTCATTGCGATCGGCTTCAGTGAGACGCAATTGCACGTCATAGTCCTCGTTCACGCTTGCATCGCGAAAGCGCGACACACGCGGATCACCGCCCACCATAATCCGCAACGCCTCGGCGATGTCCTCGGTGTCCACGCCCAGCTTCGCCGCGCGCTCCCGGTCGATTTCCACACGCAGCTCGGGCTTGTCGAGCTTCAATGTCGTATCCGCGTCCAGCAAACCAAGTTCGGGGCCACGCCGACGCAATTCCTCTGCGTACTTCGACAGGCTTTCGAGGTCGGGGCCAAGTAGCGAAAAATCAATATCGTAATTGGGCCCTCCGAGGCTAAATGTCTGCGGATTACGAATGGACACGCGCAAATCCGAGAACTTACGCAGCTTGCGGCGCAGTTCCTGCACCACGTCTTGTTGAGAGAAGTTTCCCTGAAACGCTTTCCATGGAGTGAAACTGAGCAGTCGCTTCCACGAAAACACTCGCTTACTGTGAGGCGCGAGGCGGACGTAAAAGCGGGCATTATTGACGCTGCCCAGCATGCCTTGCCCCCCCACCGAGCCGAGCACCAACCGCACACCGCGCAGCGAGCTGATTTCCCTTTCTATGAGTTCAGCCACTTCATTCATGGCCTGGATGCTGGTGCCTTCGGGGGCACTGACGTTCACATCGAATTCACTCTCGTCAACATTGCTGGGCACAAACTCCTGTCGGACCATCTTATACAGCGGGACCGAACTGAAGATCACCAGCAGCGCAGCCAGAGCGACCAGCCCACGATGCCCCAGCGCCCAGCCCAGGCTTCGCGAATACGTCCGGTCAATTCGCCCATACAATCCGCCGCGCGATCGCGGCGCTGCGCCATGGTTCCCATTCACCCGCAACAACCGTGCGCTCATCATCGGTGTCAACGTGAACGAAACCAGCAGGCTCACCATGACCGCGACCGCCGCAGTGATTCCAAACTGATAGAGAAACCGACCAGAGACGCTCGACATGAATGAGACGGGCACAAAAATTACAACCAGGCTCAACGTAGTCGCCATCACCGCTAGTCCGATCTCCGCAGTCGCCGCCTTCGCCGCCTCGAAGGGGTGCATCTTCTTCTCCTCGATAAACCGGAAAATGTTTTCCAGGACGACGATTGCGTCGTCGATGACGATGCCGACCATCAACACCAGCGCGAGCATGGTCACGCTGTTTAGCGTGAAATCCAACGCTTTCATCATGCCGAAGGTCGCCACTACTGACGTGGGTATCGCCACCGCCGCAATGACCATCGCCCGCCAGTTCCGCATGAATGCCAGCACCACCAAACAGGCCAGAATGCTTCCGAGGACCAGATGCCGATTAATCTCGTGCAGCGCTTCATAGATATAGCGCGATTGATCGCGAATGACCTCCAGCTTCACGTCCGGCGGAAGCTGTGCCTCAAGCGTCTTGAGCCGTTCCTTCACCCCTTCGATCACCGCCACGGTGTTCGCACCGGATTGCCGCTGAATTTCCAGCGTCACATTCGGCACACCCTGCAAGCGCGAAACCGACCGTTGCTCTTTCGTGCCGTCCTCGGCCCAGCCGAGATCGCGAATGCGAATCGGTGAGCCATTACGTGTCGCGACGACCAGTTCTGAAAATCCCTTTGCATCCGAAATGCGTCCCAGCGTGCGCAACGTTTCCTCACGCAAAGTCGTCGTAACATTTCCGCCAGGGATATTCGCATTCTGTCGTTCAATCGCCTCGCGCACCGCGGTGATTGGAATGCCGTACGCCGCAAGCCTGTCCGCGTCCACCCACACGTTGATGGCGCGTTCGAGTCCGCCGAGGATTTCAGCTTCGGCCACCCCGGGCGCGCGTTCCAGTTGCACCTTGACGATCTTGTCGGCGATCTCCGTCAACTCGCGCTGCGAACGCTCTCCCGACACCGCGATCGTCAGCACCGGTGAGAGGTCCTGGTCCGATTTGGTAATGATCGGCGGATCAGTATCGCGCGGCAAATCCCGCAGCGCGGTTGCGACGCGATCGCGCACGTCCTGGGCGGCTGAATCGATGTCGCGGTTCAATTCGAAAGTGACAATGATAAACGAGGTGCCGGGGCCGTTGATCGAACGCAGCTCCTTGATGCCTTCGATCGCGTTCACCACCTCCTCAATGGGCTGCGACACTTGTGCCTCGACTTCCGCGGGCGACGCGCCGGGAAGACGCGTGGCGATCCGTACGATCGGCAAATCGACCGCCGGAAAACGATCCACATCGAGGTTGACGTAACTGGCCGCGCCCACCACGACGAGCGAAAGAATGAGCATCGTCGCGAAGACGGGTCGGCGAATACAGATTTCGGCCAGCCGCTGCATTGCGTGTTTTCCCAAACTATCACGCAAACCTGTCTCCGGGCAACGCAAAGCGGTTACCGTCAGCCAACCGTTATCGGCACTTCTGCCCCTGACCTAAAGGGAGGAAGTAAGCGCTTGCGGTCCGGTTAGTGGCAGGACGGTTGCTCGAATTAAACCAGCGTATGAAACTGATGCTATTGATCAAAACTGCGTTCGTGATGGCTATCTTCCTCCTGCTGGTGCTTATGGGGGTGCACAATCGCGGCCCGGTGGACTTCAGCTGTCCTCCCTTCATCGCCAACGTTGTGCAGCAGCCTGCGGCGCTGATGTACTTCGCCTTCTTTGCGGTGGGCGTCATCACGGGCACCGTCATCACCTTCGGCGGCAAGCCGAAGAGCGAGCCGAAGAAGTTCTAAACCGGCGCGGATTTCAGGACAGCGCCTGTCTTGAGCTGAGACAGGCGCTCGCCTGTTATATTTGCGCCACTGGTGCCGTGCGGCTACGGTCCGCCTCCGCTCGCGCTCGATTCCCCGAACTCCTCCGACAGGCTCGGGGTCTTCCGCGTCAGCGGTTCGATTCTGCTTTCTACCGCGTGCACCGGTTGGCCCGCGCGAAGATTGCCGGGCTCCAGCACCACCAGATCGCCTGCCTTGATCCCGTTTCTGATCTCGATCCACTCAGGACCGTTCCGTCCAGACGTCACGTTGCGCTCGGCGACTTTCCCATCGACGACTACAAAAACCTTTTCGATGCCGGCGAAAGTCACCAGCGACGCTGCGGGAATTGTGAGCCCCGGGTCTTGTGCCGTGGTCACGATGTGCGCGCGAACAAAGAGTCCTGGTCGCAGACTGCCACGATTGGGCACATCGGCTTCCACGACGAGCATGCGACTATCGTCCGTCAATGCCGGACTTAACCGCTGTAGCCGACCCGAATACAGATTTGCATCGCCCTCGACCATCACTCGGACTGTCTGCCCCGTGCGCACGTGAATGCTCTGACGCTCCGGCACTTCGAGCCGCAGCCGCAATGGATCGGCTTTGACCAATGTCGCGATGGGCGCGGCTGCCTCCACGTACTCGCCCGCCGTCGCCGCGCGGTTTTGAATCGCGCCCGCAAACGGGGCCGTGATGGTCGTGTCTCGCAGCGCCTGCGTCGCGATCTCGTACTCGATCCGCCGTTGCGCCATCACCGCCAGCAACGTGCGGCCTTCTTCCCTCGCCGTTTCATAGCGATTCAACGCCACGCGATAAGCCGCTTCCACTGTGTCCACCTCGCTTTTCGAACTGATGCCCTCTTTGGAAAGATTCAATACGCGCTCGCGGTTTTTTGTCGCTTCGTCGAGCACCGCTTTGGCTTGCTTCGCCGAACTGGTCTGGTCCACCTCAACGTTTTCATCGGTGCCTTCGAGCGGCAATCCGACCCGCGCTCGCGCCTGCGCCAGCGCCGCGGCAGCTTGCTTTTGCCGAAGCTCATAATCAATCCGCTCGAGTTGCGCGATCAAGTCTCCCTGGTGCACAGAACTGCCCAGGTCCACTGCCATGCTCTCGATGCGGCCCGGGACCTTGACGCTGAGAGTCGCTTGCTCGTGCGCGGCGAGCGAACCGGTCGCGATCACCACTCGTTCCAGCGGTCGCATTTCCGCCCGCGCAACTTTGACCTCCCGCTGCGCTTCCGCCGTCTTCGCTTCTCCAGCGGGCTTCCGCGAACAGCCGAATGGGCCGGTCGCGCAACAGAGCGCGCAAACCGACCAAACCAACATCAAACGGACTGTCGATCGCTGTTTCACAAGCGGTGTACTCCACCCAATATGCGTTACGTCCTCCGCTTGTGGCAAACGCTAAGAAGTCGTAAAAGGCCTCCATTTTCCGTTGCTCCGATTCACTCTGCACCGCAACATCCACCCCTTCTATGGACATCAAGAGCCTCGATGCCGCCCAGCCGTTCATTACCAAAGACGGCTCCGAAATTCGCGAGTTGCTCGCGCATCGGAATTCCGTGATTCGCAACCAAAGCCTGGCCGAAGCCCGCCTGCCGGTCGGCGCCAGCACGCAGGAACATTATCACATCAGGACCGAGGAAATTTATCTCATCACTGCGGGTTCTGGTCGCATGCGCATCGAAGCCGAGTTGGCCGAGGTAAAGCGCGGTGACGCCATCGCCATCCCGCCGGGCAAAAAACACAAACTCTGGAACACTGGATCAGAAGTACTGAAACTTCTCTGCTGCTGTTCGCCAGCTTACGAACATAGTGATACCATTATCACGGAATGGAACGAGAAGTGATGAAACCGGAAAAGATCAGGTTGTTTATCAAGCCTTACTGTGGCTGGTGTCACGAAGCCATAGACTGGTTGAACGAGCGCGGCATTCGCTACGAGGTTTTGGACGTGATTTCCGACTCCGCCGCGCGCAAAGAAATGTTTCAACTCTCCGGCCAGACCCTCACGCCTACGATCGACGTGGACGGGGAGATTCTGGCCGACTTCGATACCGGACAGCTCGAAAAATTCTGGCGTGAACTCGGCATCGAAGCGGGAAAAACCTAGCTTCCCTGTTCACAGATTTATCTAATGATGCGCTGAGCAATTCGCGATGATAACAGTTGATCCTCCAAGGCCACGCCCTCGCATTCCCGAGTGGCTCCGGCTCAAGCTGCCGACGCAGAATACCTTTGCCCAAACTCGCAATCTTCTCCAGGACCTGCGGTTGCACACCGTTTGCGAGAGCGCGAAGTGCCCCAATCACTGGGAATGCTGGAGCAAAGGCACCGCCACTTTCATGATCGCGGGCGACCGCTGCACACGCGCATGTGGATTTTGCGCCGTGACTTCCGCAAAGCCATTCGCGCTTGAAGCCGACGAACCCACGCGAGTCGCCGAGGCCACCCGGCGCATGCGTTTGAAGCACGTTGTCATTACCGCCGTGGCGCGCGACGACCTGCCCGACGGAGGCGCGGAGCATTTCCACCAAACCATCGAAGCCGTTCGCGCAGCTAATCCGGGCATCGTCGTCGAAGTTCTCGTGCCCGATTTCCTCGACCGCGACGCTTCCATTGACGCGGTGCTTTCGGCGAACCCTGAAATCTATAATCACAACCTCGAAACCGTGCGGCGCCTCACGCCGAGCGTCCGCTCGCGCGCAACTTACGACCGCTCCCTTTCCGTGCTTCGCAAAGTGAAGGAAAAGCGCGGCGACACGATCCACACGAAGTCGGGTTTGATGCTGGGCCTCGGCGAAACCGAGCAGGAACTTTTCACCGCCATGGAGGACCTCCGCGCGGCGCGTTGCGACATCCTCACCCTCGGGCAATACCTCCAGCCCACTCTCAAGCACTTGCCGGTCGTGGAATTCATTTCCCCCGAACGCTTCGAAGCGTTTGGCGAGCGCGCCCGCCGAATGGGCTTCGCTCACGTCGCCAGTGGCCCCATGGTCCGCAGTTCCTACCACGCGGATGAAGTCAAGGTTGGGCAAAAGTTAGATCTCGACGGTTTGGCTTAGGGACAGAAAATGCAGCCAGCGTTTGGTGACTGGACGTTTGTAGATGCGGCTCAGCGCCGAACCGTAGAGCCGTAGTTGGGGCGCGTAGTTGGCGACGGCGCCTTTCAAGTCGGATTCTTTCAACGCGTCCGTCTTAAAATCGACAATCCACATCTCATGATCGCGAATCACCGCCAGATCGATCGTGCCTTGCACCACCACGAATTCACCATCCGGCAAAGCCATCTTCACTCCGGCGTCCACCAGGTCTTCGCGCGTGAAGCGCGCCGAGAATGGGATTTCCCGGTGGACCGAATCGACATGCGATAAGATCAGTCGTCCAACTTCCGAATTCCAGAACGCCGCCACCGCCTTGAGGTCGAGCGAGCGCGCCTGCTCGGACGACAGCGCCTGCTCGTCGAGCATGGTCATCGCTTGCACGCGCAAACTATCGATGCTCCCCGCCTTCTTGAGTTCCATCTCCTGCAGGAACAGATGATGCGCCGTCCCGATTTCCGCTGCCGTAAGTTTTGAGTGGGAGCGCCGCATTGCGAAGGCCGGTCGTCCCCCGAAACGAACCGCGGCGTCCTCGTTCGCCTCCCGCAAGGCCGTCACAGAAAGCTTCGCACTTTCGCGCGCCGCTTCCGGCCATGGATACTTCCACGCCAGCCGCCGCGTGAGTTCAGCCAATTGCGTGGTATCGACGGCGCTTTTGGTCCGCGACTCTTTGCCAGAGACAGCCGCGCCGGATCGCACGTCCCCATTTCCGTGCGTGTGCCACCGAAACAGGTCTGTAGCGCCTTGCTTTGCAGCGCCCCACTCGGCGCCAATCTCTTGCGCACACCAGGGTCCGAGCCAACTCATCGGGCTGGATGCCTTCTCCAGGGCCGTTAGATCAAGCTCCACGCCCGGCCACTTTTCCTCGGCCATCTTCCGGCTTGCCGTTCCAAACAGCAGCAGCGTGTCGCGCGCGCGCGTCATCGCGACATAGAGCAGCCGAAGTTCCTCGCCCAGAAGCTCGCGACGCTGCCTCCGTTTTGCCAGCCACGATGCCAGGCTCGGATACGCACCGCCGCAGCCGGGCGGCTTCACTTGCGCGCACAATCCATACTGTTCATCAAGCAGAATGCTGTCGTGCAGTTCTTCGCAATTGAAGCGCGTCCCCAACCCTGCCACCGCGACCACCGGAAATTCCAGTCCCTTGCTCTTGTGGATGCTGATCAAGCGCACCGCGTCAACCGCCTCCATGGATTCAGGCTCGCTGTCGACGACGACCTCTCGTTGCGCCTCGACAAAACGCAAAAAGCGCTGCAGTGCCTGGCGCTGCATCGGATCGAACTGCCCCGCGAGCGCGACAAACCGCCGCACGTTCGCCTGGCGCTGCGCCGGCCGTGATTGTGTCAGCAGCCACTCAAAGTACTGCGTCTCGTTGACCACGCATTCAATCCGCTCTGACAACGCGCTATGCCGCGCCATCTTCCGCCACCGCGCAAAGCGCTCAAAGAAGAGGTCGACCTTTGCCCAGGTCTCGCCCGCTTCGCTCTCTCTGCGGCGGACTGCGTGCCGTCGTTTCAATGCCGTCCAAAAGAGCCCTTTGGGAACGTCCGCGCGAATCAACGCCAGCTCATCCAGCGACAATCCAACCAGCGGCGAGCGCAACACCGCCAGCAGGGGCACGTCCTGCAAAGGGTTGTCGAGCAATTGCAAAACGCTCAGCAGGTCGCTCACTTCAGTGCTGTCGTACAGCCCGCCCCGTTCCGCCTGCAAGGGCACGCCTGCCTTCGTAAATTCCTTGAGATAAATTTCCGCGCGCCCTCTCGGCGACCGCAGCAACACGACCATGTCGCTCCACTGGGCGGGGCGGACCTTCTTTTCGTCCCGGTCCCAAACCGAATGATCCGCTTCCCGCATTTGACGGAAGCGCCACGCCACCAGTCTCGCTTCGAGTTCAGCGTTTGTGACATTCTCCTCCTCCTCCTCGTCCTGGGGTTGCTTTTGCGTCAGGTGGAAATGCACTTCCACGCAGGGATGAGTCACTTGCGGCCGATCTGACTTGCCCGCTCGCAGATACGCGTCGCCCTCGTATTCGACTCCCCCAACTTCCTTCCGCATCAATGTGCCGAACACTGCATTCACAAAATCGAGCAGCGGCTCCGGACTGCGAAAGTTTTCTGACAACGGAATGACCTGCCCGGCGTCGGATTGCTTCCGCCACGATGCGCTGTATTCCTGAAAAATCCTCGGGTCGGCCAGGCGAAATCGGTAGATGCTCTGCTTCACGTCCCCGACCAGAAATCGGTTCGCCTCGCTTCCGTCTCGCGCCACAGCCCGCAGGATCGCGTCCTGTGCGGCGTTGATGTCCTGGTACTCATCGACAAAAATCAGTTTGAATTTGCGCCGGCAGTCCAGCGCGACAGCCGCCGGCTCCTGGCGGTCTTTGCCGAGAAGAAGATCGAGGGCAAACTGCTCGAGGTCGTGAAAGTCCAGCGACGCGTGATCGCGTTTCAGACGCGCGTACTCACCCGAGAATTCCTGCGTCAATCGAAGCAGCGTTTCCATTTGGCCGCGCACCCACTGCCAATCTTCGGCGAGCGGCTCCGAGTTACCACTTGCAAGCAGCGTCCTCAGGAATGCCGCCTCCGCGAAGAAATCCTCGATCGCCTCACGCTGCGGTCCAAGGCCGCGCGGCACCGGGTCTATTGCAGCGGCGATGTCGTCAAAGAGCGTTCTGAACTCCGCGAGGTCCTTATCCCGAATCGCGGCCACTCGCGAGCAGAAGCGGGCAGCGAAGTTATTTGCGCCCAGGCGCTCCAGCACCGGCGTCCAGCGGTCGCACCATCCAGCGAGCCCCTGCCCGAACCACTCGCGCCACATCCGCGGTTCGTCCTCTTGCAGAGCGGCGATCTGCTCTGCGAACCACGCGGCAGGATTTGCCAGCGCCTGTGTGTAACGGTGCAGCTTCAGGATCAGGCGCCGGATCTTCTCTTCATTTCCCGCGCCGTAAATCTCGATCAGTTCCTGCACGCGCTCGCCATCCTTCGTGGCGGACTCGAAATGCCGCTCCAGGACACGATCGAGCGCCGTCTCCATAAACATGGCGGATTGTTCATCTCGAAAAACCACAATCGAAGGATCAAGGCCGAGGTGCTGGAAGTGTTCTCGAATCAAATGCAGGCAAAAACTGTGCAGTGTCGAAATGTGCGCCGACTCCATCAACGCAACTTCTCTCTCCAAGCGCAGTCCGCTCGCCCCATCAGCGTTCAACCGCGCGCTCTCCAATCGCTCCACTACTCGCCGGCGCACCTCCGTCGCGGCAGCCTCGGTGAAGGTCACGATCAGCATCTCGGCGACGCTCATCGGCTGCGTTGGGTGCAGCACGTGATGCAGACAACGCTCGACCAACGTGCTCGTCTTGCCTGATCCGGCCCCGGCCATCACCAACACATTGCCCAATGCGTTGATGGCATCGCGTTGATGGTCCGTGATGATCATCTGGCGGGCGGTAAGCCGAGGGAGCGATACTGATGCGTCCAAGGATCGATGCGGCAGATCGGTCGATAATCGCAGAAGGTGCACGGCGTGTCCGACCCCTTGCGATAAGGCGCGACACTCGCTTCGCCGGCAAAAATCCTTCCGCCGAATTCGCGCAACCGCGCCTCGACGCCGTCGAGCAACTCCGCGAACTCCTTGGGCGTCATTGGGTCTTTGGACTGGTTGGCCGGAGCGCCATCCTTTTTCAATCTGAATTGGAACTGCTCGCAATTCTTCGCTGAATCCAGGAGATCGAGCGCGGTCACATCGAAGTGCCCAACGTGCCGATACGCTTTGCGACGGTCCGCATCACGCTCGTTCAAAATCTCATCACGCTGCTTCCCGTTTTCGTAAGCGCCGCGCAAGTTCACATAAAAGAGGCCGACCGGTTTCAGTTCCGAGACCCCAAAAACATTCCGCGGCTTCATGTGCCGCAACATGTTGAGGTATGCGGGCAACTGAATTTGCACGCCATTGTAAAGTTCCACCGTGTCGATGGTCTTGCGGCCTGATTTGAAGTCCAGCACCACGCACAGAGCCGTGCCACCGTTTTGCTTCAGCAAATCGACGCGGTCGATGCTGCCGTTGAACGTCAGCGCGCGACCATCGCCCAACTCCACTTTCCACGAAGGCACGTCGCCCTCTTTCCCAAATCGCAGTTCCGCGGCCTCCGGGTTGAATTGATATTGTTTCATCCAACCGACGATCACCTCGGTAAAGTTCTGGAGCGCAAGCGAAAGTTGGCGCACTGAAAAACGTTCACGGGCCGAGGTTGCGAACAAGCCGTGATGGTAAGTCCGCGCATGATCCTCGGCGATGCGCGCAATCCGGTCGCGGGCCTCTTTGGGCGTGATCTCGCGCCACGCTTTACCCTCGGCCTTGAGCTCATCGTGAAACAGCTTGAGCACCCGATGCTGAAAATCCCCCAGCTTTTTTCGGTCAACCTGGAATAATTTTCGCTCGGCGGCCCGCAATCCCGAATGCACCAGAAATTTAAACGGGCACTGGCCGAATCGCTCCAGGCTCGTCACCGACGTGTGCAACTCTCGCCCGTACAATCGCTCTACCGCCGCGCGCGACAGCGAGTCTGCAGGCACATAGCCGCGCAGTTTGGCCAGACGCTCGCGCAGTTCGTCAAAGGCGACGCCATCCGGAACTTCGGCCTGTTCTGCGACCAGTCCCGCCAGCAGATCCGACATGTGCGCGGCCTCGGTCCACTTTCCCTGCGCGTTCCACGCCTCCACCTCCAGCGTCGGAAACATCCTTTGGAGACGCGAAATAAAAATCGACGGATTCAGCGTCCGGTCCATCGCGTCAAACGCCGAATACGCCACCACCAGCCGCCTTCGCGCGCGCGTGAACGCAATGTAGCCATAGTACCGTTCGTGGCCGATGCGGGCGCGACCCGGCGGACCGAGACGCAGTTGCTGACCTTCCATCGCTTCACGGTCGCTTTCGCTCAACAGCACCGGACTTGGAACAGGCGCGGGAAACACCGTCTCGTTCACGCCGAGCACAATCGCCAGTTCGAGGTTCGGATTGCGCGAGCGGTCCACCGTTCCGACCATCACCTGGTCCAGCGCCGGCGGCACCACGCCCACTGTGAAACTGCTCAACCCCGCGTCCACGACCGCGATCCATTCGCGCAAGTCGAGCCGTTGGTCCGCGAACGCCAGCGCCAAATCTTCACCCCACTCCTGCATCTGTTCCCACACCGTCGCGTGAATGGCCGTGGGTCGTGCATCCATCTCAGCGCCATCGCTCCACCGGTCCAGCGTCTCCCTCACGCGCAGGTCCTCCCACAGTCGGTGCAACGCATCCGCCAACTCCGCTCCGGTGCAACCGACTGCGTTCTGCCGCACGGCATTTGTAAATGCAGCAAAGGGCGGGACGATTTTTTTCCGAAACTCTTCCAGGGCTTCGGCGCGGCTGAGTCCTTCGATCGCCGTGAACGGCTCCTGCCACGCCTTGCCAAACCAACCGCGCTCCAGCGCTTCGTTTTCCAAATCGTCGATCGCGAAATCGTCCTCCGTGAGCAAGCCCGTCTTGAGGACTGCGAGCCAGTCATCCAGGTGCCAATCGAACGCCGCCAGGCGCAACACGCTGCGCGTCAACTCCGGCAGCGGGTGGTGCGCCACAGGTTCACGCCGATCGATGAAAAATGGAATTTCGTAGCGCGTGAACACGCGTCGGATCGCGTCGTGATACCCGTCGAGACTCCGCAGAATCACCCCGCACTCCCGAAAGCGCCCTCCAGCGCGCACGTGCCGCAGAATCTCGCGCGATGCAAGGACGGCCTCAGCCTCGGGATTCGGACAGCTCACCACGCGCAACGCGCAAGCCCACTCAGTTGAGTCTCCTGCAAATGGCGAAGCCCTTTCCCAGGCCGATTCAAGATGCGCCAGCACACGGGAGGTCGAGAACCGGTTCTTCTCTCCGCCTCGCGCAAGACGCTCCACCGTGGCGGTGCCGTCGGGAAGCCCACGCACGGCCTCGATGCATTTCGCGGCCGCCGTTCCGGCAACCGCCCACGGCGAAAGCCAGTCGGGTTCCGTGTTCACTCCCTCCGCACAAAATGCCAGCGTTGCCCGTTCACAACCCGGCAGCAGGGCCAGCAGCAACCGCAATTCCTGCGCCGTCAACTCCGCAAAGCCGTCCATCCACACAGCAGCCCAGCGCAGCTCTGCATTGCGAACGCCCTCTCGCACCACGTCCGCCGCGAGGTCGAGCAGCGAATCCGGATCGTGCAACTCGCGCGTCTTCAACCATTCCAGATAACCTGAGAAGATGAGCGCCAAATCGCGCAGCTTGTGCGCCAGTTGTGCATTGGCCTGAAGCTTCTCCGCTGTTTTCAACAGCGCTTCCGGAGTGACGCAATGACTTTGAAACTCACTGATCGCGTCGCTGATCTGCCGCGCGAAGCCCGGCAGCCGCGCCGAACTGCGAAACACGCGCAACTCCTCCTGGTGCCGTGCCAGCAGTGCGCGCAGCACCATCACCCGGCCTTCGACACTGAGCACACGCGAGGGCAAGCCTCTCGAAAGGACAATGCGCGCAAGCCGATCAAATGAAAAAATCTGCAGACGCGTGTACCCGTGCAGATCGGGATCACTCAACAATTCCCGCTCGATCTGAAACGTCGCCTGCTTCGGCGCGAGATAAAGCAGCGGCAATCCCGCCTCCCCGCGCTTCAATTCTGCGCGCACTTCCGCCAGGCAGCGATAGCTCTTGCCTGTCCCGGCAGGGCCGATCAGAAACGTGGCATGCACGATGCCAAGCGTAGCCGCTTCGCATCCTCCTCAAAAGGCAAAACGTCACACTTCGATGGGCGCGCCGGGTTGCGGTTGGAATATTTTAATCTTCGGATAACGCAAGCGGATCTGGTCCTCAAACCACTGGCGCGAATCCTCCTCGCCGTGGCCAAGGAAAATCACGCGCGGTTCCACGCGGCCGACAAAATCGACCAGATGATCACGGTCGGCGTGCGCGGTCAGATCAAAATCCTCCACCTGGCAGCGCCGCGTCACCTCGCCGCCACTGGGGCTGAATAAAAATGTTTCGCCTGGCCGCGCTGCTTTCAACCGGCCACCCGGCGTGTCCGGATCGGCGTAGCCGACGAAGAAAATCGCGTGTCGCTCGTCGCCCATGAACCGCAGCGCGAGTTCGTGCGCGGCAGTGTTCTCGCTCATCATCCCGGCGGTCACCACAAAAATTCGCCCGCCGCTCAGGCGCATGTTTTCGGTCTGAGTTTTCTCCAGCACTTGCAAATTCAGCGCTTCGGTCAGCCGCAGGTTCTGGTGCTGGCGATGGGCCCGGTGGGCTTCCAAATCATAAATTTCCGTAAAGACGCGCCCCAGCCCGCCGATAAAAATCGGCTGTCGGCGCAAATTTCCCCCGCGCATCTCCAGTGCGAGCATCGCCAGAATCTCCTGGGTCCGCCCAAGCGCGAACACGGGAATCAACACCGATCCTCCACGCTGGATTACCTGATCGATCGATTTTGCCAGCCGGTCCATCTCAGCCTGGCGGCTAAAGCCCGGCGGCACGTCGCGATTGCCGCGCGTCGTCTCCATGATCAACACGTCGGCCTTCACGTCTTCGAACCGCGCCGCCTTCAGGATGGTCTGGTCGTGAAAACAAACATCGCCGGTGTAAAACAACGTCTCGCGCTGACCGCACACCAGCATGCCTGCCGACCCAAGCGCGTGGCCGGCGTCGTAAAACTCCACTGTCGGCGAAGAAAACCCCGCGCGCGTTTTGTGATAGGCGGCCCAGTCGACTTGGCGGTTATACTTGAACCCTTGAAACAGCGACGCGATGTCGTCCACCTCATCGTGCGAAAACAACGGATACTCCTTGATGCCAAGTTCATCGCGTTGCCGCGTCATCACGTTTACCGAGTTGTGCAATACGCGCTCGACGAGAAAGTAACTCAACTCCGTCAGCAGCACGTGCGCTCGCGGAAAGTGCCGCACCGCCACCGGCAGCGAGCCCACGTGGTCGTGGTGACAATGCGAAATCGCGATCGCGTCCACCTCCTCCTTGGCAACCACCGCGTACATCGGCAGGCTCGCGCGCCCCTCGCGTTTCGGATGCGTGCCGGCGTCCATCAGCAGCCGGTGCCCCTCGATGTCAACAAACCACGCGCTGGCGCCGATGTTTACGTCCGGATTTAAATTGATGATCCTCATAACCCCGCGAACCCCGGATCAACCCACGCTCTACCGCGGACGGCCAGAAAACAACTGGTGGCAAACCCTCACGGGTTGCTCGTAATCTTCGACCAACTCGTGCCGTGGAACTCCGCGTATTTCGCGAACGCCTTTTCGTTTTGGATCAAAACCGCGCGCACCACACTGGAGTCATCCGCGCGCCCCATGTCGGGAATCAAGTCCGGGATCACGTCCACCTTCTTGTGCGCGTAAGTGAGCGCAAAGATCGCCTGCGCCAGCGCGAAATACGGCAGGTCTTTGTACGCGCCTTCGTAAACGTCCTCCACGGCGTCGGCCAAAAACTCCAGTTGGTCCACCAGGTGCGGAAACTTCGGCGCATTGATCTGCGTGAACTCCACCTTCCACAACGGCAAATGCCGGACGACTTGTTCGAGAACCCGCGGGGTAACATGTGCCGCGCCGTGATTGACGTAATTGGCGAACTCCGACATGCGCGCAGCTTACCAACCCTCGCGCCAAAGTAAACCCCGAACGACTTATCCCAACATTGCCAATCCGCAACCCCCGCGGCTATGATTCCGGCCATGATTCGTTGTCTGATTGTCGCATGGATGTTGTGTCTCGCGCTCGTCTCTACCGCGCGAGCGCAAACGCCGGATGAAAAGTATGTCGGCATTTACCACCTCATCCAGGAGGCCGATGCCTTGAATGACACCGGCAACATCCGCGGAGCCGTCTCGCGCTACGTCGAAGCCCAGAACGCGCTCAGAAATTTTCAATCCCAGCACCCCGAATGGAATGAGCGCATCGTCAAATTCCGTTTGGATTACATCGCCGCCCGGCTCGAACCGCTGGCCCGCAAGGTCGGCGACACCAACGCCGTTCCGGCAATCACCGCCGCTACAAACGTCGCGCCTGGCGTTTCGCTCACCAACCAATTGGAGCAATTGCAGGGCGAGATCAAACAACTCACTGGCCGTAACGCCCTGCTCGAAGCAAAGTTGAAGGAAGCCCTGTCCGTCCAACCGCCCGCCATGGACGCGCGCGAGCTCGGTAAAGCCGAAGAAAAGATCAAGGAACTCACCAAAGAACGCGACCTCTTGAAAGTCGCCCTCGAACAGCAAAAAGGCACGGCCATGAAACTGACCGATCCTGCTGCTATCGAAGCCGAACGCAAGCTCCTGGCTGAGGTTCAAGCCAAACTGGACCAACAGACCAAAGAAAATTCCGCGTTGCGCAAGGAAGCCGAAAACCTCCGCAAACAACTCGCCGAAATGAAGCCACAGCTCGAAATGCCGGTGGGCGAGCGAACTGAACTCGCGGGACAGTTGCAAATCGCGCGCGCCACCATCACCGCCCTGCAATCGAGCAACCTCGCATTGCTCAACCAGCAAATCACTTTGCAACAGCAACTCGCCGACGCCCGCAAAGCTCCGACCAACACCGTCGCCGTTCCAGCCGACCTGCAAAAGCAACTCCAACTCGCCCAGGCCCGCCTTGAAGTCTATGAAGGGCGCCAGATTCCTTACAGCACGCAAGAACTCGCGTTAATGAAGCAACCCGACGCGAAGCCGTCCTTCACACTGACGAACACACCGACGAAGCGCACCCGGGAATTGCCCGCGGGCGCGGCCCCGCTCATGGCCGAAGCCCAGCGCGCCATCGACGCGGGTCGCTTTGAAGAGGCCGAAAAGAAACTGCGCGACATCCTTCGGCAGGACGAAAAAAATCCTTATGTCCTCGGCACTCTCGCCGCCGTGCAAATGGAGCTCAATCGCCAGAACGAAGCCGAAGCAACCGCAAAACAGGCCCTCGCCGTTGATCCGAGTGATCCGGCGAATTTGCTGGTCATGGGTCTGCTCAAATATCAACAGGGTCAATACGACGCCGCTCTCGATTCCTTGAGCTTGTCCGCCAAAGGCGCACCCGAAGACCCGCGCGCGCAATATTTTTTGGGCAAGACACTCTTGCAAAAGGGCATGCGCGCGCAGGCTGAGAGCGCTCTGCGAAAGGCCGTCAGCCTTCGGCCCGGCTGGGGCGAAGCTCACTTCTCGCTGGCCATGGTTTACGCCACGCAGCGTCCGCCTTTCAAAGAACTCGCCCAATGGCACTACCAAAAGGCGCTGGTCGGCGGTTACCCGCGCAACCTGGACTTCGAACGCATGGTCAATTCGCAGAAGTCCGACGTCATCCAGTAATTGCTGTCGAAGGTAGGACGACACTGCGCTCGGTTGCTCACCTATGCGTCAGGCAATCCACGAACTTGAGATCGCAACGCGCGGCCGCGGCTTCTACGAATTCACTCGTCGCGTGGAGCAACTCGTTTCTGAAAGCGGCTTCAAGACCGGCCTCGCGACCCTCCACCTCCAACACACCTCCGCCTCCCTCCTCATCCAGGAAAACGCGGATCCCGACGTGCGCCGCGATTTCGACACTTTCTTCGATCACCTCGTCCCCGACGGCGATCCAATGTTCATCCACACTTCCGAAGGCGACGACGACATGCCCGCTCACATCCGCACCGCTCTCACCACGGTCAATCTCAGCATCCCGATCGCCCGCGGCGAACTCGTTCTCGGCACCTGGCAAGGCATCTATGTGTGGGAACACCGCAAAAGCGCCCACTGCCGGCGCGTCATCGTCCACTTGCTCGGAGAGTAAGCGAATTACTTTATCGCCTCGGCCCGCCCGTACAATTCGTGCGGCGCTTTCGGAAAATATTTGAACAACGCCGGGCACAACCAACCCTCCATTTGAAATTGCGGGGAATAGTACCAATTGCCTTCGTATTCTTCGCGCCGCCACTCCAATTTCACTGTGTAACCCGGAAACGGCGTTACCGAAAAAATCAGCCGAAAGCCCTTCTCCGCATTCGGGATCGACGCCGTCAGCTTGTCGAGCATCACGTCCATGCCCGCGACAAACGCCTCACGCACCAACCCCACTGCGGGATCATCAAAGACCCACATCCCCTCGTACTTGTACGGCGCGATTACCGAAATGGCATTCATGACCACATCTTAGCACAGAAAGTCGCGTCAGTTCGATTGCAAGCGATACCACTGGCCGCGGACGTTATCGTCGGTGCGGAGGGTCACACTGAAGACAGCGCCGGTGCTCTGGATCGTGTTCGTTATGCGCGCCCACAGCGGCTGCGCGAGGTTCGTGCAGGTCGCGAGCGACAACGCAGCGCCGCTCAGCGGCCATTGCAACGTCAAGGCGCTCGCCCTGAGGTCGGCGCGTATTCGGACGGGGGTCGTCAATTGCCCGAAGGCCTCCGCCACCGGCAACGCGTTGCCTTCGTAATCGAAGAATGACCTGCGATCGAATCCGGCGAGGGCCACTCCTTGCAACCGCACGTATTCGGTCCCCCACCAGCAAATACCCGCGCCTCGGCCGTTGGGAACGCCTTTCACGATTTTCGCGAGTTCGGTCACGAACTGCGTCTGGCCCTCGGGAGTGGCCGGGATGCCAACGATGTTCGTCGAGTTGGTCCACGGAAATGCTGTCTCGATGACAACCAACGGCTTGCCGTATTTGTTGGCAGCGTTGTTAAGGCACGTGCGCAGCGCGGTCAGACTGCCGTGCCACCACGGATAATAACTCTCGCCGATGATGTCGAACTCGACCTGGCGCTGGAGCAGGTTGTCGAAGAACCACTGCGTGCCGCCCCAGTCGCCGCCGCGGTCAATGTGGATGATGATCTTTGGCGCGTTTGTCCCCGCGGCGTCTTTGATGCCACGGATCGCGGCCTTGACCAGGCGCGTGAAATTCGTCCATTGCACGAGTGTGTCGAAACTGCCGCCGACGCGCCCTTCTGGCCAGAGCATGCCGCCGATGATTTCATTGCCCACCTGCACATACTCGGGCAGCGCGTCCGCTGCGTTGAACGCCGCGATGGTGTTGCTGTTGTAATCGTACAGGCGCTGCTCGAGCGCCGCGAAATTCAGCCCGGCCCACGCCGATGGTTTGCTTTGCTTGCCGGGATCGGCCCACGAATCGGAGTAATGGAAGTCGAGCATGACTTGCAGGCCCGCTCGCTTCGCGCGCACCGCCAGGGGCAGAGTGTACTCGAGATTGTTCGTGTAATTGTAAGCGTCGGCACGCGCTTGCTCCGCGCTGCTGGTGAAGAGCCGCAGCCGCACGCAGCTCAAGCCGTTGCGCTTCAGGATCGCCAGCGCATCCTGCGGCTCGCTCCCGTCTTTATACACGATCCCACGATCCTCAAAAAATCCGAGATGCGAGAGATCCGCGCCGGCGATGAAGTCGGCGGCGAGCGCAGTCGTCGATAGCGCCGCCGTGAGGAGAGCGATTGAGAAAACGCGCAGCAACTTCAAGACGATACCGCGCTTATGGCCCGGCCAGCCGGAACAATCGTGGGCCTGGCGATTCATCGTAATTCAAGGTTGCGGTGCTCGCTCCCAATGTGTTCGGCACATCCTCCCACGGGCCAGTAAGACTTGTGCCGGTTTGCACGCGTATCTGCGCCGCGCCCGTCCACGTGAGCGTGACCTGCACATCGAACGGCGTGGGATCATGAGTGATCGTCAACCGCCCCAGATCAGGGACTCGATCAAAGTATTCGATCGGCAACGTCTGCGCCGAGTTGGCCAGGACGAAAGTGCGATCGTTTCCAGTCTCCCATGTTCCACCGTTCGCCACGAACTTGAAGGGCACGTTGCCGCCGGGTGACACGCCGCTAATGTCCACAGTGCCTTGATAGATATATGGGTTCGCCGTGTTGTTCGTCAGTTGCGTCGCCGTCGTGCTCCAGTTGTTGAACGGCCCCGCGAGGTTGACGATGCCCGATGCGGGATCGAACAGACCACGCGCCACTTGCGCGCTCATGTTCACGCGAAACGTCACCGGGATCGGCGCCACGACGTTTGTAAGATTATTGAAATACACCACTGGGAGAAGCTGCTCCGGCGGCGAGCCCAGCAAGAACGTCCGATTGCCAAACGGTCCTCCGGGCCCGACGTTCCCTTCGTAAACAAGCGTCCCCGCTTTGTTGATGACGAACTTGTGCTCGATCACGGTTCCTTGCGAGCCGGTGACATTTGCGGTTCCGCGGTAAATGTTGGTGTTCGCCGGGTCGGGCGAAAGGGTGATGCCCACGCCCCAATTGTCGAACGCGCCGCGCGCTTCGACCGTGTGCGCGGCCGGGTCGAAATTGCCAATGTCTTCTTGCGCCTCCATGTTCACCTGGAACGTCACGGCCACCACGCCTGGCGGCGCCGCCTGGTTGTTGAAATAAACCACCGGCAATGTTTGCGCAGAGTCCGTCAGCGTCAGCGACCGGTTGGCCGCTCCACCGGTACCGACGTTGCCCTCCCAGACCGCAGTGCCTGCCTGATCGATGACGAACTTGTATTCCACCTGGCTGCCGGAAGTCCCCGCGACGTCAACCGTGACCTCATACACGTTCGTATCGGCAGCCCTCGGCGTGAGGATCGTCCCGCCGCCCCATGCGTTGAACCCACCCCGCACTTCAACGTTGTGGACCGCCGGATCGAACGCGCCAAGGCCTGTTTGCACCCCCATGTTCACCTGGAAGGTCACCGGGGCTGCCGCGATGATGCCAGTCGAGGCCAATAAAAGGGCGGCACAGCCCCAAACTCTGTTCACAATAGTTCTCATACGATTTCCACCAGCTAAAAGTTGATCCCGGACCCGAGCGCGACGCAACGCCACGGAATGCGCCTGGGGTTCAGGAAAATGACCCGAAAGTATAGCACCTGGTTTCACTCGGACAATCCGCAAATCGGGTCCTACCCCGTAAACCATGACGCCGAGACCGTTTGGCGTGCGGATAACCGCGGAGCCGACAAACTCGTGGTCGGCTTCGGATTGAGCGCAGGCGAACCAGTTCTTCCCCTACCCTCAATCCCTCTGCCCCTTTAGTGGCCGGGGAGTTCATTGGTCTCAGGCCGCCGGTTCAAATTGGCTTGCCACGGCGATGCGTGTTTGAGATAGTGTGGGCGTAATCCTGGCAGAATGCGTGGCCGTATGGCTATTGGCCGTGCTGGTGTTTTGAGGTGGTGTATCAACGTAGTGAAACGACGATGTTAAGGAGCTAAAGATGCGCACGAGAATTTCTGTGTTACTGGCAATCGTAATCTCTCTCGCTTCAGCGACCATGATGAAAGGGGCGGATGTGTTGACGCCTGGCTTTTTGAAGGTTTCGCTTTACACGAATATCACGGGCACGGCGGTGTCGGCGTTGACGGCAGATCCGCGGTATCCCGCGACGCCGTCGGAGGTGCGGTATCTGCGCTCGTTCAATACGCGGGATGCGTTGCCGAACGATGCGCTGGAGAATTTCGGCGGGCGTATCGAAGGATACATCACGCCGCTGGTGTCGGGGGAGTATCATTTTTTTCTGCGCAGTGATGACAACTCAGAGTTGTGGCTGAGCACTGACGACACTGAAGCCGGCGCGGTCCTGATCGCGCAGGAGACTGATTGCTGCGATTTGTTCAGCGAACCGGGTGGGGGGGATGCGGCCACGACGGCGGCGCCAATAACTCTGATCGCGGGTCAGCGTTATTTCATTATGGTGCTTTATAAAAGCCCCGGGGGCGGCAGCAACGGCCAGAGCACGGATTACGCGCAGGTCGCGTGGCGTCCGGCGGACGACCTTCTTACTCCGGCAACTGCGCTGCAGCCGATCGATGGGGCGTTTCTCTCCACGCTGGCGAGCGACGCCGCAGGACCGACCGTGACGATCACGCAACAGCCGCAGAGTCTGACCGCGGAAGAAAGCGCGAGGGTGACATTGAGTGTGGCCGCGACGACGACACCGGCGACGAACCGTGTCATTCAGTGGCAGCGCAACGGCGAGAACATTCCCGGGGCGACCGGCACGAACTACAGCTTTTTTGTGAACGCAGCGGACAACGGCGTGCCGTACCGCGCCGTAGTTTCGGTGCCGGGGGCTGTGGCGCAGAGCAGCGAGGCGATAATTACTGTTTCGCCTAATGACACCAGGCCGCCGACGATTGTGGGAGCGAGGGGCGGACCGAACCGGCCGGAGGTGACGCTGACGTTTTCAGAACCGGTCTCGGACATTTCCGGGGTGGCTCTCGAAAACTATTCGATTACGGGCCCGGGCGGGCCTCTCACCATCACGTCGGCGGTGCGTTCTCGAGATGGGAGCCAGGTGCTCTTGACGACGGACCCACAAACGCCCGGGGACGTTTACACGGTGCAGGTAAACAACGTCACGGACGCGGCTGTGGCAGGGAACACGATTGCGCCGAACAGCCAGGTTACATTCACAGCACGCGGCCCGTGGCTCCAGGGCGAGGACGGGTTCGTGGTGTTCGAAGCGGAGGATTACGATCGGAATCTGGACGGGCGCTGGTTGCGCGACACGACGCGCGGGACCCCGTCGGGAGGTGTTTCGATGGTGAATCCGAACGGCATCGGAGGGGGCGAATTCGGCACGCGGCTGGAATACGACATTCTGTTTACGAAGACGGGGACCAATATTCTGTGGTTCCGAACCGGCGGCAACGACGGCAACGACGACTCGTCCTTTTTGCACCTGGATGGCCAGCACCCTGTGGAACGGCCCGGTGACCTGGCCGCGATGTCAACCGGCAGTGGATTGACGGCGGATTTTACGTGGCGCAGCACGCCTTTCCAGGGCGGTGGGCAAATGACTTTCAATATCGAAACTCCGGGAGTGCACACGATCGGGCTGGCGCGGCGAGAGGACGGCTCTTACTTCGATAAGTTCGTCATCACGACTGATCCGACGTTCAATCCGACGACGTTGTTTGGGCAGCAGGGTCCGCCGATCACGTTGCGGCAGGGAGAAACTCCGCCTGCAGGCACCACCCTTACGATCACGTTGCAGCCGACGAACATCGTCATGACGGAGCTTTCGACGATCGCGTTGAGAGCGGGTGTGACGACGGCGCCGCCGGCATCACTGGTCGGCTATCAGTGGCAGCGCAAACAGGGGGACATTTTCGTGGATATTCCAGGCGCGACGACACCGACATTCACGATCAATCGCATCGGTCTGGAGTGGAATGGAGTGGTGGTGCGCATGCGCGCATCGAGCAGCGGCATCACACGGTTTACAGACGAAGCGCAGATCACGGTGAATCCGGACGTGACGCGGCCCAATCTGCTGAGCGCGAGCGGCCGGGCGATTCCGCAGCAGATCGTGCTGAGCTTTTCCGAGCCGTTGAACGTAGCCAGCGCAACGGAGCCGTTCAACTTCAGGGTTACGGGACCGGGAGGCCAACTTGCCGTAATTTCAGCCACGCTGCTGGCGAATCAGCGAACGGTGATTCTCGCGACGGATCCGCAAGTCGTCGGCACGAAATACACTGTGACCGTTTCGGACGTTTACGATCAGGCGGCGACGTCGAACCTGGTTGCGAACGCAGTGGCGCGTTTTTACAGCCTTGGAGCGATGCGCGAACAGGGCCCGGACGGGCTCCTGGTTTTCGAGGCGGAGAATTACGATCGCAACACGGACAATCGTTGGGTGCTTGATAGCGCGTGGGGCAATCCGTCTGGCGGCTTGTCGGTCGTTCTGCCGAACGGCGGCGGTGGAAACGAGACCAGTTCAAAGCTTGAGTATGATCTGAATTTCACGCAGACGGGCACGCATTACGTGTGGTACCGAGCGAGCGGACCGAACGGCACGGATGATTCGGCGTGGCTGCACCTGGACGGCGCGAGACCGCCAAACCGAGCGGCGGCCAACCAGGCGGCTATGCAGTGCGTCAACGGGACTAATTTCGTGTGGGAAACTGATCCACAGGATGGCGAGCGTCCCTACACGATTGAGATTACGACGCCCGGGATTCACGTCATCGCGCTGGCGGTGCGTGAAGACGGGGCGTTGTTCGACAAGTTTACGATCACCACAGACACGAACTTCAACCCGAACACGTTTGGCCCGTTCGGGCCTTTGGAAACACGCGAGGGTATGCCGCCGCTGGCGACAATCGCGCTGACTTCGCCGGCGAACAATCAGACGTTTCCGGCGGGGGCCAACGTGCCGTTGGCGGTGGCCATCACCGATAACGGCCGGACCATATCGAAGGTCGAGTATTTCGCGGGCACGCAGAAGATCGGCGAGTCCACGACGGCTCCGTTCGGTTTCAATTGGCAGAACCCCGCTCAAGGGGCTTACGCGATCTCCGCGCAACTCACTGACGATGTGGGCGACACCGCGCGCTCCGGGCGGGCGATCGTCACGGTGGGTAATCCGAATGACGTGCTGCTGTTAGTGGGCACGCCTGACCCCATCACCGCGGGTGATGCCGCCATCCGAGATGTCATTGCGGGACTCGGCTTCAACGTGGTGGTAATGGATGACGACTTGAGCACGGAGTTTGATGGGCTCGGCAAAGAGTTGATCGTTGTTTCCTCGTCGGTCGCTTCCGGCAGCATCACCACGAAATTCCGGAATGCCACGGCGCCGGTGCTTATGTGGGAGCAGGCGAACCAGGATGATTTTGGCATGACCGGTGATGTCGATGGAACGGACCGCGGAACGGTGCCCGGGCAAACTGAGATCGAGATCGTTGATGCGACGCATCCCATGGCGGCGGGTTTCGGGCCGGGTGTGGTCACGGTGGCGACGGCCGGCACGGATTTTTCGTGGGGCTTGCCGAACACCAACGCGGTGCGGATCGCGACGCTTGTGGGCAACCCGAATCGAGTGGTGATTTACGGCTATGAGGCCGGGACGAATATGATGGGGGGATTCGTCGCGCCCGCGCGACGGGTGATGTTGTTCCTGACGGACGGGACGTATCCGGTGTTGAACACGGCGGGTCGCGACCTGTTCGCGGCGGCGCTGAATTGGGCGCTGGGCGGCGGCGCGACGCCGCCGGGGATCCAGCTCACGGTGACGCGAGGTCCCTCGAATTTGACACTCCAATGGACCGGCGGAACCCAGCCATACAAAGTGCAGAAGAAAACTGCGCTCACGGACGCGAATTGGACGGATGTGACGACGACCAGCCAGACATCGCACACCGTGCCGCTCGACGGGCAGAGCGGCTTCTTCCGAATCGTGCAGGAATAGCGAACGTTTAGCGCCAGAAGTAATACCAACTGTACTCGAGGTTGGCGGTTTTGCCGGGTGGCACGTCGATCGTCCACGCGATCTGAGCGCTGCCATTGAAGTGGTGCCACCAGGACGGCCAGCCGTACCAGTGCCACCAGTATGGGTATGGGTAGGTAACGGCGCCGTCCTCGAACACGTTCAGGCGCGTGATTTTGCCTTTCTCGTTGGCTTCTTCGGCCGTGCCGAGAAGGTAGCGATTCACTTCGATTTTCGCCGCCGTCTTGCGGTGGTTGACGAGGCTGATTTTGCCCTGCATGTCGATGCGGGTGTAGGAGGAACTGCTGTCCTGGAACGCATTCGGCTTGCGGCCAGCTTCCTTTTCATCGCGGTGAACCTGCACGTCGACGGCAGTGGTGAGGGCGAGGTCGGTGCTGGCGCCCGCAGCGGTGTAGGTCATCATGCCCTGTGCGACCACGGCGTCGCCGCGCATGATCAAGGCGGGCGCCGTCGTCAACGGATAGGGGCCTTTGTTTTGGAGGCGGACCTTATGCATGACTTTTGGCGCGGCAAAGAGGCGCTGCAATTCGGCTTGCTGCGAATTGTTGGCTCGAACTTCGGGTGGTGGCGTGAACGGGAGGTCCAAAACAAAGATGTCCTCGTACGGGATGGTGTATTCGGCGAGGTGCACGGCGGTGCGTTCGCCTTTGAGTAGCGTGAGCGACTTGATTTTGAAGACGAAGAGATCTTCGGTGCGAGAGTCGTCGTCGGTCGTGTCGCCGGGCAGAGGGCCGGGTTCAGGATTCGCGTTGTATTCGCCCATGCGCGCGGTTTGCGTCATGATCGCGTTGCTGAAATTCGCCGCAAGAAGGCCGTGGCGAACATCGGCGCGCGGGTCATTCTGAAAATATTGAGAGAGTTGGGCGGCGGTCTGCTGAAGTGCGAGCGGGTCGAGAGTTTCTTTGAACGTGAATGTGGGCACGCCGATGACGAGGTTCACGTCGGTGTCGCGGAGGTCCGTCATTTCGTTGATGATGGTGGCCTGAAGACGGATGACTGCTTTGCCGTTGCCGTCGAGGGTGACTTTGTAACTGGGAATCCAGCGGATGCCTTTTTGCAGATACATGAGGCCGACCTCCGCTTCGCGGGCCGGGCGCCTGCCATTCCAATCGAGATCAAGGGTAAGCACGCTGCGATATTCCTCGTGGCCGGTGGTCGCCTTGAAGTCCTTGAACGTGACGTCGCGGATGTAGCCGACGTGAACGGCTTTGACGCCCTCGGCCGTGCGCAGGAGGATGACATCGCCTTTCACGGCGAGCGGTTCGTTCGTGACGGAATGAGTTCGCTGCAGTTCCTGGATCGTTCGCGTCGGAAAGCCGATGATGGTGGCGGTGTAACGGTTGGTGTGAAGGTCGGTGATCTCGGCGGTCGCGCCGACGTTGGCTTCGAGCAACTCGGGAATGGTGAGAGCCGTGCGCTCGGTTTTGACGAGTTGCCGTCCCGCGACGACGCCCGTGAGCTTTACGTTGTTGCCCGTGGCGTACGGCCAAAAGGTGCCGATCACGGGGGAAGGGAGGTAATCCATTTGCACGTTGCCATTGGTGTCGGTGGGCAGAACACCTTGATGGGCGACGAACGCGTGGCCGTCTTTGAAGACCGTGACCTCGCGAACGGGAAGCCTCGGGGCAGCGGCCGATTGGGCCGCGGCGGAAGCGACCGCGAGGGCGAAACATAATGCAAAGGCAGATGCGTATGTGCTCATGCCACATTATGCGTTGCGTGGGGGCCAGCCGCTGTAAGGCGATTGTAAAGGGCGGCCCAAAGGAGAGCGGGTGGTTTTCGGGCGTCAGAAAGGAAAGCCCAGCGAGAAATGAACCGTGCCCGAAGGGTCGCCCTCGCGTGGGTTCAGGTTGTGTCCGTACTCCACACGCACCGGGCCGACAATCGTTTTCCATCGAATGCCGCCACCGACAGAGACCAGGCCGGTTGAAGCGGGATAATTCTCTATCTCTCGCGCGAAGCCCAAGGCGTCGACAAAAGCAACGAACGAGAATGATCGCGTAAGGGCCTGCTCAAATTCCACGTTGCTGAGCACGAAACTTTCAGCTCCCACCTCTTCCCCTTGATCATCCCGCGGCGATGCTTCACCTTCCTGATAGCCGCGGATCGAGTTTTCGCCGCCCGGAAAGAATCTGCGGTTGAACGGCAAATCCTCTTCGCTGGCGCCCGGGCTGAGTACGACACCATGACTGAGGCCAAGATTCAACCAAGCTCCGCCGTAAAGCGGGATGTGCAAAGCGCTGGCGATTTCGAAGCGCTGGTAATTTGCGTCGCCGCCAAGAGGCTCGGCCCCGATTTCGAGCCGGGTGAACACCTTGTACCCTTTCCGCGGATAGAGGGGATTGTCCCGCCGGTCGTGTTGCAACTCTCCGATTACGCTGCCGACATTTGCCGACGGCAGGCCCTGTTGCGCAATGTCCGAATCAGCATCCACCGCATGCAACACTTCGTATTCATAGCGCAGGCTGATATCGGTGGAGATTCCACGGAGCCGTTTGCGGACGCCAAGACCTCCGCCATATTCCTCCCGCCGAAACGAAACTTCTTCCCGCAGCAAACCCTTCCCGGTGAAAAACAGATCCAGATCCTCGCCGAGCAACTGAGGCATCCCATAAATGAAATCGGCGCTCGACGCCTTGAAGGACTGCGTGAGGCGCAGGCGTGCATGATGAGCGCGCCCCAGGACATTAAACGCCTCAAACTCCAGTCCCCCGCGCAACATTTCGTAACTTCCCCAACCTGCGAGAACGCTCACGTCGAAGCGCTTGCCCTCGTCAACCAGGTAGACGACGTCGCGACGGTTCGTGCTGACAACGTCGTAACGCACGCCGACCGAATCGAAGATTCCCAATCGCGTCAGCCGTACCCGCCCGGCCTCCACGCTCATGCGATTTAGCGGTTCGTCCGGTTCGAGCCTCACGCGATTTTCCAGCACGCCCGGATTGCTCTTTTCGATGCCTTCAAATTTAACGTCGTTGAGAAAAACCTTTGGGCCTGGAGTGACGCTGGCCACAACATCCACCCGCGTCGTCGATGTGATGATGGAATTCGTGCTGACCGTCAGTTCAACCGCCGCGTCAGGAAATCCACGGCGATACCAGGAACGCTGAATCGACTGCCGGAAATTCTGCACCCACGCAGACGAATAAACCGCATTGGTGTTTGCCTCCCAGCCCGACATCTTACCGTCAGTTCCCGGCTGAGGCAGCGCCGCTTTGACCGACCCGACAATAAATTTGTTCCCCTCACTGACGTTCACCGTCACGTCCACTTCTCCACTTTGATGGTTTTCGTCCAGGTGCGAGATCTCGACGCGCGCGTCGCGGTATCCTCGCCGTTCCAATACGTCCTGAAGGTTATTTTGACTCCGCCTGAGGTTGCCGGGAGTGTAAACGCGCGAACGCTTGAGAGGGACCAGCAACCCCTTTTCGACAAAGTACGGCAGGGCTCCTTTCTCGGCGAGCACGGTGAGGCCCTCGAATTTGATCGTGCGATAATGGTAAAGAATTCCCTCGCGAATCCTGAAACGTACCTTTTTCACCGCCATAGGCCGCGGCAGAGGATCGCGCGTGGGTTCAGTCCACTCGAAGACGTTTCGGGAACCGTCTTCCAAGGTAAGCTCCGCCGTGAGCTTCGGCCTTAAGAACCCATCATGAGCCACCGTTCCGATAATAATCACGGCGGCGTCCTCGACGAAGCTGGGATCGTATGTGGCCGGAGCTCGGTCTCCGGGTTGAAGCATCCTGACCACGCGGGAAAGCTGCCGATTGCCTATCGGCCCATAGCCCGAGATTTTGAAGCTGGCCCGGTTTGTCTCTGCCGCCACGGCCAGGCTGGTTTGCATGAAAGCGAGTGCCAGCCCGCCGCACATGATCTGCCGCAGCAAGCATTGCGTCCCGAGTCCTCGGGGTTGGTTGTTCATCCCTTACCTGGAGAAAATCCGGCGCTTGACGCTGACGTTGAATTCGTTGAATCGATCGTACTCACCCACAAGGCTCCATTTGTCCGTTAATTTGTATTCAACGTCATACGTTGCGGAGCCGGATTCGGAAATCTCCTCCCCGGAGCGAATCGTCAATCGTTCCGCACCCCCGCCAAAACCCAGTGACTCCAAAAAGTTTGAGCCGACAAAGACGGCAAAGCGCTGGGCCTTTTGTTCCGTTGAAAAGGTAATCTCGTCGCGCGGCAATTCGCCCGCCGTAAGCATGAGAAAAATCTTCTCTGAAGTCAGCGACGGCACAGACGAGAATTGCAGTAAAGGTTCATTCGCCGTGCCGGTGACTTCAAGGGTGACATCGTAACCGAAGCGTTTTGCGCCGGCGGTCAGGTAGATTTGCGGCGAGAAGGGTTGTTCGCGCGTCAGCCACGCGCGCGCCTGCTTCACCGATAATCGGCCGAACGGGAACTCAACTGAGCCCGAGCTCATTCGCACTTCGCCCGATGCGATCGGTTCCCTCAACGTGCCTTGCAGGCGAAAATCTGACGACATTGTTCCGCGCACGAAGGGCGTTCTAATCTTCAGGAACTCGCTGCCGGTTACATGCAGATTCAACTGCCATTCGGCCACGGGCTGCGCCTCCACGCTGAAATACGGAGGACGGCGCTCCGGCTGCGTAACTGACCCGGGAACGAGCGATTCCAGGTCACTCAGGTAAAAACCGTCGCGCAGAAGAACCGTCCCGGAAACAACCGGCGCGCTCGTGGAGGAGTTGATCAGCGCAATATCGAGATCGCTGCGAATCACCGTTTCGGGCTGTCGGACCAGCGCCACGTTGGTCGCAATGATGTTAATATGGAACGGCGGCAGGCCGCGCCAGGTGTTGCTTTGCAGGTTGACGAATCCGGACGCCACGACTGGTTCGCCCGCCAACCGCGCGCGGCCCTCGGAAAGTCGGACGACGCGGCCGTCGAGATCAAGACGGACACTGATGTCGCGAAGCGCGCCAAAATCTCCCAGGGGATGGGTGGTGGCGTTTGTGATTGTCACATGACCAGTGACGTTCCCGGCGGCGAGGGTGATCTCAGCGTCAACCTCTCCAATCGGAGCGAGGAATTTGGGATAGTAGCGCGCGAATGGCGCGAGAGCTGCCGAATCAATCGAGAGGCGGCCCTGCGCTTTCGTCCAATCGGGTATTTCCTTCAATTGCGCTTTCTCTCGCAGCGGCACTTGTCCGACGAAACGCACTGGCTGCCCCTCGATTTTTCCCTCAAACTCTGCAATTTGAATCAGGCGGCGATCGAGCTCCGCGAAGAGCCGAATATCAGTGAGCGGTGGAATCATTGCGTTGGTGCCAGCCGTTTCGATCTTCGCAATCGTCGCCTTGATCTCCCCCTTGGGCGCGTCCCATCGCCCGGAGATTCGCCCCTCGACCTCCGGGTCCGACAGTTTGATGCCGATCAGTTTGCCCAGGCGCTCCCAAAACGCGGGATCCCGCTCGATTCCAACGAGCACATCGATCTCACGCTCCGGAACCGTCACGATTTGCCCGTTCGCGGGCTGGATGCGCAACGGCAGTGTGCCGCGCGCATAAATCACTGGAGCCGCTTCGCTCCACACCAGCAGATTGGTGATGCTGAGGCCGCTCTCCAGCGCCGCCATTTCACCGCTCACGTGGAGTAATTGCTCGCCCACGGTGTAGTTGCCATCCAGCCGCGCAAAGCCAAGCGCCGGTCCATTGTCCCATTGAAGGCTGCCGTCCGCCCCATTGATATTGAGCGTATGAAAATTCGAGGAAAGGAACGTGGCGAAGTCCCGCAACTGCAGCCCACGAATTTCAAATGCGGCAACTCCACGGTTCGGCCACGCCACGTCCATGCTTACGGACAACAACGTGTTGCTGCCGCTGAGTCGCAATGGAGCTGTTTGCACCCGGAACGATCGGAGATTCTTCGGCTTTTCGATCCTGATTGTTGCCGGTTCGTTCAGATGGAGGATCTCTGCTGGTCCGCGGCTGAATCGCAGCTCCTCAAGCCTCGCCTGATTCGTCGCACCACCCACGATTCCCGATAGTTTCATGAATGCCGTCGAGTCTTTCGCTTTCGCAATTACCGACGCTTCACGAATGGTGCGGCCAAAACCCCGTGCGTTCAGTTCGACCTTCGTTTCATTCATCCACCGGTTTGTGGCGGTCTCGCCCGCCGCTTCGACAACGTACGACAAATTCGTGAACGGTCCCTGCGCGATCACGCGCGCGGACTGCAGACGCACTCCGGCATTTGTCGGGACCCATTGCTCAAACGCCGACCCTGTTGCGTTCAACTCAACGTGTCCAATCGTCTTTTGCTCCAGGTCCCCATGGCCGCGCAAGCTCGCCCTGCCAGTCTCACGAAACTCAACAATCGCTTCCCGCAACTCAACGCGCGGCCACGAGATCAAACCCGCAGCCGTGAGCGACCTCGTGCTTACGCCGCGTCCGGAGACATCGAAGCCGTTGAGCGAGAATTCGGCACGAGGAAAACGATTCGTAGCGGGCACGAATGTTACCTGGCCACGGACGATCCCAGTCAGGCTCGTCCATGGCTGTCGGCTCAAGTCCGCCTCCACATTCAGAACTGCAGGAGGCTGCTGGCCGCGAAATGGCACCGCAAGCGGCTGAGATAATCTTGCCGTTAATCCCGGCCCCGTCATCTCGAAGCGAGACACCTCGGCCTGGTTCGTCGTGCCGTGCCCCCGCAGTGCGAATTGAATCGGCGGCAGTTGCGCGGCATCGCGAGATTCCAGCGAACCAGCGGCGTCGACCTCGAACACGGGATCGTTCCATCGCGCGCGCGCCGAACCCGATAACGCAGCCAGCCACTCCACGTTCAATATCTGCCCTGGCAGCGCGAACGCCGGTACATCGATGCTCGCTGTGCGCGGCAAAACGCCTTCCGGACCAAATTCGGCCGAAAACGCGATCGCATTCGTGCCGGCCAAGGCCGTTCCCTTCAGGGCGACGTTCGACGAACTCGCCACCATATCCAACGACGCTGTGATTGCACCGGCGCCAATCGAGATTTCCCATGGCCCTGATGGGCTCGCCCTCGCGCGGATTACAAATGAATTCGTGATCTTTGCCAGGCCCACGACCGCACTGAGGTTGGTTCCTCGCCATGCCACGTGTGGCAGGGCCAGGCGCTCGCCTTGCGCGACGATGACACCGTTCGTCAGCGAAGCGGCCGGGATCCATTGTTGAACCCGGGCAGCGACACTCTGGACCTTCCGCACCTGGGCAGGGACAGAGCGTTCGCGCCGTGTCGGTGTCTGTTGCGGCCGAACTCCGAGCTCCCAGTTCTCGCCAACGGCAAACGTCCTTCCTTTCAACTGCAGACGGAACAGCCAGGCCGTGGGAACGAATAATTCCACCCGCTCCGCGCGCACGCCAACGCTTTGGTTCGTGAACGTAACTCCGCTGAGCGCGAATCGCTCGTAACCGACACGTTCAAACGAGCGATAGGATACGCCATAATGATTTGCGATTGGCCGAAGAATCCAAGGAAACCAAATCGGCAACGCCGCGAGCGCGACGATCGCAATCCCCAAAAGGACGCCCGTCCAAATCAAAAGGCGCTTTCCACGGCGACGGCCCATAAATCCTCACCTGCTGAGAATCAACCATGGCCTCCGCCACCCGTTAGGACAAGGTAGGAACGTCCCGATGTAACGTGACGAACAACCGTCCAGTGCGTCATCCAGATGATGGTTTCTGCGTTTCTCGCCTAGCCGACTGCGTAACCGACTGCCGGAAGGCGGTACATGTTGCTGCAGCGGAGGGAGAGTCGGAGGAGCATGAAGGCCGCAATCATCAACGCTGCGCTTGCGGCGTAATAAGCGACGGAGGGGAAGCGAAGAAGTTCTATCGGAGTGGCAAATAGGGCCATGACGCAGACGACGAAAGCGAACGGGAGAAGCTTTGGACCGAAGCGAACGAGCACGGCATTGGCGAGCGAAGCAATCGCTGCGCTGAACAACACTGCGGCGGGCGTTACGTCGAAGGCGCCGGTGGCGGTGATTGTTTTGACGAGCGTCAGCAGCGTCAGACATAACGCGAAATTGAGCATAGGCAGGAGAAAGAGAGTGATGGCCAAACCATTGAGCGAAATCGGCAACGTGCGGATTTGGCGCAAACCGGTCAAAAACCGCAGGCTCGGCAAGAGCGCGCAAAGGAGCAGTGCATAAAGAACGAACATTGAATTAATCTGGAGCAACAAGCGAAGAAGATAGCCGCAAAGGATCAGCACCACGGCCATTCCGAGAGTGAACTTGAGGCTTTCCAGGAACAAATAAGGGAAGCCGGATAGTCGGGACTGCGCTGATGCTGGCTCAGCAGTCGTAACCGTGCGTGGGGAGCTTCGGGCGGCGATGCGAACTCTGGCCCGCGATATCACTACCGTCCCGGCGCGGAAAAATCCGAGCAGAGTCAAAACTAACGCAGCAAATGCCAGGGTCGCGATCGTAACGGCATCTGCCTTTCGGGAGTCCAACAGGAATTTAATGCCGAGGCTGGAGAAAGCGCCGACGCCCCAGAGCGCGCCGGCCAGGCCCGCAACGAGATTATTCCAGAATCCCTCTTGCGGCCCGACTTTGAAACACGTGAGAACAAAGAAAATGAAGCCGCAGATCAGGAATGAGATAATGAAGGTCCAGGCCACTTGCTCCCAACCCGAGGGTATGGGCGGTCTCAATAGCGGGACAATGATCATGGCGAAGATGAGCGCCAGGCTCAATAGCACCGCAGGCGCGCACACGCCGACAAGCCAGTATGCAATGCCGATTCTTCGAGCGGAGACCGGCAGCGCGATGGTCACGCCGGCAGCGCCGCGCATCAAATCCACGCCCAACACGAACAGAGGGCCGATCATTGGCGCAAGAAAGTAAGGGGTAAATACGCCAAAGGACGGAACGGTCAATGCGATAACATCGAGTCCCATGGCGAGGAGGAATCCCGTCGCGTAGAGCCAGGCCCAGCGCCGTAGAAAATCGAGCACAATGCGTTTCATAATTACTCCCGCGAGAGGGCCACGACGACTTCTTCGAGCGTGACGGGGCTGGTCGAGATTTGGCGGGCTCCTCGCGCGCCCATGGCTTCGAGAGGGCTTTGGCTGGTGTCCACGACGGCCTGCCATCGATTGCGTTCGTGCCGGCGGACGAAGATTCCAGGAGCGGGCGCGAAGTCACGCTCGTCGTCGGTGATGAAATCGACGAGTTGGAAGCGCGCGACCACTTCAGAAGTCGGGCCTTCGAGGAGAAGCTGTCCGTTCTTAATCATCCCGACGTGATCCGCGAAGCGTTCGAGGTCGGTCAGGCTGTGGGATGAAATGAGTACGGTGCGTTCTTCATCCTGAACCGCGCGGAGCAATTCGGAAAAAATTTGCTGTTTCGAGACCGCGTCGAGGCCGGCAGTGGGTTCGTCGAGGATCAGAATCTTCGGATGCCACGCGAGGGCGAGAATCAAACCGAGTTTCACGCGCGATCCAAACGAGAGCGCTGCGATCCTTTCATCGATGCCGACGTGGAGCCCGTCGAGAAGCCGCTGACAGTAAGCGTCGTCCCAGGACGGATAAAATCCGCGGACAAAACGGATGAGTTTGTTCACGCGCCCCCAGGCGTGGAAAAGAACTTCCGGGCTGGCGTAGGCGACCTGCTGTTTCATGGCGACTTCGTCGCGGTGATGGTCGAGGCCCAGCACTTTGATGGAACCGGCATCTTCCCGGCCCAGGCCGAGAATCAGGTCAAGCGTCGTTGTCTTGCCCGCGCCGTTGGGTCCGATGAGTCCATAGACGGCGCCCTGGGACACTGTCAAATTGACAGGGCCGAGCTTGAAACGGCTGAAGTGTTTTTCCAAACCGCGGATTTCAATTGCGTTCATGGTGATCGCTTTCCATTGAGGTGACGGAACATTTCGACGATTTCTTTTTCGCTTAAGCCGGCTTCGCTGGCTTCGCGGAGGGCTTCGCGCATCAACTCCCGGGCGCGTTGCGCTTTGATTTTCCGGCTGCGATCGTCGCCGTGCTCGGCGACAAACGTGCCGAGGCCCTGGCGGCGATAAATGATTCCCTCTCGTTCCAGTTCTTCGTAGGCGCGCTTGACGGTGATCAGGCTGACCATCAGCTGTTCGGCCAACTGGCGGAAGGAGGGCAAGGGAGCGCCCGCAGGGAGGCGGCCTTCGCTGATGTCGCGCTTGAGGCCATCGATGATCTGCTGATAAAGCGGGCCCGGTGCGGCGGAGGAGATCGCCGGGAAGAACCAGTTCGCTTTTTCGCCCATGCGCCTACTGTATATACTCTATAGATACAGTGTCAAGGAATTTTTTGAAATTTTTTAGGACCGCAGCAAACGTAAGGAGGCTCTGAAATCCTCGAAACCGTATCCCGTCAAAGAGACACACTCGCGACAACAAGTCTCTGGCCGTCCTCTTCAGCCAGGGACTCCTTACGTCGTCTGCTACAGGTTTTCTGAATGCTACTGTGACTTTGGAGTGAGAAGGAGTTTTTCCAGGCGCGTCAAGCGTTGCTTCAAGTCAGCGTTTTCTGCATCGCGGCGTTTCAGTTCTTCCTGCAGTTTTTGATTGAGACCCTGGATGGCTGCTAGAGCCACGCCGTCGGCGTCGATGGAAGTGATGGTGGTGTCGGCTTCGCCAACGTCGAACGTGGCTTTAAAATCCTGGGCCATGGGGCCGATGTGGCGGATTTCTTTGGATTGGGTCTTGTAGTTCCACGTGGTCATGGGCAACGCGGCGACCTTGTCCAGTACGGCGCGAGGGTTTACTGGTTCAAAATTCTCTTTCGCGTTCCGGTCGCTCATCGCTGCCCAGGAGCCGCCGCCGGGGGCGAGGAAAGTTCCGACGCCGACGGTGGAAAAGAGGCGGTAGCCTCCGGCGGCGCGCATAGTCACGGAATTAGCGTTGGTGGAGGCAAGGACACCGGAGGTGTCGCCCCAAACAAATGCGCCGATGTGATTGGCCCTGGCTGTAGAGCCTGCGGCAAAGGCGCGGTTGGTGGCGAAATTACCGAAGCCGCCTGGAATAGTGGCATAATCGGAATTGCGGGCGATGACGTTTCCTTCACCGCCGCCGATTACGCAGGCGAGGGTGTTGGTTCCGATCTCGTGGCCCCGGCCACCGGCGATAATGCTGGAACTGGAGTCGGCGAAGATGTCATTGCTGAAGCCACCGCCAATGACACAGAAACTACTGCGATCGTCGATGAATCCAGCGCGTCCACCGGCGATGACACTGGAATCGAGGTTGTCGCCAATGGTGTTGTTGTCGCCGCCACCGATGGCGTTGCGATTGGAGTTAGTGCCGACATTGTTGAAGAAACTCCCGGCGATGGTGTTGTAATCGGAATTCGATCCAATGTTGTTGTCATGACCGCCGCCAATCGTGTTCTCGGCGGAATTGGTGCCAACATCGTTGAAGTACCCACCACCGATTGAGCTGTAGGTTGAATTCCGGCCGATTCCGTTGTTGTTGCCACCGGCAATCGTAGCGTAGGGAGAAGCCGAACCGATGTCGTTCCCGCCGCCGCCGCCGATGGTGCTACTGGAGGAGTTGGTGCCAATTATGTTTGCCAACCCGCCGGCGATGGTACTTAAAAGGGCATTCGGCGCGATGTTGTTGTTGTTGCCGCCGCCAATCGCGCTGTAAGCGGAGTTGGTCCCGATGCGGTTGCCGCCACCGCCCGCAATCGTGCCGAAGCCGGAATCCGATCCAATATTGTTGTTGCTGCCGCCGCCAATCGCGCTGTCGGCGGAGTTGGTGCCGATGCCGTTGGCGGTACCGCCGGCAACCGTGCTGATGCCGGAATCCGACGCAATGCTGTTGGCGGCGCCGCCGCCAATGACGCTATAAGCGGAGTTGGTGCCGATGATGTTGCCGGAACCGCCGCCAATCGCGCTGTAGAGAGCGTTGGAGTTGATGAGGTTTCGATAGCCGCCA
>Ga0075418_10000289_pt1 | contig 50744 bp, 56 predicted proteins | sample SoiMetdeltSBSDD2_FD_81776 | JGI IMG/M metagenome (GOLD analysis project Ga0075418, IMG submission 81776) | Bulk soil microbial communities from a Populus tree surrounding site in Tennessee, USA - Soil MetaG P. deltoides SBSDD2 | ecosystem: Environmental > Terrestrial > Soil > Tree plantation...
GATGGCGGTCGACCAGCGTGTCATCGCGCTTGACGGCACGGTGCTGCCTCACCCGGTCGACTCCATCTGCCTGCACGGCGACACGCCCGGTGCGGTCGCGCTCGCCCGCGCCGTGCGCACCGCCCTGGTCAACGCGGGTGTTCCCTTGCGCCCCTTCCTGATCTGAGGTCTTACGCGCCGGTGTCCAGGCCTCGCAACACCAGCCCGAGCCGCTTGTCGCCGTCGTGGGAGACCTCAATGGGTACCCCCCAATCCTGACGGGTCAGATGGCAGGCCGGGTTCTCCTCGTTAGCATCGCACGTGGCGGCCCGGGCCACGACTTGCAGCACGCCGCGGTCCACCTCCGGGTTGAGCACGAGCGTGCGACTGAGCGATGTGGACACACCGGCACCTTGCAGCAGAAGGCTTTCCGGCGATGCCGACACCTCGAGCCGGGTCGGGTCGCCGAAGGTGTGGTCGAGTTTCTGGCCCGGGGCGGGCTCGAAGATGACATCGAGCGTCACCTCACCCGGCGCGAGCGTCGAGGGCGGGCGCTCCACCTTGTACCGCACCGAGTTCACGTCGACGGCCGCGGGCGCCAGCCGCACCAGCCGGTGCGCCGCGGACTCCACCACGAGCACATCGCCTTTACCCGTCACGATGATGTCGCTCGGCTCGGCCAGCCCGGCCTCCACAGTGGACAGCTGCCCATCCGCGTAGCGCCGCACCGCACCGTTGTAGGTGTCGGCCACGAGCACCGAGCCGTCCGCCAGCGCGCAAACTCCCAGCGGGTGCTGCATCAGCGCCTGCTCCGCCGCGCCATCCATCAGCCCGAAGTCGAAAAGCCCTTGCCCCGCCATGGTATGCATCGCGCCATCCTCGATGTAGCGCAGGGCGCTGGTCTCACTGTCCACAAACCACAGCCGCTCGCCGTCCGGCGTCACCGATAGCCCGGACGGCTGCGCCAGCCACACATCGGGCAGCTTGCCGTCGCGCAGCGCCTCGACCGTCGTTCCCGCGTAAAGGCCGACGGTTCGTTTCACCGGATCAAACCACCACAGCGTGTGGGTGCCCGCCATGGCCACTACGATTTTTCCTTGGTACCAAGCCACGTCCCACGGCGAAGAGAGATCCATGGATCGGGAGTCGTGCGGCCGATCATCCAATGTGGAGCGCCACTGCCGGCCCGTGCCGGCGACGGTCACCGTCGACAGGTCGCTCAGCTTCACCCCGCGCAGCAGGTGGTTCACCGTATCGGCGACCACCACGTCATAACCGGCCACTCCGGCAACGTGCGGCGGCAACAGGCAGACGCCTTGCGGCTCAGAGAAACTCGCCTCTCCCGCCGCCCCGTCGGTGCGTCCCCGCACACCCGCGCCGATGCGCGTCAGCACCTTCTCGCCACTCGGGTCGAGGATCGCCAGCTGATGGCGCGCCGAGTCGGAGAGGAGCAGACGCCCATCCGGCAGCTCGATCCCCTTACCCGGGAACCGAAGCAGAGTCTGCTTCGGCTTCGGCGGCACGAACAGCCCATCGCCCCGGTGCAGGGTCCCGTTCTCCTCGTGCTTGGCGATCAGCTCCTCGATGAGGTGCCGCAACCCTTCCGCGTGCCCCTCACCCGCCATCGCCGCCACGACGTAGCCCTCGGGATCGATGACGTTGAGCGTCGGCCAGGCCTTGGCCGCGTACTGTTGCCACATAAGCATGTCCGGGTCGTCAAGCACCGGATGCTCGACCCCGTACCGCTCCACCGCCGCCGCCAGCGCCTCGGCCTCCTTCTCGTGCTCGAACTTGGGTGAGTGCACGCCGATCACCACGAGCACGTCGCCATACTTGGCTTCCAGGGGCCGCAGCTCGTCGAGCACATGCAGGCAGTTGACGCAGCAGAAGGTCCAGAAGTCGAGCAAAACGATCTTGCCACGAAGGTCCGCGAGCCTAAGCTCCTTGCCGTCCGTGTTCAGCCAGCCCCTGCCGCGCAACTCCGGCGCCCGTACCCGTGCCATCCGACAATAATGCCTGACGCTGCCGCCCCCCGCTGACGTGCAGTTATCACCGCGGCGCAGACTGGGGGCCGACCGGTTGCTCCCGCGATCATCGGAACTGCTCATCGGGCTCATCTCGGCGTTCAAGCACCCGAGCACCCACCAGCGCCGGCAACGCCCCCATGCAGGCCGTCCTGAGCTCCCGGCAAGCGACATCAGGCGAGGCTAAATCGCTGATGGTCTAACTGTCCAAGCGAAATGTGGCTCTCGTGGGCGGCGGCTTGTGCGGTGCCTAAGGCTAGGTCCTGACCGGTCTTCGAGACTCCACATTTGAGATCATGGCTCGGTGACCTCCGCCAGCACCATCGCCACAAGACTTGCGACGCTCGACGACGCCGCCATGCTCGCGGACATCCTGCGCTTGAACCGGGAAGCGTTGGCGCCCTTCGAACCCGAACGGACGGAGGAGTACTTCACCGAGTCCGGGCAGCAGACGGCGATCCAGGCCGCCTTGCGCGAATACGAGCAGGGCGTGACCGTGCCGCACGTCATCCTCGTCGATGGCGGTGTCGGTGGCCGGATCACGTTGAGCGGCATCACTTGCGGCCCGTTCCTCTCGGCTCGGCTCGGCTACTGGGTCACGCCGGCCCTCCACGGTCGTAGCGTCGCGACCGCCGCCGTACGGCAGATGGTGCGCGTCGCCTTCGAAGACCTTGGCCTGCACCGTCTTGAGGCCGGCACCTTGCTGCGCAATGTCGGTTCACAAAAGGTGTTGGAACGCAACGGTTTCATCCGCTTCGGCATCGCCCAGAGATACTTGAAGATCGCTGGACAGTGGCAGGACCACGCTTTGTACCAGCTCATCGCCCCCAACGCTAACCACTGAACGTGGACACCCCGTCGGCCGGTGCGCGCTCGGAACGGGAACGCAGCCCGGCCCGGTCGCCACGCCGTGCCCGTGCGATCCGGCACAGGGTCGACGTCACGAGGTCCATGACCGGCTCACGGAGCTGCGGGGTGGGCAATCCCAGCGGCCGCCAGGTCGTGGAGTGGACGCGTTTGACCATTCGTCGAGGGTGCTGGGCGCCGCCCGGAGCGCGGTCAGCTCAGGCGAACGAAGCAACGGGAACACCGACCGCAGGCCGGCAGCTCGATCGACCGCATCAGCCGGCGGCGGCGCGGACGGGCTTCTCGTCGGAGGTCGCCGCGTCCTTGACCGCGTTGATCCGCCTGCTGTTGATGTGCGCACTGTCGATCGGCTCGGTGAGCTGAGGCTCCTGGGCGGTGCCGTCCTGGTGCGGGGTGACCAGGCGGCGCAGCGACAGCGCGATCATCGAGGCGCTGAGGCAGCCGGCGATGACCAAGCCGATCCACAGGCCACCCAGGCCGAGCTGAAGCAGGGGACCAGCGCTGATCGGGGCGATGACGCCCGAGATTCCCCAGATCATGCCGGCGAGCGCGTTGTAACGCCCGCGCAGCTCGTCGGTGGCGAGCGCGTTGACCATCGTCGGCATGGTGGGCGACAGCAGGGTCTCGCCGAAGGCGAAGACGGCGGCGAAGGTGATGACGCTCAGGGCGCTGGCGACCGCGCTCGCGCCGTCAATCAGCCCGGCGACGCCGAGCACCATCCACGAGACCGCGAAGACGGCGCCGACGAGCGCCAGCGCGGTCGAGCGGCTGCGACCGGTGATCTTTTTGATGACGAACAGCTGGGCCAGCACGATCACGACGGTGTTGGCGGTGAAGGCGTAACCGATGATGCGGGGCGTGACCCCGACGACATTGACGGCGAAGCCGGAGAAGCCCACCTCGAGCTGGGCATAGCCGGAGACGGTCAGCAGCAGGCTGAACCCGAGTAGGCGCCGGAAAGGCTTGTGCCGCAGCACCTCTCGATAGCCCGGCGGGCGGACGGCGTCCGCGCCGCCGGGCGCGGGCTGGACCGGATCGACCAGCCGGCGACCCACCCGGGGCATGGACAGCAGCACAACCACGGGCGCGAGGTAGCAGCAGAGGTCGAGAAGGTAGATGAGCTGGAACGTGCTCAACCGCTCAATGTCGACGATGCTGCCGGAGATCGCCGCGCCGACGCCGATGCCTAGGTTGAGCAGGGCGAACTGCAAGCCGAAGACCTTTTGTCGCTCGGCGTCGCCGGTGACCGAGGTGAGGATGGTGTTCTGCCCCGCCCAGATCGAGCTGCCGGCCAGGGCGCCCAGGGTCAGCACTCCCCAGAAGTGCCATTCGGTGCTTGCGAACGCCAGCAGGCCCATCGCGGTCGCCTCGATTGTGAGGGCGGGCAGGACGACGCGGCGGGCGCCGAAGCGATCGATGAGCGTGCCGCCCACCGGCGCGGCGAACAGCGTCAGCAGTCCAAACCAGCCGATGAGCAGACCGGCTGTGCTCGCCGGAACGTCGCGGACCTTTGTGAGGTAGATAAAGAGGAACGGCAGCGTGAAGCCGCGGCCGAGCGCAGAGAAGATCGTGCCGATCAAGATGCGGCGGGCCTCACGTCTGGCGGGCATGGCTTCACGGAGCATGGCGCCAGTCTCGCGTTGGGGTCCGACAAGAAACCAACGATTTATCGAGGGTTGTGTCCTAGACCACGTTCTACGATGCGGCGGGTTTCAGACACAGGATCTCGTCGTCGATCTTCACGTACGGCTGCTCCTTGTCGCACTCGTCGGCCGAGCCCACCGACGACACCACTTTGTACGCACCCTCGTCGGTGCAGGCGGCCGCGATCGCCTCCTTCTGGTTCGCGCTCTGCTTCACGCAGTCGCCGACGACGAAGGGTGGGCCGACGAGTTTGTCGATGAGCAGGAGCCCGCCAAACGCGACGGCCAGCAGCAGGATGCACCCGACAAGGACGCCGATGATGAGCCGTCCCTTGCGTTCTGGCTTCGGCTCCGCCCCCGCACCGGTCAGCGGGCGGGAAGGAGGTTGCTGGCCCGGTTGCCCGGGCAGCACCAGCTGTCCAGACTGTCCGGGTTGGCCGGGCTGCCCGGCGAACTGGTCGAGTCGAGCCAAGGACGGATCGAGCGGAGCACCGACCGGCTGCCTGGAGCCGTGCGGTGGCATGCCGGGTGGTGGAGGCGGCGGCATCTGGGCTCCGGCCGGGACCGCCGTCTGCAGGCCTCGCTGCATCGGGATGCTCGGCGGCCCGGCGGGCGGTTCGAGCAGGTCCCCGAAGGCGGGCTGGCGGCCGGGACGTCCTGGAGCGGGGGCCTCGGCAGGTGGGGCGACGGCCGCCGCGGCCGCCGCGGCCATTGCCGAGCCATAGACGGTGGACGACTTGGTGGTCGGGACGGCCTCGCCCGGGCTGGGCTGCGCCGCGCCGGAGACCCGAGCGGTGGCCCGGATCATGCCGGTGGAGGGATCGCCGGCGGGCACAGGCATCGGCGCCGGAGAGACCGGGACACCGGGCGAGCCCGGCATCCCGGGCGATCCGGGCATGGCCGCGGGAGCGCCGGGTGATCCGGACATCGCCGCCTGATCGGCCGGCTGCTGCCCATACACCCCGGCCGATGACGAATACACCGCACCTTGACCCGGCGAGGCCGGAGCGGGACCACTCACGATCGCACCACCGCTGCTAACCGAGGCGGATCCGTAGACCCGGCCCACCGGTTTCGAAATCGGCGAGGGGACCTCGGACGGGTCCACCGGCTCGACCCTGCTGCCGGGCGGGACGGCCGCCGCGACCCGGACCGACCCGGTGGCCGGTGGGGTATAGGCGGGCTCCGGCTCCGACGGCGGCGAGGGGATCGGCGGCTCCGGGTCCGGCTCCGGCGTCGCCTCCTGACCGTAGGACGGCTCAAACGAGGACTCGTAGGAGGGCTCGTATGGCGACTCGAAAGGCGACTCGAACGAGGACTCATAGGACGGCGCCTTATAGGAAGGCTCAGGCTCGTACGAGGTCTCATAAGAGGAAGACGAGGGCGACTCATAGGACGGCGACGGCGACTCATAAGAAGGTGACTCGTACGACGGCGACTCGTAGGAGGGCGACCCATAAGAAGGCGACTCGTACGACGGCGACTCGTAGGAGGGCGACCCATAAGAAGGCGACTCGTACGACGGCGACTCGTAGGAGGGCGACCCATAAGAAGGCGACTCATAAGAAGGCGACTCGTAGGAGGGCGACTCGTAGGAGGACGACTCGTAGGAGGACGAGGATGAGGCCGAAGCGGCCGCGTCGAGGGACGCCTCGAACGGCGAGAGCTCCTCCCACGGCTTGGATGAAGAGGACTTTGGCGACTCACCCGCCGCGAACGCCGCCCAAGACCCGGCCGGCCCGCCCATCGAGGGATCGAGCTGCTCCGCCACCGGCGGGGAGGCCGGCTCGCTCGGGAACGGCTCATGAGGTACCCCAGGAATGGGGACCACCGCCGGAGCGGGCACATAGGACGATGATTCCTCGGACGGGAAACCCGGAAATGCCGATGGCAGCTCGCTGTCGGGTGGGAATTCCTCTGACCGCAGCGACGAGTACGGGGTGAACGCCGGGAAGTCGTCGGGCACCGATGGCGCCTCGAACACGCCGAACCCGCGCTGCTTCCGGGCGGCATCATCCGCCGAGTCGGTCAGGTCGGGCGATTGCCAACCGTGCTGTTGGGGCGTTTCGGACATGTGGAGGCCTCCTCTGGTGCGCTGCCCAAACTACCGGCAGCGCGGCGGAAGCGGAACCCGAGCCCTCCTCAAACTAAGCCGATAAAGAGCCAGGCCCCGCTCGCCGCATCGGCGGGGCGGAGCCAGGCTATCGAGGAGGGAAGAGAAGTCGTGGGGTCAGCGCAGGGAACGCAGGGCGACGGAGGTCATCGGGTCGGCCAGCACCATCTCTCGCGAGTGGCTGGCGGCCTGACGCCGGTCGCCGCGCCCGTTGCTGAGCTGGTCAGCGGTGCGGCTGCGGCGGCGCTTGAAGATGTTCATGCCGATCATTACATCGCAACCGACCGCTCGATTCCAACGATTATTCGGTAATCATGCACACATGTCTAAGAATCATCGGGAGGCGTTCTCCCGCCGGATGTCGAACCACTTGGTGCACCCGTTCGGGTCTATCTGTGTCTGCTTGATGACTTCCCGAGCGTGCGCCCGCGAGAGATTCCATGAGTACCACTGCTCAGGCTTGGTCGCGAGGTCCTCCTGGATACGCAGCAATGCGCAGCTCTTGTAGGGCTCCTTCAACCGCATCAGCTCGTCGATCGCGTCGGTCGTCAGGAACTGCAGGTAGCCGAGGTCGAACACCTTCAGGTAACCGGGGTTGTTCTGGTTCGCCTCGAACCGATTGATGTTCTGGTACGCGATGTACCGCTCCGGGTTCACCGCGGCCATGGCCAGCAGCATCAACGCGAAGCTGCCGATGATCGCCCGCGGGAACCACGCCGCGCGCAGCTTCACCCCGGCCGCCACGATCAGCAGGAAAACGAAACCGAGGTAGATCTCGACGGCCCCGAAGAAGAACCGCTCCCTGGTCCAGCCGAGCTCGTCCATGTACAGCCACATGCGATAGACCGCCGACGCCACGATCACCATGGTCAGCGCCACCAGCACGCCCAGAATGCTGCGCAGCAGCGTCCGGTCGCGCTCGGTCTGCTTCGGCGCCCACCTGGTGGCGCATCCGATCACCAGTAGGGTCAGCAAGGTAACCACCACGAGCTGGCCAAACCCTTGCACCGCGTACTGGGAGAACGTCTTGCCTTCCGGCGCCTCGTCCGCGAACAGGTACCGCGCCTGCACCGCCACGAACCCGGCGAACAGCAGCACCAGGCCACCGATCGGCAGCACCAGCTCCACCGTCCCGATGCGGCGCTTGGCCGGGCTCTCCAGCCCGGACAGGTCCGGCGGCGCCAGCACGATGAAGGTCGCTCCGGCCGTCAGCAGTCCGCCGACCAGCGTATAGAAGATGACCCGGAAGATCGTTCTGCCGTTCATCGCCGGGAGCAGATCGTTGACGATCTTGGCGAACGCGGCGTCCGCCGAAACGAACAGCGCGCCGAACACGATCAGCAGCACGATGGTCACGAGGATCGCGACTCCGGTCCGGCTGGCGTTGGACTGCTTCTCCCTCGCCTTGCTCCACGCGGCCGCGCCCCTGGCCAGCCACGGGATCGACCGGAAGACCGCCGCTATCCCGGCGAAGCTGGCATAGAAGATCGCCCGCACCGATTGCCCACCCGCGCAGGCCAGCGCCGCGCAGCCGAGCGCGGCGAGCACGCAGATGTAGTGCAACCAGTAGGCGTTGAGGAAGATCCCCACGGCCAGCAGCAACAGCCCGAGCACGGCCCATCCGATCCGGATGATCCGCTCCGACCGCAGGTCAGGCTGGTGGCCGAAGCGTGCGGCGTGGCCAACGGCCAGCGCGCAGACCAGCCCGACCAGGAACCACCCGAGGCCGGGCCGGGTCAGTGGCAGCGCCACGGCGAACGCGACCCCGCCGACCAGCGCCGAGATCCAGGCCGCCGGCCCGCCACCATAAGCGGGACCGGGCCAGCGTGTCGCCACAAAACCCGGCGGTGGTGGCGGCAGCGGGTCCCACTGCGGCGCCGTTTGATTTTGCGGGGGTACCGGGACAGCCTCAGACTTCACGTCCAACGCTGGCCTGCTCGGCTCTTCCTGGCCCGGTTCCGTGGTGGTGTCGGTGCTCGTGCTCGTCATAATCGCCTCCGGTAAAGGACACGTCTGGCAGCGTTATCCGGATGCGGCATCCTATGCCGTCCTGCGCGTCCACGATCGCGATGTTGCCGTGATGCATGTCGACCACCCAGCGCGCGATGGCCAGGCCTAAGCCCGTGCCACCGTCGCCTGGTCCCCATTGGCCTCTGGTGAAGCGTTCGAAGACCCGTGTTCTCTGCTGTGGAGGGATTCCGGGTCCCCGATCCGCTATCTCGAAGACCGTAACCTTCCCGAGACCTTTCGCGCTGACCCTGACCGGCTGCCCGGGCGGGCTGTGCCGGGCGGCGTTCTCCAGCAGGTTGGAAAACACCTGGTGAAGTCGGCCCACGTCGGCCCTCAACCGGTCCGGGCAGTCCACCTCTCCGAGCACAAATCGGGTGTTCGGATGAGTCAACCTCGCCGCCGACATCGTCTCGGCCAGGAAACCGGCCACATCCACCTCGGAAATATTGAGCGGCGTCGCTCCGGCATCCACTTTGGACAGATCGAGCAGCTCCGTCACCAGCAGTCCCAGTCGCTCCGTCTGCTGCAACGCTGTCTTCAGCGTCTCCGGATCGGGCTGGCTGACGCCGTCGACCAGGTTCTCCAGCACACCTTGTAGTGCCGTGATCGGCGTTCTCAACTCATGTGACACGTTGGCGATCAGCTCCCGCCGCTGCTGATCGGCCTCGGCGAGGTCCCCGGCCATCAGGTTGAACGCCCGGGCCAGCTCGCCCACCTCGTCGCGGCTGGTGGCTCGCACCCGCGTCTCGTAGTCCCCTCGCGCCATCGCCTGGGCCGCGGCGGTCATCTCCCGCAGCGGCTTGGTCATCCCATGCGCGAAGAACTGCAGCGTCACGACCCCCACCACCGCCGCGGCGATCGCCGTGCGCCAGTGGACCCAGCCGATGCCGGTCCAGAAGACGATGATCCCGACGCCGCCGGAGATCCCCAGCAGCATGCTCAGCTTCATCTTGATCGATCGGAACGGGTCCAGCGGCCGGGGCATCCAGTCGAACGCCCTGCGCGCCCGGTTCAGTACCGGTTCCAGCAGCCTGAAGACCGGCTCCGTCACGCGGTCCAGAAAGCGTTCGATCACGACGACTCCAGCGCATACCCGACGCCATGCACGGTCCGGAACAGATCCGCTCCGAGCTTGCGCCGCAACGCCTTGATGTGCGAGTCGACGGTCCGGGTGCCGTAGCCCTCCGCCCAGCCCCACACCTCCGCGAGCAGCCGTTCCCGGGGCAGCACGCTGCGATGCCGCTCGGCCAGGTAGACCAGCAGGTCATATTCGGTGGGCGTGAGGTGGGCTTCCACACCCGCCCGGGACACCCGGCGCTCGTTGCGGTTGATCTCCAGCGAGCCGAGCCGGATCGGGGAGTCGGCCGCGCCCGACAGGGCCGTCCGCCGCAGCAGGGCGTGCACCCGAGCCGCCAGCACCCGCAGCGAGAACGGCTTGGTCAGGTAATCGTCCGCGCCCACCGCCAGCCCGACCAGCAGGTCGTTCTCGTCGTCCCGCGCGGTCAGCATGAGCACCGGCACCGGCCGTTGCGCCTGCACCCGGCGGCACACCTCAAGACCGTCGAAGCCGGGCAGCATCAGATCCAGCACGATCAGGTCGGGCTTGGTGCGGTTGGCCATCTCCACCGCGGCCGGGCCGGATCCGGCGTGGTCCACGACGAAACCCTCGGCGCGAAGACGCGCGATCACCGAGCCGGCGATCGTTGGATCATCCTCGACCACAAGAATTCGCCTCGCGTCCATGCCACGAGACTGTAGCTGCCGCTTGTGGTGAGTTTGTGAAGCTAGTACGCGCCCTTGCGGGCGACCACCACACCGATGGTCCGCCAGAGGATCGCCAGGTCATAGGCGAGCGACCAGTTGTCCACGTAGTAGAGGTCAAGCCGCACGGCCTCGTCCCAGCTCAGGTCGGAGCGGCCGGACACCTGCCACAGGCCGGTAATGCCGGGCCGCACGAGCAGCCGCCGCCGCACGTCGCCAAGGTAGTCACCGTCGTCGGCCGGCAGCGGCCTGGGCCCCACCAGCGACATCTCACCCTTGAGTACGTTGATCAGCTGAGGCAGCTCGTCCAGTGAGGACGCCCGCAGGAACCGGCCGACCGGAGTGATCCGGGGGTCATCCTTGATCTTGAAGAGCATGCCGTCGCTGTCGTTCTCGGCCAGTAGCTTGCTCTTGCGCTCCTCGGCGTCCACATACATGGTGCGGAACTTCCACACTTTGAACACCCGGCCCTCGTGGCCCACGCGCAGCTGGCGGAAGAACGCCGGCCCGCGGTCGGTCGACTTGATCGCGATGGAGATCGCGGCGAACACGGGAAGCAGCATCAGCAGGCCGAGACCGGCGGCGAAGCGGTCGAGCAGGTTCTTGGCGAGCCAGGCGAGGCCGGAGAGCTTGGGCTCCTCGACGTGCAGCAGCGGCAGGCCCTCGATCGGCCGGATGTGCACGCGCGGCCCGGCGACGTCGGTCAGTTGCGGGGCGACCACGAGGTCGATGCCCGTGCCCTCGAGCTGCCAGGCCAACCGGCGCAGCTCGTCGGGCTCGGCGCCGGCGGAGCCGCACACCGCGATGGTGTCGGCGTTGAGTTCCTGCACCAGCTCGACGAGGTCGCGGCCCTGGTGGACCGGGACCGGAGCCTGGGCACGCCGCGACGCCGGAACGCTCTCGGTGAGGTGGATGGCCACCGGAACCAGGCCGGTCGCCACGTTGCGCGAGCAAATCTTGTGTACAAAAAGAGTCTCTGGCAAAGAACCCACAAGCAGCATGCGATAAGTGGCCATGCGTCCCCTGCGCCGCACGATGTGCAGCACCTTCCGGGCGAGCAGGCGCGCGATGACTATGTAGGCGGTGGCCCCGAGCACGACCAGAGCGACCGATCCACGCGAAACCTCGGTCTGCAAACCGAAAGCGAGGAAGCCGAGGCTGGCTGTGACCGCGATGGTGGTGCGCGCCACGCGCTTGAACTCGTCGGCGCCGATCCCGATCACGCGCCGGTCGTAGGCACCGTTGGCCCACAACAGAAGCAGCCAGCCCAACGGGAGCCCGACGTAGGCGATCAGCCGGAAGACACTGTCGTCGTCGAAGCCGGCCTGGACCCGGTCGGAGTGGAAGAGGGCGATGGCCGTCTGGCTCGCCGCGATCGCGCACAGCAGGTCGGCGAACAGAACGCAGAGCACGTAAGGGCGGTGCCACTTGGCCCGCCGCGCGGCAGGACGTGCAAACGCACTCCGGGCAATACCGTTCGAGGTCTTCGCTTTCGTGTCCTGCTCTGCGAGATAGCCGGTGGCCTGCGTGGCGAGGGTAGGCGCACGCCGCTTGTCGAGGGGAGTCGGGTGCTTCAGGCTCGTTGACACCTTAACTGGGTCCTCCCGTACCTCACTGGCCTGCCCCGCGGAGTCAGCCGTGGCGACGGTCTGACCAGCCAAACGCGCGTCATGACGGGTGTCACCCACGGCGTCCAGTCTCGCACGGTTTGTCCGAGGTTGTCGGGCACCTCAGCCACATCAGGACCGGCACACTATATCGGGCCATTGGCCTCGTGAAAACTAGCGAAGAAGCCGTGAAAGACGCCGATCCGCAAGCGGCTTGCCCCCTGTCTGGCAGGTCGGGCAGTACTGCATGCTCGAATCGGCGAACGAGACTTCTCTCACGATATCCCCGCATATAGGGCACTTTTCCCCAGTCCGACCATGTACGCGCAGCCCCGCGCGCTTCTCTGCCTTGAGAGTTGCCGCCTTCTGCCCGACCGAACGCTCGACCGCCTCGAGCAGGATCTGGCGCATCGCCGCATGCAGCTGCTCCAGCTGCTCGGGGGTGAGCTTGTCGGCCCGGGCGAAAGGCGACATCTTCGCCGCGTGCAGGATCTCATCGGAGTATGCGTTGCCTATTCCGGCTATGACCTGCTGGTCCCGTAGCACCCCCTTTATCTGGGCATTGCGCCCCTTGAGGAGCTTGGCCAGGCCGTCGACGTCGAGCGAGAGCGCATCCGGCCCGAGCTTGGCCACCCCTGGAACCTGTGCGGGATCTTTCACCAGGTAGGCCGCGAGCTTCTTCTGAGTCCCCATCTCGGTCAGGTCGAAACCTGAGCCATCGCCCAGCCGCACCCGCAGGGCGATCGGTCCTTTGCCCGGCTTCAGCAGCCCTTTGGGCAGCTCGTCGCGGTACTGCAGCCACCCGGCGCGGGCGAGGTGGATCACCAGGTGGAGATCGGGGCCCAGCTCCAGGTCGAGGAACTTGCCGTGGCGGGAGGCGTTGGTCAGCACCCGGCCGGCCGCGGCGCTGATCGGGGGGTCGAAGGTCTTCAGGGCGCTGATCGCCGCGACGTCCACGCGTTCGACGCTCTGGCCGACCGCGCGCTCACGCAAATAGGCGGAGAGCGCTTCCACCTCGGGTAACTCTGGCACGGAACCCATTGTGGCCGATGTTGGCGGCAACCACCTCTCGCGGGGAATTTCCCCACCCCTATTGGCGGTATTTCCGAAATAACAAGGCTCAAGAACCCTTGAACACTTGCCTGCAACCGGGCCACGATGTCCGTACGGTGCGTTTCAATGGGGTTGCTGGCCTAGGGAGTGATATTGGCTATGACGACGGTTCCTGTGCGCGAGGCGATGACCAAGCCGGTGCTGATGATCGGCCCCGAGCACACCCTTCGCCAGGCTGCGCAACTCATGATGACCCGCCGGGTCGGGTCGGCTGTGATCTATGACCCCGACGGTGAAGGCCCTGGGATCATGACCGAGCGCGACATGCTCTACGCGATCGGTCAGGGCTGTGACCCCGATGTGGAGACCTGCCGTGACCATGTGACGTGGGACGCGGTCTATGCCCACCCGGAGTGGAGCCTGGAGGAGGCGGCGGTGGTGATGAGCCGCGGCGGCTTTCGCCACCTCGTGGTGATCGAGGACAACGACGTGGTCGGGGTGATCTCCGTGCGTGATCTCATGCGCGAGTGGTCCAAACGCCGGACCGAAGCAGCCGCTACAGCCGCATAACCGGACCTTCGTTACGCTCTGTGGCATGACCGCCGAGCAGCTCATTTCGTTCGCCCGTGGCGCTCCGAGCCTGGACATCATCGACATCAAAGGTCTCTCGGACGCCGCCGTCCGAGCCTTCGCCGCCGATCCGGTCGGGATCACCGCATACGGCACCTCGTATGGGTACGCACCCCTGCGCCAGTGGATCGCGACCAAGCACGGCACCGCCACCGAGCAGGTCCTGATCACGAACGGATCCCTCCAGGCGGACGCCTTCCTCTTCAACCAGCTGGTCAAGCCCGGCGATCACGTGATTGTGGAGAAGCCCACCTACGACCGCACGCTGCTCAACCTGCGCGGGATCGGCGCCGAGATCCACCAGGTGACGCTGCGCTCCGACGGCATCGACACGGCCGAGCTGCGCGGCCTGCTCGAGTCGCTGGCCGGCGCCGGGATCACGCCCAAACTCGCGCACATCATCCCGAACTTCCAGAACCCGGCCGGCGTCACCGTCTCCCTGTCCAAGCGGGAGGAGCTGCTCGCCTTGGCCGCCGAGTTCGGCTTCACCATCTTCGAGGATGACCCCTATGTGGACATCCGCTTCCGAGGCGAACCGCTGCCGTCGATGCTGTCCCTCGACACGGCCGGCGTCGTGGTGCACGCGAGTTCCTTCACCAAGACCGTCTGCCCGGGGGTCCGGGTGGGGTACCTCATCGGCCCCACCCCGCTGATCGACGAGATCGCCAAGAAGGCCACCAACCTCTACATCTCCGCCGGTCAGGTCGCCCAGGGCCTGGTGCACCAGTTCTGCCTGTCCGGAGATATAGACCGTTCAATCGCGACAGTCAAGGCGGCACTTTCGGAACGGGCCACACTTTTGGCGGAATCGTTGCGGGCGCGGATCTCCGGGGTCGAGTTCACCGAGCCGGACGGCGGATACTTCCTCTGGGTCAAACTGCCCGCAGACGTTCACGTCGATAAATTGCTCCCGGCCGCGGCCGAGCGTGGAGTGGCCGTCGTGAAGGGTTCGGACTTCCTGCTCGACGGCGGCGAACATGAGCTTCGCCTCGCATTCAGCGCCGTCACCATTGACCAGATAGATACGGGTGTCCACCGGTTGGCGGAGGCGATCGAGGCCGTTAGAGGCTGAAAATTTGGCGATCCAACCGATGGTTCTGTCAGGAAGCTGACAGAAGGATCGGCTTCCTTCGCGCCCGTTGCGCGGATCACAATGCCTCGGGCGTTATTGCTATGTGCAAGGCGCACCGAGGACTTTGCCTCCGTCCCCCGAAGGAGCGTCACCCACCCCACCCCGGGTGTCGTTCCGTGAGGGTGGATTGTCGCGGCGCCATCGATGTGGTGGCTCCGGCGTCCATCCACCTTCCACCGGGTGGACCGGCCGCACCCCCATCCCCCCGATAAATGCGGACGGTCCACCCGGTCCCGCTTGCCATCTGATTTCACATGATCGCCCTTGGCGTACCCTGTTTCGTGTGTCCTGCCCAGGGAGGTGTGCGTCATGGCCGAGCCGACCAGAAGAAGCGAGAGACTTACCCGATCTTGGGCAACCAGGGCTCGCGCCATGAGCCGGATTCTGGTGGGCGACGGCCATCGACCAGCAGTGACGGCCGCGCCCGAGCGTGAGGCGATTGTGGACTGTGCCGTCTATGTCGACGGCATCAGGCAGCAGCCGGACATAGCGGACTACCGCGAGGCGCTGGCCGCGGCCCGGGGCAAGCGAGGTTCGTTCGTCTGGCTAGGACTGCACGCGCCCACGCAGGGGCAGATGAAGGGCATCGCCGAGGCGTTCGGGCTGCACGAGCTGGCGGTCGAGGACGTGGTGGCGGCGGGGCAGCGGCCCAAGCTCGAGCAATTCGGCGACGTGCACTTCCTGGTCCTACGTTCGGCCCGTTTTGTGCCGCACGAGCGGCTCACCCCCAACTCGGAGGTCGTCGACACCGGCCAGGTCATGCTGCTCATCGGCGACAACTTTGTGATCACGGTCCGGCACGGCGAGGCCTGCCGGCTGCGCCCGGTGCGCGAGCGCCTCCAACACAAGCCCGAGTTGCTCAAGCAGGGCCCGTGGGCGGTGGCCTACGGAGTGATGGATCACGTCGTCGATCTCTACCTGGTCGCCGCCGACGGCATCGCGCAGGATGTCGACGCGCTCGAGGAGGCGGTCTTCGCCCGCGAGCCCAAGTCAAGCGGGCGCATGCAGAAGATCTACCAGCTCAAGCGGGAGCTGGTCGAGTTCAAGCGAGCCGTGCTTCCTCTGCAGCGGCCACTGCTGAACCTGGTCACCGACATCCCGGAGATCCCCAAGGAGCTGCGCAAGTACTTCCGGGACGTGCAGGACCACCTGGCCCGCGTGGTGGAGCAGGTGAGCGCGTTCGACGATCTTCTGATCTCCATCATGCAGGCCCGGCTGGCACAGGTAACCGTCGATCAAAATAACGACATGCGAAAGATCGCTTCGTGGGCCGCGATCGCTGCCGTATGGACGGCGATCGCGGGTGTCTACGGCATGAACTTCAGGCACATGCCCGAACTCGAATGGAAGTTCGGCTATCCGCTCGTCCTGGCGGTCATGGTCGGATGGTCGTACATCGTCTACCGGATCCTGCGCCGTAACCGCTGGTTGTAGGGCTTACGGACGGCTGTTCTGCGATGGCGAGCCGCCGCCGACCTTCGAGGCCACCTGGTCAGTGGCTTCACTGGCGCGCTCCGCGGCCTCGTCTGCATTGCCCTTGAAATCGGTCCTGCGCATGGAAGAGGCGGCCGACTGCAGCTTGTCGGCGGTCTTGTCCATCGCCTTGCTGGTGCGATGAGCCAGCCTGTCCATGGTGCTGCCGCTCTTGTTGGCGGTCTTTTCCGCCATCGCACGCGCCTCCGCGGACATCGACTCCAAAGCCCCGGTGGATTCATACTCCGCCCACTGCTGCTGGCGACGCCTGCGCACGACCAGCGCGCCCGCCGCGCCCAGCGTTGCACCAGCGGCGAGCAGCCCGATCAGCATGCCCGTCCTCTTGTTCGACACCGACTTCCCTTTCTTGCCCTTTTCCGACTTCCTCTTGAGCTTTAACGCGGTAGCCGTGGCATCGGCTGCGCCCTCGCGATAAGCAATTGCCAGAGGCGCCAGCGTGGCGGTGGTCGACCCCCAGCCACGCGACGCGGCGCCCTTGAGCGCGGTGGCGCGCGGTCCGACCGACTTGCCTACCCCGTTGGCCGCGTGGGTGGCGGCGGCCAGGAAGTGATCCCAGCTTTCACCCAGCTCGGCACGCATCAGCTCACTACGCGTCTTCTTGGAAAAACTCCACATGATTGCCCCCCGCACCATGGATCGTTGGTGTTCATTTGCCATCCTGCCTCGCCGGACGCCCTCACGCAGCCGGAACTCCTCACATGGAAGAATTCCCCCCGTAAACCGACTTCACCGCGACAGGAGATACCGACGTGGCTGACAGCATGCCCACGACCGCCGTTCTGCACACCAGCATGGGCCCGATCCGGCTTGAGCTGTATCCCAACCACGCGCCCAAGGCGGTTCGCAACTTTGTCGATCTGGCGGAGGGCAAGCGTGAGGGCGCGACCGATCCACGCAACGGGCAGCCCATCACCGGCCCTTACTACGACGGCGTCGCGTTCCATCGCGTGATCGCCGACTTCATGATCCAGACCGGTGACCCGACAGGCACTGGGCGTGGCGGCCCCGGCTATACCTTCGGCGACGAGCCGCACCCGGAGCTGACCTTCGACCGGCCGTTCCTACTGGCGATGGCGAACGCGGGGCCGGGCACCAACGGCTCCCAGTTCTTCATCACGGTCGCCCCGACCACATGGCTCAACTTCAAGCACACGATCTTCGGGAAGGTCGCGGACAAGGCATCGGAAGATGTCGTCATGGCGATCTCGCACGTCGACACGGTTGCCGAGCGTCCGCGCGAGGCCGTCGTCATCCAGCGCGTGGAGATTGAGCGCTAATCTCGCTCACATGACGTCTGCGTCGAACGACTCGCCGGACTCGGGACAGGCGGCTGTCTCACCTCAGGGGCAGCCGCCAGTTCCTGTCTGCTACCGCCACCCCAGGCGCGAGACCTACATCAGGTGTACCAGATGCGATAGGCCCATATGTCCGGAATGCATGGTCGTCGCTTCGGTGGGGCACCAGTGCCCGGAGTGCGTGGCGGAGGGGCGTCGATCGCAGCGCCCGACCCTAACCCACTTCGGTGGTTCGCGAGCCGGCATGGAGGGTTACGTCACCAAGGCGCTGATCTTCCTCAACGTCGCGGTCTTCCTGGTTACGCTGGTTATGGGTGGACTCTCACTGTTCGGCGGCGTCACCGACCTGCACATCTGGGGCGCGGTCAACGGACCCGGTTATGTGCTGAACAACCAGGGGCAGGCGATCTTCCTGGGTACGCCCGGCATCGACCAGGGCGCGATCTGGCGGCTGTTCACCGCGATGTTCCTGCATTACGGGATCCTGCACCTGCTGCTGAACATGTATGCGCTGTGGGTGCTGGGGCGGGCACTGGAGGCGGCGCTGGGCCCGATCCGGTTCGCCGCGCTCTACCTGCTGTGTGGCCTGGGCGGCAACGTCGCCTGTTACGTCTTCTCGCCCACCACGCTGTCGGCGGGCGCGTCGACAGCGATCTATGGTCTGTTCGCCGCGTACTTCCTGGTGCTCAAGCGGCTCGGGCGAGATGCCACCTCCGTCATCCCGGTCATCATCATCAACGTGGTGTTCACGTTCACCGTAAGTGGTATATCGATCGCGGGGCACATGGGCGGGCTGGTCACCGGGGCCGTCTGCGGCTTGGGTTTGGCATACGCGCCACGGGAGAATAGGACATTGGTTCAGTCGGCGGTGCTAGCCGGCACGTTCCTGGCGCTGATCCTTATAACAGTCGTCGTTTACGCCATCGAGTAGCGATTGTGCGATCTGGAAATGTCACGGTTTAGACTCGGCGAGATGTTTGCGCTGAACAGGGAGTTGCGGTGAAGCTTTCGATCTTGATGCCGGTCTATAACGAGGAAGTCCGGCTCGGGGAGGCTCTCAAGCAGTCGTTGGCGGTCGTCTACCCCTGTGACGTGGAGCTCGTCGTGGTCAACGACGGCAGCTCCGATGGCACCGCCGAGATCCTGAGCCGTTGCGACGACCCCCGCCTGCACGCTGTTCACCACCCCAAGAACATGGGCAAGGGCGCCGCCATCCGCACAGCCATCGCCGAGGCCGACGGCGACTACATGGTCATCCTCGACGCCGACCTGGAGTATGACCCGCAGGACATCCCCCGGCTGCTCCAGCCGGTGATGGAGGGCAAGGCCACGGTGGTCTACGGCAACCGGACCTTCGGCGGGCACGCCGCATACTCGTTCTGGTATGTCATGGGCAACAAGGGCGTCACCCTGGCCGCCAACATTCTTTTCAACTCGTACATCGGTGACCTTGAGACCTGCTACAAGCTCATGCCGCTGGAGCTGTACCGCTCACTCAACATCAAGTCCCGCGGGTTCGGGATGGAGGCGGAGGTCACCGGCAAGTTGCTGCGCCGGCGCATCCGCCCCTACGAGATCCCGATCAGCTACACCGCCCGCACCCGCGAGGAGGGCAAGAAGATCACCTGGCGGGACGGGGTCGAGGCGTTGTGGATCCTCCTGCGCGAACGGCTGCGCCCGATCAGTCAGCCAACAGGAGTACCTTCCCCACGTGCTGGTTCGACGCCATCAGGGCCTGCGCCTGAGCGGCCTGAGAAAGGGGAAAAACCCGATCGATCACGGGCTTGATCGTTTTTCCGATCAGCGGCCAGACCTCGTCACGTACACCTTGAATGATTTGGGTTTTTTCATGATCGGGACGGGCGCGCAGGGTCGTGCCGGCCACCGTCAACCGCTGGCGCATGACCACACCGAGGTTGATCTCTGACTGAGCGCCGCCCTGCAGCGCGATGATTACCAGGCGGCCGTTGGTGTTGAGCGCCCGCAGGTTCCGCTCCAAATAGGACCCTCCCATGATGTCCAGGATGACGTCCGCCCTGACCGTCGAAGACCAGTCGTCCGTGGTGTAGTCGAGGGTCTCGTCGGCCCCCAGATCCTTGAGCGCCTTGTGCTTGAAGCCGCGGGCGGTCGTGACGACCTGCGCGCCAAGGGCTTTGGCGTACTGGATGGCGAAAGTCCCGATGCCACTGCCGCCGCCGTGGATGAGCACGGTCTCCCCGGCGCGCAGGCCGGCGAGCATCGTCAGGTTGGACCAGACCGTGCAGGCCGCCTCGGGCAGGGAGGCGGCGTCCCGCAGGGACACGCCTTCCGGCACGGGCAGCAGATGATCGGCGTTGACGGCCACCTTTTCCGCGTACCCGCCGCCACCTAGTAGTGCGCAGACCTGCTCACCATCGGGGGTGGTCCCCGAGACCTCCAACCCGGGATAGGGCGGCGCACCCGCCGGCGGCGGATAATGACCACCGACTTGCAGCAGGTCGGCGCGGTTGACGCCGGCCGCCGCCACTTCGATCAGGACCTGGCCAGGACCGGCCACGGGCTCGGGGACCTCGGTCCACTCCAGCTCGCCCGGGGCGGGGATCGTTATCGCTCGCACATGGACACGGTAGTATTCGGCGCCTGGAGGGTTCGCCTAGTGGCCGATGGCGGCGGTCTTGAAAACCGCTATGGCAGCAATGTCATCGTGGGTTCGAATCCCACACCCTCCGCTCGTAGAGCAGCGAAAATGCAGTTCAGGGCCGGTCTCCAGAAATCTTGGAGGCCGACCCTTCTTCGTATGCGTGTACGGATAGCACCGGCTAATCGCGGGGATCCACGGGTGGTTGCGGAACATTTGCGGAACGGTCTGAACTGAATTTCTCCAGCTCAGGTTTCGCGTGTTCCTCAGTCGCACGGTCCACCAGGTCGAGCGCGGCGGCTTCCTGCCCGTTCATGAGCTTCGCGTAGAACTCCCAGATGACCGCCTCGCTGTTTCCTGCCCAGAGCGCGACCTGGGTAACGGCCACACCCGCGAGGAGCCAGAACGAGATGATGAAATGCCGCGAGTCGTAGGGCCGCCACGCGAGCCGTGTGGCCGCGAGCTCCGGGCCGAGAGCGTGCAGTCGCGCCTGTTGCCAGAGCGGAAGGTAGACAGACTCGTCCACGAGCCCGCCGCGCGGGCCGGTGAAGAGCCGGTCGTTTCCGTGCTTGCGGTACTCGGTGATGTGATCCCGAATGATCCGCACCAGGGTCGGATGCAAGGGGACCTCGCGCGTGTCCTCCTCGGCGCGGTGCTTGAGGCTGCGGTCCTCGCGTGACCGGCCGGTATCGCTCCACGCCACCCCGGACCGTGGTGTCGAGCGGTGCAGTACGACCTTGCCCCAACCCGTATCGGGGAGGCTGACGAACCAGGCGGCTCGGACGGCGAGGGCTTCGGCGGGCCGAAGTGCGGCGAGCATCATGAGCGCGAAGAACGCTACCAGGCGTCGGCCGGCCAGGCCCTGCTCGCCTACGCCCTCAAGGAGCCGCTCGGCTTGCTGAAAGCTGGGCACAGTTTGCTTGGCGAGCCCAGCGGCCTTCTTCGGTGTAGCCCATTTGATGTGGTCGATTGGGTTGCGTGAGATGACGCCTTGCTCTACGGCGAAGTCCAACAGGTTGTAGACGACCGCCCGCCTGCGGGCGATGGTGTTCCGCATGGCACGGGTGCCATCCAGCTTCGTTGCGATGGCCTCAAGGCACCGCCGGGTAAGGTCAGGGCCACGCTCAGGGTCATCGAACTCGCTCATATCGATGGTGTGGCCTTCAAGCCACTTGATGGATGCCTCAAGCTTCGCGGGCGGATTCCCGCTGTCGCGTAGGGGCTTTACGGCCACCCAGCCATACATGACCGCGCGAATGGCACCTTTCCCGATGCTGGCTTTTGCTTCCTGCACAAGGGGTTCAGCCACGCAAGCCAGCACCTCCGCCACAGACTTTCGTGACTTCGGGGCCGAACCACTCCACTTCGCATCCACATATTTACAGCTCAGACTGTAGAAGGAGTGGCGTGCCCGTCGTGCCTTAAGCATGGGCTGCGGCAGGCCCGTGACCTTGTCGAAGCGGACACCCTTGCGCTGATATTTGATCAGTTCCGATCGGAACGTGTCAGCCAACGGCTTCGTGGCGAAGGTGTCGTGCTGCTCCGCGCCACCCACGATCCAGCGCACTCGGTAAGTTTTTCCCCTCTTCCGCTCAAGCACGCCGATTTCCCAGATGCGCACATCGCAGGAGAAGTTGCGCTCTGAGGCGTCCTCGGCCAACTCTTGCCTGGTCATCTACCCTCCTCGAGGGACTTCAGCCACGCTTCATAGCTGGCTTTGGTGATGCGGAGATCGCCGTTCGGTAAGGGGAAAGCCTTGGGACCCTTGCCTTTGGCTCGCCAGTCGTAAAAGGTCGATCGCGTTATCTCCAGCTCTTCGCAGATGGCGACAACCGAGATGTAGCGAGGTTCCCGCTTGGCCCTCGGCGTCTTGGCCCGCTGGGGACGTTTCTGAGCCAAGATCTCTACATGGTGAGGAGGCTGCCTACCGCTGTTGGTACGAGGAGTGCCGCCATCTCCTTGAACGGTGACGGAGCTGCTCATCTGGGTTCCTCTCGGTCGGTACAAGGAACGGCGTCGAGGTAGACGCGTTCCAGGGTGGATGGTGGGAGGTCGGGGTAGGGGCGGCTGACGGTCTGGATGTTGAGCACTGTGGCCAGTGCGGCAAGTACGGTGCGGTTTTCCGATGGGGTTGCGTGGAGTCTGAGTCGCACTGTGGGGCGCCTTTCGGGACTTGATGGGGTGCGATGGTGGGTGTGGCGGTTGGGTCGGTGTCGGCCCGTGGAACGGCGTGCTGAGAGCGCCGTGGAGCCAAGATCCCGTCCTGGTTGGTATCCAGACATGGACCTGTTTGGCTGTGTGGGTCTGGGCGGGCCGCGTGTTCGAGGGGTGCGGCGCGGGTCGCGGTTGTGTGCTCTTGTGGGTGTGAGGCTGAAACCATCTCGGCATCTCGGCATCTCGGCAAATGTGGCTGTGAGCTGTGTGGATGCGTGCCGAGATCTTCCTAATAGAGATCTATCCATCTCGGCAAGTCGGGTTCATCGCGGCGGAAGTTGCCGAGTTGCCGAGATGGAAGATCGTCGTTGTCTGAATCTCGGCAACTTGTTTGTGCAGGTGGCTGGCGTGTTTGCCGAGTTGCCGAGTTGCCGAGATGGTTTCAGCGGTTTCGGGGTTGCTGCCGTTATTGGCTGCCGTGTTCGATCCAGAACACGGCGCGGTTGCCTCGTTCGTGCGTGCCGGAGCGGATGACGTAGTTGCCGCGCCACCGTCCGGTTTGCCCGGCCAGGAGCCGGCCTAGGGACAGTGGGTTGGGTAGGCGTCCGGTGTGGGTGGTGATGAACTGGCCGTCCCAGGCGTCGAATTGTTGGCCGGCGGCGTAGTCGGGTTCGCCGTCGCGGCGTAGGTCGGCTGCGGTCATGGGTTTGCTGCCGTGTCGGTCGTGCCAGCAGGCCAGGAAGCTACGCCAGCGGGTTTCGTCTTCGTCGATGCCGCGGACGTCCTCGGCGTTGGTCAGGAACCCGCCGATGCTGTGCCAGCCCAGGAATCCGCCCATGGCTTGTGCCCAGGGGGTGAACTGGCGCATGGAGTGGTTGGGGTTGCGGGCGGCGCCGCTGTTGGTCCAGTCCAGGATCAGGATGAGCAGGTGCCACAGGACGGTCATCTGGTTGCGCGGCATAGTGATCCATTGGTCGAGGTGGGGGATGCCGAAGGCGGTTTGGTCGCGCAGTTCCGGGCGGGGCATGTCCGGGTCGAGGTGCACGCGAATGGTGCGCGAGGCCATGTCGCCGCCGACTTGCAGGTTGTTACCGGTGGCCATCCACAGCCGGTCGTTGACCGCTGACAGGGAGCGGGAGGCGCCCAGGAGCCGGTCGGACCACACCCCGGCGGTGACCAGTCCGGCCAGGGTGGCGCTGTCGATGACGGTGCCTTCGGCCAGGTTGTCCCAGATGACCACCCCGACCTGATCAGCCAGCACTGAGGTGATCTGTTTGCGGAGTTCATCTTCGGCGTAGGGCCAGATCATGACGCGTTGGCCGTAGAGCATGCCTGGCCCGCCGGTCAGGATGCTTTTGCCGGAGGCGGGCATGGTCGCGTCGATGAGCGCGAACGGGGTCAGGCTGCGGGTGTAGTGCCGCAGGATTGGGGTGGCCAACAGGGCGAGGTAGTTGGCCCGGTCGGCCGCCGATGCCCAGGGGAAGTCACGCAGGAACGTGCCGAGCAGGAAGTCACGGGCCGCATCCACTTGCTGGTTGGTCGGTGTGTCGGGCACCGGGGGCAGGTCGACTTTGGAGGCCAGGTACAGGCCGGTGGCCGGGTCGTAGCCGCTTTGTTGGAGCAGGGTGCCGTCACGGCGCAGGACCGGGGCGCCGATGATGCCGTGCAACGCTGGGATGCCGGGCCAGGTTTTGGTGGCCAGGACCGCGGACAGGACCTCCCGTGGTGGTGTGACCTCCTCTTCGTAGAGTTCTACTGCGCCTTCGGTTTTGCGGGTCCGTAGCCTAAACAGGTAGGTGTGCTGGGCCAAAAGGCCGGCCAGACAGGCCGGGGTGACCGGGCTGGCGGCGATCGGCAGCGGCGAGTCCTCGTCAGCTGCGGTGGTGGTGGCACTGCCGGAGACGGCTTCCATGTGCACCAGATCTCCGGCGGACACGTAGGTGCCCGGCAGCAGCCCGTCGGCGAGTTCGGTGCGCAGCGTCCGGATGGTTTCTGGGCCGGTGCCGACCTGGATGCGGGGTGCCCCGGCCTGGCCGTGGCCTGCCACCGGGGCGTACTCGATATCAGTGGTATCGGCGGTGGTCACCGGCGGACTCCTTGTGCTGCCCAGAAACCGCCACCGTTCGTGCCGTTCATGCCGTTCATGCCGTTGATGCGGTCGCTGTTCATGCGGTTCATGTGGTCACCGTCCGGGGGCGGCGGGCGCCGGCGGATAGGCCGGAGGCGATCGCGTGGGCGGTTTCACGCGCGTTGAGCCCGGCTTGAAGGCCTGCTTGGGTCAGCAGGTTTTCGATCTCCTGCCGGCCCAGGGCACCGCCGGCGACCAGCTGCCCGAGCGCGACGGCGCTGATGTAGAGGGCGTGGTTGCGGCTGCCCTGGGCGGCCCGGTGCAGGTGGCCCAGCTGGGCATCGATCGCAGCCTGGACGTAGCGGCCGGCCCGGTCGCTACCAAGGCTGAGGGTGACCGGTGCCTGTGGTGGTAGCGGTGCTGGGGTCAGTGTCTGGGCCAGCCAGTCGGGCAGCATCACCGGGTCGGCGTCGTGCACCATGGTGTAGCGGTGGCCGTTGATGATGCTGCCTGCGGCCACGACCTGGCCGCCGTGGGCGCGGGTGTCGATGAGCCAGCCCAGCCCGCCACCGTCGGCGCCGGTGGTGTTGCGTAACTGCGGCCCACCCTGCGGGTGTTGGTAGTACAGGTGGGTTCCAGCGTGTGCGCTGGCCACGGTGTGGGTGTCGATCGGCAAAGGGTGCCCGGCCCGCTCGCACACCAGCGCGAACGCGTCGTACCCGTCGCGCACCCCGGGTATCTGCCACGCTTCGGGTGGACTCTGACCGGGTTTGGGCTGGTCGAGGTCGATGAGCACCAAACCTGATGGGCCGCAGGCAATCCCGACGTTGTACGGCCTGCGGCTCCACGCCCGGCGGATCCGGTCAGGGTCGCAGGTGGCGCGTGGCTCCCACCCCACATGCTGCCCGGCGGCGCGGCAGCGCGGGTCAGCGCCGGTGCACCGCTCGAGGCTGTGGTCCGGGAACGCGGGCCGCTTGTCGTTGGGGCACAACGGGAACACTTTCCACCCACGTCCTGCCGCCGCGAGCGCGGCATCCACAAGTGGTGGGGTCATCGACGTGTCTCCTTCCTGATGTGGGGCAGTGAAAGATGTGGGGCAGCCAAAGGCCAGCCCGCGCGGTGGGGGCTGGCCATGGTGGCAGAAACTTGCGCCTAGCTGAGGCTGGAGCGATCGGCGAGTTTTGTGAGCTTGCCAGGGTCGAGGTGCCATTGGCCTGGATGGAAGTCGTCGGTGCCCGCTTGGCCTGCGGGCTGGTAGCTGGCGAACCGGGTCAGTTCCCTCCAGTAGTGGTGGCACTCCTGGTGGGTCCACAGTTGCGGCGGTACCTGCTGCAGCCACCGGCCGATGATCTCCCGCCCGATCTTTAGCACAGCCTCACCTGCGAAGTAGTCACCTAGCGGGGCCGGGTTCGCTTGCGCCACATGCCATAACAACGCCAGATACTTATCGGTGAGGCTGCCCAGCTTGTCGGTATCGATCTCGATTGTCACGTTCACTGTTGTCATTGGATCACTCCTGGGCGATGCTGCTGCTGGTGTCGGCAGTACAAAGGCCAGCCACAAATCTGGGCCGGCCACCGGTGATGAGCGCGCGAAGCGCGCCGATCTGGTGTGAAGGGGCCGGGCGGTTCAGGTGAAGCACGCCCCGTTGTCGCAGGTAGACGCGTCGTCACTGTCGAAGCCAGGCAGCATGTCTTGTGCCGCAGGCAGATCCGATAGCGGTCGGTTGAACCGGGTCAGCCACACCGGGTCTTTGCCCAGCGTGTCCCGACGCGTGTTGAGCAGGGATTCCAGCGCACACGCTCGGTCGAACAGCGCGGGCCGGTCCCGGCGCATCTGCGCCCAGGTCGCTGGGCGATGCATGGGGCAAAACCAGCACGCCGACTTGGGTGGGATGGGTAGCCCAGCGGCCCCGGATGATGGCCGCGCAGTCGGCTCGCCGTAGCGGCGGATCGTGGTCGAGTAGCGGATACACAGGATGTTCGTAGGGCATGGCCCGGCGTTTGTTGAGCCGTTCGATCTCGTCCAGGCTTATCCCGATCCCCACCGTGGCAGGGTTGGTGTCGTTGGCGCCGTGGGCTTTGAGCCATCGGCCAATCACCCGGATTTTGAAATCCGCTGTGCAGGAACGGGTTCCCGGTGCACCGTTGGACATGCGCACCGGGATAGGAAGCGACCGCGAGCCCTGCTTGGTGAGCCGCCCGTAGAGGGTTTCGCTGGTGCCGTCACGACGGTGCCGATCGAGCACATGCAGTTGGATGCCGTGCAGCGCCGCGAACGGCAACGCCCATTCATGCAGATAGACCAGCGTTTCGGGGTCTTCGGAGTCGTTGCCCACGTTGGCGAACAGGAACACCGAGAAGTCGATAACCCGCTGTGCGGCAAGGACAAGCAACGCGGTGGACTGCACCCCGCCTCCGTAGGAGACCACCCGAAGGCATGGCGGGTCAGTACTCATCGTCGTCCTCGCCATCGGTGTAGAACGCCGCCGTTATCCAGGTTTCGGACACCATCTCGCGTGTCTGCTGGTCAACAGCCTTGATCACTTCGGCGGTGGCGGTCCAGTCGATGGGCAGTTCGCCGAGTAGCCGGGCCTGTTCGCGGGCCTGTGCCAGGCCGTCAACTGCCGCAGTGACAGTGTGGCCCGAGTTCAGGTGCAGTACTGCCCAACGGCCGTTGTAGCTGGCCAGGGCCGGGTTGTCCGGATCGGTGCGCAGGGCGGGGATGACGCCCAGGCCGGGGATGGGTGTGGTCTCCACCGAGATCGGGCAGTAGCGCCGGTCTTTGAGGTAAACCTCGGCCTGTATCAGCGTGCGCGTCTGTGTGGCGGCTTCGATGGTCCCAATAGCGGTGTCAGTGGTCATGGGGGTGGCTCCTTGCTGTTGTGGCACAACGAAAGCCAGCCCTACGGTCTGGGCTGGCCGATGGGTGGGAGCGCGCGGAGCGCGCCTGTCTGGGTGTGCCGCGCCCGTGCGGCGCAGCAGTCGTGGCCAAGGTGGTCTACATCCGTGCGGCCCCAGCACATGCAGTGCTTCGGGTTGCGTCTGCGCTGGCAGCCCATCGACGAGGCGCACACGCATGGGTAGGGCTGGCTGGTCGCTACGGTGGTGGCCAGCAGTATGCTCGCGGCAAGCCACATGTCTACCGGGGCAGCTACGCCGGTGGACAGGCGGATGTAGGCGACCGTGTCGGCGAGCGTGGGCGCGGTCAGGACGGCGCTCACGATGTGCTCCTTCCTTGTGTGGCAAGACAAAGCCAGCCCTGAAGCAGGGCTGGCCAATGGTGGTGAGCGCGCCAAGCGCGCCTGTCAGGGGTTAGAAGTCGTGTAGGCATAGCGGACAGAAGTTGATCTGGCCGGTGCGGGTGGTCAGGGCATGCCACAGCTGCCACAGCTGCCACAGGGTGGACGGTTCGAAGTCGTTGCCGCGTAGCCAGGATGACCGCACGCCGGTGGTTGGCTTGTGGCGTAGCATCGATATGACGCTGTGGCGGTAGGCGCGTCGTAGCTGGCCGGGGGTGTGGTAGGCGTGGCCGCACTCGCCACACCATTGCCAGGCTTTACCGGGGTGGTCTAGCTGGCAGCTGGAGCAGTGGATGTGGTGGCATTCGTCGGTGGGGTCGTGGGGGTCGTGGGGTTGCCGGTCGGTAGGGATCATGCGAAAGCCGCCCTTGGGTGGGTGGCTCATGACTGTCGTTGTCCCTCAAGCGACTCGACCCAGGTCAACGCCACGGATGCGACCTGAACCAGTTCGGTCACCAGGTGATCCCGGTCGTGGCCGTGGTCGTCGGACAGCGCGCGGCCTACCTCGCCGACTTCTTCGACTAGCGCGGCGAGCTTTTCCACGGCGGGCATCTTTGGGTTGAGTAGTGATTTGTCGCCGTGTTTGAGGTGCGCGCGGAGGGCCTCGGCGTTGACCGCGTCGAGGGTGAGCGCAGAAAGTGGCAGCTTCAAGACGTGTTCCTTCCTGTGGGGGCGAAACGAAAGCCAGCCCAAGGGTGTGGGCTGGCCACCGGTGGTGAGCGCGCGCAGCGCGCCGTTCATCGGGGTTCAGATGCTTAGCCGTCGCGCTGCCGGCGCAACCGACGCCTTGCCCGGCCGGCAGGGGCCGCCTCTGACGCGTATCCCGGGTTCTGCGGGCTGGCCCAGGTCGGGCACTGAGAGCTATCGTTCAATTACCGATCGGTGTCGATCGATGGCGGTGTGGGGTGGTGGGGTTCGGGTGGCCAGCAACGAGGACTTCTTCATCACCAAGAAGGCGGCGGCGGTGTTCAAACACGGCATCTTGTCGCGGTATCCGGTGGTGTTCGCGGCGAAGGCGGGTATGAAGGTGCCCGGTCATCGGGTGTCGTTTTTGGATGGTTATGCCGGGCGGGGCTGCTACGACGACGGTCAGCCCGGGTCGCCGCTGTTGCTGGTCGCCTCGGCCGAGCGGGTGGACAAGTTCCGTGCTGTGCGCCCGATTTTCGTCGAGCGTGACGACGACAACTTCGCCAACCTGTCGCGGGTGCTCGCCGAGCGTGGCGGTGCCGGTAAACCTGTGCTGTACCACCAGTCGTTGGACGAGTGCCTGCCGCAGATCCTGGAACTGGTCAAAGACGACGCGTTGTTTGCCTTCCTCGACCCGTTCGGACCGGCGTTGGACTTTGAGCTGCTGCGCTCGGGGCTGCTGGGCCGCCCGCCCCGGCCACCCACGGAGGTGCTGCTGCATTTCAGTGTGCTCTCGGTGGCCCGTATGGGCGGCGCGTTGCGTAAGGCACAGGCCAGCGGTGCGCCGTTGACCGCCGCAGAGCTGAAATCGGCGCAACGGCTCGACCGGTTCCTGGGCGGCTCGTGGTGGCAGCAACACTTCGCTGCCGTCGCGGATGTGCGTGACCAGCAGCGGGCAACCGCGGCCGCGATGAGCGTCGCTGACCGGTACCGCGACATGATCACCAAGGGGACAGGGTTCATGTCGGTGAGCATGCCCGTACGGCCCCGCCCAGACCTGCTGCCCAAATATGTGCTGGTGCTGTTCACCCGCCATGTCGAAGGGGTGTGGCAGTTCGCGGACTGCCTGGGTAAGGCCGGCGCCGACTGGCGTAAGGCGTGCACTGCCCAGGCATGGCAGCGCACCGCTTCCCCGGTGCCCGGCCAGCTGGACCTTTTCGGTCTGGAGGCGATCGTTGCCGACGCCGACCCTGACCAACAGCCCGGCCGGCAGCAGTGGGTCGCCACGATCGCCGCGAACATCTGGACCCTGGCCCGCCGCGTCGGCCCGTTCCGCATCGCCGACCGGGTCACCCAGGTATACGGCACCACGCTGGGCTCGGCGTGGATACCGCATGTGCGGGCCGCGGTAGCAGACCTGTACCGCCGTGGTCTGATCCTCAACGACCCCAAGGGCGCCTTCCAATACTCGCTGATCCGCCGTTGCCAACCCCACCCCGGGTGGCACTCGGACGCACCGTTGCCTTCGACCCGATGATGGTGCGGCGGTTGACCGTCAGGCGGCGACGAGCTGCGCGTGGCCCGTGGCCGGCATCTGGTCCCAGGTCAACCCGTCCAGTTGGCGCCCGCCGGCCTTCGGAGTGCGGCCACCCCACTGTTTGAAGAAGAAGGCCACATCGCCGTCTAGGCACTGGTCCCGGGTCGACCGTGCCCAACCCGGCGACATAGGTCGAGCGTTCGGCCCTGATTCGCCGCCCACGATCACCCAACGGATCCCCGAAAGATCAATGTCGGTCAACGGACCGAGCAATGGTTCGGCCGAGACGAAACGTACCGCCGCGGGGACCCGCCGCAGGTGGTCGAGGCGGGCCAGCTGGTCGGCGTCTTCTACGCTCACCCCCATCCATACGTTGGCCGGCCAGTCGAACTGTCGGGCTATCTTGGCTAGCCGCGCGGCGCGTTTGGTCAGGATTTGGTAGGTGTGCTGCGGGGTAGCGGCCATGACGTCGAAAACCTGGCGGATGAACGGCACGGGTACCCGGGCGTGGAACAAGTCCGACATCGAATTGACGAACACCATCCGCGGCTGGTGCCACCGCAACGGAACCTGCACAGCGTCAGCGTGCACGGTCACGGCGAAACCGGGACCGGACGTGCGCGGATCGCCGTCGTTTTGGTACTTGGCCGAACCCATCGCCTTGAGCCGTTTGGCCAGCCTCAGCGCATAGCAGTTGTCGCATCCCGCCGAGATGCGATCGCATCCGGTGGTGGGGTTCCACGTGGCCTCGGTCCACTCGATCCCGCTGTGATCGGCCATAGTCGTCCCTTTCCCCTGATTGGCCCAATCCTGTCGTACACAGGTTCGGCTTGAACAGAGCGCGAAAACACATCAGTGTGATTCGTTGCCGACTTGTGCTTCCCGCGGGCTAACGCCATGCCCGTTGCTTGGTTGCGGGCAGCTGCCCGCGACACGCTCGAAGCACAAGTCAGCAGCGGCTTCGTTAGCCCAGCACCCGCCCAGCGCCCGAGGGAGCCCAGCGAATGAGCCGCGTGCGTCGAGGCCGTGCTGTCAACACGACGGTTCCGCCAGGCGTCGTGACGGGCCGTACCCGACGTGTCGTTTCCAGCTTGAGGTGACGCGTTGGCCGGTGGGTGGACGGTCATCGCCGTGACCGGGCCAGGGTGGGCGTGTCGCGGTCGTTGACGGCGGTGTCAGGCAGCTCGGCGAGAACTTCGGCTACGCTCTGCCGAAGTGCTCTGGCTCGCTGCAGGTTCATCCGGGCGGCCAAGCGGCGTAGCAGGGCGACGGTTTCCGGGTCGAGCAACGCGACATCGACCGGGTCCAACCCTTGCCTAAGCAGGCGCCGGCGGCGGTGGTGCAGGTATGCGGGGATGTCGGGGTGGTGCACGGTGCGGCCACCCAGGCGGCGGCCGGTGATGTGCAGCGCTGCCGGGTCGGGGTTGGTCAGGGCGTTGCGGTAGGTCACTGCCCGCAACAGAGCAGTCAGGTTCGCGGTCAGGTTCATGGCCGGATGTTCCCTTCGTGGTGGTGGACGCGGCCCTTGGCGTGGCTGGCGGTGTGGCCCTTGGTGTAGTTGGTGGTGTGGTTGGTGGTGTGGGGGTGGGCGGCGTGGCGTAGGTGGCGTAGGTGGTTGTAAACGCGCCGGCCGTGGCGTAGCCGCCAGCCTTCGCCTCGGCAGCGGGGGCAGGTGCGGCGGCGGCCTAGCAGTGCGGTGGTGTGCCAGCCGTGGCCGTCGCAGCGGGAGCAGCGGCGAAAAGGCCGCATCCAACACAGCCAGCCGTAACAGAGTGTGACGGCGGCGGCGATGGTGAGGAGGATGATTATCGGGGCGGTTGGCAGCATGATCGGGGTGGTAGCGGTAGCGGCATCGGATGCCACGAAATGCCTCCCAGGGCAGGTTTCCGCGATGTTGGGACAGGTACCGCTACCCGCTACCAGCAACACTTTATGCTGGCAGCGGGCATTAGCAGACTTGGTAGCGTAGGCGCTACCGGTAGCGGGTGAGCCGCTACCGCGAACGGCGTTGGATCGCCGCCCGGATATCGACGAGCTTCACACCTTTGGATACCCGGCCGTCTTCTTTGACGTTTACCGACGGTAGTTTCAGGTTGCGCAGTTGGGAGGAGACCGCGCCGGCGGTGGTGTCGGCGTAGTGCTCGGGTAGCCGCTGGGCGAGCCGCCCGGCGAGGCGTTCCCAGGACAGGCCGGTTTCGCCGGTGAACATGGCGGCCGCGTCGGCCAGGATGTCTCGCGCTTGCCGGGCGACGGTTTCCCCGGCCGCATGCCCGGACAGGGTCCCGGCCGTCTGCCGGTGTTGGCGTGCCGCCAGCAGGATGCGTTCGGCGTCGGTGTGGTCGGCTAGGTGGGTGCGCACGGTGACGGTGTCATCGGATGCCCCGTACAGGATCCCCACCCCCAGATACGGCTTGCCCGAAGGTAGGGCGGAGGCGTCGAACCCTTCCGAGTGAGCGTCCCCACCCAAGATGGCCTCAGAGACGACCCGGTTACCGCACTTGAGCGCGAAGCGCACCGCGTGGTTGTCGCGGTACCGGGTGAACAGCCGTCCCACGTCACCGGCGCCGACCCCGGAGGGTTTCTGCGAGCTCGACAAGATGATCACCCCGGCGGACGGGCCAACGGCCATGATGAACGACAACAAGGCAGCGATCTCCTTGTTGACCTCCTGGTCGTCGGTTTCGAAGTAGTTTTGGAACTCCTCCATCACCAGCAGCCACACCCGCAGCTGCTCATACTTACGGGACAGGTCGCGGGTGATTTTGCCTTCCGGGCATTCGCTGGTGGGCAACTTGGCCAGGAAATCGTTGACCGCCTCGATGTGCTTCTTGACCTCACGCAACACCACTAGCAGGTGGTCGATGGGGTTGTTGTCGCGGCTGTTGGGCACCACCCCGCACACATACCGGTGTGCCACGAGGCGGAACTTGTCCCAGTCAGCCGACATCTTCCCGTCCACCACCACCAGCCGCACATACGGGTCGAGCGCGGCGAACAGCGCCAGCAGCCGGGTGGCGAAGGTCTTTCCCTTGCGCGGCTGGGCACCGACCAACACCGAGATCCACATGAGCAGCAGTCCTACCCGCCGGCCGCGTTCGTCCAGCCCGAAGGGTGCCTCGGTCCAGATGTCACGCGGCTTGCCGTCCAAAAGCGGAGTGCTGCCCGCCGGTACCGCCAGCGGGTCGCGGTCGGCTACCCACAGCACATGACGACGGTGCGATGTCGGGTCCCGGGTGAGAAACACCTGGTTGATCGACACGTCCAGGCCGGAGGCGATGGCGCCTTTGGCCTTGAACACGTCTTCCCACGTCTTGCCATAGGGCAGGTCGATGACCACCTGGGAGCCGGTGCCCGACGGGTCACGGGCCATCGTCGAGCCGAACGCCACCTGTTGGCCTGCCCGGTCGGGGTGACCGAGCCCGGCAGCGTAGTAGGCGCGCAGCACGATGTCGGGGTTGAGCCGCCGGTACCTGCCGGTGACCGTGGCGTACGAGATGATCGAACGCCCGGCGGGTTTACCCGCCAGCGACAGCACCACGGCCAGCGCGGCCACAGCGGTGGCGGTGACCGGCCAGGGCAACACCGCGACCAGCCTGGGCGCCACGATCGCACCTATGGTCAGTGCGGCGGCTTGCCCGAGCAGCACCAGGCCCCGGAACGCCCGGGTGGCCTTGCCCTCGCGGTGCAGCTTGAGCCAGGTGTGCGGGTCGTCGGCGTTGGCGGCGTTCTGCCGCAACAGGTGGACCTCATCGAGCCACCACCAGCGGATCTGCCGCCCGACCAGCTTTCCTGCCCCGATCAGGGCATACCAGCCGGTTTGCAGCCCATACCATGGCAGCCGCATCGCGTGGAACGCGCCGACATGAGCCCCAGCGCGGATCGTCTGGTATGCCTCAGCTTTGAACACCTTCCACGACCGCAACACCATCGGGATCACGTCACGCTGTTGCGGCGCCACGGTTTCCAACGGCTCGACCGGCATGCCACCGGCGGTCGGGATTTCATCAAGCGCGACATCGAAATGCGAACCGGCCGGCCCGTTGCCCGACCCGTTGCCCTGCTGGGTTTGGTTATTCAGGAGCTTGGCCAGGTCAGCGTCCCAGTCCCTTGGACTGTTCTCGTGTAGTGCCATGACGTGCAGCACCTTCCCTTTGTGAGGAAACAGAAAAGGGGTGTGGACGCGGGCCGCGAGAACGGGGCGTGGTGCGCCCCGGCAAGCCGACGTCCACACCCCTGGGGAGCGTGGAACTTGTGCGTGGGTCACGAGTCCCGACCCGTCATCGGTCGGGACTCGTGGTGAAAGTGGTTGCGGGGTTAGAAATCCATCCCGTCCGCGTCGTCGTGGACGCTGGTGTCGGTTGGCGCCGCCAGGTCGGTTGTCTGCGGCGCCGCCGTGTCTGCGGTGTGCCGGCTGGCCTGGTCGGTGTGCTGGTCGCGCAGGTTGGTGGTGTGCGTGATGGGGTCGTAGCCGTCTGGTTCGTAGCCGGCAAGGGTGTAGAAGGCGACCTGTCCGGGGTCGTCCACCCGCGAGACCAGCCCTGCCTCGGCGGCGCTGGATAGTTCGGCCTTGCGCTGGGCGGCCAGTTCCCGTTCCCGCATGTACATCTGCGGGTCCCACTGCTTTTGCCATGGGTCGTCGGGCATCCGGGCGTCGATGAGGATCCCGGACATGTTGGCCGCGTGCGCGACGATCTGCGCGTGGTCGAGGTTGGCCTGGCCCGTGCGCACTGTGTCGGCGTAACGCTGCGCAAAATCGGCCGCGCGGAGTTTGCGGTCATGGCGGGACTGGTCGCCCTGCGCCAAGGCTTCGGCGGCCTCCCGGCGAAGGTCAGCCGCCCCGCGGTCACACGCGGCGGCCAGCACGTCGGGGTTGTGCCGGTAGTGGTCGTAGTAGGTGCTCATCTGCTGGTCACATCCCGTCCGCGTCGTCGCTGGTGTCATCGGGTTGGGCGGTGTCGTTGGCCGTGTCGGTGTTGCCGGGTTCGGCTGCAGCAATAGCGTTGACGGCGCTGTTGTAGTCGTCTTCAGCGCCCGGATACGCCCATTTCTCGTCGTAGTAGTCCATCTGGTCTTCGGCTTCGTCGATCATGTCGCGGAGCTGGTCCAGGTTTTCGGTCTCCAGCAACACGCCTACCGGATCGTCGCGGCGGCCAGGAATGGTCTGGACCTCGACGTGTCTTGTGGTGGGGTCACCGTCATCGTTGGTCCACCAGGACAGGCGCGCACGCACCTGGATCACGTCGCCGCTGCCGTCGGGGGCCATGGTGTTCCATTGACCCCAGTGCTGTTCGTACTGGTCTTCTTCGGGGTCTTGGACACACCACTGGGGGCAGGTCCACAGGTCGTGATAGCGCATGACCTCGTCACGCTGGCTGGCTTGGGTTTGTGTCTGCCCGATGCCGGTCACGGCACCGGGTTGTGTTGGCTGGCACGGGGTTGCGGGATTGAACTGGTCGACGGTCATAGTTTGGCCTGCGCTTTCGCTCGGGCGTGTGGGACCGATGGCGCCGCGGCGACGACGGAGGGGACCGGTGCGGCGGTGATGGCGCGCCTGGGCGTGTTGGTGGATCGGACAGTGGCCGGCACGCGGCGGGGTTGTGGTTTGCCGGCGCGGCGCACGTCGCGGCGGCGCCAGGCGATCGGTGTGGTGGCAAGGGCTACGGGCATGCCGCGGCGCACCAGCAGGGCGTGATGGTTGGGCAGGGAGGCCAGCATCGGTGCGGTGATGACCGGCACCATCCGCGTCGTGCTCGAGGTGATCTGCCCTTCGGTGTTCCAGGTATGGGCTAGCTCGGGACGCTCACCGATCAGGGTCGCGAACAGGGCCAGGTCGTCGGGGTCTTTGCACCCACCAAACAGCAACACCACCGGCGCCGCGTTGAGAATCATCGAAGCGCCGTGGGTGCCCCAGCGCTGCCGTAGCTGGCCCATGCCCTGACACGCGGCATGGATGACGATCGAGCGTTTGCGTAGCTCGGCCATCCACCGATCCAGCGGGGTCGGGCACACCAGGGCGATCTCATCCAACGCCAACGTCAGCCCGGGGTCCAGACGGCCACCCGGCCGCAACGCCGCCAAAGCCCTTGCCTGACAGGCGATCTCAGCAGTCAAGGCGCCCACGAGCGGGGCTACGACGCCGTCATCGTCGCCGAGCAGATACAGGGCAGCATGGTGATCGGTCAGCTCGGGGACGGCAAACAGCGACTCGTCGGGGTCGGGGTCGCCGCAGGCAGCGGCGGTAGGCTGGGTAACCCACGCCAACGCCGGAACGATGGTCATCATCACCCCGTCGCGGGTGCGCGGCGTGACCGCGATCGCCTGCTGCGCGGCACGGATCATCTCAGCGGCGCGTGGTGAGGTCTGCAAGGCTTGCAGGATCACCGGTTTCGCACTGTCGGGGTTGGACACCCAGGCGTGCACATCGGCCAGCCGGTAGCCACCCAACGCGGCGGCATGCAACAGCACAGCCAACACGCGGCGGCCCTGGACGGCCCACCGTTCCCCCTCCGCCGAATCGCTTGCCGGTCCCATCAGATCGGTAGCCCGGCGTGCGGCGACCACCGGATCATGGCAGCCTGACAACGGTGACCAGCACAACGTAGACGGGATGTTGCCGATGCCGGACGGGTTGAACACCCGCACCGGCCCCCGCCGCGCCCGCAACAGTGCGGTCAGCTGGTACAGGTCGGCGGCGGTAGAGGTAACCACCACCCCGCCAGGCGCGTCGATGACCCGGCAGGCAAGCTCAGCGGTCTTACCCGTACCTGGGATACCAATGCGCAGCGTGGACTCCTCACAGGTGGTCCACACCGTGCGTCGGCCCACCGTGCACAACGGCACCGCGTACGAGGACACCGGCGCACGCCAGCGCTGCCACCACGGCAGGCCGGCAAGCGACGGGCGCAAGATCGCGGCGCGACGGCGCATCGCCGTCTTACCCGACGTGGAAACCAGGTCCCACCATGAGGCGGTGCCCTGGTTACGGCTGGTCTTACGGTCCCACCGTCGGATGTGGGCGTTCGAGCCCCGGGCGGGACGCAGCCGGGCATACACGCACCCGGCCGACAGCAGCAACCCACCGGTCATCACGCCAGCGGGCCACACAGCGGTATCGGCGAGGCTGGCCGAAAGCCACCCCGCCCCAGACACCGCCAGGCCGGTGGTGAAGGTACGAGCGGCAAAGCGCCGCTGCGCAGTTGACATGATGTAGTTCTCTCCTTCGTGACAGGCAAGGGGCGTGACCTGTGGTTTCTCAGGCCCGAAGGGTCACGCCCCGCGTGCAGGAAAGGTGTTGCCGGGCAACAGGAAAAGCCCGCACCGACTAGAACGGCGGCTGGTCGTCGCCGCTGGTGACCCATGGGTCATCGGCGGGTGCGGCACCGAAACCGTTGGCGCCGTTGCCGTTGCTGCCGGGCGCGGTCTGGCGGGTCAGCTTCTGCACCTTCGCCCGCGCGTACTTCAGGGAGGCGCCGATGTCGTCCACGTCAAGCTGATGCTGTTGGCGTTTCTCACCTTCCGGGGTCTCCCAGCGGGAAAGGCGCAGCTTGCCGGTCACCACAACACGGGCGCCCTTGGACAGGGATTCGGCGATGTTTTCGGCCATGTCCCGCCAGGCCGAGCAGGACATGAACAGCGGATCGCCATCCTTCCACTGGTTGGTCTTCTGGTCGAAGATGCGCGGAGTGGACGCGACGGTGAAGCGGACCAGCGCCACCCCGTTGGGGGTGAAGCGAAGCGCTGGATCGTCGGTCAAGTTGCCGGTGATCATGAGAGTGGTGTCGTTGGCCACGAGGATGTTCCTTCCGGGTACGGGGTCACCACGGTGGCGACCTGCGCACGAGCCAAACCCGTTGCTACGGTGTGGGTTTGGCTCGCACGCAGGCGGTCAATGCGGCGTGTGGCGGCGGGCGGGGCTATGCCCGTTGGTGGCTGCACGCCGCGCCGCAGGCGCAGCGCTGGGCGGGCGGGTCAATGTGGGTGGTCACCACCACGCGGACGCCGTGGTCAGAATCGGTGCGTGCCTCGTGCGACCAGAGGTTGGCGTTTGGGGTCTTGACCATCTCGGCGGTCAGCCCCAACTGTGCGGCCAGAGCGTCGACCATGGACACCCGATCGGCCTGCTGGTAAACACTTGCACCCGACACCCGTGCCGAGACGTACAAGGAGAAGTCGGTAATTCCTTGTGCGGCCAGCGTGTCCAACGCCTGCGCCAGCTCACGCAACCGCTCAACCGTCTGGGGTGTAGCTGTCGTCATGGTGGTCATCGCGATGTTGCTCCTTTCCAAGGAGGGGGGTCCGCCACGATGGCGGCCGGCGCACGAGCCGAACCGGCTCGACGGCTCACGGTTCGGCCCGCACGCTGGCGGTCACGTGTCCGCCTCAGGCAGCGCTCAGCGCGCCTTCCGGAGAAACGTCGGTTTCGGTGCGCAGGGCGGACAGCACTCGCCGCACGGTCCGATCGGTGGTGCGGGCGATACGGGCGATGTCGGCCTGGGTCGCGTCTGGATGCGCCTGGATCGCTGCCCGGATACGAGTACTCGCATCCGGCTTGGGCGTGGCCTTGCGCCGCGACGCGGCAGGCGTCTTGGTCTGCGGCTTGTCCGCATCGTTGACACGGGCAGCCTCGGCGGTGGTGGGTGGGGTGCGTCGTTTGCCGTTGGTGCCTGCGGCGATGCGGTCGGCGTGGATGTCGGCCGCGAGCAGTCCGGTCAACCGGGCGTAGTCCACCGATGCAGCGAGCCGGGCGGCGACCTCGTCCAGGTCGTAGGAGACCATCGCGATCTCCGCTGACGTGGCATCCAGCGACCGGGACAGCTTGCGCCGCAACGCCGCAGCGATCGCCCGTTGGCGTGCCTCGGTGGCCAGTTCGGTGCGGGCCTGCCCGATCGCCGTGTGCACGCTCAGCGCTGGGTCGGCGGTCGCGAGCTGACGTGCCCGCCACACCGTCTTGGGTGCGCGAAGCCATGCGGCCACACCGAACACGGGAGGCTGCGCGGCCAGCCGGCGGGCAGCGCGTAGCGCGTCGCGGCGGCGGGCGTTGCTGTGCAGCGTCCACACCGCATACCCGGCCAGGCTGGCCCCGGTGAACAGCATCCGCTGACCGACGCTGGTGTCGTGGCCGTACCAGTTGAGCGCGGCCACCCCCAACGCGACCGCGACCGACAGCAACCGAGCAGCGATGGCCTGCTCGCCCCGGTCGGTGCGGCGCCAGTCAGCAAACCCGAGCAGCACCGCGGCCAACAACTCGATAGCCAACCCGACCGCCAACGCGGCCAGCCGGGTGATGCCCAGCCAGGTCATCAGGCCATCGGACTGGCCGTACAGGGCCAGGCCGGCCATGGCCAGGTAGAACACGAACAGTAGATGCAGCGGGCCGGTCGCCCGCATGGTGGTGGTGTTCATAGCGGCTCCAAAGTCCAAGCAAGTTCAGTCCAAGAAAGGTCAAGGGGGACAAAGCTTTAGGCGGCGGTGCAGGTGGCGGTGCAGGTCAAGCACTCGCCCAGGCAGCGGGGGATGTAGTAGCCGCGCACATGGCCGCAGGTCGAGCAGGTGCGCCGCGCCAGCAGCGCTTTGCCGATCGCGGCCCGCTGCGCGGGGCTGGCGACCCGTTTGGGTTTGGCCAGGTCGATGCGGTACAGGTAGGCGGTGCGGGTGCCGCCGACGCCGCGCCACAGGATCTGCGCGGCGATCGGTTGCCCGCCAGGGCGCAGCCCGGCCGCGCGTAGCTGCCGCAGCGTCGCCAAGCCTGGCGGCGCACCACGCCACACGAACGTGGGCAGCCCGTAACGCAGCCCGTGCGGGTCGTGGTAGGCCGCCCGGATGCGGCTCACCGGCCATCACCGTGGCGGCCGGCCACATCCAACGCGGCGCGGTAGAGCGCAACAGCTTGCGTCTCGCGTATCGTGGCCACCCGCGTGGTGGCGTCATCGGCGCTGATTTCGCCTCGCGCTGCGCGTTGCGTCACCGTGTGGATGGCTTGCTGTGCCAGGGTTTTAGCCATCACGCGACCCCCAGCGGCGCACGATCACCAGATGCAGCACCGCGCATCCGTAGGCGACAGCAGAGCCTTTCATCCCGGCCTGCCAATGTCCCTGCGGCAGCGTCAGGGCGAACAGCAGGCAATACACGCTGTACGCTGTGAAGATCCGCTCAGTGGAGCGTGTTGAGTCAGGTGACTGGTTCATGCCGCCACCCGCTCGCCGTGTTCGGCATGTTCGGCATGTTCGGCATGTTCGGCCTCAGCAGGCCGGCCAGAGCACGCAACCTGCGGTGCTCGGCACGGCGCAGCCGGCGCCAGTCCAGCTCACCCGGATGTGTGACGGTCAACAGCCGAATCTCGGCGTCAACGACGTCCAGCTCAGCGGCGATCAACGGCCACTTAAGCTCGACCGCGCCCAGCACACCGCCCGGGATGAACAGGCCGGAAGTGTTGGCCTGCCACCACTCCCACACCTGCGCGGGAGTCATCAAGGATGTGGTGTTCACGGCCGGCCTCCTTCGCGGGGCGTGGTCAGGTAGAAGTGAGGCGCGATCGTGGCGGTCACCCGCGGCATAGGCAGGCGGTTCGGGCCGGGGGCGATCCTGACACGACAGACCACACCGAATGCCGAAACATGGCGCCCGTTCATCACGTCACCAACTCTTGGGAAGTGGCGGAAGTCGGTGCCGGCCACAGCTTGCCGACCTCGCACATGTTCATCCGGAGCCGCAGCGCAACCTCAACCACGGACCGGCCGGCAGCCGCCATCCGAGCGACCGCCTCGGCCTTTTCCATCCGCGTCAACTGCACACGCTGGCCACGCACCGCAAGCTCGACCGCGATCTCGTCAACGATCGACGTGTCATCGCCGGTCAACGGCGGCAAGTCGAACTCGACCGCGACCCGCTCATCCGTGCGGATCACAAACTCCCAGCACTCGGCGCACGCCGTCTTGCCCAAACGGGCCGACATCGGCACCGCATGCTCCAGCTCACATCGAGTCCGCGCCACCCGCGCCAGCGGATGACCCGCAGCGAAGTGAGCCTTACCAGGCCGGCGACGCGGCACAACCACCGGCGCCGTACACACTCGGCTGCCCCTGCCATCGGGCGGCTCATCAGCCGCCGGCGGGGCGATAACCTGAACAGACATCTCGAAGTCCTTCCAACAGGGGAACTTGGGGTGTAAACGGCCTCGACGGGATCCGACCCCGTCGAGGCCACCTTTTACTTGCAGCACAAGCAAAATCACGTTCGATACGTCCCTTGGTTGGGCTATAGCGGGCGGACATGTCTAGCGGCCGGACAAGTCAACAGCCGACACCCGCGAGCCACCCCTAGGCCGCGCGCTTCCGGGCCAATTGGGAAGACGGATCTTCCTGGAACCCCGGGCAGTCACTATGTAATTCTCAAAGATCGAATCACTAGTAAGACGTAAGACGTCTAACAACGAGGATGTTAGCCTAAGGAGGAGCTACACGCAAGACGTCTTACGTCATCGCGCGACGATTGGCAGCAACAGCTGCGGGTAAGGTGACCCGTAAGACGTCCTACTAGAAGGAAGTAGCCTCAGGTGGCCGTGATTGAGACACCAAAGTCGCAGTACGCACAGATCGCAGAGGAGCTGCGGGGGCGCATCGACACGGGGACCTACGCACCCGGCAGCGCGCTGCCGAGCGAGGCTCGCTTGGCCGATGAGTTCGGCGTCACACGAGTCACGATCAACAAGGCGATCACCCTGCTACGGGCGTCCGGTGACGTCAAGGTTAGGCGCGGGTCGGACACCCGCGTCCGAAGTCTGCCGCGCATTCCACGGGACGCCAAGCGCCGCTACGCGGCCCGACAGGAGGGTACCGGCGCCGGTGAGGTCGAGGTGCGCAGGCTGAGCCTTGAGTCCACGACTAAGTACCGCGAGATCGCCCGCGTACCTCCTCCAGCCGGGGTGGCAGCGACGCTACGGCTTCGGAAGGGCGAAGACACGCTGGTTCGACGTCGCGTTCTCTACGCGAACGGTGAACCGACACAGATCGCGGACTCCTACTACCCATGGTCGATCGTTAAGGGCGACAAAGCGCTCATGCGTGAGCAGGTCGGTAAGGGCGGCTCGTACTCACGCCTCGCGGAGCTGGGGTACGGGCCGGTGCGATACACCGAAGACGTCACGGTTCGCGTGCCGAACGATGCAGAACAGCGCATGCTCGAACTCGAAGCCACGCAACCGGTCTTCGAGATCTGGCACGTCGCGTACGCCGCAGACGATAGGCCGGTGGAAGTCTGCATCCACGTCATGCCCGGCCACCTGTGGATGCTCCGGTATGACTGGGACGAAACCTCCATCGAGGACCGACCGTGATGGAGGTGCGCTTCGCGACCGAAGCCGGGCCGGGGCGGCGGGTCAACGAGGACACAGCGTTCGCGGTCGGGTCGCTGGTCGCTGTTTTCGACGGTGTGACCCAACCGATCGGACTCGATACTGGCTGCCCGCACGGCCCGGCGTGGTTCGTCCAGCGCCTTGCCGCCCGTCTGATCGAGGCGTACTTGGCGCTGCCCACAGAGCCGTTACAGCCGTTGCTAGCCAGCGCGATTGAGGCGGTGCGGGGCGACCACGGCGGCGGCTGCGACCTCAACCATCCGGGCACGCCGGCGGCGAGCGTCGCCATGCTGCGTGACCTCGGCGGCCGGGTCGAATACCTTGTGCTCGCCGACGTCATCGCGGTACTCGACCAGGGGGGCGAAATGGTGGTGGTTGCCGACCGCCGGTTCGAACAGACCATCGCAGGTGTACGCCAGGCAGCTCTGGTACCCGGCGCCACTGGCACCGACGACCAAGCTGCCCGCACCCGTTGGGCGACCGAACAGAAGTGGCTTCACACCAACCAGCCGGGTAGGTACTGGATTGCCGCAGCCAACCCGCAAGCCGCCTACGAAGCTGTGACCGGGTTGGGCTGCGCCAACCGAGTCGCCCTGCTGACGGACGGTGCTTCGTGCGCTGTTGAGCCATTCGGCCTCCTCGACTGGCCAGATGCACTCGACTTGCTGACGGTGCAAGGGCCGGCGGCACTAATCCGACGGGTGCGGGAAGCTGAGCGCGCGGACCTGCATGGTTCGGTGCACCCTCGATACAAGCGCCACGACGATGCAACCGCCGCAATCTGCCTGTTCGATCGGGAGGAAAGATGAGCCAGGACAACCGCCACTCCGTCAGCGTCGCGGCCGTGGTCACGAACGACGAGGGCCGTGTGCTGGTCGTGCAACGGCGCGACACCGGCAAATGGGAGATCCCTGGCGGGATACTCGAAGCTGACGAATCGATCCATGCTGGTCTGCGACGCGAGGTTGGCGAAGAAACCGGCCTGAACGTCGAGCCCGTCCGGCTGACCGGCGTCTACAAGAACCTTCGACTTGGGGTGGTCGCACTCGTCTTCCGCGCTCATGTGGTTGGAGGGACCGCAGGCCCCACCGAGGAGAGCGCCGCAGTCGATTGGTGGACCGCAGATGAGGTCACGGCACACATGGCGGAGACCTTCGCGGTACGGGTGCTCGACGCGCTCGACGCGAGCGAAGTCGCAATCAGGCTTCACGACGGTGTGCACGTTCTGGCTGAGGGAGAGTCACATGTGTCACGGAACCGGGCCTAACCCGCGTGACGAAACTCCAAGCTCATCCCACGTTCCAGCCCTGGGCTCGGCATAATGCCACCTGCTGTGGGGTGCGGAACGGGTAGCCAGGTGCGCACTCCCACGGTCCTGGCCGCGTCCAATCCGCAGGCGGTGGCGGGCAGTCGGCACGTTTGAGGGTGCCGGCATCCTTGGAGCACCACCAGCTCACACGCGGGTCCCACACCCGCCACGAGGGCACCGCGGTGGGGGAGGCAAGTACCGCGGCGGACGCGGAGGGCTGGACCTGTCCTGGCCCACCGCAGGTGATCACCTGGCAGACTTCGGGCATGTCCACTTCGCAGACCGCCCATGCCTGACCCTGTTTTGACCACCTTGAATGTCCACATGACCTGGCCACGGCTGACGATGACCCCGCCGGGTTTCTCGTGCGTGTGGATCACCGGGACTTGCAGCGTCAGCTCAGGCTGGCTGGTGTCCTCGTCACCGGTGACCGGCCCGGATTCAAGGATGAAGGTCACCCCCCACAGGGCGGCTTGCTGCCGGTAGGCATCGGTGAACCGTGCGGCCTGGGCTTGCAGCGCGTCACGTCGGCGGTCGCACAGCACCCGGTCGAAGGTGTCTCGGTCGCCCCACTGGCTGAGCCCGTCGAGGTAGGCCATCGCGGCGCAGGCTGGGCATGCCGCGCCAGCCGCGCACGCGGAGTGTGATCGACCGCGTAGATCCACCAGGTCGCAGCCGGGATCGCTCCACACAGGACCAACATGCCGGCACCGAGGCAGGCAACCACGATGCGGGCTGACGCCGTTGCGCCCGTACCAGACAAAGACCAATACCGACGCCTGTTAGCGCTAGTCAAAGACCAGCGGCATAACGCAGACTGCCGACCATGCCAAGGCCGGCCCCATCGGCGAACAGGACGTGCAGCACACCAGCCGATAAGACCGCCGCCATCCCGGCCGTGCCCGTCCAGCCAATCAACAGCGGGCGGTTTCGCCCGAGGATGCTGCGGATCCTGGCAGCTGCGGCATGCTCGTTTCCCCCGCTCATGATGTGAGGATGGCTCGCGGCATCGATCGCGACAAGATGCTCTATGTAGGCAATCGACGCCAGTCATCGCGTGGCGTCCGCGCCAGCATCGCGTCGATCAACGCGCGGGCCTCGTTCTCACTGGCAACATCCCGCTCCCAGACACGGGCATCACCGTCACCCTGGCGAGCCTGCACCCGCCACACCCGCCCATCCGTGAACAGCCAGATCCGACGCTGGTTCAACCGTCCAAACGATCCGTTCCACCACCGAGCAACCATCCGCCATTCCAGACCCGGCCGCATCGCCTGCACACTACCGAACATGTGTGCTAGTCCGTACCCACGGGCCTCGCGTGTCTGGAGTCCGATTGATGAAGAAGATCCCCTTTAGGTGATCCGCCGGAACACGCCCTATATCGATAAGCAGTGATCCTCCACGGCTGGCTCGGGGATCGAACCTGCGTACGACCCTGTGGATAACCTGTGGACGACTATGTGGACAACCTGTGGACAACCAATCCGACATTGTGGACACATCTTGAATGCCGCAGCTCACGGCAACAAGGGGAACCGCCGCCTCGAGTTATACGGCATTGGAGAATGCGGCGTCACTGGCCCGGTGTCGGAAGCGTCACACAAGGTGGCGAGGCGCAAGAAGCATCTACCTGCCGACCGTCGAAACGCGACGGAGGGAAGATTCGTCAAGCGCGGTGCGGCCGGGCATCAGTCCGACCGCACCGCATCAATAAGTACGCCCTCCGTGGAGGTCGTCGGCTCGGGATGTTAGCCGCATCCCGGCGCCCCCGCAGCTTAGTGCGAGGACCCCTCGCCTGACAGAGGTCAAGCGAAGTCTGAGCTTAACGTGCTGGGCGACCTCCCACGTAAGGGCCAACTCTGGAGGTCATCCATGACACGCCACGAACCGCCCGACCCATTGCGGCTCTACACCATCACGGTCGCCTATCGACTGACCCAACGGCGAATCCCATCCCAGATCATCAAACAATGGGCCTCCCGGTACGGCCGCCTCGTCAAACGCGAGTTCATAGCGATTAACGGCTACGAGCCGCCGAAGGTGCGCCGCCTGATTCAGGGCGTACCCAGGCCGGTCTATGCCTATCGGGAACGCGACATTCCCATGCTGGACCAAGTCTGGGACAACCTGGTGCGCCGCATGGGCATTACCTACCCCGTCGGGTAACGCTGCCCGCGCGCTGCTCGGTGGTGCCCGGTCGCAAACTCAGACGGCACCACCGATCCAGCCCGGGACGTCGGATTTTCCTGAGCCGCGGCGGGAGCCGACCGTATCGATCCCTGCCAACGGTCCCCGACAACGGCAACACAGGCATCACATCACAAGCTGGAGGCAGAAGGAGCTGCACACGCGCCGTGATGCCGTGTCCCGGGAGTGGAGGGTTTGTTGCTTGCCTAAGTGATGATGAAAGGGTGATCCAGCCCTCACCGAACCCGTTCCCAAGTCCTATCGTCACGCCGTCACCGGTGGAACGATCGACCTCACCGCTGCCGGTGATCGTGATCGATACCGTTCGCGACGGTTTCGACAAGTGGGGCTTCGTTATCACGATTGGTTCGGCCGTTTTCGGTCTTGCGCTTAGCGTCATAGCGGTTTGGCTTGCACTTCAGGCGAAGCGTGATACGGCTGCAGCAGAGATACGGGGGATGGGCCGTGCTACGCGCGAGCGACGGGTGCTTTTCGAGCTCGAAATGCTGCGGGATCTGGTCGAGGCGATGGGCAACGGGAATCTCTTGTCGGTGGTCAATCACGGCTACAACTTCCGGACCGCTTTTGGGGGGGCGTTGCGGTTCTTTCCCTCCGATCTACCCACGTGGCATGCCATGGCTGCTAGGGAGCAGTACAGGGATAGCTATAAGATCTTTCCTGTCCCGCAGGAGAACGTCGACGAGTACGAGTCGAACTTGAAACTGGGCAGCTACGCGACTATGAGCCTGCCAACAGGCATATCTCTTGAACGTGTCCGGGATGCGCTTCTTGTGGAGGTCGAAACGGCCATAGACGCCCGGATGCTTCCGGTGGATGTTCTGCCACCCAATCCCCGACTGCCTATCAGGTTTGGTTGAAACTAGCGAAGATTTCCCTGGTCTGCGGCATGCTTGATCTCTGATCCTTTCCCGCGGTACTTCTGCTGCTTACTTTTCGCGCCGACCGCCTTGCGTATCGCATCTTCGGCGGCACATCGTGCCTTCTCCCGTGCGTCCCGCTTGGCGTCCGGGTGTGCGTCGGCTTGGTTGCACAGGTTCAGGTAGAGACGCGTGGCATCCGCCGCGGCCGGCATCAGAAGGCTGATGGCGTTGTAACCTTTCTCGGCGTCAGTGAAGGCGGATGCCTCGGCCTCCCGGGTTTCTGTTACGCCTGGCAGATGTTGCTGGTAGGCCGCTTCATCTCCTGAATCCTTGGCGTTGGCCAACTTCCTGGTGGCAGTCGATGTGTCCTGGCGTCCTTTGGTGAGCCGGGCCGCTGCCTCCAATACGTCGATGGCATGCCTTAGCTTCGCCTCATGGAGGCGTGCGAGTTCCTCGCTTTTCCGGCGACGCCCCTCCATGAGCAGGTCACCGAAGAGTTTCAAGAGGAAACCGACCGCTAAACCGATCAGGCCCGACAGGAGTTCCACGGCACCAGCCTACGGCGACATGAGCAACATAGGCGCGCTACGCGCGCTAATCGCCCGATCGGCCAGCCATCGTGGTGCATGCGCCTCATCGCGCCACTCGGTTACTCACGTCCAAGCGGCCGCCTGAGAGCCACGCTGAGCCAAGATCTGTACATGTTTGGTGTCTTTGCATGGGTATAATCGCGTTTAAGAGCGTTTCGTCACGTGCGCCGAAGGCGCCCACGGTGATGAGCCGGGCGAAGCCCAGCCGCTCTTCTCCTCCAGCGATGGGCGGTAACGGTAGCGGACCCTCGGTGCCCGCTGGCGAGTACCCGCCAGGATTGAGGCTGAAGGCGACGTCCACCCGTTTGACCCGAGTCTGGGACACGCTGACGCGTCGCATGGGCATCACCTACCCGGTCAAGTAACGCCGTGCCCGTGCCCCAAACTCGTGGTGCTGGCCCAACGGTCTAGGCCAGCACCACGCCAAGCTCTAGCGGTATGCTCTAACTTGGACATAAGTGTAGGAATTGGATGAATTTCTACAGTCGGTGACTTACTGATATCGCAGCCGTCTATGTGTCGCTCACCTGCGCGGCCACCACTGCTGTCTCGCTAGCGCCAGACCGGATACCGCCGTGGCGCCCGCCTCCTTGAGCCGTCTTGCTACAGCGTTGAGGGTGTGTCCTGTGGTAAAGACGTCGTCGTAGACCAAGAACGTGCGTCCCTGCACAAGGTGGGGGGCTGAGATGACGAGCGCTTGGTAGATCTCCTGCGCGACCTCGGGCCGTTCTCGGACGCTGGTGGTGTGGCGCATCTTGGCGGTGGGACTCGCCTTCACGATCAGCGGCGGGTTGACGACGAAAGGAAGCCCGAACTCGTCTTCCTTCGCTGAGCTTCTGCGCATCATTCAAGGCGGGCCGCAAGCGGCCCGCTCGCATGGCCATGCCCGGCTCCCCGCCTTACGCCTTCGGCGACAGCGGGAGCTGTTTAGGACGGGGTGGCGTCCGTAGCCCCGGGGTAACTCACCGGGACGGAGGAATCGGCGTAACCGCGGCTCAGCTGGTGGTCGTGATCACGGTCTGCATCGTGGTCTGTGTCACCACGTACGGCGACCGCGGTGCGATGACGGCCCGCGCGTTGAGTGCGAACGGCCGGAACTCCGCGTGCAGCGCGGCATCATGGGCGCCGAGATGCCGGCTCCAAGCGTCGGCGATCCGAATGATGTCCTGGGCCGCCGCGAGGGGGTAGCCCTGCTTTCCCTGGTCAACTCGCTCCCACGTCAGGTGGGCGAGGTGCTTGTGGAGCGCGTTACGCCCCGCCAGCACCCGCGTCGCCTCCGGCTTCGGCGCCGTCCACTCCGGCGCGAAGTGAATGCGAAGCATGTCTGTCGGCCTCGGGCGGGGGTTCGTGTAAACGAAGAAGTCGGTCAGCGAGCGTATATGGAGAAGCATCGACTCGAGGAGGGCGTTACGCACAAACTCGTCGGTGACGTGTCGACCCAGCCGCGCCGCCGACTCGGCGGTCATCGTCACCTCGTAGCCGACGTGCCTCAAGCCGTCGATGAGTTCAGTCTGCGTTTTAACCACGCCCAGATCGTCGCACGTCACCGCGTAGGGAAGCTCGTCAATAACGCCGCCTGGGGCGCCTCGAAGGATCAAGCCCGGCGGCAGGCTAACCCCGCAAGGGCAAAGAGGGCGGGGTCGATCCGTTGGGCCTAGTCAACGCAGTTTCTTCATCGCGTTCGTGTCACCGAGGTCGGCGGCCTCAAGAGAGCACGGAACATTCGCGGAAGAATCCGAGAGGTCGGCGATGTAACAGCACCTCATAAGCCAATGAATCGGCGGTCTTGAAAACCGCTATGGCAGCAATGTCATCGTGGGTTCGAATCCCACACCCTCCGCACTTTGACAAGCAAAAAACGCAGGCGAGAGCCCATCCCAGGAGATCTTGGGATGGGCTCTCGCCTCGTACTGGTGTCCGACTACGTCCGGCCCCGGACGGTCGTCTACGGCTAGTTGCGGGCAATACGCGGGCACGGGGATCGCATGCTGTGCGGGCCTGAAGGTGTCAGCCCCAGCGTTGCGGCTCCGGATCCTGTGCCTGCTCAATTGCCCGGTCACAGGGTGACCTGTCACTTTATCGACATTGCTTCATCTGTTGATGGAGTGGATGTTGTGTATGGCCTAGTTTGATGCTGGTCCAACCGATAGCGGCTGTGGAGGAGTGTTGTGATGCAGATCGTCCGGTACAGCGTCGGCGATGGTGTGGTCGTGCTCTTCGAGGTGGAGCCAGTCGAGGAATTCGATACGGCGTCCGGTGGCCGTGTGATCGGGCGGGTGAAAGAGGCACTAGGGCCTGCGGTGGAGGCGGCGCGGGAGGTGCTCGACCGGGTCAAAAGCGTTGCCCCGCAGGAGGTGGAGGTCAAGTTCGGTATCAAGGTCAGCGGCACGATGAACTGGGTCGTGGCCAAGGCCGCAACGGACGCGAACTTCGAGGTCACGCTGCGTTGGCAGCCAGGTTCAGGCGACCGGAACGCTGAGGAAACGGTGCCGTGAACAAGCAGGCGGGTCCGGTATCAGTTTCGTGGACGCTGGCGGTGCACGACGCCGATAGAGGCTTTCGTCCATTGGGGACGGCGGTAGCGATATCGGCTCGTCGGGCGTTGACCTGCGCCCACGTGGTGCTGACGGATGGGCAGCTGATTGCGCCGCTGTGGGTGTCGTTTCCTATGGCGGCGACCGGGTGGAAGCAACGCCGGCTAGTGGATCGAGTCGAGTTCGATGAGGATGATCCTGAGATCGCCGATATTGCGGTGCTGCACCTTTCCCATGACGTGCCGCCGGGCGTGGAGTGCGCCCGGTTGCGGTGCCCGGAGCCTGATTCGTTGGTCGGCGGCCGGTGGTGGGCGTTCGGGTTCCCGATGAGCAGCAATGTGCAAGGTAACGAGGCGGACGGCACGATCGGGGCGCGGCTGGCGCATGGTTGGTTGCGGCTGGACACCACGTCGCGGTTTGTGGTGGAGAAGGGGTTTAGCGGGGGTGGGCTGTGGTCGCCGGAGTACGAGGCGGTCGTTGGGGTCGTGGGCCGGGCGTTGTCGGCGGGAGATCGGCGTGGTGACGGGCAGGCGCTGTCTTTGGCGCAGGCGGATGTGTTTTTGCCGAACGAGAAGTTGCGGTTGTTGGCCGGGTGGTCGGCGCCGTCGGCGGGGCCGGCGGCGATGGCGGCGTGGGGTTGGAGTCTGCATGCCGATCCGGAGGCGGGCCGGCATTGGCGGCCGCGGGCGCGTGGCGTGACCACAGATAGTGAGCAAGGGTTCCGGTTTCGTGGGCGCACGGCTGCGCTGCGCCAGATCGTGGGCTGGCTGGACCGGCAGAGCGCTGACCGGCGGGTGCTGGTGGTCACCGGTTCGCCTGGGGTGGGCAAGTCTGCGGTGCTGGGTCGGGTCGTGACTACCGCCGACGCCGACCTGCGCACTGCATTGCCGGATGACGATGCGGCCGTGGTGGCCTCGGTCGGGTCCGTGGCGTGTGCGGTGCACGCCAAGGGCAAGTCCGCGCTGGAGGTGGCCACCGA
>Ga0075418_10000290_pt1 | contig 50724 bp, 42 predicted proteins | sample SoiMetdeltSBSDD2_FD_81776 | JGI IMG/M metagenome (GOLD analysis project Ga0075418, IMG submission 81776) | Bulk soil microbial communities from a Populus tree surrounding site in Tennessee, USA - Soil MetaG P. deltoides SBSDD2 | ecosystem: Environmental > Terrestrial > Soil > Tree plantation...
AGCATCCGTCCGAAGTCGATGATCCCGAAGATCAGGAGCAGCAGCAGCGGGAGAAGCAGTGCCATCTCCACCGCCGCCGCTCCGTGATCACGTCGCGCGTCCATGAGGTCTATGGCTCGGTCTTGCAGGTGGAGCCGGTGATCGACTTGCAGACATCGGCGAACTTGGTCTGGATCCCGCCGCCGAGCACGCCCACGACGATGAAGATGACGGCGGCGATGAGCGCCACCATGAGGCCGTACTCGACGGCGGTGGCCCCCCGGTCCTTGCGCAGTTTGTTCAGCATCGGCTGAGCTTGGCCTATGGTGGGAGTGAACGTCACTAAGGCGTACTGGCCGCTCGCTTTCCGAACTGAACGGCGGCCCGTCACGTCTCCGTGTCACGGGACGCGACACCCCGTTCGCATGATCGGCCTAGGCCAATACATCGTTCTTACCACCAAATCAGGCATGTTCATGGCCGGATGCGTTTGCCCCGCGCCGGTTACGGGCGGAGGGCAGTCGGAAAGCCGACTGGCCCCCCCGGTTACGGGCGGAGGGCAGTCGGAAAGCCGACCGGCCCCCCGAGCGAGGGTCGGGAAATGTCGTACGGGTGTGCGATCCTCATTACATGGACAGGGAGCCACGGGAGGACACCACGGTCCGGCCTCGGCCGGAGGACCCGGCGGTGGTGGAGGCATATGAGGCGGCGCGGGTGGCGTTCGAGCTGGGCCGCGCGATCCGCTATCGAGGCAGGCATCGGCGGTCGCGCACGCGCCGATCTACCTCGCGTTAGGACAGTGGATCGGCAAGAAGGGGTTCAAAGGCGAGGTCGGCGGCGCCGAGCAAGGCGGCGTCCACGCCTAGGGTCGGGGTGCGCAACCGCACGTGTTCGCGCGCGGCGGGCAGGCCAATGCTGTTGAGGCGGCTGCGCACCTGGGCCGCCGAGGCCAGATAGACGTCGCGCAGGGAGCCGCCAAAGATGACGAGCTCCGGATTGAAGATGTTGACCAGGTTGGCGACGCCGAAGCCCAGCCAGTCGCCCACGTGGCGGATCGCCGCCTGCGCCACGTGGTCGCCCCGGGCCGCCCGGTCGATGACGGCCAGCACCCCCTCCTGCCCGGTCAGTTTGGACTCGGCGAGGCGCAGCAGCGTGGGCTCGCCGATCTCCGTCTCCCAACAGCCGCGTGACCCGCACTCGCACCGCGCGCCGCCGGGGTTGACCACCATGTGCCCGACCTCGCCGCCGTAACCGCCATGCCCGGTGACGCGGTGGCCGCCGGCGATGATGCCCGCGCCCACACCGACCTCGCCGTAGACATAGATCACGTTGTCGCAGCCGACGGCGACCCCGCGGGTGTGCTCGGCCAAAGCGCAGATGTCGGCGACGTTGCCCACCGCGATCTGCATCTCCGGCAGCTGCTCCTGCAGCAGCACACCCAACGGTTCGTCGCGCATGCCGATGTGCGGGCCGAGGCGCACCATGCCGTCCTCGCGCCGCACCATGCCCGAGATGGCCACGCCGAGGCCGATGCAGCGCGCCTCGGTGTCCACTTTGAACGAAGCGACCGCCGAGGCGATGCCGCCCACGACGTCCGGCCGGCGCGGAAATACCGTGCGGTCAAGGCAAACCCCGCCCAGCCCGATCCGCGCCACCCGCACCTGATCCACCTCGATGCTCACGCCGTAGGTGTAAATCGACTCCGAGCATGCGGTGACCATCAGCGACGGCCGCCCGGCCCGGCCCGGTGACGGGGGCGCCTCCTCCGTCACCAGCCCGGCCTCGGCCAGCTCGGCGGTGAGCGCCCCGATCGTCGAACGGTTCAGGCCCAGCTCGGTGGTGAGTTCGGCGCGCGAGATCTGGCCGCGTTCGTGGACGAAACGCAGCAACGCTCCCAGATTTTGCCGCCGGATCTCCTCCTGGCTGGGCGCCGGTGCCCGCATCACCTTCCCCACACGCTTATCGGTCCGCATCGGTTCGCTTGCGAGACAACGCATCCACACCGGCCGCCAAGAGCAGGACTATGCCGGTCACAACGTACTTGATCCCCGCCCCGTAGTTCATCAGGGACATACCGTTCTCGATCACGGCGACGACCAGGCCACCGATGACCGCGTCGATCACCCGCCCCTTGCCGCCGAAAAGGCTGGTCCCGCCGATAACCGCTGCCCCGACCGCGTAGAGCAGCACGTTGGATCCGCCGGTGTTGGGGTCGACCGAGTTGGCGCGGCTGGCCGCGATGATGCCGCCGATCGCCGCCATCGTGGAGCAGATGACGAACGCCGAGATGCGGATCCGGTCGACGTTGATTCCCGCCCGGCGGGCCGCCTCCCGGTTGCCGCCAACGGCGTACAGGTGCCTTCCATAGGCGGTGCGGCGCAGGACGAAAGTCCAAAGAACCACAAGAACGACCACAATGGGTACCACGATCGGCACCCCTTTGAGCGAGGCGAACAGCGGGTTGGCCGACCGTTCCTCGTTGAGCACGAAGACGATCCCCCCGGTGAGCACCGCCAGGACGATCACCTTGGTGAGGGTGATCTGCCACCGCTCGGCCGTGACGCCCTTGGCCCGGCGCCTGGCCGCGCTCAGGAACTGCACCGCGGCGAAGGCCAGCACACCGAAGCCGCCCAGCGCCCAGCCCAGCCAGGGATACAGGTTGCGGTTGGCGATCGCCACGATGATCGGCTCGCGGACCGAGATGTTCTTGCCCTCTTCCAGGAGCAGCAGCGCCACGCCTTGGAACGCCAGGAACGCCGCCAATGTCACGACAAAGGAGGGGATCCCAATCTTGGCCACCAGATAACCGAGCAGGAAGCCGATCAGGGTCCCGGTGACAACAGCCACCAAAGCGCTGAAATACCAAGGAAGATGGTACCTGGCCAAGCTGACCGCCAGCACGCCCGCGCAAACCCCCGACGCAAAGCCGGCGGACAGGTCGATCTCGCCGAGCAGCAGCACGAAGACCAGCCCCATGGCGATCACCGTGATCTGCGCGCCCTGCGTGGTCAGGTTGGCTAGGTTGCCCGCGGTGAAAAAGCGCGGCCGCATGATGCTGAAGACGGTGCAGAGGACCACCAGCCCGGCCAGTGCCGGCACCGCGGGGCTGCGCTTGATGGCGCCGAGCATGGTGCCGATCATTTGATCCCCTCGCTCTTCCCGGAGGTGATCAGCTCGACTACCTGCGCGTGGGTCACATCCGTTGTCTTCACCTGTGCCACCATCTGTCCTAAGTAGAGGGCCGCAATCCGGTCGGAGACGGCGAACACGTCGTTCATGTTGTGCGAGATGAGAATTACCGCCAGCCCGTTGTCCGCCAACCGCCTGACCAGCTCGAGCACCTGGGCCGTCTGTTGGACACCGAGCGCCGCCGTCGGCTCGTCGAGGATCACGAGGCGGCTGTTCCACAGCACCGCCTTGGCGATCGCGACGGTCTGGCGCTGGCCACCGGACAGGCTCGAGACCGGCTGGCGCACAGTGGCGACGGTCCGGACCGCAAGCGTCTCAAGGGTTTGCGCCGCCAGCTGCTCCATGGACGGCTCGTCGAGCACCAGGCCGCTTTTGCGTTCCCGGCCCAGGAACATGTTCTGGACGATGTCGAGGTTGTCGCAGAGCGCCAGGTCCTGGTACACGATCTCGATGCCGTAGCCGGCGGCGTCGCGCGGCGAATGGATGGTGGCGGGCTCCCCGTCGATAAGGATCTCACCGCCGTCGACCGAGTAGATGCCGCCGATGCACTTCACCAGCGTCGACTTGCCGGCGCCGTTGTCGCCGACGAGCGCCGTCACCTCACCGGTGCCGGCCTTCATCCCGACGTCACGCAACACATGCACCGCGCCGAAACTCTTGTTGATACCGCGGACTTCAAGCATCCGAACTCCAATTCTGGAGTGCCGCGCCAGGTAATCCGGCGCGGCACTGCGGTGAAATGGCTGTTGAATAAAGGGATTCGGCTACTTGATGCCGGCCTGCTCGCACTTGGCCGCGAACTCCGCCGTGCACAACTCTGCCTTGGTGACGTAATTGTCGGCAACCACGTCCTTGACGGTGTCGAAGGTGATCGCCTTGGGCGTCAGAAGGACCGACGGCACGTCACGGCCGGACTCGGGGTCCTTGAGGGTCGTCGAGACCTGCTTGGGCTTGCCCTGCGCCAGGCTGATCGCCAGCTCCGCGGCGTTGTCGGCCTCCTGCTTGACCGCCTTGTACACGGTCATGCACTGGTCGCCGGCGAGGACGTTCTGCAACCCCTGCGCGGTCGCGTCCTGCCCGGTCACCGGAAGCTTGAGGTTCTGCCGCTTCAGCACCGCGATCGCCGCGTTGCCCAGGCCGTCGTTGGCCGCGAGCACACCATCGATCTTGCCGCCGGTCTGCGTCATCATTCCCTCGAAGATGGTGCCGGCGGTGGTGTTGTTCCAGTCCGGGACCGACTGGTCCGGGCCCTTCTTGAATTCACCGCTGTCGAACTTGGGCTTGAGCACCGAGTCGTAGCCCTGCTTGAACAGCGTGGCGTTGTTGTCGGTCGGCGATCCGTTGAGGTAGGCAACGACCGGGTTGGCGACCTTCTTTTCGGTCAGGCACTTTACGAGTCCCTCGCCCTGCAGCTTGCCCACGCCCACGTTGTCGAAGCTCACGTAGTAGCTCGCCGAGCCGCCCAAGGTGAGACGGTCGTAGTCGATGGTCGCCACGCCCTGCGTCTTGGCCTTGTCCAGAACAGCTTTTCCGGTACCAGAGTCGAGGTTGACGATCATCAGCACGGTCACGCCGTTGGTGATCATCTGGTCGGCGATGGTCTGGAAGGCGTTCTTGTCGCCCTGGGCGTTCTGGATGTCATATTTGACGTTTGCCTTCTTGAAGGCTTCTTCGAGGTACTTGCGGTCTGCGGTCTCCCAGCGGACCGAGGACTTGCTATCAGGCAGGATGACGCCGATCTTCGGCTCTTTGGCGCTTCCGCCATCGTTGCCCTTCTCGCCACAAGCGGCTATGCCGCCAAGGGCCAAAAGACCGCAAGCGGTCGTGGCCAGGATCCTTTTCAGCATTGTTGCAAGATCCTTCCCATGAGGGGTATTACGGTTCCGGGGCCGGTTTGTTGTGAGCGACAACGTATGTGTGAACGCGCTCTCCCGCAAGTGATTGGTTTGTTGTTGCCGGTAACAATTCAGCAACGTCAGCGTGATTCGATTGCCGTGCAAGCTTGTGCACAGTGGACACCGTGCACGCGCCAGCCTCTTCGGCTAGTAGATCTTGGAGGATTATGGTCGCTGGAGCAACCATAATCCTCCAAGATCTACAACCCGGGTCGGCTGATGACCGCAAAAACGGTCATGTCCCCGGGACTGCGAGCGTTGCACCATGGTCCGCATGAGCGGACGCTTGCGAGGCTTGTGTCGAGCGAAACCGACGAAGGAGGTTTCGGCATGAGCAAGCCCAATCGCTTAGTGGTCCTCCTCGACTCGCTGCTCAACGGGGGCGGGCCGGGCTCTGTCCACTTGAGCCGGTTCCACTATGACCGGCTTGTCCGGTCCGTTTCGGGCGAGCCGCCAGGCAGGCTCAGGCGACGGGTGCTTATGGAGCAGGCGGCCTACGCCCTCGCCCGCGGCGCGCGCGTCACCGACGTGGCGTTCGCGTCCGGGTACGAGTCGGTGGAGGGGTTCAGCCGCGCGTTCTCGCGCGCGTTCGCTTGCCCCCCAAGGGATTTCGGCGCGAGCAAGGCTTCCTACCGCCTGCCCGCGCCCAACGGCATCCACTTTTACCCGCCGTGCGGCCTGCTGCTGCCCGGCTTCGAGGAAAGGAGCGCTTATATGGACCTCACCGAGCGCCTCATCGAGCATGACCTCTGGCTCACCGGCGAGATGCTGGAGCGGGCCGGACAGGTACCCGAAGAGATCCTTGACCGTCCCATCCAGATCTCCGTCGAAGGCATCGACTGTGAACCATCCCTGCGTAACCTGCTCACGTCGCTCGTGGCGCGCAAGGAGGCGTGGGGGGCGATGTTCGCCGGGCTCGACATCCCGCAGGAGACCGACAACAGCATCTGTGGCCTGAAGCGCCGCTGGACGGCGGCCAAGGAGCAGTATGGCGGGCAGGTCCGGCGGATCGCCACCGAGGGCGCCTGGGAGACCACGTTCATCGACGCCGAGTGCGAACCGCCGCAGACGTTCACCTATGGCGGCGCCGTCGCGCATGTGCTCACGTTTTCGGCGCACCGCCGCACGCTCGCGCTGGGAGCGTTGCACGACGCGGGCATCACCGATCTGGGATCGGGGGATCCTATGCGCTTCGAGCGATCGGTGCGACCGTCGCCGCCGTGAGGCGCACCAGGTCGGCGGGGGCCAGTTGCACCTGGAGCCCCCGCTTTCCCGCGGACACATAGATCGTGTCACTGTCCAAAGCGGACTTGTCGATGACGGTGGGCAGCCGCTTTCGTTGCCCCAGCGGGCTTATCCCGCCCCGGACATAACCGGTCGTCCTCTCGGCCACGTCCCGGTCGGCCATCGTCGCCCGCTTACCGCCCGCCGCCGTGGCCAGCGCCTTAAGGTCGACGTCGCCGGTGACCGGCACGATGGCGACGGTCAGGGCCCCGTCGACGTCGGTCACCAGGGTCTTGAACACCCGGCTCGGATCGGCCCCGATCGCCTCGGCGACAACCGCGCCGTAATTGGGCGCGTCCGCGCTCACCTCGTAGCTGTGCAACGTGTGCGCGACCTTCTGCTTGGCGAGCAGCGCCGTCGCCGGGGTCCCCTGACTTGCCACCGGCCGAGTTTAGCCGTCGATGAACTGGTACTGCGTCCTGATCAGACCGTCGGCGCCGAGCATGAATACGTCGATGCCGCGATCCAGCGCAGCTTGACCACATCACCGAGCCGCTCGGGCTCGCCCTCGAGGCGAAACTCCATCCGCCCCGACGCGCCAACCGCCAACGCCCTCACCCGACTCACCGCCCCCTGAACCCAAGATCAGTCCCCAAGATTCCGCAATTTGCCAGGCAAGTCGCCCTCCCACGGCACTTGGACCGGCCTATTGCCTGGCAAATTGCGGGATCTTGGGGACGGGGGTGGCTATGACGGCAACGGGGTGGCCGGCGACCCGCGTCAGCAGGAGCGATGCCGAGGCGTCGCCGGACAACTTCAGTTGCGATCGCAGAGTGTCCGGTGACAGGGGCGAGCCGCGCTTGAGGATCTCGAGCCGGCCCACGCCCCGAGCCCGCAGTGCGGCCCGCAAGCGCTTGAGGGAGAACGGCATCACCTCATCCACGGCGAAGCACCGGCCGAACGGCGACTCGACCGCCCGGTCGGACCAGACATAGGCGATTGTCGGATCGGCGACGACACCGCCCATGATCTCGGCCAATGAAGCGACAAGGTGGGAGCGGACGACCGCCCCGTCAGGGTCGTAGATGTAGCCGGCCGGTTGGCCGACCGGGGCGGGGGACAGGCCGGTTCCGGTCAGTTGGTGAGCAACGTCACCGCGGATCACCGTGGCGCGCCTGGGGACCTCGGCGAGCGGGCCACACCAGGCCGCCGCCTCGACGACCTCACCATCGACGGATACCAGTTCCAGCTCGCAGCCGGCGGGCAGCGCCTCCTGGTCGATGCCGGGAGCGAGCTTCAGGACCGTCCGGGGGATCGCGGAAACCAGGCCCAGCAACCAGTCCCAGGGTGGCGAGTAGTCCGCGGGATCGAATATTCGGCGGGAAGCCGTCCGCCGCGCCGGGTCGCAAAACGCCGCGTCCACTGTGGACAGATTGAAGTCGCGCACGTCACCGTGGATCACCTGGGCGGATGGCACATTTAGGGAGGCGCACAGAGCCGTCTGACGATCGGACTCTATCCCGGTACCCCTTAAATAAAATAGGTCAGAGCCTATGCCGCAGCCCAGGTCGGCCACTCGGGCGACGCCCCCCGAAAGCAGGCGCGCGGCGCGCCGCGCGGCCACCACGGGCCGGGTCGCCTGCTCGAGACCGGCTCGAGTGAAGAACATGCCCGACGCCCGCTCGCCGAACTTGGCTCGCGCCCGCACGCGCAGCCTGGCCTGGGTCAAAGCGATGGCGGCCACCGTCGGGTCGAAGCGCCGGCGCAGAGTGGACGCCGCGGCCAGCTCATCGCCCTCGGCGAGAGGAGCGGCCGCTTCCAGCGCGGCTCGTCCGGCCGGCGTCAGCAGAACCGACAAACCCACCCGGTCATCTTGGCACTCTCCTTGACGGAGTGCTAAGAGCGACCTAGTCTGACGCTTAGCACCCTAACTAGTAGAGTGCTAATAACAACACCTGGCGCAGGGCCGACACCCGCGACGACGGTACTGCTCAGGGGTGAGAAATAGGTAGCAGACAACATGCCGTTCTGTCCCAAGGGCCAGAGCGCGATCCTATACCCCAGGAGGGTATGCTCGTGACTACCGCGACGAAGGTTGCGATCAAGCCGCTCGAGGACCGCATCGTGGTCCAGGCGAACGAGGCTGAGACCACCACCGCGTCGGGTCTTGTTATTCCCGACACCGCGAAGGAGAAGCCGCAGGAGGGCACGGTCCTCGCTGTCGGCCCGGGCCGGATCGACGACAAGGGCAACCGCGTCCCGATCGATGTCAAGGTGGGTGACACGGTCATCTATTCCAAGTATGGCGGCACCGAAGTCAAGTACGCCGGCGAGGAGTACCTGGTGCTCTCCGCCCGTGACGTGCTCGCGGTCATCGAGAAGTGACCTCATAGGCGGCCCCGGCCACGCACTGACCTGGACCACTAACTCCGTTCAGGCGAAGCCGTGTCTTTGGGCGTGGGTGGGATCGATCGCGGAGCGACTCGATCCCACCCACTGTCTTGGAATTACGGCCCCGGGGCCACTGTGATGTTAAGAAAGGATTCAGTACATGACTAAAATCCTCAGCTTCTCCGATGACGCTCGCCATCTGCTCGAGCACGGCGTCAACACGCTCGCCGACACGGTCAAGGTCACTCTTGGCCCGCGCGGCCGCAATGTCGTGCTGGACAAGAAGTTCGGCGCTCCGACGATCACCAACGATGGCGTGACCATCGCCAAGGAGATCGAGCTGTCCAACCCGTACCAGAACCTGGGTGCGCAGCTGGTCAAGGAGGTCGCCACCAAGACCAACGACGTGGCGGGCGACGGCACCACCACCGCCACTGTCCTCGCCCAGGCGCTCGTGCGTGAGGGCCTGCGCAACGTGGCTGCCGGCGCCAACCCGGCCAGCCTCAAGCGTGGCATCGACGCCGCCGCCGCCAAGGTGAGCGATGCGTTGCTGGACAAGGCCGTCGAGGTGGCCGACAAGTCCGACATCGCGCACGTCGCCACGATCTCGGCGCAGGACTCGGCGATCGGCGAGCTGATCGCCGAGGCGATGGAGAAGGTCGGGCGCGACGGCGTCATCACGGTCGAGGAGGGCTCCACGCTCGCCACCGACCTGGAGGTGACCGAGGGTCTCCAGTTCGACAAGGGTTTCATCTCACCGCATTTCGTCACCGACCAGGAGTCGGGCGAGGCCGTGCTCGAGGACACGTTCATCCTCATCACGACCCAGAAGCTGTCGTCGATCGAGGAGCTGCTGCCGCTGCTGGAGAAGGTGCTCCAGGCCGGCAAGCCGCTGCTGATCGTCGCCGAGGACGTGGACGGGCAGGCCCTGTCCACGCTCGTGGTCAACTCCATCCGCAAGACCGTCAAGGTCTGCGCGGTGAAGGCGCCCGGCTTCGGTGACCGCCGCAAGGCGATGCTGCAGGACATGGCGATCCTGACCGGCGCCGAGCTGGTCGCGCCCGAGCTCGGCTACAAGCTCGACTCGGTCGGCCTCGAGGTGCTGGGCCAGGCCCGGCGCGTCGTGGTGACCAAGGACGTCACCACCGTCGTCGAGGGCTCCGGGTCGGCCGCCGAGGTCGACACGCGGGTCGCCCAGATCCGCAAGGAGATCGAGGGCACCGACTCCGACTGGGACCGCGAGAAGCTCCAGGAGCGCCTGGCCAAGCTCTCCGGCGGCGTCGCGGTGATCAAGGTGGGCGCCGCGACCGAGGTCGAGATGAAGGAGCGCAAGCACCGCATCGAGGACGCGATCGCCGCCACCAAGGCCGCGGTCGAGGAGGGCATCGTGCCCGGCGGTGGCGCCTCGCTGGTGCAGGTAATCCCTGCGCTCGCCGATGACCTGGGTCTGACCGGCGACGAGAAGGTCGGCGTGGCGATCGTGCGCAAGGCACTGTCCGCGCCGCTTCGCTGGATCGCGCAGAACGCGGGCCACGACGGTTCGGTCGTCGTCCAGCAGGTCGCCGGCGCCGGTTGGGGCTACGGTCTCGACGCCGCCGTCGGCGAGTTCGTCGACCTGTCCAAGGCCGGCATCGTCGACCCGGTGAAGGTCACCCGCAACGCGGTGCTCAACGCCGCGTCGATCGCGGGCCTGCTGCTGACCACCGAGTCGCTCGTGGTGGAGAAGCCCAAGAAGGAGGAGTCCGCCGCGCATGCCCATGGCCACGGTCATGGCCACCAGCACGGTCCGGGTTACTAGGCTGAAAGCCCAAAACCCCGGCAGCCAAGCGGCTACCGGGGTTTTTCTCGGCCTTCAGATCGTCCACTTTTATAAGTACGCTTATACTAACTGCACTTATAAAGGAGCCCCTTTGGACAAGCCCGTGGATGTGTTCGACCGCGACGTCGAGTGGCAGGACCTCGCCGACTTCGTGACCTCGACGCTGCCCGGACTGCGGATCGCCGTCGTCTACGGCCGCCGCCGGCAGGGGAAGTCCTACCTCCTGCGGCGCCTGGCCGAAGCGGCCAACGGCCTTTACCACCTGGCCACCGAGCAGGGCGAGGCGCTTTCCTTGCGCCGCTTCGGTGACGCGCTGGCGCAGTGGCAGGGGCTTCCGGTGGGCGCCTTGCGCTTCGACGGATGGGAGCCCGCGCTCGACACGGCGATCGAGCTGATGGTCAAGCGCGGCGACCGGCTGCTGGTGCTTGACGAATTCCCCTATCTCGCCGCGGCGACACCCGGGCTCGCCTCCATAGTTCAGTCCCTCTATGACCGGATCGGGCCGGGTTCACGACACGCGCCGGTGAGATTGATCCTCTGTGGATCGGCGATTTCCGTGATGTCCGAGCTTCTCGCCGGGACCAAGGCATTGCGTGGGCGGGGAGCGCTGGAGGCACGCATAACCCCTTTCTCGTACCGGGACGCGCGCGCGTTCTGGGGGATCGACGATCTGGGTATCGCCTTCATGCATCACGCACTGATGGGAGGCACGCCCGGCTACCGCGAGCTGGTCAACCAGCCGTCCGTTCCGGAGCGCCCCGGGCGCTTCGGCGAGTGGATGGCGCGCAACGTGCTCAGGCCCAGCGCCCCCCTGTTCACCGAAGCGACCCGGGTGATCCATGAGGATCCGCGGATCCGGGACACCGCCACCTATAGCTCGGTGCTGGCGGTGATCGCCGCCGGGGAGACGTCGGCGACGAAGATCGGCGGCCTGCTCGGCCGCCCGGCGACCTCGCTCATCCATCAGATCAACATGCTCGAGTCGGCGGGTTTCGTTGAGCGGCGTCAGGATCTGTTGCTCGACCGCCGGCCGTCATTTGCCGTCGCCGATCCGGTGATGCGGCTGCATCACCTCGTGATCGAGCCGTACCTGGCCGACCTCGAGGCGGGACGCGCCACGGAGGTCTGGCAGGAGGCTCAACACACCGTCGAGACAAGGATCCTGGGCCCTCACTTCGAGTCGCTCGCCGTCGAGTGGGTGCGGACCCACGCCAGGGCGGAGGCGGGTCTCGAGGTCGGCGCGACAGGCCAATCCTCGGTGGCCTGCCGGCAGCACCGGGTCAGCCACGAGATCGATGTGCTGAGCCTGGCGCGCGGCGTCCGCCCCCGGGCTTCCGGCGCCCCGATCGCCTTCATCGGCGAGGCGAAGGCGCGTGATCGCCGGCCCGGCCCGAACGAGCTGCGCCATCTGGAGCATCTTCGTGACCTGCTGACGGCGGCCGGGCACGACGCCTCCACGGCGACGCTGGGGTTGTTCAGCACCAACGGGTTCGCTGAGGAGCTGGTGCGGGAGTCGTCGGGGCGGCCGATCCTGTTGGCGACGCTCAATGATCTGTACGTCGGGTGACAGAAGAGCGCGCGATCACTACGCTGCCGCCATGGCGGGCGTGCGCACAAAGCGGTTGCGGTGGTCGATGTTCTGGGCCGTCGTCAGTTACGTCATCACCGTGCTCGGCACGCAGCTGACCAATTACCTGACCTCATTCGACGTCAGCCCACTGCAGGGAGCGCTGATCTCCACCGGTGTCGGGTTGGGCGTCGTGATCATCGGTGTGGTGATCGACCACACCCGCGAGACCGAGCCCGCTCCGCTGGCCGCCGCGGCCGGCGGAAGCCGTGTGGGCCAACAGGGTTATCTCACCTATCCGGTCCAGCCCGGTTATCCGGTCCAGCCCGGTTATGTCCAGCCCGGTTATCCGGGGCGGCCGGTGAAATCGACCGGCCGGACATCGCTGGCGGCCGCGCTCGTCATCATCCTGCTGGTGTGCGGGGCCGGCGGTTTGGGGGTGACCTATGCCGCCCAGTGGATCGCGAGCCAGGCCGCGCAAAGGTTCGACGACATCACCGGAAAGAGCAAGGCCAACCCGGGCGTGGAACGCCTGGCCGCGCCGGCCACCAGCACCCGCGGTGCGCTGACCATCACCGTCACCTCGGTCCAGGTCAACGAACGCGCCACCGTCATCGCTTTGACCGCCGTCAACAACGGCGGCGAGACACTCACTCTCACCCGTGGTTTCTGCCAGTTGACGGTACCGGGCAAGCCCTCGCTCGAGACGGACAAGTTCAACGGCACGTGGGGGCAGGGAGACGTCCCATCACGCGGTGGGCAGCACACCGGGACCATCATCTTCGATGGAAGACTCGGACCTGACACCAAGAAAGTGACTCTAGCCTTCACAACCATCTTTGGTGCCGGTTTGGCCGGCCCTCGGGACATAGCCGTCGATATCGCCCTAAACTGAGCTGAGTTCGCGGACCGAGGTAATCGGGCTGTAAGGAGCCGACCGATGCGCCCGGGGCGTCGGCGGCGCAGACTTGGCGCATGGTGTCGAAGACGCGTGCCGCCGTCGCGGGAATCGCCGCGGCGGCGGTTGCCCTGGGCTTGGCCGAGCTGATCGCCGTGTTCACCGGACCCGGATCCGCGCCGCTGGTCGCGGTGGGCGGCGTGATCGTGGACTCGGTGCCGGAGCCCCTCAAAGAACTCGCGATATCGCTCTTCGGCGTCTACGACAAGATTGCCCTTCTGACCGGAACGGCGGTGCTGCTCGCGGTCGTCGCCGCGTTCATCGGCATCGGGGCGGCGCGCAAGCGCTGGATCGGGTATGCGGGAATCGGTGGCTTCGCCCTCGTCGGCGTGGCCGCCGCGCTGACCCGACCGGGGGCCAACCCCCTGTCGATCCTGCCCACCCTGATCGGCAGCGGCGCCGCGGTGATCGTCCTGTTCGGACTCGTCGAAAAGAGCCAAGAAGTCGAAGACGAGGACGGGAGGCGAAGCTTTCTCAAGTGGACGGTCGCCGCGTTCGGCGGCGCCGCATTGGCCGGGCTGGGGGGCAGGTTCTGGGGCTCGTCGCGCAGCGCGGAGCAGGCCCGCTCCGAGATCAGCCTGCCCTCCCCGGCGAGCTTCGCGCCCGCGGCGCCCAGCGATCCACCGGTCAAGGGTCTGAGCACTTATGTGACTTCCAATGACGACTTCTACCGCATCGACACCGCTCTCGTTGTCCCGCAAGTGGATCCGGCCTCCTGGCGGCTGAGGATCCACGGTCGGGTCGGCAAGCCGCTCGAAATCACCTTCGACCAGCTGCTCGCGATGCCGATGGTCGAGCGCTACATCACCCTGGCCTGTGTCTCCAACGAGGTCGGCGGCGACCTGATCAGCAACGCCAAGTGGTTGGGCGTGCCGGTGAAGGATCTTCTCGACCGGGTGGAGCCGGATCCGGCGGCGGACCAGGTGGTCTCCCGCAGCGTTGATGGCTGGACGTGCGGTACCCCCACAGCGGTTTTAAGAGATGGACGAGACGCGCTCATCGCCATCGGGATGAACGGCGAACCCCTGCCGGTCAAGCACGGCTTCCCGGCCCGCATGGTGACTCCCGGGCTTTACGGATATGTCAGTGCCTGCAAATGGATCACCGAGATGGAGCTGACCACCTTCGGCGCCTTCGACGCCTACTGGATCAGGCGGGGCTGGGCCGAGCAGGGACCGATCAAGACGCAGTCGCGCATCGACGTGCCAGGCGACAACGCGAAGGTCAATGCCGGGGAGGTGACCGTGGCCGGCGTGGCATGGGCGCAGCATCGGGGGATCAGCGTGGTCGAGGTGAAGGTCGACGATGGGGCCTGGCAGCCGGTGGAGCTTGCCGCCACGGTCTCCGCTGACACGTGGCGGCAATGGGTCTACCGCTGGCAAGCCGTTCCCGGGAGACACACCATCTCCGTCCGTGCCGCCGACGCGACCGGAGCCGTGCAGCCGGGAGACGAGGTCCCGATATTTCCCGATGGTGCCGAGGGCTGGCACACCATCAGCGTGACTGTGCAGTAACCGTAACCAGGCGTGCCTCAAGGCGGCGGATGTCCACCTCGCCGCTCCAACCTTCTTTGAGCAGTCGCAGGCGCTCGTGCTCGGTGAAACCGCCCCACACGCCATAGGGTTCCCTGGTCGCGAGCGCATAGGCCGCACACTGGGTCCGCACCGGGCAACGCTGGCAGACCTTCTTCGCCTCCCGCTCGCGCCGGCCGCGGGACGCACCACGCTCGCCGTCGGGATGGAAGAATTGGCCGCTGTCGCGGTCGCGACACGCGCCTCTGTGCTGCCAGGCCCAAATGTCGGCTATCGGACCGGGAAGTCTATGGAAGTGAGCCACCTGACCTCCTTGGGGGATGGGAGGCTTGTTTTGCAGTTTGTTTTGCGCAACGTACGCACGTTACTCCGCGTACGTCCAGTTGTCGTCATCCGTTGGATGATCAGGTAGTACTCACCCAAGTTTTCGTACACATTCCCTGAAAGTGCGTAATGATCTGGCTAACTCGTGGTCTTCTTCGCAGGAGAGAGGGGGATCACCCGTGCAGACCGTCCTCGTTTGCGTACGCACCGCGCACAGCGCGGCGACGATCGCATCCTGTGCTGATCGGCTAGGTGTGGGCGCAGGTGTCCGCACCGCCACCAGCGCCACCGAAGCGGTGGCTCAATTGGGCGCGTTTCCGGCTTCTATCGTGTTCGCCGATACCGCCTTGACCAAGCCCGACACCGTGGGATTCACCCGTAAGGTCTTGGCCGCCGCGCCGCAGGCCCAGCTCGTGCTCTTCGGGCCCGAGGAACCGGCCGTGGCGCAGGCCGCGATAAGAGCGGGAGCCCGCGGGCTCATCGGTGGGAACGAACCCGACCCGGCGAGCGCTGCGGCGAAGGCGCTGCTCCTGGTGGCTCGGTCGATGCAGGCCTCACCGGCCCTGGCCGCGGTGGCGGCGGCCAGAACGCCGGGCCGCGCCCCGGCTCAGGTCGGAGCTCAACAAGCGGTCTCGGCCGTGGTCCCCACGGTCGTCCCCGCGCAACGGGTGGACGTCCCAGCGCTGCTTCCTGCCCGAGTCAGCGTCGTCGGCCGCCCCACCCGCTCGGTGGCGCTCACCGAGCGCGAGTTGCAGGTCCTCCGGGGCATGGCCGATGGCCGCAGCAATGCGGAGATCGGCCGGGAGCTTTTCGTCTCGGAGGACACCGTGAAAACCCACGCCCGCCGCCTGTTCCGCAAGCTCGGGGCCCGCGATCGCGCACACGCCGTCGCCGCGGGTTTCCGGGCCGGACTGGTCAGTTGACCGGGTCCCGCCGCGCGGCTCGCCGGCGGGACCCCTCAGCCGTCCGCGACCTCAGTCGTCCTCCTCGGCCATGTCGTCGACGGCGTCGGCGTAGCCGCGGGCATACTCCCAAGTCACGTAGTGATCCGGATCGGGGTCGTAGGCGGGCTCGTGCACCCGCGGGCGACCGGAGTCCAGAAGGTGTTTCAGGTTGCCGCGCAGCAGATCCCAGTCGAAGTAGTGCGGCTCCCGGCAGTCCTCGCAGTCGACGACGAGCCCCCGTACCCCCTTGGGGGTCAGCAGGACCTGATAGACCTCCAACTCTGAGAGGTCCGCAAGCAGATCCTCGCGCTCCTGGCTGCTGAGCTCGCCGTAGGCGTCGCCGTCCAGATCGTCGAGGTCGGCGGTCGGGTCGGCGGGATCACCCTGGAAGGGGTCAATCGGCTCGTCGTGCACCCCTTCACGTTAATACCCAATACGCCTTTCCTCTCAGGCACCTGGGTAGGATTCAGAAGATGGACAGCATCCCGCTCGGCTTAACCTTCGATGACGTACTTTTGGTCCCGGCCGCGGCGGATCTAGTCCCCGGCCAGATCTCCACGGCCACGCGCCTCACCCGTAACTTGAGCCTCAGCATCCCCTTGGTCTCCAGCGCGATGGACACGGTGACCGAGGCGCGCATGGCGATCGCGCTGGCCCGCCAGGGCGGCATCGGCACCCTGCACCGCAACCTGCCCGTGGAGGAGCAGGCTGCCCAGGTCGACCTGGTGAAACGGTCCGAGTCCGGCATGATCACCAACCCGGTCACCTGCTCGCCCGAGGACACGCTGCGCGACGTGGATGGGCTGTGCGCCCGCTACCGGATCTCCGGCGTGCCGGTGGTGGACGGGGCCGGCGCTCTCGTCGGCATCGTGACCAACCGTGACATGCGCTGGGTCAGCGACATGTCGGTGAAGGTGCGCGAGGTGATGACGCCCATGCCGCTGGTCACCGCGCGTGTCGGGGTGTCCAAAGCGGAGGCCCTGGACCTGTTGCGCCGGCACAAGGTGGAGAAGCTGCCGATCGTCGACGACACCGGCGTGCTTAGGGGCCTGATCACGGTCAAGGATTTCGCCAAGAGTGAACAGTTCCCTCAGGCGGCCAAGGACGGTGCGGGCCGGCTCCTGGTCGCCGCCGCGGTCGGCGTGGGCGAGGATTCCTACAAGCGGGCGGGCGCGCTGGTCGACGCGGGTGTCGATGTGATCATGGTCGATGTGGCCCACGGACACAGCACGGTCGTGCTCGAGATCATCGGCCGGCTCAAGCGGGAATTCACCAATGTGGACGTGGTGGGCGGCAACGTCGTGACCCACGATGGCGCGCGAGCGCTGGTCGAGGCGGGCGCCGACGCGGTCAAGGTCGGCGTCGGCCCGGGCGCGATCTGCACCACCCGCGTGGTCGCCGGGGTGGGCATGCCCCAGGTCACCGCGGTGATGGAGGTGTCGCGTGCCTGCCGCCCGGCCGGGGTGCCGGTCATCGCGGACGGCGGGATCCAGTACTCCGGCGATATCGCCAAGGCGATCGTGGCCGGCGCCGACACCGTGATGGTCGGCGGGCTGCTGGCCGGGTGCGAGGAGTCACCGGGCGACCTGATCTTCTACAACGGCAAGCAGTTCAAGGCCTATCGCGGCATGGGGTCGCTGGGCGCGATGACCGCGCGCGGCCCGGCGGCGCAGAGCTACTCCAAGGATCGCTACTTCCAGGCCGACGTGACCCAGGCCGACAAGCTGATCCCGGAGGGCATCGAAGGGCAGGTACCGTATCGGGGCCCCGTGGCGACCGTCGCCTACCAGTTGGTGGGCGGGCTGCGGCAGGCGTTGTTCTACAGTGGCGCGGAGACGATCGCTGAGTTGCAGCGGCGTGGCAAACTGGTCCGGATCACCGCGGCCGGCCTCAAAGAGAGCCACCCGCATGACATCCAGATGACCGTCGAAGCCCCGAACTATTCCTCGAGGTGACAGGGAGCCGCACGTGCGTGACGTTGTCGAGATCGGTCTGGGCAAGTCCGCGCAGCGCGGTTACCACCTGGATGACATCGCCATTGTGCCCAGCCGCCGCACCCGTGACGTCGACGATGTCTCGACGGTGTGGCAGTTGGACGCCTATCGCTTCGGCATCCCCTGCGTGGCGCACCCCAGCGACGCCACGATGAGCCCGGCGACCGCCGTGGCCCTGGGCAAGCAGGGCGGTCTGGGTGTGCTCAATGTGGAGGGGGTGTGGACCCGCTACGAGGATCCCACCAAACTCCTTCTGTCGCTTAAGGACAGTGAGCACCCCACCTCGACGCTGCAGGAGATCTACGCCGAGCCGATCAAGCCGGAGCTGATCGCGGAGCGGGTGCGCGAGATGCGCGCCGGTGGCGTGACCGTCGCCGTGCGGGTGTCGCCCCAGCACACCCTCAAGCTGGCCCCGGTCATTCTCGACGCCGGCGTCGATCTGCTCGTCATCCAGGGCACGCTGGTCTCGGCCGAGCATGTGTCCACAGTGGACGAGCCGCTTAACCTGAAAGAGTTCATCGCCGACCTCGACCTGCCCGTGCTCGTGGGCGGCTGCACCAATTACCAGACCGCCCTGCACCTCATGCGCACCGGCGCCGCCGGTGTGATCATCGGGATCGGGGCGGACTTCCTGTCCAGCACCGACAGCGTGCTCGGCATCCGGGTGCCGATGGCCACCGCGATCGCCGACGCCGCCGCCGCCCGCCGCGACTACCTCGACGAGACCGGCGGGCGCTATGTGCACCTGATCGCCGACGGAGACGTGCACACCTCCGGCGACGTGGCCAAGGCCCTCGCCTGCGGCGCCGACGCGGTCATGCTGGGCATGCCGCTGACCGTCGCCACCGGCAGCCCGGCCGGCGGGCTGTGGTGGCACCCTTCGGCCAGCCACCCCAAGCTGCCTCGCGGACACGTCGGCTCGATCGAGGACGCCGCCACCGTTTCGCTGGAAACCGTCCTGTTCGGTCCCTCCGACGACGCCTCGGGCAGCCTCAACCTGTTCGGCGGGCTCAAGCGGGCGATGGCCAAGTGCGGCTACCGCGATCTGAAGGAGTTCCAACGGGTTGGGCTGATGCTCGATCGCTGAGGTAGCGTCGCCCCCATGAAAAGGTGGATCGTCCTGCTGGCGGCGACTCTTGCTATGTCGGTGGGCTGCGGCCAGCCGCCGACCAAGCCGCTGTTCACCGAGACGCAGGCGCCGAGCGCGGCTGTGTCACCGGCGTCCCCGTCGGCCGATCTGGCCGGCATCGGCGATCCCTACTTCCCGACCTTCGGCAACTCCGGCTACGACGTCCAGCGGTATGACCTTTCCATCAAGTACGAGCCCGCCTCCAAGCAGCTCACCGGCGAGACGACCGTCACCGCCAAGGCGACCGAGCCGCTTTCCCGCTTCCACCTTGACTTCCACGGGCTCCAGCTCAGCCGGGTCGCCATCGACGGCAAGCAGGCCGAGTTCTCCCGCGACAAGGACGAGCTGATCATCGTGCCGCCGGTGGCGATCCCGGCGGGCTCCACCTTCACCACGGTGATCGGCTACGACGGGGTACCGGCTCCGATCTCCAGTCCCGGCCTGGGCGCCACCGGGTTTCTGTCCACTCGCGACGGTGCCTTCGCCATCGGCGAGCCGCAGTCGGCCACGACCTGGTTCCCGGTCAACGACCATCCACGCGACAAGGCGCTGTACACCATCGCCCTTACGGTGCCGCAAAACCTTGCGGCGCTTAGCAACGGCGTGCTCGAGGGCAAGACCCCGGACGGCGCCTTCACCACCTGGAAGTGGCGGGTCAGCTCCCCGATGGCGCCCTACCTGGCGACCCTGGCCATCGGCGACTACCGGGTGACCGAGGGCACGCACGACGGCAAGCCGGTGGTCACCGCCGTCGCCAACTCCGTCCCGCGCGGGACTATCGACACCGATCTCGCCCGGACGGCCGAGATCTGTGATTTCCTGGCCTCGAAATTCGGGGGTTACCCGTTCGACGCCTACGGCGGCATAGTGGTCGACGACGACCGGATCAGGTTCGCGCTCGAGACCCAGACCCGCCCGGTCTACGCCGACTCCTTCTGGACCCGCGGCTCCAACACCACCGTGGTGGCGCACGAGCTTGCGCACCAATGGTTCGGCGACAGCGTCTCGGTCGACACCTGGCAGCACATCTGGCTCAACGAGGGCTTCGCCACCTATGCCCAGTGGCTGTGGAACGAGCACATCGGCATCAACACCGCGCAGCGCGAGTTCGACACCCGCTATGCCGACGCGCAAAGCCCGCTGTGGGAGGTGGCGCCGGGCGCTCCCGGTCGCGACCAGATCTTCTCGGCGAGCGTGTACCAGCGCGGCGGCATGACCCTGCACGCCCTGCGCAAGCAGGTCGGGGACGACAAGTTCTTCGAGATCCTCAAGAGCTGGGCCGGCGAGCAGCGGGACGGCAACGGCACCACCGAGGAGTTCATCGCCCTCTCCAAGCGCGTCTCGGGCCAGCAGCTCGACTCGCTCTTCGACGCCTGGCTCTACCAGAAGAAGCGCCCGAGCTGACCCGGCAACCCATGATCGCTTGCGCTCGCATTTTCGGGGAAAATGCTGCCTGAGCGCGCACGGAGGCAGCATTCTCCCCGAAAATGTCACGACATCAGAGCGTCAGCGTCCAGGAGTTGATGAAACCGGTGTCCAGTGACGCCGCGTCCTGGACCCGCAACCGCCAGGTGCCGTTGGCCGCCTCGGTCGACAGGTTCACGGTGAAGGTCTGGTCGACGTTGTCGGCGCTGCCGCCGCTGCGGTTGAGCAGGGTGTAGGCCGTACCGTCCGGCGCCACCAGCGACACCACTAGGTCTCCGCGGTAAGTGTGGACAATGTGGACCTCGGCCGTCGAGGTCGACGACGCGTTGCGGGCGCAGCCGGAGATGACGATTGAAGACTCCACAGTGGACAGATCCGGAATCGTGACGTCGTTGGGGTTGGTCCCGGAGCACGAGCCGCCGACCGGGTTGACCGTCCAGACAAACGAAGCCGACCCGGCCAGGCTGTCCGCGCCGGTGGCCGTCACGCTCACGTTGAAGGTGCCCGCCGTGGTGGGCGTGCCGGAAACGGTACCGCTGGAGGAGTTGACGGACAGGCCCGCCGGCAGGCCGGTCGCCGACCACGTGTAGGGCGTGGTCCCGCCCGTGGCGCCGTTGTTGAGGGTGATCGCGGTGCCTACAGTGCTCACCTGGTTGCCCGGGTTGGCAACGGCCGGCGCGCCGGGCACGCCGCAGTACTGCCCCTGCTTGCCGATCGACCTATATGGACAGTCGGCGTACTCGGACAGGATCAGCACGGCGGTCTTGTTGCGTGAGGTCTGGGCGGCGATCACCTCGTCGGGCGGGTAGAAGCCGCCGCCGCCCGAGACCGGGTACATCTCGAAGGTATAGGTCCAGATGCGCTGGTCGCCCCAGAGCCAGTCGGTGATGTCCCCATCGGTGATGTAAAGGTCGCTGCCCTGCTGCGGCGTATAGCCGTTGGTGGCGGCCATCTGCTGGCCGATGGTGCGGAAGACGTTGTTCTCGTCGGCCGTCATGCCCGGGTTGACCGTGTCAGCGGTCGTGTACCCGAACGGCCACAGCACCAGCTCCGAGTAGGTGTGGAAGTCGATGTTCGCTTTGATCTGCTGGGCGCCGCCGACGCGCCGCGACAGCACGAAGTTCCGCACGACCGCCGCTTCCGGGGTGGAGAAGGCCGACGCCCCACGATAGGTCTCCGAGGAGAAGCTTCCACTGGATCCGCCGCAGCAGCCCCACTTGTACCCGAAGTTGCGGTTGATGTCGGTGCCCACGAACGAGGATCCCGCGTTGGGCTGGCGGTTCTTGCGCCACGACCGGTACGAGCCGGTGGCGATGTCGTACTCTCCGCCGTCGGGGTTGAGGTCCGGCATGATCCAGATTTCCCGGCTGTCCACCACGTCGCGCACCCGGCTGTCGGTAGCGTACTGCCCGGTGAACATGTTGAGCAGGTAAAGCGCCATCTCCACGGTCAGGTGCTCGCGCGCGTGCAGGTGGGCGTTGACCAGTATCTCGGGTTCGTTCTCGTCGACGGCGACGTTGTCCGAGATCTTGATGGCGTAGATGTCGCGCCCCTGGTGGGACTGTCCGGCCACAAAGACCTGCACCAGCCCGGGAAACGCGGCCGCGACGTTGTTGATCTCCGTCACCATCTCGCCATAATTGTGATAGTTGGAGTCGGCGGGCGGGAAGTCAAGCGTGCCAACGCCTTCCGGTGCCGGCGGGGCCTGCGCCTCGAGCGTGAATCCCAGCGCCCGGATCTGCGCCGCCTCCGATTTCGTGGCGTGGACATACATCTGGCCATGCTCGATGTAGTCGATCGCGGCGCCGGTGCGCGCGACGGCGTTGCGGTCGGCGAAGGTCTTCGGCCCGCTGACTACATATTCACCAACTTCGTCGATACCGGGTTGGCCGGTTGCGGGTGCGCTCAGCGCTAATGCCGCCCCTGCGGCGAGCACACCGACGAAAGCCGCGACCTGTCGTCGCATAGAAGCCTCCCTATGGTTAGGCGAGTCGTTAAAGCATGCAAACACGTGAATACATGGAAGGCAAGAGGGCATTGCGCTCGTGTTACCTGCGGGTAATAATCCGGCACATGAGATATGACGCCGTCGTCATAGGTTCCGGGTTCGGGGGAAGCGTCGCCGCGCTCCGGCTGGCCGAGAAGGGATACTCGGTCGCGGTGCTCGAGGCGGGAAAGCGCTGGGAGGACAAGGACTTCCCCCGGACCAGCTGGCGGCTGCGCAAGTTCCTGTGGGCGCCGGCGCTCGGATGCTACGGCATCCAGCGGATCACCGTGTTACGCGGCGACGAGAAGGGCGCGGGTGTGCTGGTGCTCGCCGGCGCCGGGGTGGGCGGCGGCTCGCTCAACTACGCCAACACTCTCTATCGCCCGCTCGACGCGTTCTACCAGGACCCGCAGTGGCGGGACATCGCCGACTGGAAGACCGAACTCGCGCCCCACTACGAGACCGCCGAGCGGATGCTCGGGGTCGTTACCTATGACCGCATGACCGCCGTCGACGAGGCCGTCCAGAAGGTCGCCGAGCGCATGGGCGTCGGCCACACCTTCCACAAAACGAAGGTAGGCGTCTTCCTTGGCCTGCCCGGCCAGGAGGTCCCCGACCCCTTCTTCGGCGGCGAAGGGCCGGCCCGCACCGGCTGCGTCCACTGCGGGGAGTGCATGACCGGCTGCCGCCACGGCGCCAAGAACACCCTCGTGAAGAACTACCTGTACCTCGCCGAGCGCAAGGGCGCCAAAATCTTCCCCCGCACCACCGTCACGTCGGTGAAGCCCTCGAACGACGGCTACCTCATCAACGACACCTTCGAGGCCGAGCACGTGGTCTTCGCGGCCGGCGCTCTCGGCACGCAGAAACTGTTGCACGCCATGAAGTCCAAGGGCCTCCTGCCGGGAATCTCAGACCGGCTGGGCGTGCTGACCCGTACCAACTCCGAGTCCCTGCTCGGTGCCACCGTGCCGCATAAGTCAGCCCGCAAGAGGGACCTCGACTTCACCGACGGCGTCGCGATCACCAGCAGCTTCCACCCGGACGAGCGCACCCACATCGAGCCGGTGCACTACGGCAAGGGCTCGAACTCCATGGGGCTCTTGCAGTCCCCGCCCACCGAGGGCGGGCCGGGCCGCCTCGGCCGCGGCATCAGAGCGCTTTTCCGCTGGCCGTTCACCTACCTGCGCCTGATGTCGGTGCGCCGCTGGTCCCAGCGCACCATCATCGCGCTCGTCATGCAGTCCCACGACAACTCGCTGACGGTCCGCTACCGCAACGGCAGACTCCGCGCCGTCCTCGGCCACGGTGCCCCCAATCCGACCTATATACCGGAGGGGGCCGAGGCGGTGCGATTGCTGGCCGAGGAGATCCACGGGGTACCGGGTGGGACCCTGACCGAGTTGTTCGACATCCCCATGACCGCGCACATCCTCGGCGGCGCCGTGATCGGCGAATCACCCGAAACCGGGGTGATCGACAAATACCACCGGGTCTTCGGCCACAAGAATTTACACATCGTTGACGGAGCGGCGGTCAGCGCCAACCTGGGCGTCAACCCCAGCCTCACGATTACCGCCCAGGCCGAGCGCGCATTCTCGTTCTGGCCACGTAAAGGCGATCCTGACACTCGACCCGTACTCTAGCCGGCATGAGGCGGGTGGTCTTCGTGCTGCTGGCGGTGCAGGCCGGCACGATCCTGCTCGCCATGCTGGGCGAGCTGCTCTTCATGCGTGGCTTGCCGTTCTACGCCGCCGCCCCGCTAATCCGCGTGATCCTCACCCTGGTCTGCGCCGGCCTGATCGTGCGCGGGCATCGCGGCGCCATCATCACAACGATTGTGCTGCAAGGTCTTTCGCTCGCCGGCTTCTCGCTGAGCATGGCCGCGGGGGTCCTGCCCCAGGTCGCCTTCACTCCCACCCTGACCGGCCTGGTCACCGGGGTCGTCCTGCCGATAGTGGTGATTGTCTACTGTGGACATCTTCTTAAGTGGCGTCGCGCCTGAGCACGCGGCCGCCCTCATCGCCGGGCTGGTCGCGCTGGCCGTCATCCCCTTCCTCAAGAACGCGAAGGGGGACCACGTCGACCGGTGGGCCGCGACGCTGCTGGGCTTCACCGCCGCCGTCCATCTCTTCCTGCCCTTCGGCCACCTGGGTCGGCTGACGGTCCCGTATCTGTTGAGCGCCTTCGGGTTCGGAGCACTCGCGCTCGGCGCCCACCTCGGCCGGCGGCGGTGGCGCCTCGGTGCCGGGATCCTTTGCCCGGCAACGGTTATCGCCTATCTCATCTGGGGTGGCGACATCGACCAGGTCGGCATCCTCACCGCGCTCGTCGAGCTGACGATCCTCGGCCTCGCCCTGTCCCACCGGAAAGTGTTGTGCGGCATAGCGACCGTCCTCGCCGTGCTGCTCTCCGGCGCGGTCATGTGGATCGCCTCGTTCAAGGCGCACTTCGCCGCCGACGCCGGCACCGCCTCGCCCACCGTCGGCCACCACCATGGTGACCAGCATGAGCATCTGGCCCGGGCGCAGGCGGGCGTCATAATGCGACCCCTCGGGGAAAACCGGGGGGCAAGCTCGGCGGAAACCTCGGCCGCCATCTCGCTTGCGCAAGCAACAGTTTCAGCGGGTACCAAGTACAAGCGCCTCTCCGACGCCATCGCCGCGGGTTACAGGTATCCGCTTGGCGCCCGGGAGGGCATGGACGTGCACATGGAGAACCCGGAGTTCAAAAAGGACGGTCGGGTCCTCGACCCGGAGCGTCCGGAGATGCTCGTCTACGCCATTGAGGGCGGCAAGGCCACGCTGCTGGGCGTGGTGTTCGTGATGGAGCGGGCCGGGCAGGCCGGCCCGGCCCCGGGCGGCTCGATCACCCGCTGGCACGCGCACAACCTGTGCCTCTCCTTCGCCCCGATCGGGATCGGCATCGTCACGCCCTACGGCGGCTGCCCGACCCTGTCCATCCCGATCACCATCCCGGAGATGATGCACATCTGGATCGTGAACCCGCCCGGCGGGCCATACGCCGAAGGGGTGGACAAAGATTGGGCACTCGGCTATCACCGCGAGCATGGGGTGACCTTGTAGCCTCGTGACGTGCGGGGATGGGCCACGGTCGCCTTGATGTTGCTTCTGACCACCGGCGGCGACAGTCCGCGACGGGAGGCGGACCGCCGCCCGCCGCCCGTGTCCTCGGAAGCATCTCCTCCGGTGATCGCCCCGCCGCCGCCCGCCTCGCGGGCAGGCTCGCCCGCGCCGGACAATGGGACGGGCTCCTTCACCAGGGTGGCGGAGGGTGAGACGAGCGTGATGGGGGAGGCCGGCTCGCTCCTGACCTATTGCGTGCGGGTCGAGGACGGCATCAACTCGTTCAGCGCCAGGGAGTTTGCGGCCGTCGTGGACACAGCCCTGGCCGACTCCCGCAGTTGGATCGCGGCGAAGAAGTGGCGCTTCCAACGGGTACCAAATTGTGAAAATGCCAAACTCCGGGTGAACCTCGCCACCCCACCCACCGTCGACAGCAACTGCGCCGGGGCGGCCCAGACCGGCGGCATGTGGTCGTGCTTCAACAATCGCGCCGTGCACATCAACCTCGACCGGTGGAAGTTCGGGGTGGTGCACGTCGGCGACCTCGCGGCCTACCGGGTCATGGTGGTCAACCACGAGGTGGGCCATTCGCTGGGCTTCAACCACGTGGCCTGCCCGGGTCCGGGCAAGACCGCCCCGATCATGCTGCCCCAATCGCGCGGTCTCAACGGGTGTGTCTTCAATCCCTATCCGTACCCGGACGGGGTCCACTACGTAACCTGAAATACCCTTGGCGGATGACGACACCTCGCCCGGTCCTGGTGGTGGATTTCGGAGCCCAGTACGCACAGTTGATCGCGCGCCGGGTGCGCGAGGCCCGCGTCTACTCCGAGATCGTCCCGCATTCGATGTCCGTCGATGAAATGATGGCGCGTAACCCCGCCGCGATCATCCTGTCCGGCGGCCCGTCGAGCGTCTACGAGCCGGGCGCCCCGCAGGTCGACGCCAAGCTCTTCGACGGCGGGGTCCCGGTCTTCGGCATCTGCTACGGCTTCCAGGCGATGGCGCAGGCCCTAGGCGGCACCGTGGCCCACACCGGCTCCCGCGAGTTCGGCGGCACGCCGCTGGCCTTGCGACCCGGCGCCCTCTTCAAGGACCTCCCGGCCGAGCAGAGCGTCTGGATGAGTCACGGCGACTGCGTCACCATTGCCCCGGCGGGCTTCACCGTCACCGCCTCCTCGGTCGGAGCGCCCGTCGCCGCCTTCGAGCATGTGGCGCACGGCTTCGCGGGCGTCCAGTTCCATCCCGAGGTGGCGCACACCCCGCACGGCCAGAGGGTGCTCGAGCGCTTCCTCTATGACGTGGCGGGCATCGAGCCCACCTGGACGATGGGCAACATCATCGATGACCAGGTCGCCGCGATCCGGGCGCAGGTCGGCGACGGCGCGGTGGTCTGCGGTCTATCCGGCGGGGTCGACTCCGCGGTCGCCGCCGCACTGGTCCACAAGGCCGTCGGCGACCAGCTCACCTGCGTCTTCGTCGACCACGGGCTGCTGCGCGCGGGCGAGGCCGAGCAGGTGGAGCGGGATTACGTCCGGGCCACCGGCATCAAGCTCAAGGTGGTCGACGCCTCCGCCCAGTTCCTCCAGGCGCTCGAGGGTGTGACCGATCCCGAGCGGAAACGCAAAATCATCGGGCGGGAGTTCATCCGCACCTTCGAGGCGGCGGTCCCCGCCGAGACCCGCTTCCTGGTGCAGGGCACGCTTTACCCCGACGTGGTGGAGTCCGGCGGCGGCACCGGCACCGCCAACATCAAGAGCCATCACAACGTGGGCGGCCTGCCCGAGGACATCCAGTTCGAGCTCGTGGAGCCGCTGCGCACCCTGTTCAAGGACGAGGTCCGCGCGCTGGGCACCACGCTCGGGCTTCCCCAGCCCATGGTGTGGCGCCACCCCTTCCCCGGGCCGGGCCTGGCGATCCGCATCATCGGCGCGGTCACCGCTGAGCGACTCGAGGTGCTGCGGGCGGCCGATCTCATTGCGCGCCAAGAGCTTTCGGCCTCCGGATTGGACCGCGAGGTGTGGCAGTTCCCGGTGGTGCTGCTGGCCGACGTGCGCTCGGTCGGCGTCCAGGGCGACGGCCGCACCTATGGCCACCCGATCGTGCTGCGCCCGGTCTCCAGCGAGGACGCGATGACCGCCGACTGGTCCCGCCTGCCCTATGACGTGATCGCTCGCATCTCGACCCGCATCACCAACGAGGTCCGCGACGTCAACCGCGTCGTCCTCGACGTCACCTCCAAACCCCCCGGCACCATCGAGTGGGAGTAACCCCGCCGCCGCGTGCCGCCGCCGCCCCGTGCCGCCGCCGCCCCGTGCCGCCGCCGCCGCGTGCCGCCGCCGTCGCCGCCGCGTGCCGCCGCCGCCCCGCTGTTGATCTAGCATTTTCCGCCATAATGCTGCCTACAACCGCTTGGGAGGCAACATTTTCGGGGAAAATGCTTGATCAACAGATCGTGGGCGGCCGCTTCGGGTCACTGCCGGAAAATGAAGCAGCTTCTCGGAATGCGGGCATCTTGTCCTTAACTCTCTGGTGCGGAAGAATGATTTTCCGTGACCGCGATCGAGCCGATGGAGGCACTGCGGCGCATTGCGGCGTACGCGGTGATCCGAGACGAGGCCCAAAAAGTCCTGCTCGTGCGCGCTTCGCAGCTCTCGGCCGCGCCCGGTGTGTGGTCGCTGCCGGGCGGTGCCGTGGCGCACGGCGAGCATCCTAATGAGACGGTGATCCGCGAGACGGCCGCCGAGACCGGGCTGAGCATCTCGGTCCGAGGGCTCTCCGACGTCCTCGCCGACATGCGGGCGCTGCCGCATCGCGGCGTCGTGCTCCACACCGACCGCGTCATCTACACAGCTGGCGTGCGTGGCGGCTCGTTACGCCCCCGGGTGGACCAGCCCACCGACCTCGCGCAGTGGTTCTCGCATGACGAGATGGCTGAGCTGCCACTCAGGCGATTCACCGCGGTCGCCCTCGCACTGCCGGCCACGGAGGAGCGGGGGCCGGACGAGGTACCCGATTTTCCGTCTTTTCATGCCGCCCCGGGCCCTGACGGCCTGCACCGGGCGCAGCGGTTCGCGGCATATGCCGTAGCCACCGACCGCCAGCGGCGCGTCCTGCTGACCCGGGTGGCGCCCAACTATCCCGGCGCGGGGCGGTGGCACCTGCCCGGCGGTGGCACCGATTATGGCGAGCAGCCCGGCGCGGCGCTCATCCGCGAGCTGGCCGAGGAGACGGGGCAGCGCGGACGGCTGATCGCGCTGCTGGGCGTGGCCAGCCACCGCGACCCGGCGTCGCTGGGCCCGGAGGGCTACCCCATCGACTGGCACGGCGTGCGCGCCTTCTACCGGGTACAGGTCGACCGGGCCACCCGGCCGCGCGTGCACGATCACGGCGGTTCGACGTCCGAGGCCCGCTGGGTGCCGGTGGTCGAGGCGGCGGCGCTGCCGGCCGAGGAGATCACCGAGGTGACGGCCGAGGCGTTGCGGGCAGCCTTCCCGCACTAGCATTTCTGGCGTGGAGAAGCGCAGAAGGATTGGCGCCTATGGCATCGCGCGCGACGAGCAGGACCGCGTCCTGCTGGTGAGATCGTCGCCGCGGTCCAACAATCCCGGCAAATGGGTGCTGCCCGGCGGCGGCCTCGACCACGGCGAGGACCCCAACCTCGGGGTCGTGCGCGAGTTCCACGAGGAGACCGGCCTGGAAATCGCGATCACCGGCTTGCGTGAGGTCTTCTCCGACTTCGTCAAGTTCCCTTGGCGCAACGTGATCCTGCATCACGATCGCATCGTCTTCAACGTCAAGGTGGTGGGCGGAGCGCTTCTGGGCGAGGCCGACGGCACCACCGACCTGCCGCGGTGGGTGCCCCCCGACGAGGTCGGCTCGCTCGACCTGAATCCTTTCACCGCAAGGGTTCTGGGCATGTCCACCGTGAATCTCGGGGAGGCGCCGCGACCGGAGACGGCCGACGAGGCCGGCGAGACCGCGTCCGACGGGCGCAGCCTGGCCGGTCCCAAGCGCGTGGTGCGGTTCGGGTCCTATGGGGTGGTCACCGACTCGCGCGACCGGATCCTGCTCAGCCTCATCGCCGACGGATACCCGGGAGCGGGCCACTGGCACCTTCCGGGAGGCGGGACGGACTGGGGTGAGCAACCCGCCGAAGGGCTGCTCCGGGAGGTCTACGAGGAGACCGAGCAGCTCGGGGTGGTCACCGGCCTGGTCGGGGTGGGTGCCCGGCACAGCCCCGCGGCCCTGGGCCCCGAGGGTGAACCGCTGGACTGGTACACCGTTCGGGCAGTGTTCAGCGTCTATGTGGCCAATCCCACCGAGCCGCGGGTCACAGAGGCCGCCGGGTCCACCGAGCAATCGCGCTGGTTCGAGCGGTCGCAGCTGGGTGAGATCCCGCTCAGCGACCTCGCGCGGGGTGAACTGCTTCACACGCAGCCGTGACTTCGGCCGTTACACTTGGCTGGTAATTGAAACAAAAACCCCCGGAATGTCCGTTACTTGGGTATCGCCAAGGCACGTGTTCTTGTGCGATGGTGTAGCCGCAACGAGTCCGGACGGTCCGCTGAGGCGGCGGAAAGGAACCGAGCCGGCGATGGAGGGACGACACGTGCCGAGAGCCATTTGGCGTCGGCGTCGTACGACGGATAGCCCGCGTCCGGCGGGCAGGCAGTGGAAGGGCCGGCTGCGTGCCGGTTCCTCGAAGGCCCGGCAGATGCTGCTGGTGCCGGTGGGGCGGTTGCGCCGCCGCCACGCCGTCGAGACGCCCCATGTTGTTTTGCCTGGCCTTAACCCCAGAGAGCTTCGTGCGATCGAGGAGGCCGCGGTTCGCCCCACCGAGGAGCCCGCGACCCCGACCACGATCCCGCTGCTTCCTGGTGAGCGCACTGTCGGCCGCCGGATCAAGTTCGGCCTGGTCCAGGGGTGCACGATCAGCAGCCTGCTGCTGGGCATGACGGCGATCTTCCTGGCGGTGACCGGTTCCGACCCGCGCTGGGGCGCCCTGTGCCTGCTGGCGTGCATCACCTTCGACGGCCTTGACGGCGCGCTGGCCCGCAGGTTCGGCGTGGCAAGCCCGTTCGGGGTGCAGATGGACTCGCTGGGCGACATGACCTCTTTCGGCATCGCCGCGCCGGTCGTCATCTACTCGGCCCTGTCGGACAAGGTCGCGACGCCTGTCCTGGTGGCCGCCTGCGCCATGGTCGCGGCGTGCGCCGCGATCCGCCTGGCCCGGTTCAACGTCTCGCCCAAGGACGGCCGCTTCTTCTGCGGCGTGCCGACCACGATGGCCGCCACCGTGCTGGCGCTGAGCGTGCTGATCGGCCTCTCGCTACCGCCCGCTTTCGTCGTCGCCGGCGTCGTGTTGCTGGCGGTCGCGATGGTCTCCAGCTTCCCCTATGCGAAGCTGGCCAAGGTCATCAAGCTGCCGCCGTGGCTGCTGGTGATCCCGGTGCTGGGCATCCTGTTCAACGCCCAACTCACCTTCGGCCTGCTCGTCCTGGCCTATCTGATCAGCGGCCCCGTCCTGTGGGCCCGCCAGCGTCGCGCCCTCGCCTAACACCTTGTCTCTGTCTCCGTCGGGAGGCTGTCTCCGCCGGGAGGCCGCATTTTCTCTGAAAATGCGGCCTCCCGGCGTTTTGAGACCGCACTTTCCCCGAAAATGCTGACTCCGTCGATCATGGCAGGGGGCGGGGGTCCGGCGGCGAAGCCGCCGGCGCCACGCACGGAGGTCTGGTCGCCGGGAGATACGGCGAGTACCCCGACGGACCCGCGGATATAAAAATGCCGAAGCTATTACTTCCAGCGGGCGATGATCGTGGAGCCGCCGACCACCCGATCGCCCGGCGCCACGGCCGCCTCGGCCAGGTCGGCCCGCAGGTAGACGTCTGTGCGTGAGCCGAAGCGGATCAGGCCGAAGCGCTCACCCTTGGCCAGCAACGCGCCGATCGGGGCGCGCTGCACGATCCGGCGCGCGATCAGGCCCGTGCGCTGCGCCACCACCACCTTGCCGTGGGCCGGCGTGTCGAGGACCGTGTAGGCCGCCACATTGTGCTCGGCCTCGGGCTTCATCGCCGCCGCGTAGCCGCCGTCCTCCACGAAGTAGTCGATCACCTTGCCCGCCACGGGCGACCGGTTGACGTGCACATCGACCACGCTCAGGAACACCGCGATCCGCAGGAACTCCTCGTCGGCGAAGCGCTCGTCCATCACGTGCTCCACGCTGATGACCTTGCCGTCAGAGGCGGCCACCACCGCGGTCGGGTCGGCCGGGATCTCGCGCTCGGGATCCCGGAAGAAGGCGGCGACCGGCACAGCGGCCAGGGCGGGCAGCACCCACGCCCGTGACCTGGGCCGGACGAGCCTGAGCAGCGCGGCGGCGCCCAGCAGGATGCCGGCGGCCGCCACCCCGTTGGAGTCGATGTTCATCGAGCCGAACACCGGCACGCTCGACGGGCGGTAGGCGGGGCTCATCTTCTCGGCCAAGGCCACATCCGCCTCGGAGAAGCGTAGGCGGTGGATGCGCACCGGGGGGGTGTTGCGCAGCACCAGATCGGAGCCGACACCCTGGCGGGCGGCGATGCGGTCAAGCTCATCGGTGGCGCCCCCGGCAAGGCCGGGCAGGGCCACCGCCGCGATCACCAGCATGCCGCCGGGCGCCACGACCTTGCTCAGCTGATCGACGGTGTTGCGCGCCTCCTCGCCCGAACCGACCACCGGCTCGGCGACGATGACCAGGTCGGCCGGCTCCGCCTCGCCCAGGTCGGAGACGACGCGCACGCGCTCGCGCACGAAGCTGCCCATCGTGGAGATCTGGTCGGCGACCGTGTTGTCGATGGCGACCACCGTCAGCTTGTCACCGGGGAGCAGAGCGTCGAGGGCTTCCCCCAGTACCAGGGAGTCGGCCCCCGCGCCGACCAGAACCGCTGTCTTGGGGCCGGCGTGGCGGGCGAGCTCCGTGGTGAGCGTCTTGGCCGCGCGGTCGCCGATGCTGATCTGGCCGAGGGGGCCCAGCGGCGTGGAGGAAACCTGGTTCATTCCGCCAGCATAGGCCGCTCGCCTTCGACAGGTCGTTCCTCCCCGCCGTCGGCCGCGCCGACGGCCGGGAGGATCACCAGATCGCCACCAGAAGGTAGGCATCCCTCGGCCGATTGTCACCGCGCCCGTTCGGCGTCGGCGTCTTCTACTTGCAGTTCCTTGGTTTCCGGCTCGATGGCCGGCTCGGGTCCGGCCTTGCGCGAGGGGATCAGCGCGGTGATCGCGCCCGCCAGTCCCAGGAAGATCAGCCCCGCCGCGATGAACCACCCCATGCTGGGCAGGTCCAGCTTCAGGTAGACCTTCGCCAGATACCCGATGGCAATCATTAAAAAGGCCAGGCCGAAGAAGAGTGATACAGAATCGGTGCGATGCGATTTCATCGGGTCACCTCCGCGTGCCCAAACCGAACATTGAGCCGGATGACCAGCTTGCCGCCACCCTCGCCGTCCTCGCCGGGGTCCTCGTTGCTGTGGTTGACCCCGACACCGGTCACGTCCCGGCCGAACACCTGCGCGTCGCCGAAGCTGACGTCGGTGATCACCCGCGTGTCCACGTTGGGCGGCACCTCGATCACCATCTGGCCGAAGCTGATCTCCGCCGTGATCTCCTTGTCCTGTCCGGCGAAGTCCACATCCGTCAGATCCAGGGTGGCCTCGCCGAAGCGGTGTTCGTAGTGGTCGGAGACGCGATCGGCCGACGTCGGGCTCCAGAGCACCGTGCCGGCGCGGGAACGTTCGGTGATGTCCGAGCCACTGGCCACCGCGGGCAGCAGCAGGCTCATCACCAGCCCCACGAAGATGAATCCCCGCACCCGGCCGAACCAGGCGCCGATGATCAGGCCGATGGCCGTCATCGCGAGGGCCGCGGCGACATACACCCCACCGGGCACATCGACGCCTTTGACCATGTCCGCGATGCCCACCACGCCAAGGGCGATCAGGATCAGGCCGAAGGTGAGCCGGCCGAGACGAGAAGGCTCGGGCTTCGGTTTCGGTTCATACTTCGGTGGTACCGGGACAGCCGTCACCGGCTGGTAGGGACCGTGCGGCGCGAACGGGGGTTGGTAGGGCGCCACCGGTGGGATCGGCTCGGTCACGGGTTCCCCCATGTAGGGAGTGGGTGCAGGAGGGGGCACAGCCGGTCGCTGCGGCGAGACTCTCGGGTTGATCGCCATCGCGGCGACGACGAGGGCCACGGCGGCGACGACCGCCACCGCCCAGCTGTCGGTGAGGGCACCCAGCAGGGCCACGGTGATCACGCCGATGATCAGTGTGAGCAGCGCGGAAGTGCTGGAGTGACCGCGGCCGAAAAGCGCCTCGACCGGTGAGGCGGTGTCGCCCTCCGCGGGCGTCAGGAGCCAGCCCGCCAGATAGATGATGATGCCGACGCCGAAGATGGCCAGCACGCCGATGAGCACCCGCCACAGCAGCGGATCGGTGTTGGTGGCCCGGCCGATCGCGGCGCAGACACCGGCGAGGTAGCGGCCGTGGCGCGGGCGGACGAGGCCGAACCTCGTGGCCCACGGCTCCTGCTCCGGCTGCTGCGCCCCGGGTGGCGGTCCGGCCGGTGGCCCCGGTGGCGGTCCGGCCGGTGGCCCCGGTGGCGGTCCGGCCGGTGGCCCCGGTGGCGGTCCGGCCGGTGGCCCCGGTGGCGGTCCGGCCGGTGGCGATCCGGCCGGTGGCCCCGGTGGCCCAGGTGGCGGCTCATGCGGCGGCGGTGATGGTGGTGGTGGCTCCGGCGCCGCCGCGGTGGGTGTTTCCTCACTCATACTTTGAATATTGAAGCTCGAACTCGCTGACCCGCCTCAGGAGCGGACCCTGACCCGACCCTGAGAAACGCTACTCGCTTTTCTCGGGGGGTCACCTGTGGGCGACCCCCCGAAAGCCATGGAACGATCTACTTGTGCCTGATACCGCCGCTCCCCCTCCCCGCCCCCGGCTGACCCGGTCGCGCGACGACCGCCTGGTCGCCGGGGTGGCCAGCGGGATAGCCGCGCATCTGGGCGCGTCGCCGACGCTCATCCGGGTGGGCTTCGTCCTGCTCGCGATCTTCAACGGGCTCGGTGTCCTGCTGTACGCGGTTTTCTGGGCGGTGCTGCCGCTGGCTGACGCGCCCTCGGCCCGCCGCGAGCCGCTGAAGCTGCTGCCCTTCGTGGTGGGCGGGATCGGGCTGATCGTCGCCGCGTCGCTGCTGAACACCCAGGAGCCGGGTTCGATGATCGCCGGCTGGCTGGTGGCGCTGATCGCCATCGGCGCCGGGATCATCTGGCACCAGTCGCAGCGCGCCTCGACCCCGGCCGCCTCCACCCCGGCGACGTCCTGGCTGAGCGTTCTGGCCAGCTCCCGGGATCGCCGCGTGTACTTCGCCCGCTTCATCGGCGGCGCGGCGCTCATCGGCGCCGGCATCATCGGTCTGCTCGTGGTGTACTCGCCGGGCCGGGTCGAGATGCATTGGTCAGACCTGTGGAAGGCCCTTATATTCGCCCTCGTCGCGGTGGCCGGGGTCGTTCTGGTGGCGGCGCCGCTGTTGTTTCGCACCCTCACCGCCCTGCGCTCCGAGCGGGAGGGCCGCATTCGCGAGCAGGAGCGCGCGGAGCTGGCCGCCATGGTCCACGATCAGGTGCTGCACACCCTGGCGCTGATCCAGCGCAACGCCGCCGACGCGGACACGGTGCAGCGGCTGGCCCGTGGCCAGGAACGCTCCCTGCGCAACTGGCTCTACCAGCCGACGGGCTCACCCAATGAGCACTTCGCGGCCGCGCTGGAGCAGGCGGCGGCGGAGATAGAGGACACATATGGCCTGGCGGTCGAGACGGTCGTGGTGGGCGACCGCCCGGTCGACGAGCGGGTCGCGGCGCTGGTGGCCGCCGCGCGCGAGGCGATGGTCAACGCCGCGAGGCATTCCGGCGTCAGGACCATTTCTTTGTACGCCGAAGCCGAGCCGGGTCAACTGAGCGTCTTCGTGCGCGACCGGGGCGTTGGCTTCGATATCGAGACGGTTGAGGATATGCGCCATGGGGTGCGCGGCTCCATCATCGGCCGGATGTCCCGCCACGGCGGGGAGGCCGAGATCCGCAGCGCCCCGGGCGAAGGCACGGAGGTCCGGCTCTCGCTTCCGGTCACAGCGGCAAAGGAGGAAGCCAGCCATGAGTGATCGCCTCAAGGTGTTTCTCGTCGACGACCACGGCATGTTCCGGGCCGGGGTGCGGGCCGAGCTGGGCGCGCATGTGGACGTGGTCGGCGAGGCGGCGACGGTGGCGCAGGCCATCTCGCTCGTCGGCGCCACCGAGCCCGACGTCGTCCTGCTCGACGTGCACATGCCCGACGGCGGTGGCCGGGCCGTGCTCGACGCCATCCGCAAGACCCATCCACAGGTGCGCTTCCTGGCGCTGTCCGTGTCGGACGCCGCCGAGGATGTGATCGGGCTGATCCGCGCCGGTGCCAGGGGCTACGTCACCAAGACGATCTCACCGGACGACCTGGTCGACGCGATCCGGCGGGTCGCCGACGGCGACGCCGTCTTCTCCCCACGCCTGGCTGGCTTTGTGCTCGACGCCTTCGCCGCGCGGCCGGACGCCGCGGTCGCCGACCCGGAGCTCGACCAGCTGACCAATCGCGAGCGTGAGGTGCTGCGATTGCTCGCCCGCGGATATGCCTATAAAGAAATCGCCAAGGAGCTGTTCATCTCCATCAAGACGGTGGAGACCCACGTCTCCAATGTGCTGCGCAAGCTCCAGATGTCCAACCGCTACGAGCTGTCACGGTGGGCAGCCGACCGAAGACTCCTCTGATCCTTACCATGCCGCCTATTCAGGCATAACCATCCGTCGCACGGTCAATCGTTCAACCCGGCAAGGTAACGGGTTGGTATCAGGGCCTTCCTATGTGCGCGCGGAGAGTGCAAGAGTGTGGCCACCTCACACCCCCTCGTGAGCGCCTGAGGAGGCTTACGCATGCGTGGGAATTCCCCCATGAAGGTGGCGGTCGCCGCGACCGCCATTGCGCTTTTCGCCACAGGATGCCAGAAGACGGAGACGCCTCCGGCGACCTCCGGCGGCGGCATCCTGCGGATCAACGTGGTTGAGCCCAACAGCCTTATCGCCGGTACGTCCAACGACAACCCTTCGATCATTATCATCAAGCAGCTATACGCGGGCCTGGTGGAGTACGACGCCAAGACCAGTGCGCCGAAGAACGTCGTTGCGCAGTCGATCGAGTCCACCGACAACAAGGTCTGGACCATCAAGCTGAAGAAGGGCTTCAAGTTCAGCAACGGTGAGGAGACCAACGCCGACTCGTTCATCAACGCCTGGAACTGGACGGCGTACGGCCCCAACGCGGCTCTGAACTCCGAGTTCCTGGGCAGCATCGAGGGCTGGGATGACCTGCAGTCCGAGGATCCGGACAAGGACGGCCCGCTGAAGGCACCGGACCCCAAGAGCAAGACCATGTCCGGTCTCAAGAAGCTTGACGATTACTCCTTCCAGGTGACCCTGGCCAAGGCCTTCGTCGGTTTCCCGGCGGTCGTGGGTTACTCCGGCTTCTACCCGATGGCCAAGGGCTGCATCGACGACGTCAAAGCTTGCAAGGAAAAGCCGATCACCAACGGCCGCTACAAGATGGAAAGCTCCTGGAAGCACAACGTCGAGGTCAAGCTTCTCCGCAACGACGACTACCCGGGTGAGAAGGCCAAGAACGGCGGCCTGTACTACAAGATCTACGACAAGGTCGACACGGCCTACGCCGACTATGAGGCCGGCGAGCTGGACGTCATGGAGGCCGTGCCGCCGACCAAGTACAAGGACGCCAAGTCCAAGTTCGCCGACGTGCTGTTCGAGAAGCCCAACAACAGCTTCACCTACCTCGGCTTCCCGCTGTACCTCCCGCAGTTCCAGAACGTCCAGGTGCGCCAGGCGATCTCGCTGGCCATCGACCGCCAGACGATCATTGACTCGATCTTCGACGGCCGGTTCAGCGCTGCCCAGGGCGTGGTGAGCCCGAACTTCCAGGGCTTCCGCCCCAACATCTGTGATAACTGCAAGTACGACCCGGCCAAGGCCAAGTCGCTGCTCGACGCGGCGGGTGGATGGAAGGGCGGCAAGCTCATCCTCTGGGGCAACGCCGGTCAGCAGCACGAGAAGTGGCTGCAGCCGCTGGGCGACATGCTGAAGAAGAACCTCGGCATCGACTACGAGCTCAAGGTTGACCTGCAGTTCGTCGAGTACCAGCAGGCCACCAACGGCAAGAAGGTCACCGGCGCGTTCCGTCTCGGCTGGGGCCCGGACTACCCGGTGCTCGAGACCTATCTGTTCCCGCTCTACGGGACGAAGGGCTCGTCCAACAACCCGGGCTACTCCAACGCTCAGTTCGACGCGCTGGTGGAGCAGGGCAACGCGGCCAAGTCGCTGGAGGAAGGCATCAAGTTCTACCAGCAGGCCGAGGACATCATCGTGAAGGACGTGCCGGTCGCGCCGCTGTGGTTCGGCAAGACAACCAACGTCTACAGCAAGAACGTCGTGGAGTACAAGTACAACCCGATCTCAGGCAGCGAGTTCCACGAGATCGCGCTCAAGGGCTAGTACTCACGCCATAGATATCTGATCCCCTAACGCGGGGCGGTACCCACGTCGTGATGTGCGACGCGGGTACCGCCCCGATGGCTCCGGAAGGGAGGACCAGATGCTGCGCTATGTCATCAGACGTCTGCTGCAGTTCATTCCCACGGTCCTAGGAACGTTGTTCCTGCTGCATTACCTCACATCACTGGCAATCCAGTTCACCGGCAACCCGGTGCGGGCAATCTTCGGCGACCGCAACCCCAACGCGCAGGTCCTCGAGCAGATGACCCGCGAGTTCGGCTTGGACGACAGGTGCCTGACCCGCAAGTTCGACCCCTGTTTCAGCCTGTTCGGAGAACGGCTCAACAATATCTTCCTGCATTTCGACTTCGGCCAGAGCCTGTTCCCGCAACGCGCCGTGACCGACATCCTGGACGACTCGGTCTGGTACACCGCGCGCCTGGCGCTCATCGCCTTCCTCATCGAGGTCTTTATCGGACTCGGCGCCGGCGTACTGGCCGGCCTGCGCAGCGGAAGCTTCGCCGATTACGTCGTCAGGATCGCCACCGTGCTCATGATCTCGATCCCCATCTTCGTGCTGGGTGTGCTGGCGCGACAGTTCATCGGGGTGTGGTTCGGCAACATCGTCCGAAACGATTGGGGCGCACCGGATTGGCTCGGCCGTGGGGTGTTCGGTGCCGCCTACAAGCCCGAGTACCCCTGGTTGAGCCTGCTCGTCCCGGGCATCGTGCTGGGCTCGCTCACGATCGCGACGACCGCCCGGCTCACCCGCAGCAGCCTGCTGGAGAACCTCCGGGCCGACTACGTGCGGACAGCGAAGTCAAAAGGCTTGGCGCCCAAGCGGGTCATCGGTGTGCACACGTTGCGCAACTCGCTGATCCCGGTGGTCACGGCGCTTGGGCTTTCTTTGGGCGCCTACCTGTCGGGCGCCGTGGTCACCGAAGGCATCTTCCGGGTACCCGGTGTGGGGTTCACCATCCTGACCGCCGTAACGCGAGGCGAGGCCTCCGTGCTGCTGGGGATAACCACCTTCCTGGTGCTGGTCTATCTGACGGTGAACCTGTTGGTAGATATGCTTTACGCGGTGCTCGACCCAAGGATTCGCTATGAGTGACACCATCATCGGCCAGACCGAGCCCACCCTTCCGGGCTTGGCACCGGAGCCGTTGCGGGAGCGCAACGCCAGTCTGTGGGCGGACGCCCGGCGCGACCTCATCCGCAATCCCACGTTCGTGATCGCCGCGGTCTACGTGCTTATCGTCGCGTCGATGGCCACCGTCCCGCAGCTGTGGACCAGAATCCACTACCGGACCTGCGAGTTGACCAACGCCCAGGGTTTGCCCAACGCCAAGCTGCCGATGTTCTCGCCCGGCCACTGGCTCGGGACAAGCGAGGTCGGTTGCGACTACTGGTCCCTTTCGGTCTATGGGGCGCGGCCGTCGATGCTCATCGCGGTCATGTCCACCTTCGGCATCGTGGCCATCGGCCTGCCGCTGGGCGTGCTGGCCGGATACTTCGGCGGCTGGCTTGACGCCGTCATCTCCCGGTTGGTGGACATAGTGTTCGCCTTGCCGTTCCTGTTGGTCGGCTTGGTGGTGCTCTCCATCATCAAGGTGACCGATCCGAACCAGCGCATCTGGACCGTGACCCTGTTCCTGGTGTTGCTGGGTTGGACTACCGTGGCCCGGATCATGCGGGGAAGCGTCATCTCCGTGAAGAACCTGGACTTTGTCATGGCCGCCAAGGCTTTGGGCGCCTCGCACGGACGGTTGATGTTCCGGCACATCCTGCCCAACGCCATCGCCCCGGTCTTCGTGATCGCCACCGTGGCCCTCGGCGGGTTCGTCGCCACCGAGGCGACGCTGACCTTCCTCGGCGTAGGGTTGCAGGCGCCGGCGGCGTCATGGGGGATTATGATCTCGTCGCACCAGCCATTGATAAATGACTATCCCCATCTGGTACTGATTCCGTGCGCGCTGCTCATCGGAACGGTGCTGTCCTTTGTGCTCATCGGCGACGCGCTGCGCGACGCCCTGGACCCGAAGCTGAGGTGAGGGCCGAGATGTCCGTATCGCATGCCACCGCGCGGCTGAGCCCGAGTCTGGCCGGAGCCGACCCGACCGCACCGCTGCTCGCGGTGGAGGACCTGCGGGTCGAGTTTCGCACCCGGGCCGGCGTCGCCAAGGCCATCAACGGGGTCTCGTTCGAGGTGAACTCGCGCGAAACCCTTGCCATCCTTGGGGAATCGGGCTGCGGCAAGTCGGTGACCGCCCAGGCCATCATGGGAATTCTTGACACGCCACCGGGTTTCATCACCGGTGGGCAGATCCGCTACCGCGGCGTCGACCTGCTCAAGCGTACCCACGAGGAGCGCCGCCAGATCCGCGCCAACAAGATCGCCATGATCTTCCAGGACGCGCTGTCGGCGCTCAACCCGGTCTTCACCGTCGGGTTCCAGCTGACCGAACTGTTCCGCAAGCACCGCGGCATGAGCCGGACCGACGGCAAGAAGCGCGCCATCGAACTGCTCGACCTGGTGCGGATCCCGGCGGCGCGCAAGCGGGTCAACGACTTCCCGCACCAGTTCTCCGGAGGCATGAGGCAGCGCGTGATGATCGCGATCGCCCTCGCGCTCGACCCGGAGCTACTCATCGCCGACGAGCCCACGACCGCGCTTGACGTCACCGTGCAGGCGCAGATCATGAACCTGCTGGCCGACCTGCAGCGGGAACGCCACATGGGCATGATCCTCATCACGCACGACATGGGCGTGGTGGCCGACGTCGCCGACCGGATCAACGTCATGTACGCCGGGCGGATCGTCGAGAGGGCACCGGTGTTCGATATCTATGCCAAGCCCTCTCACCCGTACACGAAAGCACTGTTGGTGTCGATCCCCCGGGTCGACCTCAAGGGGCAGCAGCTCAACGTCATCAAGGGCCTGCCGCCCAGCCTGATCAGCATCCCGCGCGGTTGCGCCTTCAACCCGCGCTGCCGCTACGCCCAGGATGTGTGCAAGCAAGACCCACCACCGCCTCTTTCCCAGGTGCAGCCGCAGATCAGCAGCGCCTGCCACTTCTGGAAGGAGGTGCGCGGCGATGCCTGAGGTGGTGCTCGAGACGCGCGATCTGGTCAAGTACTTCCCGCTGACGCGCGGCATCGTCTTCAAGACCAAGTTCGGTGACGTCCAGGCGGTCGACGGGATAAATCTCCAGTTGTACCGCGGCGAAACCCTTGGCGTGGTGGGAGAGTCGGGCTGCGGCAAGTCCACTCTGGCCAGGCTCCTGGTGGGCCTGGAGAAGCCGACCCGGGGGTCGATCGTGGTCCGCGGGCGCGACCACGCCAAGCTCAGCGGCGAGGAGATGCGCCGCGCGCGGCGCAACATCCAGCTGGTGATGCAGGACCCTTACACATCGCTGAACCCGCGCATGACCGTCGGCGACATCGTGGCCGAGCCGTACCAGATCCACCCCGAGGTAGCACCCAAGGGCGAGGTCCGCAAGCGCGTGCACGAGCTGCTCGAGCTGGTGGGCCTCAACCCGGATCACATCAACCGGTACCCGCACCAGTTCTCCGGTGGGCAGAGGCAGCGCATCGGCATCGCCCGGGCGCTCGCCCTCAAGCCCGAGATCATCCTGTGCGACGAGCCGGTGTCGGCGCTGGACGTGTCGATCCAGGCGCAGGTGATGAACCTGCTGGAGGAGCTGCAGAACGAGCTCGGCCTGTCGTACATCTTCATCGCGCACGACCTGTCGGTGGTGCGACACATCGCCGACCGGGTGGCCGTGATGTACCTCGGAAAGATCGTCGAGATCGGCAAGGACACCGAGATCTACGACCACCCCACCCACCCGTACACCCAGGCGCTGCTGTCGGCGGTGCCGGTGCCGGACCCGACCCTGCGCGGCCACCGCGACCAGATCGTCCTGCAAGGCGATGTCCCCTCACCGGACAATCCACCATCGGGCTGCCGCTTCCGCACCCGGTGCTGGAAGGCGCAGGAGATCTGCTCGACCACGGAACCGCCGCTGCAACCCTCGCAGAAGTCGGCGCACCCCAGCGCATGCCACTTCGCCGAGGAGCGTGACGTCATCCACGCCACCCAGTGAGACGCCACGCGATGATGGACCCCCGTGTGGCGGGGGCGGTGGGTGAGCCTCCGCCGCCTCTGCCACACGGGCCAAGATCGCGCAATTTGCCAGGCAATAGCCCATCGGCACCGGCCTCAAGGCGTCTATTGCCAGGCAAATTGCGCGATCTTGCGCCTGCGTGGCGGAGATGCGACTCAGAGGGGTCCTCGGCCGGCGCGGAGGATGAGCAGCGCTAATTGGGTGCCGTCCGGGCCGAGCTGGGCGCGGAACCGGTCCATGATTTCGCGTTCTCGGCTGAGTACCAACCGGGTGCCGCCCGAGGCGACCCGCGTCTTGCCCACCTGCTGCGAGATCGCGGCTCGTTCCTTCCACAGCTCGATGAGTTGTGCGTCTATCTCGTCGATTCGGGCGCGCATCTTGCTGATCTCCAACGAGGCCTCGGGTGCGCTGGTGCCGGTGTCCTGCGAAGTCATGGTGCTCATCACTTTCTCCCTTGGGGCTGATCTTGGGGATCTTGGGTTGTCGCTCCTTGGCGCCCGGGAGAAGGCGAAAGCCCCGGACTTGGAAGGAGCCCGGGGCTTTCTAGGTCTTGGTGTGCTCAGGCGCGACCTATGACTGCCGGACTTCCGGAGCCATAAAAATAGAAGCGCACCTGGTGGATCACGCATGCCAGTATGCCCCAGGAGGGCGGCGCAGGCAACCACCTCCGAGGTACCCTCAGCCGGGGTGAGGAGCGACACGCCTTGGATGAACAGATCAACATCGCCGTGCTCGGTCCGCTGCGACTCCACCGCGCTGGGGGGCCGGTCGATATCTCCGCAGCGATGCCGCAGCGGATGCTGGCGCTTCTCGTCGCCCGTGGCGGCGAGGCGATACACATCGACGCGCTCGCCGATGCGATGTGGCAGGGGCACCCGCCCCGCACGGCCCGCAAGACCCTTCAGGTGTATGCGCACCGGTTGCGACGGGCGCTGGGCGGTGAGGATCGGATCGAGTTCACCGCGGGCGGGTACCGCATCCAGCTGACCCCGGAAGAGCTTGACGCGCAACGGTTTGAACGCTTGATCGGGGAGGCGGGTCAGGCCCAGGCGGCCGGGGAGCCGGCCCGGGCGGCGACGCTGCTCGATGAGGCATTGGACCTCTGGCACGGTGAGGCATACGCGGGCATCGCCGACCTTTCCGCGGTCGAGGCGGAGCGGCGGCGGCTCGAGGACAGCCGGCTCGGCGCGGTCGAGGCGCGGCTGGCGATCGGGCTGGAGTTGGGCCACCACAACGAACTTTTGGGCCGCCTGCGGACCGCCGTGGCCGAACACCCGTTCCGCGAAGGGCTGCGCGCCCTGCTGATGCTCGGCCTCTACCGCGCCGGCCGCCGGGCCGAAGCCCTTGAGCTGTACCGGGAAACGCACCGGCTGCTCGCCGAGGAGCTGGGTGTGGAGCCCGTGACCGAGCTGCAGCGCCTGCACACCCGCATGCTCTCCAGCGACCCGGAGCTCGACCTGCCCGGCCCGCAACCGCCGCGGCAACGGTTTCTGCCGCATGACGTCACGGATTTCGTCGGGCGGCGCCTGGACTTCGACTGGCTCGACGCCCGCCTCGACGAGGCGCGGTCATCGACGGTCATCATCACCGCGATCGCCGGCGCGGCCGGGATCGGCAAGACCGCCCTGGCGGTGCGCTGGGCGCATCGCGCCGCGAGTCGGTTTCCCGACGGCCAGTTCTATGTCAACCTCCGCGGTTACGACCACGGTCCGCCGCTTCGGCCGTTCGAGGCTCTCATCCATCTGTTGCGCTTGTTGGGGGTACCGGGAGAGAGGCTGCCGGTCGACGAAACCGCCGCCGCGGCGATGTTCAGGTCGTTGCTCGCCGGGCGGAAAGCGCTCGTGCTGCTGGACAATGCCCGCACAGCCGAGCAGATTCGGCCCCTGCTGCCCGGCGATCCGGCGTGCCTGGTCGTGGTCACCAGCCGGGAGAAGCTCTCCGGCCTGATCGCCACCGAAGGGGCGCAACGGCTGACACTCGGCCTGCTCGCGCGTCACGACGCGATCGCCTTGCTGCGCAACATAATCGGCGCCGAGCGGGTCGACGCCGAGCCGGAGGCGGCGGCCGACCTCGCCGAGCTGTGCGCGGGCCTGCCGCTCGCGCTGCGGATCGCCGCCGCGCATCTGGCTGACCGTCCGGGGGAGCCGATCGCGAGGTATGTGGCCGAGCTTGAGCGCGGCGGTCGCATCCGCGCGCTGGTCCTGCCCGATGATGAGCACCGCGGCCTGCCCGCGGTGTTCGAGCAGTCCTACTCGGTCCTGCCCGAGGGTCATCAGCGGGCCTTCCGGTGGCTGTCCATCGTTCCGGGGCTTGACTTCTCGGTCCAGGCCGCCGCGGCGTTGCTCGACGCGACCGAGGCGGAGACAGCGTCCATTTTGGACGCACTGACCTCGTGCCATCTGCTGGAGCAACGGGAGCCGGGGCGTTACTCGTTCCACGACCTGATCGGCGAGTATGCCCGGCTGCTGCTGCGCGATCAGGATGAGCCCGTCGAGCGGCCGCGAGATCGGCTGCTCGACTACCTGAGAACCACGGCCGCGGCCGCCGACTCCCTGCTGTCAGGGCGCACTCAGCACAGGGATGGCCCCCATTACGTGTTGTTCAACGGCGTGGAGGCCGTTCGCTGGATGGACAGGGAGCGGGCCAATCTGGTCGCGGCGCTGACCGCCGCCGCGGCGGCGGGCCTGCCCGAGGTGGCCACCGGCATAGCTAAATCGCTCTATGTGTCCTTCTACAGCTCGGGCAACACGGGCGAGTGGATCGCCGCCTTCGAGTGCGCGGTCGAAGCTGTCGGCCAGACTGACGATCTTGAGTCGAAACTGTTCCTGCTCAATAGCCTTGGGCAGGCCTACGGCCGGGCGGGTGATTGGGACAAAGCACTGAGCGTGCACGCCGAGGCGGTGGAGGGCAGGCTGAGCCTGGGCGATGAGGCGGGCGCGGCCCGGGCGCGCGGCAACATCGCCAACAACCTGTACCGCCGAGGTCGCTACCTGGAGGCGCTCGCCGAGCTCGAACCGGCCTTGGCGGCGATACACCGGCAAGGGGAGACCCTGGTCGAGGCCTACATCCGCGGCACCTTGCTGGCCAACGTGCTCAACCAGCTCGGCCGGTATGCGGAGGCAGAGGAGCACCTGACCGGGTCGATCGAGGTCTTCCGGATCAGTGGTGACGAGCAGGCCGTGGCGAGGACGGTCGCCAACCTGGGCAACACGGCCCGCCTGCTCGGGCGGACCGATGACGCTTTCCGTCACCTCAACGAGGCCCTCCAGATCGCCGTGCGGATCGGTGACCGCAACGCCGAGGCGCTCACGTTGGTGCGGATAGCCGCGACCCTGGCGGGCACGCAGCGGCACGAGGACGCGTGCGAGCACGCGCAACGGGCGCTGTCCATGATCCGGGAGCTGGGCACGAAGGTCAATGAGTGCGAATGCCTCATCCTGATCGCGGACGCGCACACCGCCCTTGGCCGGGTGGAGCAGGCGCGCGAGGCGTACGAGTCGGTCCTGAGCCTGGCCGGGGAGCTGGGTCAGCGGCACCAGGCGGCCATCGCCATGGCGGGCCTGGGCCGGCTGGCGGGCGATCGCGTCCGGGTGGCCGAGGCGGTGGCGATCCTGGAGTCCATGTCCGCCGCGGACGCCGCCTACGTCCGGGAATGGCTGGACGGACTCTCCAATTAGGAGAGTCCGCCCAGGAAATCGCTTACGCTATCTTGGTGATGCGGTCCGCCGGCCCGGGGTCGACCGGCGCGCCCGAGCCCAGATAGGCCACGAGAGCGTCGATGTCGAAGCCGGGCGCGGTGACACGGTCGGTGCCGTTCTTCAGCAAGGTGAAGCCGTCGCCGCCGTTGGCCAGGAAGTCGTTGGACGTCACCCGGTAGGTGGCGGCCGGGTCGATCGGGACCCCGTTGAGGGCCATGTTGCTGACCCGGTCACCCAGGGCCCTGGTCTTGTCGTAGGAGTAGGTGAACCCCGCCGAGATCTGCAGGATCCGCTCGAGCGTCTGCCCCTCGAAGCCCAGGAACTGTTGCTCCAGAACGGACTTGAGCTGTGCCCCGGTGAGGGTCTGGGTCACCACGAGGTTGTTGAACGGCTGCACCGTGAAGCACTCGCCGTAGGTGACATCGCCGGCCGGCTCTCCACCCGGTGACGTGGAGAACTTGAGGTCGGCCCGGATGCCGCCCGGGTTCATCAGCGCGATCTGCGCTCCGAACGACTGCGTGTAGCGCAGCTTGCCGTCGGCGATCACATCGCCCAGCGGGCTCTCGCCCGCGGCGTTGGCGGTGCGGTTGATGTCGGCGCTGATCCTGCCGACGACCCGGTTGGCGATCGGCGCCACGGCGGTGCGGTACTTGTCCGACACAGCCTTGGCGGCCGGGTCGACCAGGTCCGGGTTGCGCAGGAAGTTGCCGGCCGCGTCCCGCGCCCAGCTGCCATCGGGGTTGCGGATGCCGTTCTCCACGATCACGTTGTGCGCCTCGATCGACGCGAAACGCCTACTGCGTTTGTCGAGCGTGGCAGTCACGTCCGTGACCAGGGTGCCGTTCGCGCCCGCGCTGGTGACAACCGTGGGCCTGCCCGACGCGTTCGGCAGCGAGCAGCTGTAGAACCGGTGGGTGTGCCCCGAGATCACCAGGCCGATGTCGTCGCGCAGCCCGGCGACGATGTCGCCGATCGCCCCGGTGAAGGAGGCGCAGTCCGACGGCCCACCCGTGGACGCCTGCTGGCCACCCTCGTGGATCAGGAGCACCTGCGCCTTGACTCCGAACAGGCGCAGGATCTGCGACCAGAGGTTGGCCGTCTCGATCTCGTCCTTGAACACGATGTCACTGTTGCCGGGGGCACCGGGATTGATGATGGCGGCCGTGGCCTCAAGGGTCATGCCGATGAACCCAACGGGTACACCATCAATGATTTTGATCTTAAATGGCAGCAGAATCGGCAGCTGCGTCCGCTTGTTGACCACGTTGGCCGCGAGGTAGGTGTAGTCCGCCCCGACGAACCCGTCGCCATCCTGGCAGCCGTCGACCGGGTGGCAACCGCCGTTGATGAGCCGCCTGAGCTCGACGGTGCCCTCGTCGAACTCGTGGTTGCCCACCGAGGAGATCTCCATGCCGAGCCCGTTGAGCAACTCGATGGTGGGCTCGTCGTGGAACGCGGCGCTGACCAGCGGCGTCGCGCCGACCATGTCACCGGCGCCGACGGTCACGACCTTCTGGCCGGCGGCCTGGCCCTCGCCACGCAATCTCTTGACCCAGGTGGTCAGGTACTCCACGCCGCCGGCGGGAGTACCGGCCACAAGCCCGGCGCTGCCTGTCGGCGGGTCGATCGCCCCGTGGAAATCGTTGAAGGCAAGCAGGTTCGCTTGCACCGCGGCGTCGGGTGCGACTTCCTGCCACTGCACCGACACAGGTGTCATCGGGGTCCAGCCGGGGCCGGACCGTCCGACCTTGGGGCCGTTCGCCAGCGGCATCGCGGCCACGACCGCGACCGCCAAAGCGGGCACGGCAAGATGCCGCAATGTTCGCGCGGAGGGTTTGAAAGGCATTCCGTCATCTTGATGCATGTGTGAATGAACTTCTACTCCCGGCGGCTTAACGGCGGGTGTCGGACCCTCGGCATAGACTCGCCTTCCGATGGACGGTCTTCTTGACGGGCTCAACGAGCCCCAGCGCGCGGCGGTGACCCATGTGGGAGCACCCCTGCTCATCGTGGCCGGCGCCGGCTCCGGTAAGACGCGGGTGCTCACGCAGCGGATCGCCTACCTGCTGGCCGAGCGCGACGTGCACCCCGGAGAGATCCTGGCGATCACCTTCACCAACAAGGCCGCCGCCGAGCTGCGCGAGCGGGTGGAGACGCAAGTGGGCGTCCGCGCCCGGTGGATGTGGGTGTCCACCTTCCACTCCGCGTGCCTGCGCATCCTGCGCGCCGAGCATGAGCACGCCGGGCTCAAGTCGAGTTTCTCCATCTACGACGCCGACGACTCGCGGCGGCTGATGCAGCTCGTCGCCCGCGAGTTGGACCTCGATCCCAAGCGCTACCCGCCGCGCGGCCTGGCCGCCCAGGTCTCCAACCTCAAAAACGAGCTGATCGGCCCCGACGACTACGAGCCCCGCGGCCCGGCGGCCCGCGCCACGGCCGAGGCCTATTCGCTTTACCAGCAACGGTTGCAGCAGGCGCACGCGCTCGACTTCGACGACATCATCATGCGCACGGTGCAGCTGTTCAAGGACAAGCCGGAGGTGGCGGCCAAATACCACCGGCGGTTCAAACACATCCTCGTCGATGAATATCAAGACACCAACCACGCTCAATATGTGCTGGTGCGCGAGCTGGTGGGGGAGACCGGTGAGCTGTGCGTGGTGGGCGACGCCGACCAGTCGATCTATGCCTTCCGGGGTGCCACGATCCGCAACATCCTCGAGTTCGAGCGCGACTATCCCGAGGCCAGGACGATCCTGCTGGAGCAGAACTACCGCTCCACCCAGACGATCCTCAACGCCGCCAACGCGGTCATCGACCGCAACCCCGACCGCAAGCCCAAGCGGCTCTGGAGCGACCAGGGCACCGGCGAGCCGATCGTGGGTTACGTCGCCGACCACGAGCACGCCGAGGCCGACTGGGTCGGCAACGAGATCGACAGGCTGGGCGACGCCAGCCAGGCCCGCCCCGGCGACGTCGCGGTTTTCTACCGCACCAATGCCCAGTCCCGGGTCTTCGAGGACGTGTTCATCCGCAAAGGCTTGCCCTACAAGGTGGTCGGTGGCGTCCGCTTCTACGAGCGGCGCGAGGTGCGCGACGCCCTGGCCTACCTGCGGGCGGTCTCCAACGAGGACGACACGGTCAGCATGCGCCGCATCCTCAACACGCCCAAGCGTGGCCTGGGCGACCGGTCCGAATCGCTGGTGGAGGCGTTTGCCGCGCGCGAGCGCATCTCCTTCGGCGCGGCGTTGCGCCGCCGGCGGGAGGTGCCCGGCCTGTCCGCCCGCGCCATGAACGGCATCGAGGACTTCGTGGCCATGCTCGACGAGGCGCGAGATCGTGCCGTGGTTTCCCCGCCGGAGGAGGTGCTGGAGCTGATCCTCACCCGTTCGGGCCTGCTCGCCGAGCTCGAGGAGAGCACCGATCCGCAGGACGAGGGGCGCGTGGAAAACCTGCAGGAGCTGGTCAGCGTCGCCCAGGAGTATTCGGAGCGGGCCGAGGACACCCCGACCTTGGAGGGCTTTCTGGAGCAGGTTGCGCTGGTTGCCGACGCCGATGAGGTGCCCACCGATGATCCCGACCATCAAGGTGTGGTGACCATGATGACCCTGCACACCGCCAAGGGCCTGGAGTTCCCGGTCGTCTTCCTCACCGGGCTGGAGGAGGGCATCTTCCCCCACCAGCGTTCGCTGGGCGAGCCCAAGGAGCTGGAGGAGGAGCGGCGGCTTGCCTATGTCGGCATCACCCGGGCGCGCCGCCGGCTCTACCTGTCACGTTCGCAGACCCGTTCGGCCTGGGGTCAGCCGCAGTACAACCCGCCTTCCCGCTTCCTCGAGGAGCTGCCACCCGAGCTGGTCGACTGGCAGCGCACGGCCGATGCGATGGCGACGTGGAGCGGTGGCGGCATCGGCAGCCGCGAGCGCCTGGGCGGCCGGGCCGGCACCTTCGTCGGCGGCACCACCAAGGCGACCGCCCTCGCCGGCAAACTGGGCATCGACGCCAGCAAGCTGGCGACCGCGAGCGATCTCAAGGCTGTTCCTTCGCTCGAGGTTGGCGATAGGGTTAACCATCAGCGTTACGGGCTGGGCCGGGTGCTCGCCGTGCAGGGGGCGGGCCCCCGCGCCCAGGTTCAGGTGGACTTCGGCGACCAGACCCTGTGGCTGGTGCTGCGCCACGCCCCGATCGAAAAGATCTGAGACAAACTGTGGCCCGAAACCCTTTCGAGGTTCCGGGCCACAGTTTTTGGGGGGATGGGTAAAGCAGGGGGACCGCTAGCTTCAGCAGCCTTCGAACTTCACATCGTGGTCACGCATCCACGAGGCGGGGTCGACCTGGTTCCACATTCCCTTGTGCACCTCGAAGTGCAGGTGCGGGCCGGTGGAGTCGCCGGTCGAGCCCTCCCAGCCGATGATGTCGCCAGGGTTGACGTGGTCACCGACGTTCACGTTGACCTTGTTCATGTGCGCGTAGTGGGTCTGGAAGCCGTCGCCGTGATCGACGACGACGGAGATTCCGTAACCGGTGTAGACCCAGCCCGCGGCGAAGATCTCACCGGCACCCACGGCGTGGATGGGGGTGTTCTCGTCACCGGCGAAGTCGATGCCCTCGTGTTCGGTGCCCCAGCGGGGGCCGAAGCAGGAGCTGATCGGAGCCCCCATGGGCAGGACCCAGTCGGCCTTCTTGACCTCGGGGGCGGGGGCCGCTTCGGTCTTGGCGGGCTCGGGGGCCTGGGGGGCCTGGGGGGCCTGGGGGGCCGCCGCGGCCTGGGGGGCCTGGGGGGCCGCCGCGGCCTGGGGTGTTTCGGTGGTGACAGCTGGGGTCTGGGGGTCGCGGACGG